>LNFM01020428.1_pt1 | contig 10126 bp, 10 predicted proteins | sample 596031 | NCBI WGS metagenome assembly LNFM01 (sample SAMN04254537, study PRJNA301005) | activated carbon metagenome | isolation source: dual media filters at the Ann Arbor, Michigan drinking water treatment plant | place: USA: Ann Arbor | reverse complement strand
GCACGCATGCGAAAATTAATCCAGCCCGTTTCGCGCAACATCGCCATGCAGGCGTCAATCAGCGGCCAGCCTGTTTCGCCTTTGCTCCAAGCGGTAAGACGCCGTTGCGATTCGGCATGTACAAGCGTTTCATCGCGCATGCCATCATGGGCGTGATGCAGATTTTCAAATTCCAATTCGGGTTCAGATTCAAGCTTTTGCATAAAGTGGCAATGCCAATGCAAGCGGCTTTCAAAGCCAATCAGTCCGCCGTTTAAGTTTTTAGGGAATAGATGCGGCACTTGATTAGCCCAATCTTGGCGCTCTCTTGTGGCTTGTACCACCTCGCGCATGGACAAACAGCCATACGCCAAATACGGCGAAAGTCGTGAGCCAGCAGTAACGGCCGTCAGTGGGCTTGAAATGCCACCCCTAAACTTGGTAGCGCGGCCATCTAAAAAACTATCAAAAAAGCTTAAAGCTTGACTGCGCCCACCATGTTGCCGTCTGGGTTTGTCGCAACCTTTTGCCTGTGGAATATTGCTGATTGGTAATGTGATAACAGGCGCTGCCCATGCCGGTTGTGGCTTGGCGACAATCGGTGCGCACATGCGTGATTCCCAGTGCTTATTCCAGTGATTGCGATTAGTTAAGCGACGCACTACGCCGTTTTGTGATGATTCTTGCCAATTAATTTGCTGCGTTTTACACCATGCGCTCACGGCTTTATCCACCACAAAACTGGCGCCGTTACCTGTTTCTTCATGGCTGTATAATCCAGCAATCGGGATTTGGCTTTTAATGGTATGCAAGGTTTCCACAATACCCACAGGTGAAATCTGCAAATGCAAACCAATACTTAGCAGTTCCTTTTTAAGCTCCGCTAAACATTCAGCAATAAACGCTTGATGTTGCGCCACATAGTCGTCGCCTGTCCATTGGCTGGGTTCCCAGCAATACAAGGGCAAAACACCGCCAGCCAAGCAAGCGGCTTGCAGCGGCGCGTGATCATGTATACGCAAATCACGTTTAAACCAGACAATATGAACAGGATTTTGCATCGAAATATTGGTTAAGTCGGCACTATAGGATTAGTGCAAGTGAATTCCGTTCAAATTGACGATGTAAAACACATTAAAACTAAAAAGTGATACCATAAATGACGTATTAATGTCGTTTAAAAAGTATAAATTTAAAGGTAAAAGCATGATTGATGCAATGTGGATGTGGGGCGTGCTTGGTTTGGTGTTGCTGGCCATTGAAATGGCAACAGGCACTGTTTACGTACTTTGGTTTGGCATTGCGGCTTTGTGCGTGGCGATTGCGACTTGGCTGTTTCCAGCCATGCCAGCTGCCATGCAATTTGCCATTTTTGCGGCTTTATCCATAGGCTCGTTAGCGATTTGGAAACTTAACTATAAAAAAACCGAAACGCATTCACGTGTAGGCCAAGCACAAGGTGAAGAGATTGGTCGCGTTGGCACTGTGATTGCCGCTTGCAGCCCCAGCCAAAATGGCAAAATACAATTCACGCAAGGCTTAATGGGCAGCCGCGAATGGCCTGCGATAGCGGATGCACCGATTACAGAAGGCACACAAGCACGCGTGGTGGCTGTAGAAGGCAACACATTACGCATTGAAGCAGCATAATTTTATTTTAAGGTTTCACTTTTAGGAAAATCATCATGACCGAATTTTTTATAATACTCGTCGTTTTAGTCGTCATTGCTATTTTTAAAGGCGTACGTATTGTGCCCCAAGGCGAAGAATGGGTTGTTGAAAGGTTTGGAAAATTTCATAAAATTTTGATTCCAGGCTTGAGAGTAATCATCCCTATTTTTGATGCAGTGAGTTATAAGGTGACGACTAAGGATATTATTTTAGAAATTCCGCAGCAAGAAGTGATTACCGCCGATAACGCCGTGATTTTAGCCAATGCGGTAGCTTTTATTAAAGTCTCGAATATTGAGCGCGCCGTGTACGGTATTGAAAATTTCCGTGAGGCGATGCGCAATATGGTGCAAACTAATTTGCGCTCAATCATTGGCGGTATGGATTTAAATCATGCGCTAACTTCGCGCGATCGCATTAAAACAGAACTCAAACAAGCGATTGCGGATGAAGCCTTGGATTGGGGTTTAACGGTTAAATCGGTTGAGATTCAAGATATTAAACCATCACCCAATATGCAAGATGCCATGGAACGCCAAGCCGCCGCAGAGCGTGAGCGTGTGGCCGTGGTGACTGAGGCGGAAGGCGCTAAACAATCACTTATCTTGAATGCAGAAGCGCGATTAGAAGCGGCGCGTAAAGATGCAGAGGCGCAAATGGTTGCCGCAAAAGCATCAGCCGAATCGATTAAATTTATTACCGAAGCAGTCAAAGAAAATAACGCCTCTGCCATGTTTTTACTGGGTGACCGCTATATTACTTCCATGCAAAAAATCGCCGATTCAGACAATAGTAAAATTGTCATCATGCCAGGCGATTTGGTTGGGGCGGTTAAAAGCTTAATTGGCGGAAAATAATCATTTTCAAATAAAATTTTCGGGGTTTGCAAGGTGTTAAGTTGTCGTTAATTTAAGTGCTTGCAACCCAATCGCCCGATTTGCCACCGTGTTTTTCAAGCAACTTAATCTCGCCCATCGTCATGCCGCGATCAACGGCTTTACACATATCGTAAATAGTCAGTAAGCCTACGCTCACTGCCGTTAAGGCTTCCATTTCTACCCCTGTTTGACCTGTAGTTTCGCAGGTTGCCGTGCACTTAACACTATTTTGCGCGGCATTTATTTCAAATGTAACGGATACTTTAGTGAGTGCAATCGGATGACAAAGCGGAATCAAATCAGCTGTTTTCTTGCTGGCTTGAATCGCCGCAATACGCGCGATGCCCAGCACATCACCTTTTTTGGTATCACCTTGTTGAATGTGCGCTAAGGTTGTAGCAAGCATGCGGATATCGCCAGTGGCAATCGCCACGCGGCGCGTCATCGCCTTATCGCCAACGTCAACCATGTGTGCTTGTCCGCTGTTATCAAAGTGTGTAAGAGTTTGTTTAAGGTCGCTCATCAAAATGCACCTTAATATTTTGTCATGAACTTAGCCATTAAAGGCATTATCATAACAAGTATGAAGTTAAAGTTATCATTGATTACACAAGCCGTTGCAATTGCAGTGGCTATGTTCGCGCAAACCGTATTTGCAGAGCCTGCAAAAAAGCCTGCCATTTCGGGCAAGCCTTACGAAAATAGCGGTATGCTGAATACCAAGTTACCTGATTCAGTCGATGACCAAAATTTACCTGATTTAGGCGATATTGCGCAAACTGTATTAAGCCCTCAAGATGAGCAGCTGATTGCGGAACAAATTTTGCGCGAAGTGGCTGTGAGTGACGAAGTATTACAAGATGCAGAAGTGACCGATTATTTACAAACCATTGGTCAAAAGCTCGCGGCCAGTGGCCCAGATAAGCGCCAAACATTTCATTTTTTTGCGGTTAAAGATAACAGCATTAATGCCTTTGCTATGCCCGGCGGTGTAATTGGCGTGCATACGGGTTTGATTTTGGCATCTAATAGTGAATCTGAAATGGCAGGAGTGCTGGGCCATGAAATTGGCCATGTGACACAGCGCCACTTAGCGCGTATGTTAGCTTCGCAAAAATACGATACGTTTAAAAATATTGCCGGAATTGCTCTGGCTTTATTGGTGGCGCGCTCTAATCCCCAACTGGTCAGCGGCGCCTTAACCGCCTCAACCGCGGCAGGTGTGCAGCGCCAGCTAGATTACACACGTGAACATGAGCGCGAAGCAGACAGAGTTGGCTTAACCATATTAGATGCGGCAGGGTTTGATGTGCGCGGTATGCCAGCTTTTTTTACCACCTTGCAGCGTGGCACACGGTTTATAGAGGGTACAGCACCCAGTTTTTTACGCACGCATCCGCTAACGGTGGAACGTATTGCCGATGTGTCTAACCGCATTGAAAATATGCCTTACAGGCAAGTGGCGGATAGTTTGGATTATCATTTAGTGAAAGCTAAATTACGCGCCAATAATGGTTTGTCGCAAGCCGCGATTGAGCAGTTTCAAGAAAACATCAAAGAAAACCGATTTTCGAATGAAACGGCTGAGCATTATGGTTTGGCGGTGGCTATGTTGCGCAAAAATGATACAGCGGGTGCACTTAAGCAAGTTGAATGGTTAAAAAATCATGCCGACAAACACTCTTTTATTGAAAATTTAGCTGCGAAAATCCAAATCGCGCGCAATAATTCCCCAGCCGCGGCTGCACAATATGCAAAAGCATTCAGTTTGTTCCCTAATGATCGTGCCATTATTCATGGCTACGCAGAATATTATTTAGCAACTAACCAGCCCGATAAAGCATTAAAGCTGATTGCCGAAAAGCAGTCGTTATACCCAGAAGATCCTTACTTATATGACATGATGGCAAAAGCCTATGCTGCAAAAGGTAAAGATTTATTGCGCTTACAAGCGCAGGGCGAGGCGTATTACCGCAAATATAATTTAAATAAAGCGGTTGAACAGCTAGATTTAGCAATTAAGGCAAAAGACGGTAATTTTTATGAGCAATCGATTGTAGAGGCGCGTCTAAAAGAATTGCGCCGCCTGCAAGAAAACGAAAAACTGGCGATTGAGAGGATAAGTTAATGCAACGCAGGGACTTTTTAAAGGTTGTGTCAGGTGCGTTATTGGCTCTGGTTTTGCAGCCAATCGGCGTGCTTGCCGCCGCATGGAATAAAGCTGCTTTTGAAGCAGTAAAAATTAATGATGCGAAAAGCAATTTAACGATTGGGCAGGAAACGCCAAGTAACGATATTGATATTGTGGCACCCGATCGAGCAGAAAACGGTGCAATTGTGCAAATTGAAATCACTAGCCGCATACCTAATACTGAGGAAATTTCAGTGTATGTAGAAAACAATCCAACCGCTTTGATTGGCCATTTTGTATTGAGCAATGGCGCACTGCCACAACTAGTGACGCGCATTAAAATGGCGGATACATCAGACGTAAAAGTGATTGTAAAAGCTGGCAATAACTATTACAGCGCCGCAAAAAATGTGGTGGTGCTTGAAAACGGTTGTGGGTAGAGGAAACGCATATGGATAACATTAAAATGCGCGCCAAGTTAACTGGCGACAATATTTCAGGCGTTACTGAAGTGAAATTGATTATGAACCACCCCATGGAAACTGGGCGCAAAAAAGACGATTTTGGTCAGTTGATACCTGCTTATTTTATTCAGCTGGTAACCGCAAAACTTAACGATAAAATAGTACTAGAAATGCAGTGGGGCACTGGCATTTCTAAAAACCCATACCTGACTTTTTATCTAAAAGGTGCTGCTGTGAACGATAAAATTAGCATCGATTGGGTGGATAACTTAGGTAAAACGGGTAATGGTGAAATACTGGTTGTGGCTGCTTAACGATTATGGAATCACAGTTGTAAATAAGTACACGCCGAATATCACCAATAGTATGACGCCCTGCAACACATTGGTGCGGCCAGTGGCTAACGAAATTGCATTCACAAACAAAGCTAATAGCAATAACACGGTTGATTTCATATCAATACCCAGTGTTAACGTCCAGCCCGTCAGTAAAGAAAAAATTGCCACTGCAGGAATGGTTAAGCCAATGGTGGCAAGGGCAGAGCCTAAAGCTAAATTAAGGCTGGTTTGAAACATATTTTTGCGCGCGGCACGCACGGCGGCTAAACCTTCTGGCAGTAGCACTACGCTGGCAATTATCACCCCTACTAATTGATGTGGCGCGTGGATTAAGACAACAAAACTTTCAATCGTTGGCGCTAATGATTTGGCTAAAAGCACCACCGCGCTCAGGCTAATTAAAAGTAATGCAGTGCTGATTAATGTGTGTTTGCTATCAGTAGACGGCGTGGTTAAGATTGCGTGTTCTGCATCGCTATCAATTGCATCTAAAAAATAATTTCGGTGGCGCACTACCTGCACAAAAACAAAAGTGCCATATAGCGTTAATGAAACTAACGCGATAAAAGCCAACTGACTGGTGCTGTAAACAGGTCCGGCGGCAGTTAGGGTGTAGTTGGGCAGTATTAGTGTTAAAACCACAATGGCTGCCAGCGTACTGAGTGACACATTAGCGCCATGCAGCTTAAAAACTTGCTCTTTATATAACATGCCGCCTATCAGCAAGCACAAGCCGACAATGCCCGTTAAGATAATCATCACCGCCGCAAATACGGTATCGCGCGCCAGAGCGGCTGTTTCTGGGCCGCCTGTCAGCATCAGCGATAAAATCAATCCCACTTCAATAATGGTAATAGCGGTTGCTAAAACCAGCGTGCCAAATGGCTCTCCCAATTTATGTGCAATGGATTCTGCATGGTGAACGCCCGCTAGTACTGCGCCAATTAAACTCACTGCCATCAATATCGATTCAATGGCGCCCAAATTGAGGTGCAATTGCGATAGGCCTAGAACTAGCCATGCGAAAATAGGTGCTACGATAGACCAAGTTGAAATATTAAGACTATTTTTCATCATTTTATCAATATCACTTATTCGTTCATTGCCAGCATGACGGCTTCTGCCACCCTAATACCATCTACCCCAGCCGATAAAATGCCACCTGCATAGCCTGCGCCCTCACCACATGGGTATAAGCCTTTGGTATTAATGCTTTGCAAGCTATCATCGTCACGCTTAATACGAATTGGACTGCTAGTGCGGGTTTCTACACCTGTTAATAAACCATCAGCCAAATCATAACCCTTAATTTGCTTAGCAAACACAGGTATCGCTTCGCGAATCGCCTCAATCGCAAAGGCGGGTAGGGTGGACTCTAAATTAGTTAGATGCACGCCCGGTGTATAAGACGGCACTACTTCACCAAATTGTTCAGATGGCCTGTTGGCTAAAAAGTCACCAATCAATTGCGCAGGCGCTGCATAATTACTGCCGCCCAGCACATAGGCGTGGCTTTCCAGTTGGCGTTGTAATTGCATGCCTGCTAGTGGGTTGTCAGGGTAATCCGCCTCAGGCGTAATGCCCACCACAATGCCGGCATTGGCGTTACGCTCGTTGCGGCTATATTGGCTCATGCCGTTGGTGACTACGCGACCTTCTTCAGACGCCGCCGCCACCACGGTACCGCCTGGGCACATGCAAAAACTATATACGCTACGGCCATTGCTGGCGTGGTGCACCAATTTATACTCGGCCGCGCCCAGTTTGCTGATTAAATCATCACTGTAGCTGGTGCCATAACGCGCTTTATCAATCAGCGATTGCGGATGCTCAATACGGAAACCGATTGAAAATGGCTTGGCTTCTACAAAAATACCTTTGCGATGCACCATTTCAAATGTGTCACGTGCACTGTGACCAACTGCCAAAATCACATGCTTAGCCGCAATGTGTTCACCATTCGCCAACACCACGCCTTTGATGGCGTTATTCTCAATTTCAATATCGTCCACGCGCGCGCCAAAGCGAATCTCACCGCCCAGCGCGATGATAGTGTTGCGCATGGTTTCTACCATACCCACTAAACGGAATGTGCCAATATGAGGGTGGCTTAGGTATAAAATTTCTGGTGGCGCGCCAGCGGCTACAAACTCTTGCAACACTTTGCGGCCGTAATGTTTGGGGTCTTTAATCTGGCTCCATAATTTGCCATCCGAAAAAGTACCTGCGCCGCCTTCACCAAACTGCACATTCGATTCTGGATTCAGCGTACTTTTACGCCATAAACCCCATGTGTCTTTGGTGCGCTCTTTCACCGCCTTGCCGCGCTCTAACACAATCGGCCTGTAGCCCGCTTGCGCTAAAATTAAAGCGGCAAAAATGCCCGCAGGGCCAAAACCAATCACAATAGGGCGGTTTTTAAGCTGCGCTGGCGCGCTGGACACAAATTGATAATTGGTATCAGGCGTTGGTTTTATGTGCGGGTCTTTTTTAAGTTTAGCTAATACTTTTGCCTCACCGTTAATCACCACATCTAACGAATACACCAGCAATATCGTATTGGATTTTCTTGCATCGGTGCCGCGTTTAAAAATGCTAAAGCTAAGTAAATCCGCCGCATTAATCGCCAGTTTTTTAATCACAGCCGCCCTGATTTCGGCATCGGTATGACCTTCATCAGCAGATGTTGCTAGTGGTAGTTTAATTTCTGTTATGCGAAGCATGGCATGGGTTTAGAGTGACTTAACATGTTTTTATCTTAAAAAAGTACTAATCGTTTAAATCTAAATTGAGTTGCAACAACTTACGCAACATCGGCACCGTAATCGGTTTTTGCATAGTCAGCGACCATTCATCCAATGCATCTAGCGTTGCCATCAATGTGGGTAAGTCGCGGCGCAAATAACGCAGGCAATAATCCACCACTTCATCGGGTAATTTCATGCCGCGTTCAAAAGCATGCTGTTTAAGTGCGGTGGCTTTTTCAATATCATTTAATGGTTGCAGCTGGTACACCAAACCCCAAGCCAAGCGCGTTGCAACATCATCACGTAAACCCATTTGCGTAGGTGCGTGCAGGCCTGCGGTAATCATCCATTCGCCTGCCTCCTTGTGTTGATTATATTGGTTAAATAAATCAATTTGCGCATCGTTGTTCAGCAAGTGCACGTCATCTACCACGCTGGCGCCGATTGCCTTGCAGGCTTGCAGCAAATGACTTTTGCCAGAGCCAGATTCACCCCACAGATAAATAAATTGGGGATTTTTGCCATTTACCGCTGTTTGCAGGCTTGAAAGCGCTTCTGCATTGCGACCTACTACAAAATTTTGCAGGGTAGGTGGCGCGGCAGGTTTAATGTCTAATAGCAGTTGCTTCATGCAATATTTGCTTGAAAAATAGGGTTAAGTATGCGGTTAAGCGGGTTAGTTAAGTGGTTTTAAAGCTAGTTAAACTATTTAAGATAAGCGTCGCTGTCTAGATAGCTGTCTTTAGTGTGGCGCAGGCCAACGGCGATTGCCGCACTGACTGGCAAGGCCAACAATACGCCAACAAAGCCAAATAACTGCCCACCAGCTAGCAAAGCGAAAATCACCACAACTGGGTGTAAACCAATGCGGTCACCCACCAATTTTGGTGTGATAAAGTTGCTTTCTATTAGCTGCCCTATACCAAATACCATTAAAACGGGGATTAACTGGCCGATACTGGTGAATTGTAATGCGCCTACTAACAATGCCAAGCCCATGCCAATTGCTGGGCCTAAGTAGGGTATAAAACCCAGCAAGCCTGCAATAATACCAATTGGTAACGCCATATCCAGCCCTGTCATCCAAAGGCCAAGCGCATAAAATACGCTCATCATCACCATGACGGTAAACTGCCCGCGCAAAAATTCAGCCAGCATTTGGTCGATTTCTTGGGCGAGCTCAGTCGTTTTTCCCACAATATGGCGCGGAATCAAATTGCCGATGCCTTTCATCATCTCATCCCAATCGCGCAACAAATAAAACAGCACCACTGGCAATAACAATATATTAGCAACCACGCCAATAAGCGCCATGCTGTTGGTGCCAGCGGTTTTAAGCACATCGCCTAAAATACCGCCTGCGGTTTTCCAGTTTTTGGTGATAATTTCTTGAATTTGCGCGCTATCAATCGCCAAGCTAATGCCAAAGTGCTTTTGCAGGAAAGGCTCGGCCGTGGCGCGAATATTGGCAATTACGTTGGGTAATCGCTCAATAATCAGCAAAGATTCTTTTTGCAATACAGGGATAATAATTAAAAGTAGCAGAGTAATAACACCCATAATCGCCATCATCACCAGTACGGTGGCGGTTGTGCGGCCAAATTGATATTTTTTGTAACCAAGCACACTTAGCCTGTCTACTAATGGGTCACACATATAAGCCAAAACGGCTGCCGTTAAAAAGGGCGTCAGCACTGGCAACAAAAAATACAGCAGCAGCAAAAAAACTGCGCTTAAAATTAACCAACGGTTATCTGCAACAATATTGCTGTCAGACAGTTTATTGCGACTGTTTTTTGGTTGATTGGCCATGGTTAATTTGAGTGGTTAAATTGAATAGTGAGTTAAAATGCGAGATAAGTTAAAATTATACTTAACTTGAATAAATACATTGCAATTAATTGAATCGAGAACAGTT
>LNFM01018322.1_pt1 | contig 10126 bp, 6 predicted proteins | sample 596031 | NCBI WGS metagenome assembly LNFM01 (sample SAMN04254537, study PRJNA301005) | activated carbon metagenome | isolation source: dual media filters at the Ann Arbor, Michigan drinking water treatment plant | place: USA: Ann Arbor | reverse complement strand
CGTTCGCGGACCTCGGGTGAAAACTGGTTCGACTTCTTGCTCATGGCTCCATCCTCTCAGAGAAAAGAGCCTCCTCAAAACCCGGGGCGGTTCATGCGCCGCGACATACCTCAGTACAGCTTTTGCAAGCGATGTCTTTCCAATGCGCTTCTGCCCGGTGATGTACGTGGAACTCATCTGCGCCTTAAGGAGGCGATTGCCGATTGCCTGGACCTTCGCGGTCCGTCCCACAAACTGTTCGCTGTCCGCTTCTTCTAGGCTGTAAGGATCGAGCTGCCCCAGCAGTGCCCAATCCACTTTTGGGTCCTGGGCCGCGAGTCGTAAAGCCAGCGCTACCGACATCTGTTCGCCGAACAGCTGATTCCAATTCACCTGCATGGCCATGTTGACGGTAGTTGCAGGCTCAACCACCATCGCCTTGAACGACACGGCGAACTCGCCAGGAGGGATGTCGCCCAAGTGAACCTCCTCCGTTTCGAGTGCAAGCGGGCCGGACCTGCCGCAGTCGATCTCCACAGTGACGTTCACCGCAACGCCAGGCCCGTTGTTGACCATAGGGACTGTGATGGTCAACATCTTGTCAACCTGGTGCAGCGGGTATCGCTTTTCAGCGATCAGTGGAGCCTTGCGACGCGGTTCAATGCTGCAGGCGAACTGGTCGACAGAGCCACTCTTTAGGGAGAGCAATGCCTCATTCACCGAATTGGCGAAGGGTGCGACGTACTCCCTCTTTAGGAAGGTGGTTTCAGAGCTCAACTTAAGAAGCTCTTGGCAGGACTCGGACACTTGATCGAAGCGGGACTTGTAGGTCGAGTCCTGGCAGCGCACCAATCCGCTGACCTGATCACAGATATGGGTGATCTTTCCACGAAGAGTTGTCCACTCGAACGGCTGCAAATAGGCATCGCACTGACCGTTGCGTACTGCCCTTTGGATGTCACCGTTGACATTGTCGATCTCTACGAGCGTGGAAGGTAACTTGTGGAGAATCTGCAAGCTTTTGCAGATCGACTCGTGCAGACCCTTCAGTGCGTTAATCTTTTCGAAGGTTTGCCGCTTCTCGGAAAGCTTCAGATTACGACACCCGTCGCCGAAGCCCGCCTCGACGAGAGCAACGACCATTCTTTCCAACTGGTGGTCCTCTTCGAAAGGCAACAGGTTCTCAACGGCAAGGGCTCTCACGGTGAGGATGGCTGCTTCCCGTCGGCCTTTGTGGTTGGAGCTCGCGAACTCAAGTAGCGCAGATAGCGGCTCTTGGGTCCTTGTTTTCTCACACGCCACCGATATGGCCTGAGCAAGCTGATCTCGAGCCTCCAACGGACGCTTTCGATCGTTCTCATGGCCGGCATTCGCAAGGGCTGCCTCCATGGCGACTAAGTGTTCTTGGAAGCTGGCGACTTTTAGCGGCATTGGTGACTCGGCTGGTGTGGACCCGACGAGCATACTCGGCGGCACACCGCAATCTATCTGGGGCCAATCCTGGCTGAAACTGCAGGCCGGCTCCAGCTGCAGTATCAAGTGACCGGTAGTGGCCGATTCCTGAACTCTTGCCTTGGTGCTGGGGAGAAGCTACCTTGACTTGGCGTAACCCATGCCGTCCTCCACACACCTGAGCTTTGAACGCAGTCACAAGACACGATGCAACGCGCGAGGCATACCCGCGAGAGCATCACCACCCGCAAGCTGCAGCTCCTGCCTGCGAGCAGTACTAGTGCATGATCAATGCTTACTACCAATGGATTAATCACTATGCTGAATGCTGGCCACCAGATCTGATCAACTGTGATTCCATTTTGGTCCTTGCAACAGGCGATATATCCGGCCTGGGTAGAGCGGCTACGCCGTCGCTCGATGTGACAGCATGCATAAGCGCCCGTATTTTTTTCTGCACGTCACTCTCATCTAGTGAGCCATCAGGCCGCACCCTGAGCTGGATTGAATCCATTTGGAGAATCCTTGTCGGCCTACGACACTCGGTTTCATAGAAGATCAACGCGAGGACGATGACCTCGTTCGAATACTGAGTCAGTTCAGCCTTTCCGCGAAAGTAGAAGTTACTGAAGGTCCTTTGACTGATTGATGTGACTTCGTCGCCTTGAACGACGAAGCACCGGTAGCCGGTGTTCATGGATTTCCTTTGATATTGAAAGAGCACATGGCGCCATGAAGATGACGTCCTGTGCTTGGGGAGGGGGCTTCTCGGCAGAGAAGCATGATTTTTGAAAGGGAGCGCACGAGCAGCAACGCTGGTATGGCGTCGAGCGTGGTTCCACGATTAACGTCATCGGGGTGAGCTGACCTTGCCAGCTTCTTCAACTGACTTGATCCTGCAAGGCCGGCTCCCCCCTGCGACGAGCGCAGGAGGGAGGGCCGATTCATTGATGATCAAGTGGTCGCAATCCTCGAATAGGCAGAGAGAGTGAGTGCGGTGGTGACTGTGGCTTGAGCACAGCAACGCCAAAGCGATGAGGGGGACGGAGACTTGATGTAGATGGCGTCGAGAGTTTCATCTAGCTTCTCGTCCATCAAGATCCACATCGATAGCTTTGGTCGGCGAGTCTTCAGCCCCCACTGGCCTTCGCCTGATCGGCTCGACCACCTCCGCTTTGCGTCGATAGACGCGTTGCGTGGTTTTGGTATCGGCGTGAGCCAACAGACTCCTCGCGTGCTCCAACGATGACGCGTCACTTCCCACTTTTGCACGCAAGTCATGCTCGGTAAAAGGTTCTGTCACCTTGGTCTCTTCCAGGACTCGATCCATGAAGCGCTGCCACATCGATTTCCATCCTGAGGCGCGCCCTTGGTCTTCGTTGACATAGCCGCGACCTTCCCGATTGCAAAACAGGTAAGGCGAGTCCTTAGGCCTGGTCTCCAAAGACTGTTTCACTGCCTCCCTCAGCTCGTCTGACCATGCATAGATCGTCCACTTCTCCGTCGCTTTCTTGGTTTTGTGGCGCTGGTTGTGGATGCCGTCTTCCCTGATGTTCTCGTCAAGGCGTAGCCGAAGCAGATCTCCCTGCGCCATTCCCGTGAGTAGCTTGAGTCGCACATAAGCTTGAATCATCCGTACAGAGCCAGCGTTGCGCTTGGGCGTAAGAGACAAGATTTCTTCGACCTCCCAGTCCTCCACATACCGCTGGCGCGGCTGTTCTCCCTGAAGGCGGACCTCGCCCTTGAACGGGTGCTTGTCGATGTACCCCCATTCGACTGCTTTGGTGTAGGCATGCGAGAGCACCTCGATCTCCCGATGCGCAGCGATCTTGCCTCCGGTAACTTTCCCTGTCTCGGGATCTTTTTTCTTCTTGCTGCGGACATCGATGTACTGGTAAACCAGCTGAGGTCGAAAGGGCAGCAAAGGCATGGAACCAAAAACCTCCCTGATTTTCTTCAGTTGGTTCTGGTTGCTTGCTTGGCTCGCTGGTGACTTGGTCGGGATCACCTCAAGCGCGTAGCGGTCGAGCAAGTCGCCGATGGTGCGGACAGTTGCCTGCTCTCCCAGTCGTTTCGCCCATGCTTGGTAAGCCTCGTGGAGCTTCGATCCCAAGCGAAACAATTTCTTGTTGTCCCACAAATGCTCGAGGCCCGGAGGGACGTTGTAGTAGTAGGCGCCGTGGGTACGTCGCCAGCGAAGTGGGAGACCTTGGTTCTCTCGTGAGCGTGGTTTTGGCATGGTCTGTTTTTCGCGTCGTTTAGATGGCAAGCCAGTTGGGTCCGGCTTCCGTTCTCTGTCGGGGAGCGGCATCTGCACCGCCGTCGAATACCTTGGCGATGTGCGCTCTCAGCACAGCAATACCGCCGTCGGGGCGAACCTTGTGTTCGATTCCCATAGATCGCAGCACTTTCACCTGTGCATGTCTACGTGATCGATCCGTCAGACTGTGGATCTCAAATAGATCCAGGAATGTCCCGGGTACACCAGGGGCAACTTTGGAGTTCTGAGCATGTGGGCGTGCTGGTAGATTGGCTTGCTGTTGTCGCCGTGGCCGGTCGCTTTGATATATCGGCTGCATATAGTCGGTTGGGTTCACTTTGGGGCAGTTAGAACATAGGGTGAGAACTTTCGAGAAGTTCTTCCCGACTTCTCCAGTACTTCTCCCCGGGAAAAAGAAAGCGGACGTCTCTGCTGAAACGTCCGCTGCGAATGTGGTTGACCTTGGGGTCAGATGTACTTAGGTATGGCCTGTGGGTGGTTTCATGGGTTGTTATCGATTGAGTAGTTGGGACAGATGTTTTTGAAGTATTCGCAAGAGCGACCGGAGGTCGCACTCTTTGGGCTGCAGGGCTGAGGCGAGGAATATCGGCTGAATATCGGTTTGCAGAACCGACTTGAAATGCCTCGGTTTGAATGTTGTGCGTGCGCTAGCAAGGCGGTCTGTCTGCTGTCTCGAATGCACTCGTTGTGAGGGGGGGGGGAGTGAACTCAAAACCTTGCATCTGCGACCCCCGGGGGGGGTGTTTTCTATCCTGTGATGCATTCATCAGACCTGAGTGCGTACACCTGCGAGTAGTTTTTGCCAAACCCTCGGCTCATGCGCTGCTGAAGTCGGAAGCATCGGGGCGCATCGGAAGTTTGCCTAAGGCTTCCGTCCCCGTTGTTTTGCAAGCCCATCACTTGCTGCAGCATTGCAGCTGCGATACCGGGAACCGGTAGCGCGAATCCTTGCCAGCTTCACATTGCGAAACCACAGCTGTGGTACATTCCATTTACACTCAAACCAACTGGAAGTTGGCTGAAGTACTACTGAGTAAAGTTGAGACTACTGAGAAGACTGAGAGAAGTTGAGAGTACTCAGTAAATCTCAGCAATTCCACAGAAAAGCCGGAGGCTTCTCTAACTCAACTGAGTGAGCCAGCGAACCAAAAGCGCGGAGCCCCAGCAATGCTGGCGAGCACACCGGCAGCTCAACTACCCCATCGACATTGGTTTCATAGCAGCACAAAAGACGACGAGAACCGCCGTCGTATTTGCAGCATCCACCATTCCAGCGTCGAGGTATCCGCTGTGTTCGTGTACTCGAACGCTACACATGATCAGCGTTTCGGGCGAAGGTCTCGCTAGTCCCGCTGACAAGTGCACTGGCCCCGAGGCTGGAGACATTGTGGGCTGTGAACCGGGCTGTTATTTGGCTCTCTTTCTGTACCATTCCGAGATCTAAGATCCAAGCAAATCAAGCACTCACTCCTACTGAAGAGTTTCGACTGTGGTACAGGGTTTCGATTCCAAGTGGTTGACAGGAAACAAGTTTTTGAAGAGAGACGACCAGGCTACGAACCAAGGGGTCGTGGGTTCAATTCCTGCCAGCCGCACCAAACAAAAAACCCTGTAGCCACAAGCTGCAGGGTTTTTTCATTTCTGCCCCTGAAAACGCGCAGGCCGCCAGCGAAAGGCTCACCATGAGCAAGGCATTCACCAAAGAATCGGATCAGGACGAAGACGACGAGCTACCGGCACCGCCGCCGGTGCCGGGAGGGAAGAACTACATCACCCGCACCGGCTACGACCGCCTTCGTGCCGAGCTTTTCACCCTGATCGACGACGAGCGGCCCAAGATCGTCGAGATCGTGCACTGGGCTGCCAGCAATGGCGACCGGTCGGAAAACGGTGACTACCTCTATGGCAAGAAGCGCCTGCGCGAGATCGACCGGCGCATCCGCTTTCTCACGCGCCGGCTGGAAATGGCCGAGGTGGTCGATGCCTCGCTGCACCACGGTGGCGACCAGGTGTTTTTTGGCGTGACCGTGACCTACGTCGACGACACCGGCCTTGAAACCACCGTCACCATCCTCGGCGTGGACGAAGCCGACAGCTCTCAGGGTCAGATCAGCTGGGTGTCGCCCGTGGCGCGTGCCCTGCTCAAGGCCAAGGTGGGCGAGGTGGTTCGCCTGGTTGTGCCCGGCGGCGTTCAAGAGCTGGAGGTGCTGTCGGTGAGCTACCCCGCACCCCTGAGCAGCACCTGATCAGGCCTTGACGGGCTTGAAGCGCTGTGCCTTGATCACCGAGGCGGTGCGCTTGAGGCTGCGCAACACATCGGCCAAGTGCTGGCGGTCTCGCACCGAGACCGAGAAGCGGATGTCGGTGGCGGTCTGGGCGGGTTCGTCGCCCATGTCCACGTGCGTGATGTCGGCCTCGGCTGCCGCAATGCTGGAAGCCACGCGCGCCAGCACGCCTTTGCCGTTGGTGACAGTCACCACGACCGTGGTCTCGAACGAGCGCACAGGTTCGTCGGCCCATTCCACCTCCAGGAACCGCTCACTGTCGCGCAGCAACAGGCGCTTGCCGGTTGGACAGTCTTCGGCGTGCACGACCAAGCCTTCGCCGCGGCCCAGGTAGCCCACGATGCGATCGCCCGGAATGGGCTTGCAACAGGGCGCGTACTGCACCGACAGGCCTTCGCTGCCATCGAGCGTGACCACGCCTTGTGAGGCCGATTCGTCTCGGCCACTCGCGTAGCGCTCGGTGCTGATCAGCAGCGCATCTGGCTTGAGCCCCATTTCAGACAACAGCACCGCCAGTTTCTTGCCCACCATGCTGGCGATGCGTTTGCCCATGCCGATGTCCGACAGCAGCTCATCGCGTGTCTTGTTGCCGGTGAACCGCAGCAACTTTTCCCAGGTGCTCTGGTATTCGCCGTCTTCGGCTGGCAGGGCGGAGAGACCCTCGGAACGAAGCGCCTGGCTCAGCATGCGCTCGCCCAGCTCGTGCGACTTCTCCTGCGCCAGGGTTTTGAGGTGGTGGCGGATCTTGGAGCGCGCCCGCCCGGTCTTCACGAACGAAAGCCAGGCCGGGTTGGGTTCGGCGCTCTCGGCCGTGATGACTTCCACCACGTCGCCGTTGGCCAGCTCGGTGCGCAGCGGGCGCTGCTCGCCATTGATTCGGGCCGAGACCGTGCGGTTACCCACATCGCTGTGGATGGCGTAGGCGAAGTCCATCACCGTGGCCCCGCGAGGCAGCGCCATGATCTTGCTCTTGGGTGTGAACACGTAGACCGCATCGGGGAAGAGGTCGATCTTGATGTGGTCCCAGAACTCGCCGGCGTCGTGCGTTTCCTGCTGGATGTCGAGCAGCGACTGCAGCCATTGCGTGCCCAGGCGTTGCGACATGTCGCTGCCCGGTTCGCTGGCCTTGTAGAGCCAATGCGCCGCGACACCGGATTCGGCCACGACATCCATGGCGTGCGTGCGCAACTGGAATTCGATGTTGGTGCCGAACGGACCGATCAAGGTGGTGTGCAGCGACTGGTAGCCATTGACCTTGGGAATCGCCACGTAGTCGCGGAACTTGCCGGGCAACGGTTTGTACAACTGGTGCAGCACGCCCAGCCCGGTGTAGCAGTCGGTCAGCTCGGGCACGACGATGCGAAAGCCGTAGACATCGGTGACCTGCGAGAACGACAGGTGCTTGTTGTCCATCTTGCGGTAGACGGAATACAGCGTCTTCTCGCGGCCCATGATGCGCACGCTCATCCCCTGGTGGGCGAACACAGCCTCCACCTCCTTCTGCACGCGCGAGATGAGATCGCGTCGGCGGTTGCGGGATTTGTTGAGCGCCTTGGACAGCACCTCGTAGCGCCAGGGGTGTAGGAAGCGGAACGCCAGATCCTGCAGTTCGCGATAGGTGAAGTTCAAGCCCAGCCGGTGCGCGATCGGTGCGTAGATCTCCAGCGTCTCGCTGCTGATGCGCTGCCACTTGCTGCGCGGCATGTCGCCCATGGTGCGCATGTTGTGGGTGCGGTCAGCAGCATCTTGCGAAACGACTCGGCCTGGTTCTGCTCGCGGGTGTCGAACTCCAGCTTCTCCAGCTTGGTCAGACCGTCCACCAGATCGGCCACCGGCGCGCCGAAACGCTCCACCAGTTCTTCTTTGGTCACGCCGCAGTCTTCGATGGCGTCGTGCATCAACGCCGACATCAGCGCCTGTGCATCCAGCTTCCACTCGGCGCACTGGGCCGCCACCGCGATCGGGTGCGTGATGTACGGATCACCGTTCTTGCGCAGCTGCCCGAGGTGCGCTTCGTCGGCAAACCGGTAGGCCTGCCGAATGTTCTCGATATCGCCTGCGCTCAGGTAGTCAAGCTTGGCCAAAAGCCCGGCGAAGCTGGCCGCGGCTGCGCTGGCGGCTGGGTGCGCCTGATCGTCAGAAGACAAAAGTGAGCCTGTGTCGGCTAGGCTGGACATGCGGGTACTTTAGCCTGTGATGGCACATGCCGTGGAGCGCAAGGCCCACGATGTGCGCTTTGCTGTGTGGGAATGATGACAGGCCGACTCGCAGGCGAAAAAAAACACCGCGATGCGGTGTTTTTTTTGAGGTCCAGGCTCGGATCAGAGCGGAACCTTCTTGAGCATTTCCAGGCCAACCTTGCCTTCGGCGATTTCGCGCAGCGCGGTCACGCCGGGCTTGTTCTTGCTTTCGATCTTCGGGGCATGACCCTGGCTCAGCATGCGCGCGCGGTACGTGGCAGCCAACACAAGTTGAAAGCGGTTGGGGATTTTTTCCAGACAATCTTCGACGGTGATGCGTGCCATGGTTGAAGGTATCGCCGCGGGCGATACGCTGGGCGGCGAACTTGAGCCGCTGGGCATGGACGATGGCCTTGAGGTCAAACAGGGCCCGCTCGAACAGCTCGTTGATTATAACGAAGTCGAACTCCCGGGCATGGGCCACCTCGGATGCGGCGTTCTGCAAGCGGAGTTCGATCACCTCGGCGCTGTCTTCTGCCCGGCGCTCCAAGCGCGACCGCAATTCTTCCCAACTGGGCGGCAAGATGAAAACCAGCACCGCGTTGGGGAAGATGCGCTTGACCTGGATGGCGCCCTGGAAGTCGATCTCCAGCACCACATCCGCGCCCTGTGCCATGCGCTGCTCAATGGCCATCTTGGAGGTGCCATAGCGGTTGCCGTGGACCATCGCCCACTCAAGGAAGGACCCCTGGATGACCATGTGATCGAAGGTTTCCTTGCTCACAAAGTAGTACTCGCGTCCGTGCAGTTCCTGTCCCCTTGGTGGGCGGGTGGTGTGCGAGACCGACGGCGCGACGCGCGAGTCGAGTTCCATCAAAGCCTTGACCAGGCTGGACTTGCCGGCCCCGCTGGGGGCTGCGACGACGAACAGGTTTCCGGGATATTCCATGCTCACTCGATGTTTTGTACTTGTTCGCGCATCTGCTCAATGAGCACTTTCATGTCCACCGAAATGCGCGTCAGCTCCAGATTGGACGACTTCGAACCGAGGGTGTTGGCCTCGCGGTGCAGTTCCTGGATCAGGAAATCCAGCCGCTTGCCCACCTCGGCCCCTTTTTTGATCAGCCGCTCGATTTCGGTGAGGTGCGAGTCCAGTCGCGTCAGTTCTTCGGCCACGTCGATGCGGATCGCGAACGCGGTGGCTTCGGTGAGCGCACGGTCGTTGGCCATGTCGGACGTGACCGTGTTGCCCGTGGCCGATGGGCCACCGGCTGCCAGTGCCTCGTTCCAGCGGTCGATGAAGCGCTGACGCTGCTGGGCGACCAGTTGCGGAATGAGCGGTTGCGCATCCTTGGCCAGTTGACGGAGCTGACCCAGTCGGTCCAGCAGCATCGCAGCCAGGCGTTTGCCTTCGCGCTCGCGCGCTTCGATGAGGTTGTTGATGGCCGTTTCGGCCAGCGCCTGAAGTCCTTCGTTGAGCTCGCCGGCATGGCCCTGCTGGCGCGAGGTGAGGCCCAGCACTTCGGCCACCGACAGCGGCGCTGCGGTGGGGAGCCAGGCGCGCACGTTGTCTTGCAGGCCCACGAGCTTCTGCAGTTCGAGTGCGCTGGGTGAGCGAGGGCTTGCGTCGCTGCGGCCTTCGATCCACGCGCGAACCTCGACCTTGCCGCGTTTGAGGCGTGCGCCCAGAAGCTCACGGAGCGCGGGCTCCGAACCCCGAAGGTCGTCCGGCAGCTTGAATGTGAGGTCGAGAAAGCGGCTGTTGACGGATCGAATTTCCAAACCCAGGCCAGGCTTGGAATCTCGCGCCGGCTCTGCGTTTGGGGCCGTGGACGGGCCACCCAACTGGGCCGTCGCATAGCCGGTCATGCTGTAAACTGCCATTGCACTTTGCCCGTCTGGTTGAGTGGTCCAAAACGAGGCGTTCCGGAAACCATCCGAATTATGTC
>LNFM01013866.1_pt1 | contig 10126 bp, 10 predicted proteins | sample 596031 | NCBI WGS metagenome assembly LNFM01 (sample SAMN04254537, study PRJNA301005) | activated carbon metagenome | isolation source: dual media filters at the Ann Arbor, Michigan drinking water treatment plant | place: USA: Ann Arbor | reverse complement strand
CCGTAGAGGTGCAGCCGCACGTTCGGCTGCGCCAGCAGCGTGTCCCACCTGGGTTCACCGTTCGCCCACGCGTCGCCCAGGATGTTCACCATCACCACGGGCGACAGCAGCGTCACCGCGCCGAGCGGCAACCCGCAGATGGCGCGCACCTGCTGCTCGAACTGGGAAGTCATGCAGGCATCGAGCGTCCAGTGCCCGCTGTTGTGGGTGCGTGGGGCGAGCTCGTTGACCAGCACCGCGCCCGTTTTAGTGACAAAATATTCCACGCCCATCACGCCGACCAGATCGATCTTCTCCGCGATGAGCCGCGCCAGTTTTTCGGCGGCCGCCGCGACCGCCGGGGCCACCCGCGCGGGCACGATGGAGAAATCCAGAATGTGATTGGCATGAATGTTCTCCGCGACCGGAAACACCCGCACCGCCGCGTTCGGCGAGCGCGCGACGATCGCCGACACCTCGCAGGCAAAATCGATGAACTGCTCGATCACGACGGGCTGGCCGGCGAATTTCTGCGCCGCGGCCGGAATTTCCGCCTCGCTCATCACCTTGAGCTGGCCCTTGCCATCGTAGCCGAAGTCCGCCGTTTTCACCACGCAGGGCAGGCCCACCTCGCGCAGGCCGGCCGCCAGGTCGCCGCCCGCCGCCACCTCGGCAAACTTCGCCTGCGGGAATTTGTTGTCGCGCAGCCAGCGTTTTTCGCGCGCGCGGTTCTGCGTGGTCGCCAGCACGCTCCAGTGCGGCCGCAACCGTGTGATCGTCTCGATCGCCTGCAACGGCGCCGCCGGCACGTTCTCGAATTCATACGTGACGACATCGCACTCTTTCGCGAAGGCCGTCAGCGCCGCCGTGTCCTCGTAGGGGGCGTTGATCTCCTTGTGCGCCACGGCGCCGGCGGGACAATGCGCCGCCGGTTCGTAGATATGGACCCGGTAACCGAGGCGTGCCGCCGCCTGCGCGAGCATCCGTCCGAGCTGACCGCCGCCGAGCACGCCGATGGTTTTTCCCGGAAGAATCATGCGCATTCGTATGCCGCCAGAAAATCCTCCCGCGAGATTTGCGATTGACGCAGGATGAGGCGCAACGTGGAACCCTTGATCACGGGATGATTGGGCAAGGTCAGCGGCGTGCGGGTTCCGTCGCGATTTTGCCGCAGCATGGCAATATGCTCGCGTTCGCGCACCACCTGAAACCCCAGGCCCTTGAGCGCCCGCATAACGCGCACCCGAGGGGCATCAGCGGGAAATTTTGGCATGACTTGCTCAAACCGTCGCTTCGGCCACGAACGCATCGATCGTCGGGGTCTCGGGCGAAACCACTTCCGGGCCGAAAGTCTCGATATGGAACTTGAGCGCCGATTTCACGTCTTGCAGCGCTGCTTCGAAGGTATCGCCCTGGCCGACGACCACTCCCTCCACGCCCACCGGATAAGCCACGTAGCCATCCGCATGCTTTTCGACAATGATCTTGACGGTTTTCATGGGTGGTAGTTTTGCCGGCGACCGTGAAAACGCAAGGCGGGCTTCAGGGCAGCCGTGCTTTCAGGATCTTTTTCGTCTGCTTCGCGCGGAAACTTTGCCACGCCCGTCTGGTCTTCGCGTCGCTTTGCGCGAGCAGCGAGGCCGCAAAAAGCGCGGCGTTGACCGCCCCGGGCCGGCCGATGGCGAACGTCGCCACCGGCACGCCGCCGGGCATCTGGACGATGGAGAGCAGCGCATCGAGTCCATGGAGCGATGGGGTTTCGACGGGCACCCCGAGGACGGGCAGCGGGGTGAGCGAGGCCGTCATGCCCGGCAGGTGGGCGGCCCCGCCGGCCCCGGCGATGATGAGTTTCAGGCCGCGCTTCTCGGCGGATTCGGCATAGCTGACCATGAGCTTCGGCGTGCGGTGGGCGCTGATGACGCGCTTCTCAAACGGCACCCCCAACGCCGCGAGGGTCGCGGCGGCGTGTGACATCGTCGCCCAGTCCGAGGCGCTGCCCATAATGATTCCGACGAGTGGCTTCGCCATTGGCCACAGCGAAAGCCTTTAAAGAAAAGGCGCAAGACTGTAGCGGCGGTCTATGACCGCCGTCGAAAACCTGCGGGCACTCGTCCGGCGGTCATAGACCGCCGCTACAGGGCAGGCACATATTCGATTTGCTCAAAGCAGCGCCGTGCCCTTCGGCACTTTGACAATGGTCGTGCCGGCAATCTTGTCGTGCCAGCTTTGCTTCTCGTCGTCGAAGGCGACCCAGATGAAGCCGATGCCCGCCACCGCCAGCGAGAGGAATGCGCTCAGACCACGCACGACGGCCACGCCCCAGTCGAGCGGGCGGTCGTCGAGCCGCACGACCTTCAGGCCGCAGATGATGCCGCCAATGGTCGTGCCTTTGGTGGCCCACATGATGACGCAATAGACCGCGATCCAGAACGGAAACGCCCCGCCCGGGTGAAAATTGAATACCCGGAACAGGCCCTCGGTCATCCCCGTGACGATACCGATCAGGATCAAATCCAGCAACGACGCCGCCAGCCGGAGCCAGAAGCCCACCCGCGGCAGCGTGGCGGCTGAGATCACGGGCGGAGCCACCGCGACCAGCGGGCTCACCATGGGGGGAGCCTCGCCTTGAATACCGGAAACGGGGGCCACCGCTCCGGACAGGGCGGGTGCCGCCGCCACGACCACCGGTTTGGCCGGACGGCTGGCCTTGAACTGCAGGATCAAGGTATAGACCACCACGCCCAGCCCGAGAATGCCGAGCAGCTTGTAGGTGACGAAGCCGACGATCGGAATAGTATAAAGTCCGAGCACAATCACCCCGCCGATCAGCACACCGAACACCGGGTGCGCCAGCGGACCGTCCCCCAGCAGTCTGGTGAAACGCCGGCCCAGCCAGGCCAGCATCACGATTTTGCCGAAGAGCGAGGCAAAAAACAACCCGAGCGAAAAGAGCGGGATCAGCACAAAGCCGATCGCGATGGCCAGGGTGATCGCCAGGAGAATGTAGGCCACCGGCGTGAGCAGCATGGTGAGCAAGGCCGCCAGCAACGAGTAGCCGGGACGCTGTTCCAGCGTTTCCACGCACTTGTTCACCCCGCTGGGCGTGATCAGCGCGATCAGCGCGTAGAAGGCCAGGAAAGCCAGCGCGATGCACCACGCCCACAGCAAGTTGCCATCAAACGCGAGGGGCCGGGCATACATCAGGCACTGGGTGAACCAGGTGGTCAGTCCGGTGAAATCGAAGTGCTTGCCCGCGATGGCGATGTTTTGCACGTTGCCCCGGACCACGGCCTTGGCGTCGCGCTTGACCTGTCCGCCAATGCAGACCACCTCGCGTTCCACCACGGCCTCGGGCCCGAGCTCAACATCGCCCATCACGGCCACGACCTCGCCTTTCACGTGGCCGTTGACGTAGACGTTGCCGAGCACGGCAACGACCGCGTCACCCACCGTGCCGCCCGTCACCCGGCTGTTGCCCATAATGGAGACCACGGCGTCATTCACCTCGCCCGCCGAGGTGGAGGAACCGAAGATTGAAACCACGGCCTCGGCCTGCTCCCCGGCCACCAGTGTGCTGTCGCTGCCAAAACTGATCCGCTCGTTGCTGGAATGCTTCTTACTGTCATAGCCGACCGTCCAATGAGGTTTACCGCGTTTTTTGCGCGGAGCCGGGGCTTCCGCCTTCTGGTCGTCGGCACCGAGTTCGCGCAACTGCCCGTCGGTCTTCCCCGCTTCGGACACCGCAGTCTTTTCTTCAGCCGGGGCGGCAGGAGGTTCGGCCGCAGGGGGCGGGGCGACCTTTTCATCGGTTACCACCGGAGCCGGGGGTGAGGGCTGATTTCCCTGCGCCCGAAGCACCGGCACCAGGGCGAGGGTGAGCGCCAGCCACGGGGCAAAAAGGAGGGAGTTCAACTTGTTCTTCATGGGGAAAGCGGTTTAGCTGTTGCGATAAAGATAGCGGTAGGCCGCGCTGCCGAGCCCGACAAAGGTGGCATACATGGCCGCGATGAAGGCCAGGCCGCCATAGAGCCAGAGCGGCGGGATGCCGGCCGCCAGATGCTGGGCGAAGTTCACGGTCCAGGCGCCTGCGCCCACGAGGCGGGTGACCCAGCCAAAACCGACGCCGATTTCCTGGGCCACCGCCCCGGCGGCGGCTCCCTGACTCAGCAGGTAGAAACCCATGACCGCCGCTCCGGCCACGGCGGTGCCGATGGCCAGAAACGCGGCGCGAACCCCTGCGGGCCAGTAGGCCCATGATTTGTGATACCACGCGACGGCCGCTTGGTGCTCGATCGCGGCGAGGACGCGCGATTCCAGCGTGCGGGGTGCCCGGCGGGGCGGGAGGGCGCGCAATTCGCGGTGGATGAGTTGCTCAAGTTGTTCGGCACTCAGGGCGTGGACGGCGAGGCGCGCCTCCACCGCGGCCTGCAAGCGCGTCGCGAAACCCGCGGGTGCCTGGCGGGGCGGGAGGGCGCGCAATTCGCGGTGGATGAATTTCTCGAGGTCTTCTGGAGTCGTCTTTTTCATGGCTGCTCCTCGCGGCGTGTCATGCTGAACGAAAGTGAAGCATCCACGGCAACAAACGTTGCTGGATTCTTCGCTGCGCTCAGAATGACCGGTTTTGAAAATGGGTTCATTGTTCGTGAGTGGTTGCGGCAATTATTGCTGGAAGCTCTCATGGGTGCTGCCGCTGCGCACCAGGATCTTCGCGAGGGCCTCGCGGCCGCGGAGGATGTCGGTTTTCACTTTGCTGAGGGATACGCGGGTCTTTTTCGCGATGTCCTCGTAGGGCATGTCCTCGAAATGGTAAAGCACCAGCGGCACGCGCTGATGCTCGGGCAGTCTTTCCAGGGCCCGCTCGACCCACTCCCGGCGCTCCGAGGAATCCACGCCGGAGAAAAATGTGTCGGGCGCGGCAAATTCGACTTCCTTTTCGCCGCCTTCGTCATCCCGGTGGATGAGATCGGAGAAAAAGCTCCAGCGTTTCTTGTAGCGCTGGATGTGGTTGATGGAAAGGTTGGTCGCCACCGTTTTCAGCCAGCCGCCGGCCGAAGGACTGGTGCGAAGATTGTCAAAATGCTCGTGCGCCTTGATAAAGACTTCCTGGGCAATATCCTCCGCCTGCGTCTCGTTGCCGATGAGCCGCACTGCGGTGGAATAGACCATGTCTTGGTAGTTGCGCATGAACGTGGTGAAGTCAGCAGGCGGTGCCGTCACGCCCCGGGTTGGAGTTTGCACTGTGGGATCTTCATTCACGCTAAGAACACGGCGCCCGACGGCTTGGTTGCAGAAACCTCCTGCCACGCAAACCGCGCAAGGCCAAGTCCATAAGCTGCCATAACCCCTTGGCCGCCGCAAAGTCGCACGCCAGATGAGTTTCCCGCCTAATACCCCTGATACGCGGTTGTTTTGCTCCTTTTGGCCGACCGGGCCGACCTTGCCTATTTATGCCCCCGGCCGAAACTCCGCCGTTATACATTCCCATGGCCACTTTCCTGACTCCTGACCCGAAAATCGAGACCGCCGTCCGCGCCAAGGGCGAACAGCTCTTCGCCCTCATGGACCAGCAGCCGCCCCCGGCGCTGTTCTCCAAGAAAGGCGCCTATGCCCGCCTGATGGACTGGTCGATGAAGGATCCCGTCTTCAAGACCCAGCTCTTCCGCTTCGTCGACGTCCTCCCTTCCCTCAACTCTTCCGCCGAGATCGTCCGCCACCTGCAGGAATACCTCGGCGACAAGGCGGTCGAACTCAACCCCGCTCTCAAGGCCGGCCTCGCCGCGTCGTCGTTCGCTCCCGCACTTGTCGCCACGCCCGTCAAGGCCCAGATCGTCGACATGGCCGGGCAGTTCGTCGCCGGCGAGACGGGCGAGGATTTGCTCAAGCAGATCAAAAAGAACCTCAAGCTCGGCATTGCCACCACGATCGACCTCCTCGGCGAAACCGTCGTCAGCGACGCGGAGGCCGACGTGTTTCTCCAGCGCAACCTCGAGATCCTCGACTCGGTCTCGAAGTTCTACGCGAAGGAGCCCGCGCCCTGCTTCAGCGACCTCGGGCCGGACGGCCCGCTGCCGCGTCTCAATCTCTCCGTCAAGATCTCCGCCCTCACGCCCGACGTCCACCCGGCCGATCCGGAAAACTCCATCGCGGCCCTCAAGCACCGGCTGCGCCCGATTCTCCGCCGCGCCGCCGAGGTCGGCGCGCTGATCAACTTCGACATGGAGAGCTACAAGCTGAAGGACCTCACCCTCGCGCTCTTCAAATCCATCTTCGAGGAACCCGAGTTCGCCCAAAAACCCGCCATCGGCATCGCCGTGCAAGCCTACTTGCGCGACTGCGAGGCCGACCTCCGCGACCTCGTCGCCTGGGCGCGGAAAAACAACCGCCCGCTCAGCGTCCGCCTCGTCAAGGGCGCGTATTGGGACTACGAGACCGTCATCGCCCAGCAGCGCGAGTGGCCCATCCCCGTCTGGCAAAAGAAACCCGAGTCCGACGCCAACTACGAGAAACTCACCGTATTCCTCCTCGAGAACGCCGACCTCATCACCGCCAACTTCGCCTCGCACAACGTCCGCTCCTGCGCCCACGCCATCGTGCAGGCCGAGCGGCTCGGCGTCCACCCGAAGCATTACGAGTTTCAGGCGCTCTACGGCATGGCCGACGAGCTGAAGGCCGCGTTGCTGCAAATGGGCCACCGCGTCCGCGAATACAGCGCCATCGGCGAACTCCTCCCCGGCATGGCCTACCTCGTGCGCCGCCTCCTCGAAAACACCTCCAACGAGGGCTTCCTCCGCATCAAGAACATGGGCGAAGCCAGCAAGGAGCAGCTCCTCGGCAATCCCGCCGACGCCATCGCCGCCGCGCCCGAGCCGCTCGCCCGCCCGCCGCGCCCCGCCGGTGGATTCGTCAACGCCGCCAACACCGATTACACCGTTGCCGCCAACCGCGAGCGGCAGCGCGCCGCGCTCCAGGACTTTGCCGCCACCAAACTCGGCCGGAAATGGCCGTGCATCATCAACGGCAAAAAGATCACCGACCGGCCGTTCCTGCCCTCCGTCAATCCCGCGCGCCCCGCGCAGATCGTCGGCTACTGGGCCAAGGGCAACGTGCAGGACGCCGAGGACGCGGTCGCCGCCTCCGTCGCCTTCTTCCCGCAGTGGCGCGCCACGCCCGTTGACGAACGGGCCAGGATGCTCGAGCGCGCCGCCGACCTCATGGAGTCGCGCCGGATGGAGATCAATTCGCTGCTCATCCTCGAGGGCGCGAAACCCTGGGTCGAGGCCGACGGCGACACCTCCGAGGCGATCGACTTCCTGCGCTTCTACGCGGTGGAGATGCGCCGCATGGCCAGGCCGGTGGTCACGCAACCCGTCCCCGGCGAGCGCTGCGTGCAGACGTGGACGCCCCGCGGGGTCGGCGTCGCCGTGGCGCCGTGGAATTTCCCCCTCGCCATCCTCACCGGCCTCACGGTCGCGCCGCTCGTCGCCGGCAACTGCGTCATCATCAAACCCGCGCGCCAGACCTCGATCATCGGCGCCTACCTGATGGAGATCATGATGGCGGCCGGCGTGCCCGCGGGTGCGTTGCACTACCTCCCCTGCTCCGGCGCCGATGCCGGCGCGCACCTCGTGGCGCACCCCCGGGTCGACTTCATCGCCTTCACCGGCTCGCGCGAAGTGGGCCTCGGCATCTGGGAGGAGGCGGGCAAGACCCGGCCCGGCCAGCTGAATCTCAAGAAGGTCGTCTGCGAGATGGGGGGCAAAAACGCCATGATCATCGACAACGATGCCGACCTCGACGAGGCGATCCCCGCCGCGCTTTACAGCGCGTTCGGCTTCGCCGGCCAGAAGTGCTCCGCGCTCTCGCGGCTCATCGTGCTCGCGGACGTCCACGACCACTTCGTCGAGCGTTTCCTCTCCGCCTGCCCCACCCTGCCCGTCGGTGATCCGTCGCTGCCCGGCACGATCGTCAATCCTGTCATCGACGACGCGGCGCAGAAATCCATCCTCGGCTACATCGAGGCCGGCAAGAAGGAGTCGAAGCTCGCCTGGCAGGCGACGCTCACCCCCGAACAGATCGCCAGCGGCGGCTACTATGTGCCGCCGACGGTGTTCACCGGCTGCAAGCCCGACCACCAGATCGTCCGCGAGGAAATCTTCGGGCCCGTGCTCGCCATCCTCAAGGCCAAGGACCTCGACGAGGCATTCGCGATGGCGAACGACAACGACTATGCGCTCACGGGCGGCTTCTTCTCGCGCAGCCCCAAGGCGCTCGAACGCGCGCAGCAGGAATTCCTCGTCGGCAACCTCTACCTCAACCGCGGCTGCACCGGTGCCATCGTGCAACGGCATCCCTTCGGCGGCTTCAAGATGTCCGGCGGCGGCACCAAGGCCGGCGGCCGCGAATACCTGGAGAACTTCCTCTTCCCGCGCTTGATCGCGGAAAACACCCTCCGCCGCGGTTTCATCCCGCCAGACGAAAACGAGTAGACCCCCGGCCCGCTCCGTTGAATATCCCGGCACGCCGCAGGCCGCTTCACATGAAACGCTACCTTCTCCTCTGCACTGCGGTCTTTTTGACCGGCAGCCCGGCCATCGCGCAAAAGAGCCTCGTCGTCGAACCCGCCCCGCTCGGTTCGCCCAAGCCGGACAAGGTCATCTCGAAAAGCGCGGTGGCTTACGCGAACCTCCAGACGCTGTCCGCCGATTTTGAATACATCGTCCGCTCGAAAACCCGGGCGCAGGTGGTGCGCGGTCACGCGAGGCTGATGAAACCGAATTTCGCCCGCCTGACCTTCGAGCGCATCACCGAGCCTTCCTATCCGAACCTCATCGGCTCCGACGGCAAGCTGGCCTACACTTTTGTGCCACCGGGATACAACAAGGACGTGAAACCGGTTCCGTTTCCGGGCTACGACCCACTGCTGACGGCGCGGCAAGCCTCGGGACTCGCAGCCGGCGGGACCATCCGCACCGCCAAGGTCTCGCGCGACGGCCGCGAGTTGCGGCTCTGGGATAGCATCGCGCTCCAGGCGTTTTTCAGCCTCAACGACGCGCTCGAGTATTTCTATTCGGGGCGGAAGAGCTTCATCGTCGTCGAGGGCGCCCGCGTCGTCGAAGGCACGCGCTACACGGTGCTCTACAACCATCTGTCGGGCGGCAGCGTCGCCGGCGGCGCGATGTCGGACTTCGAACAGCGCCTTTTCATCGACGCGGACGGGCTCATCAAGCTCTACACGATCCAATTTCAGGAAGCGGGCGAAACCGGTCTCCAGATGATGCGCCTGAGCAATATCAAGGTGAACGAGCCGATGACGCCGGAGGATTTTGCTTTCACCCCGCCGGAGGAATAACCCGCTTGCCAGTCTGGCCAGACTGGCCAGATTGGCGGCGTGGCGAAAAACTGGCAGCTGCAGGAAGCGAAAAACCAATTCAGCACCGTCGTGGAGAAGGCGCTGACCGACGGCTATCAGGTGGTCACCCGCCACGGACAGCCGGCGGTGGTGGTCATGTCGGTGGAGGATTTCCGCAAGCTGAAGCCCCGCGCCCAATCACTGAGCCGCTTTCTGGCTGACTCGCCGTTGCGCGACTTGGGCAATCTGCCGAGGCGCCAGCGCGACCTGCCCCGCCAGGTGTTGCTATGAGCTGGCTCCTCGACACCTGCGTCATCTGCGAGCCGGTCAGCAAGCGGCCGGCCGCCCGGGTGCTGCGCTGGATGGACGAACAGCCTGAAGAATCGCTTTACCTGAGTGTGCTTACACTGGGTGAAATCCGCCGGGGTGCGGCCCGCCTTCCCGTCGGAGCCAAACGGCGGAATCTTGAGCGCTGGCTCGAGCAGGATCTCGTCGAGCGCTTTGCCGGTCGGATTCTGCCGGTTGATGCGGAGACCGCCGATCTGTGGGGCCGCCTGCAAGCCCAGGCCGAGATGAAGGGCCTCTCCCTGCCGACCTTGGATTCCCTGCTGGTCGCCACCGCGCTGGCGCAGGGGCTGACGGTGGTGACCCGCAACGCCGATGACTTTGCGGGCACCGGGGCAGAACTGGTCAATCCGTGGGAGTAATACCATTTACTCATTGGATTCGGATCATAGCGAAAGTGCCTTGGGGTAGGGCGGAGCGGCCCGCTCCGCCGTGGGCGGCGCACCGGGCCGG
>LNFM01013865.1_pt1 | contig 10127 bp, 8 predicted proteins | sample 596031 | NCBI WGS metagenome assembly LNFM01 (sample SAMN04254537, study PRJNA301005) | activated carbon metagenome | isolation source: dual media filters at the Ann Arbor, Michigan drinking water treatment plant | place: USA: Ann Arbor | reverse complement strand
GATCGTGACGATGAAGTTCAGGCCGGTGAGGGCCGACGAGAACCCCACGACGAACGCCCCCATCGCGGCCGGGATGACCGCCGAGTTGGAGAACATCGTGCTGTAAGGGGTGTAGAACGTCCAGCCGGTGTCGACGCCCCCCAGCAGCAGCGAGACGACCGCGAGGGCCCCGCCGATCGAGTAAAGGTACCAGCTCAGCAGGTTGAGCTTGGGGAACGCCAGGTCCTTCGCCCCGATCATCATCGGCACCAGGAAGTTGCCGAGGACCGCCGGGATCGACGGGATCAGGAAGAAGAAGGTCATCGCCACCCCGTGAAGGGTGAACAGCTTGTTATAGGTCTCGGGCTGCACGAAGTCGCCGGAGGGCGTCATCAGCTCGAGGCGGACGAGCGACGCCGCCACCCCGCCGACGAAGAAGAACGCCGTCACCGAGACCATGTACAGCAGGCCGATCCGCTTGTGGTCGGTCGTCAGGAGCCACGACCAGATGCCGTAGTCCGACGTCAGGTAGTTCTCGCGCCGCGACGGGCGCCCGTTGGCGGTCATCTCTGCGCGCCCCCCTTGTCCCCGATCGACTTGATGTAGGTCATGATCTTCAGCAGGTCGCCCTCCTCCATCTGCCCGGCGTACGACGGCATCACCGGCTGGTAGCCGGCGACGACCTGCGACGCGGGGAGGAGGATCGAGTCGCGGACGTACCGCTCGTCGGCCGTGACGACCGTGCCGTCGGAGAGGGGGACGGCCCGGCCGTAGACCCCGTCGAGGAGCGGGGCGCGGACCGAGGCGTTGGCCGCGTGGCAGCCGTTGCACCCGTAACGGGTGAACAGGCGCTGGCCCTCCACCGCCATCGACTCGTTCGTCGAGCCCGAGGCGAGCCACTCCTGGTAGTCGCCCGGCTCCATCACGACCACCTTGCCGATCATCGCCGAGTGCAGCGTCCCGCAGTACTCGGTGCAGAACAGGTGGTACGTCCCCGTCTTCGTCGCCTCGAACCACATCGAGGTGTACCTGCCGGGGACCACGTCCTGCTTCACCCGGAACGCGGGGACGTAAAAGCTATGGATCACGTCGACGGACGTCATGGTCAGCCGGACCGGCTTCCCCACCGGCACGTGGAGCGCGTTGATCTCGCGGCGCCCCTGGGGGTGCTGCGTCTCCCACATCCACTGCCGCCCGAGGACGTAAATCTCCGTCGCGTCCTTCGGGTACTGGAACATCTGGTAGTACACGTACGTCGAGGCGAAAAACATCACCATCGCCAGGACCAGCGGGATGCCGATCCAGGTCACTTCCAGGAGCGTGGAGTGCGTGACCGGGTTCGACCGGTCGGCCGGCGAGCCGCGTCGGTACTTGATCGAGAAGAACACGATCAGGGCGCAGATCAGCGCCGTGAAGAACACGGTGATCGCCAGCCCGTAGAAATAGACCCCGTCCACCCACCCCGCGAGGGTCGAGGCGCGTTCGGGAAACAGCGGGATCGTCCACATGGTGTTCGGTCGCTCTGGGAACTCGGTTCGGTACGGTCCGGTCCGTTGCGGCGGCGGGGGGGGTTCCGTCAGGCCGACGGGGCCGACGCCGCGACGGCCCCCCGGTCCCGCCGCGAGGACAGGGCGACGAACGCGGCCAGGCCCGCCACCGTGGCGACCCCCAGCAGGCGGATCACGCTCATCACGGCGAAGTTGTAACGGCCCGTGGTCGGGTCGTAGTGGAAACAGGTCAGAAGGATCTGGTCGACCGCCGACCCGATCTTGCCGTTCGAAGCCTCGATCAGGGCCCAGCGGAGGTTGCTCGCCGGGAAGTCGATCCCGTAGATGTAACGGCTGATCCGCCCCTCGGGCGTCACGATCAGGACCCCCGCCGGGTGGGCGTACTGCCCGCTCCGGGGGTCGTACTCATATTTGAACCCCGCCACGTCGGCCAGACGCCTGACGGGGACCGCGTCGCCGGTCAGGAAGTGCCAGCCCTCCTCCGCGCCGGGGCGGCCGTATCGGCTCAGGTAGCCCTTCTTCTTGGCAGAGGCCAGCTTGCCGGTCTCCTTCGGGTCGATGCTCACCGTCACGATCTCGAACTCGTTCCCCGCCGTCAGCGACATCACCCGGAGGTTCCGGACGAGGCCGTTGAGCGTCAGGGTGCAGAGCATCGGGCACTCGTAGTAGGCGAAGACCAACAGGACCGGCTTCTTGCCGAAGTAATCCCTGAGCCGGACGGGCCGGTCGGCCTCGTCGCGGAGGATCACGTCGAGGGGGAGCTTCGCGTCGAGGTTCTGGTCGAACGCGACCTTGCGGAGGACGCTGAACTGGGGCCCCTTGATCTCCTGCGAGGCGGCGGGGCGGGCCCCGACGGCGCAAGGGATCACCAGGGAAAAAAGCGCGATCAGCAGGCCGCCGGCGCGGGGCCGTCGGTTGCGGGTCGTCATCGGTCGCCTCCACGGCCCGGGTCGCCCTGGGCCTTGTTATCGGGGGCGTCCTTGGCCCCGGGGGTCTCAGTTCCGGCCGGCTTGCCCGAGTGACTGTTCACGTCCACCTGGGTCCGGCCGGGGGCGGTCGCGGGGAGCCCGCGCTCGGCGATCGAGTCGATCGCCTGTTCGATGGTCAGACGGCCGGGGGCCGCCTCGGCCCCCTTGTTCAGGCCGAGTTCGTCGGCCTCGCGGTTGCGGAGGGCCATGAGCTGGTTGCCGAGCATCTCGGGCGCGGTGACCTGGGCCTCGGCGGCGGCGACCTCGGCGGCGTCGGCCGGGGCCGAGGACGCCGAGAGGCCGCGGAGCAGGCCCCAGAGCGCGACCTGCACGACCAGGATGAAGAGGGTCAGGCCGATCAGGAACGTGACGACGGCCCGGACGTTCGTGTCGCGGACCTCGTAGCCGGGGTTGACCCCGGGGTCCGCGGGGGGGTTGCTCTCGACGGTCATGCTCAGTGCCCTCCGCCTTCGTGGTGACCGGCCTGGACTTCGGCGAGCAGCGGGTCGTGCCGCGGGACCAAGGAGCGGGAGCCGAGGAGCCAGGCGTAGGCCGACGCCCAGATCCCCCCCACGCCCGCCAACGCGGGCAGGAGCGACAGCAGGGCCCCCCACTGCGGCGCGGGGAACGCCGGCACGATCAGCCAGACGACGTTCAAGACCTGCATCGCCAGCACAAGTGCGGAGACCTTCCAGAGCCGGCCCGGGTCGCGCCTCGTCTCACGGATCAGCAGCAGGAAGAACGGCAGGAAGAAGTGAAAGACCATCAACGAGGCGCAGACCCACCACCAGGCCCCCGCCGACCGCTTCAGGTACCAGGGGACTTCTTCCGCGAGGTTCCCCATCCAGATGATGAGGTACTGGGAGAACGACATGTAGGCCCAGAGCATGACGAACGCCAGCAAGAGGTTCCCCAGGTCGTTGAACCCGTCGTCGTCGTTGACGGAGGGGATCGGCCAGGCGTCGCGGAGCTGCGAGGAGACGCCCACGGCGAGCGCCAGCGACGAGAGGCCCATGCCGATCAGGAACATCACGCCGTAGATCGACGAGTACCACTCCGGCTCGATCGACATCGCCCAGTCGACCATTGCGAACGTGACCGACAGGAAGAGCAGGATCAGGCCGGGGGCGCTGTACGACTGGTTCCGCCAGGTCGGCGACGGGTCCTCGGTCTCGTCCTGGAGGACCGACCCGCGCCGGAAGAGGAGTGCCAGGCCCGACCAGATCAGGTGGTAGAGCGCCGCCCGGCCGGCCCAGAACCCGACGCTCAGGTAGCCCGCCTTCGAGGCGACGACGGGGTGCGCCTTGACGAACTCGGGGTCGGACCAGGGATAAAGCGTCCCCATCCCCAGGGCCACCGGGAGGAAGAGCAGCGCGAGCACCGGCAGGGTCATTGTCGCCGCTTCGAGCGGCCTGCGGATCGCGAAGCCCCAGGCCCCCCCCACGAGGTGGTGGAGCATCAGGAGGCCGAGCGAGCCGATCCCCAGGCCGAGGAAGAAGAGGTAAGCGGTCAAATACGCCGGGAAGAACGACAAGGGGCTGAAGAAGCCGACCGCCAGCCCGACGGCGAGGCCCCCGATCCCGACGGCCGCACCGCGGCGGCGGACCCCGGCGACGAGGTCGCGGAAGGTCGGCTCGGTCAGGGGGAAGTAACGGGTTCCGACGGCGGTCGTGCTCATTCGGCCACCCCCTCCGCCGGGGACGGCGTGCCGGCGAGCATCGACGGGTCCTGGGAGAGCTGGAGCGCCCGGACGTAGGCGACGATCGCCCAGCGGTCCTCGACGGGGATGCGGGAGGCGTAGGAGTACATGGCGCCGTAGCCGTTAGTGATGGCCTTATAGTAGTGGCCCGGAGGGGCCTCCCGGAGCCGGTCGATGTGGAACGACGGCGGCGGCGAGAACCCGCGCTGGACGATCATCCCCTGGCCGGCGCCGGTCCGGTCGTGGCAGGGTGCGCAGAAAATGTCGTAACGCTGCCGGCCGCGTTCGAGAAAGGCCTTGCGGGTCCTGCGCGCCTCGGACGGCTCGAGTTCGACGGCAGGGTCGAACCCCTTGACGGGGATCACGTTGACGAGTTGCCCGTCGACCTCGCCGAGGTCGTACGCGGGGTTGACCCGGAGCTGCCCCCGGGCGACGGTCCCCGGCTCGACCGGCCGGCTCGACTGGCCGTTGTCGAAGAAGGCGCTCGGCTGGAGCGGCTTGTACTTCGGCTGCGTGATCATCTGTTGCTCGTTGCAGCCAGAGAGCGTCAGGGCCGCCAGGGCCAGGGCGGCGAGCCCCGGCGCGGCCGGCCTCGGTCGGCGAACGGACCCGGCTGACATCCTCGTTCCTTTCGTCTCGGGCGCCTCGCGGCCCGCCGCGGGGCGGCGCCCCGCCCACCGAATGGTCGCGGTCAAGACTCGACCTCCACGACGGCCCGGGGCCCGAGCCCTTCGAGGAACCGGCGGGTCTCCCGGCCGTCGAACAACGGGTCGGCCGCCTCGATGCAGAGGAAAAACCGGCTCCGGGACGCCATCGCGAACCCGGGGGCGTTGAACACGGGGTGGTACGGCATCGGCAGGCCGTTGAGCCCCAGCATCCCGAAGACCGCCGCGAGCGAGGCGAGCAGGATCGTCACCTCGAACGTGATCGGGACGAACGCGGGGGGGCTGTGGAAGGGCCGGCCGCCGATGTTGAACGGGTAAGAGTAAACGGCGGTGTAGTACATCATCGAGTAGGCCAGGACCGCCCCGAGGACCCCGCCGGTCAGGACGAGCAGCGGCAGGCGGTTCTTGTGGAAACCGATCGCCTCGGCCAGGCCGTCGACCGGCAGCGGGCTGTAGGCGTCCATCTTGCGGTAGCCCGCCGCGTAGGCCGCGCGGGCGGCCTCGACGAGCCTGTCGGGGTCAGTGTATTCGGCCAGCAGGCCGTAGGTGGCGTTCGTCGCACTCATCTCCGGGTCCTCGCTCCGGTCGGTCGTGTTCGTCTCGGTCGGGTCCGCGGCGGCTCAGGTGCCGGCAGACACCTTGGACGGTGCGTCGGCGGGCGGCGCGGGGGCCGGCCCGGGGCCGTGCTGCTCGTGGACCAGTTCCCTCATCTCGGCGATCGAGATCACCGGCAGGAACCGGATGAACAGGAGCAGGAGCGCGAGGAACAGGCCGATCGTGCCGTAGTACATCCCGTAGTCCCAGAACGACGCCCGGAACATCCCCCAGGCCGCCGGCACGAACTCCCGGTGCAGGCTCGTCACGATGATCACGTACCGCTCAAGCCACATCCCGGCGTTGATCACGATCGAGATCACGAACAGGGCGTACACGTTCCGCCGGACCGCGGGGAACCAGAGGAGCTGCGTCGTCACGCAGTTGAACAGGATCAGCATGTAGTACGTGTGCCAGTACGGCCCGTTCATCCGGTTGTACTGCAGGTAAGCCTCGTACTCGTTGCCGCTGTAGTACGAGAAGAACGCCTCCATGCCGTAGCCGTAGGTGACGATCAGGCCCGTGGCGAGCATGACCTTCGCCATGTTGTCGAGGTGCTTCATGGTGATCATGTCTTCCAGCCCGAACGCCTTCCGCAGCGGGATGGAGAGCGTCATCACCATGGCGAACCCCGAGAAGATCGCCCCCGCCACGAAGTAGGGGGGGAAGATCGTCGTGTGCCAGCCCGGCACCACCCCGCCGGCGAAGTCGAAGCTCACGACCGTGTGGACCGAGACGACCAGGGGCGTCGCCAGCGCCGCCAGAAGCATGTAGGCGGTCCGGTAGCGGTGCCAGTGGATCGCCGAGCCGCGCCAGCCAAGCGCCGGGATCGCGTAGATGATCCGGGCCCACTTGTTCGTCGCCCGGTCGCGGAGCGTCGCCAGGTCGGGGATCAGGCCGACGTACCAGAACAGGAGCGAGACGGTCCCGTAGGTCGACACGGCGAACACGTCCCAGACCAGCGGGCTACGCCACTGCGGCCAGAGTGCCATCGTGTTGGGGTAGGGCATCAGCCAGTAGAACAGCCACGGGCGGCCCATGTGGAGCAGAGGGAACAGGCCCGCGCAGGCGACGGCGAACAGGGTCATCGCCTCGGCGAACCGGTTGATGCTCGTCCGCCAGTGCTGCTTCAAAAGCAGCAGGATCGCCGAGATCAGCGTCCCGGCGTGGCCGATCCCGATCCACCAGACGAAGTTCGTGATGTCCCAGGCCCACATGTTCGGCGAGTTCAGGCCCCAGACCCCCACGCCGAAGACCAGGAGGTTGACCACGGTCATCAGCAGGAGCATCACCAGGGCGAACGCGACCGCCAGCCCGGCCCCCCACCGCCAGTCGTACGGCCGGGTCAGCACCAGGGCGCTGATCTTGTCCGTCACCGAGCCGAACGTGTGGCCGGGGCCGAGGACCGCGTGGTCGTGCCCGTTCCCGTTGGCGTGTTCGTTCCCGTTGGCGTGACCGTTACCGTGTCCGTCCTTGACGGCCGGCTTCTGCGGCGGCTCAGACCCCATGGTGTGCCTCCGTCTGCGCCGTTTCGAGCGCGGGGTTCGGGTTCCGGACCTTCAGCAGGTAGGTCGTCCGGGGGCGGGTGTTCAGCTCGGCGAGCATGCCGTAGTTCCGGTTGTCCCCCCGGAGCTTCGAGACGGCCGACTCGGGGTCGGCGATGTCGCCGAACGTGATCGCGCGGGTCGGGCAGGCCGACTGGCAGGCGGTCACGACCTCGCCGTCGCGGATCCGGCGCTCCTCCAGCTCCGCCTGGTAGCGGGCCTCGTTGATCCGCTGCACGCAGTACGTGCACTTCTCCATCACGCCGCGGGCACGGACCGAAACGTCTGGATTGTTCACCATCGCCTGGGTCGGCGACCGGAGGTCGGCGTACTGCAGGAAGTTGAAGTGCCGGACCTTGTAGGGGCAGTTGTTCGAGCAGTACCGGGTGCCGACGCACCGGTTGTAGACCATCAGGTTCAGCCCCTCGGTGTCGTGCAACGTCGCCGCCACCGGGCAGACGACCTCGCAGGGGGCCTTCTCGCAGTGCATGCAGAGCCTGGGCTGGTGGTACACCTGCGGGTCTTCGGGCTCGCCGGCGTAATAGCGGTCGATCTCCAGCCAGTGCAGCTCGCGGCTCTTGCGGACCTGGTCGCGGCCGACGACCGGGATGTTGTTCTCGGCGACGCAGGCCAGCACGCAGGCCGAGCAGCCGGTGCAGGCGTTGAGGTTGACCACCATCCCCCACTGGTAGTCGCCCGCCCCTTCCACGTAGTCGGGGGCCTGCGCCGGGATCAGGGTCTGATCGCGCTCGGGGGTGTGGGCGTGGCCCAGGTGCTCGGCGAAGTGAGAGTCGTCCTTGTGGGCCTCGAGGTCGGCCAGCGACACCTGCCGGTAGAGGTCTCGCCCCTCCAGCGAGTGGTGCATCTGGGTGGTGGCGACCCGGAACGTCTTCTCCAGTTTCCGGACCTCCAGCCCCTGTGCCAGCGCGGGCGCCGAGGCCGTCCGTAGCGCATAAGCGTTGAAGCCGGCCCCCTGACCCACCCGGCCCACCTTCCGACGGCCGTAGCCGAGGTGGAGCGTGACCGAGTCGTCGGCGTGCCCCGGCTGGATGAAGATCGCCGCCTCGACCTTCCGGCCGTCGAGACTCAACTCGACGACGTCGGCCCCCTGGGTCGTCTCGACGAGCGTCAGGTTCAGCCGATCGGCCGTCGCCGGGCTCATCAGGGCGGCGTTGTCCCAGGTCAGCTTGGTGATCGGCTTGGGGAGCTCCTGGAGCCAACCGTTGTTCGAGTAACGGCCGTCCCAGACCGTGGGGTCGGGCCGGAAGAGGGCTTCGATCCCTCCGGCGGCCGGCGCGGCGGGGGCGGGGCCGAGGTCCCCCTTCAACGCCACTTCCACCGGCTTCGAGGCCGAGCCCGCGACCAGGCCGTTGTGGACGGACGTCTGCCAGAACGTCTCGAAGTCCCCGCCTTCCGGCTCACGGCCCCGCCAGGTCTCGCGGACGATCTCGTAGCCCGAGCGCCCGGGGTCCTTCAGCAGGGACGCGATCACCTCGACCGCCGACCGGCCGCCGAACAGCGGCGCGATCATCGGCTGCTGGATCGTCGCCGTGCCGTCGAGCGATCGGACGTCGCCCCAGGTCTCCAATTCGTGCGCCTCGGGGATCTGCCAGTCGCAGGCCGCCGACGTCTCGTCTTCATACAGCCCGAGCCGGACCTTGAACTTGACCTTCGACAGCCCCTCGACGAACCCAGAGTCGACCGGCGCGGTGTAGGCGGGGTTGCCGCCGAGGACGAAGAGGGCCCCGACCTTCCCTTCCGACATGTCGCGGCAAAGTTCGGCGAGCGAGGCCCGCTGGTCGACCGGCTCGGCCTCCGCCGGTTCGAGGTACCGGAGCGTCTTGCCGACGTTCCCGAGCGCCGCGTTGATCGCGTGCCCGAGGGCGTGGACGTAGGCGGGCTGCCCCTCGCCGACGACGACCAGGGCCGAGCCCTTGTGGGCCGCCAGGTCCTGCGCCAGGGCGTCGAGGAACCGGCCGGCTGCCGAGACGGCCTCGACGGCGGGGGGCTCGGGGACGCCCGCCACGCCGAGCTTCCGGGCCAGTGCCATCGTGAACGCGGGGACCTCCCGGGCCCGGAGCCGGAGCCGGTGGTCGGCGGTCGCCCCGGTGACCGACATCGTCGGCTCGACGGCGTAGAGCCGGTTCATCCCGCCTTCGGCACCCGGCTCGCGGCGGAGGCCGAAGCCCCGGGCGAACGCCAGGTGGCCGGGCCCCTGGGAGAGCGGGTCGGCGTCGAGGCAGAGGATCACGTCGGCCTTCGCCGCGTCGGGGACGGCCTCCACGTCGCGGCCGAACGCCAGGCGGGCGCCGGCGGAGGACGCGTGCCGGCCGGCCGGTTCGTACTGGTGCCACTTCGCCCCGGGGAACTCCTTGACGAGCGCCCCGATCATCCGGGCGAGGCTGGGCGAGGTCACGGTCTCGGTGAGGACCCGGACGGCCCCCCCGTCCGACGCCCGGTACGGCTCCAGGACCCGGACCGCGTCCAGGATGAACTCGTCGAGCGTGCCGATTTCGCGCCCGTGCTTCACGACCTGCGACCGGTCGGGGTCGTACAGTGACAGCAGCGTGCCGAGCGAGAGTGGGCCGAGCGACCCCAGGCTGGCGGGGTGGTCGGGGTTCCCTTCGAGCATCGTCGGCCGGCCCATGTGGGTCTCGGCCAGGACCCCCGTGCCGTAGCCCCCCAGCGAGACCGCCGTCGCGTACGTCAGCGGCTTCCCCTGCACGATGTTCTCGGGCTGCCGGACGTACGGCAGGATCTTCTCGGGGGGGAGCCGGAGGTCGGGGTTGCAGCCCGTCGTGCCGACCCCCGCCAGCGCCAGCGACGCCCCCATCAAGCGCAGGAACGTCCGCCGGCTCGACTCGTCGGACCACTCCGACGCCTGCTCGGGGAACTCCCGGTGCAGGTACGTCCGGAACGCCTCGGTGTCGGCCAGCTCTTCGAGGCTCCGCCAGGATCCGGGGCCGGCCGGGCCGACGCCCGTGCCCGCGCCGATCCCGGGCGCGCCTGTTTTCCGCGAGTGAATGTTCATCGATGGCACGTCGAGCAGTCCATAAGCCGGTGAACGGGGACGTGGTTCTTGCGGACGAGCTCTTTCCCCAGGGCGAGCTGGTCCGATTCGCTGCCGGCGGTCCACTTCATGTTGAAGATTTCTTCGGCGGGACGCAGGT
>LNFM01013864.1_pt1 | contig 10127 bp, 10 predicted proteins | sample 596031 | NCBI WGS metagenome assembly LNFM01 (sample SAMN04254537, study PRJNA301005) | activated carbon metagenome | isolation source: dual media filters at the Ann Arbor, Michigan drinking water treatment plant | place: USA: Ann Arbor | reverse complement strand
GCCGGCCTCCCGGCCGGAGGAACCTCCCGTGCCACCGACCCGGGAGTTTTCTCCGGCCGACGGGGCCGCGACGGCGCGGCCCTCCTCGCCTAGAATCAGAGGCGGAGCGGCGTACCCGCTTCCGGTCCGGGACCCGACCGGAGGTGCCGCCGCCGACCTGAGGCCCCGTCTACGGGAGGCGAGAGACCAATGCCGCCGGCCACCGACCCGTCCGAGCCGAGAACCGGAACCCGCGAGTTCGTCACCTTCGCCGAAGGGTTCGGCCGCCACTACGAGTCCGAGCCCCGGACGAGGGTCCGGGTCAGGTTCGGCGCCCTGACCGACCCCGGCAACGTCCGGGACCAGAACGAGGACCACTTCCTGGTCGTCCGCCGACGCCGGGAGCGCCGGGTGATCGCCACCAGCCTCGCCGTCGAACTCCTCCCCAGGCCCGAACAGTCCGCCTATGTCGTGGCGGTCGCCGACGGCATGGGGGGCCACGCCTTCGGCGAACTCGCCAGCTACCTCGCGCTGCGGACCGGCTGGGAGATGGGGTCCGACGAGGTGAAATGGCCGCTGAAGTCGAACGCCGCCGAGGCCGACGAGATCAAGGAAAAGGCGATGATCCTCTTCCGGATGATCGACCGGTCGATCCTCGACGCCGCGGCCGAGCAGCCCAGGCTCACCGGGATGGGGACCACCCTCACCCTCACGTACAGCATCGGACCCGAACTGTTCGTCTTCCACGCGGGGGACTCGCGGGCCTACCTCCGCCAGGCCGACGCGCTGGTCCCCCTGACCCACGACCACACCGTCGGCCAGGCCCTCGTCGACGCCGGCCTCGCCGCCCCCGACTCGCCCGAGGCCAAGCGCCGGCGGCACATCCTCACCAACGTCCTCGGCGGCCCCTCCGCAGGGATCTCGGTCGACGTCGGACACCACCGTCTCCGGGACGGCGACCGCCTGCTCCTCTGTACCGACGGCCTGACCGACCTCGTCGAGGACGCCGAGATCGCCGAAACCCTGGACCGAAACCCCGACCCCGACGACGCCTGCCACGCCCTCGTCAAGCTCGCCCTCTCCCGAGGGGGCAAGGATAACGTCACCGTCGTCGTGGGCGACTACCAGATCACACCGGCCTCCGACGACGACGACCCCGACGACGACTGACCCGCAAGGCGACCCGGACCGGGGCCCGACCCCGCCCCAACGACCCCGCCAACACCCGGACGACCGGGCCACGGACGCCCGCGCGCCCCGGCCACGACCCGACCCCGCCGTACCGATTAAGACTTGCCAACAAACCGACTGGACGGTATAGTTCCACTGTACCGGCTGGATTGTCGAGGAGAGTTCATGGCGCCCACTCGTTCGCAAGGTTCGAGCCGCGAGGCGATCCTGGAAGCGGCGACGCGGGTCGCCGGCCGGGACGGCTTGATGGCGATGACGCTGGACAACGTGGCCCGGGAGGCGGGCCTCAGCAAGGGCGGCCTGATGTACCACTTCGCCAGCAAGGACTCGCTGGTCTCGGCGATGATCGAGCACTTCGCGGGGACGGTCCGTCGGGCGCTGACCGAGCGGGTGGCCCGCGACCCGGAGCCCCGCGGGCGCTGGGTCCGTGCGTTCGTGGACACGGTCCTGCCCGAGGACCCCGGGCCGGTGCCCGCCGACGGCGGGGAGCCGAACCTGGCGTTCACGCACATGAAGTCGTTTTACACGTCGATGCTCGCGGCCATGGTGATGAACCCGGAGCTACTGGCGCCGATCCGGGCGTTCGGCACGGAGGTCCGCAGCCGGGTGGCGGCGGAGGGGGATTTCGACCAGTTGCTCTCGTGGCTGGCGGTGGACGGGCTGTTGCTCTGGAACATGTTCGGACTGGTCGGCCCGGACGACCCGCTGCCGGGGCGGATCGCCGCGGCCATTCGCGCCCGGACCCGGCCGCCCGGCGGGGGGGTCGGGGGTTCGGACCCAGAAGGGGGGGACGGATGAGTACGTCGGCGTTGATTCTCGGGTTGGGGGCGCGGGGTGCCCGGCCGGGGGCGCGGGCGCGTCGGCTGGGGCCGTTCGCGGGGTTCGTGGCGCTGGCCTGCCTCGGGGCCTGGGCCGTCTGGCGCTCGGGGGCGGCGGCCGGGACGCGTGGGTCGCTGGCGGCGGACGCCCCCTACGAGCCGCCGCCGAGCGTCCACGCGATCGGGAGGCTGGAGCCGCGCGGCACGGCGCTCCGGCTGGCGGCCCCGACGGCCGTCGACGGGACGCGGGTGGAGCGTCTGCTGGCGGCCGAGGGGGACGCGGTGGCCGAGGGGGACGTGGTCGCGGTGCTCGACACCGAGGCCCGACGCAGGGCGGCGCTTGTCGAGGCCGAGGCCAGGCTCTCGGCGGCCCACGCCCGGCTCGACCAGATCAAGGCGGGGGCGAAGGCGTCGGACGTCGCCGCGCAGGCCGCGGCGGTCGCCCGGTCGTCGGCCGCGCTCCGCAACGCCGAGGTCGACCTCAGGCGGACCGAGGCGCTGGCCCGCCGGGGGGTCTCGGCCGCCGAGGAGCTCGAAAGCGTCCGGCTCCGGTTCGACTCGGCCCGGCTCGACCGGGAGCAGGCGGAGGCGACGCTCCGGGGGCTGACCGAGGTCAGGGAGGTGGACGTCCGCCTTCAGGGGCAAGAGATCCTCGCCGCCGAGGCGGCCGTCGCCCGGGCCCGGGCCGAACTCGACGCGGCGTCGATCCGGTCGCCGGGGGCGGGCCGGGTCCTCAGGGTCCACGCCCGCCCCGGCGAGAAGATCGGCGAACTCGGGCTGCTGGAACTGGGGGACACCGAGGTCATGTACGCCGTCGCCGAGGTCTACGAGGCCGACGTCCCGAGGGTCCGGGCCGGCCAGCCGGCCGTGGTCCGGCTGGTCAGTTCCGGCGTCGGCCTGGCGGGGGAGGTGGAGCGGGTCGGCCTGCTCGTCGGTCGGAAGGACGTGCACGACAACGACCCGGTCAGCGACACCGACGCGAGGGTCGTCGAGGTCCGGGTCCGGCTCGCCCCCGGGGACGGCCGGAAGGTCGCGGGGCTCTCGAACGCCCGCGTGGGCGTGACGATCGACGTCGACTGATCGGGGCGGCCCCGCCCCGGACCGGACCGGACCGCCGTCGCGTTTCCCCCCACATCCGCAAGGAGCCCCGGCCGATGCGTTCCACGATCCGGACAGCCTGGCGGCAGCTCAGCCACGGCAAGGTCAAGCTCGCCGTGGCGTCGGCGGGGGTGGTGGTGGCGGTCCTGCTGATGTTGATGCAGCTCGGCTTCCTGAGCGCCGCGTACGACAGCACGCTGGTCGTCCCACGGCTGATCCGGGCCGAGCTGATCGTGTTGAGCCCGAAGACGCCGACGATGTTCCGGTCCTCCCCCTTGCCGCGTCGGCTCCTCTACCGGGTGCCGGCGCACCCGTCGGTCGAGGCGGTTCAGGGGATCTACCTGGGGACCGCCCGGTGGCGGAACCCCTGGACGAATGACGAACACAGCGTGCTCGTCTACGGCCTGGAGCCCTACGAGCCGCTGCTGGCCTTCGAGGGGCTGGGGGACCAGCGCGAGGCGCTCCGGGAGCCCGACGTCGTCCTGTTCGACGAGGGCTCCCGGCCGAACTTCGGCCCGGTCGCCGCGGCCATCCGCCGCGGGGGGCGGGTCGAGGCCGAGGTGAACCAGCGCCGGGTCTCGGCGGTCGGCCTGACCCGGGCCGGGGTCACGATCGGCGTGGACGGGAACCTCGTGACCTCGGACGCCAACTTCCTCCGGATCTTCCCGGGGAGGGGCCCCGGGGCGATGGACCTGGGCCTGGTCCGGCTCCGGCCGGGGGCCGACCCGGTCGCCGTCGCCAACGACCTGTCGCGCCTCCTCGGGCCGCAGGCGAGGGTGTTGACCCGCGACGAGTTCCGCGAGATGGAGACCAGGTTCCTCCGCGAGAACGGCCCGATCGAGTTCATCTTCACGATGGGGGCGGCCGTCGGCTTCTTCATCGGATTCGTCATCGTTTACCAGGTGCTGTATACCGACGTGACGAACCATTTGCCGCAATTCGCGACGCTCAAGGCGATCGGGTTCACCGACGGCTACCTGCTCAGGATGGTGCTCTCGCAGGCCCTGATGCTCGCGGTGCTCGGCTACTTTCCGGGCCTGCTGATGGCCCTGGGGCTCTACTCCCTCGCGGCCCGGGTCACCCTCCTGCCGGTCGTGATGACGACGCAACGGGCGGCGGTCGTCTTCGGGCTGACGGTCCTGATGTGCGGCGTCTCGGGCGCGGCGGCCGTCCGGAAGCTCCGGGCGGCCGACCCGGCCGACGTCTTCTGAACGGAACCACCAACGGGCAAGGGGGGGGTCGGCCGATGGGGACACGGTTTCGGGGCGAGGGTGCCGGGGCGGCCGTCGCGACAGCGGGCCCCGTGGTCTCGGGGCGCGGGCTGAATTTCTCGTTCGGCGAGGGGGAACTCCGCAAGCAGATCCTGTTCGACGTGGGCGTCGAGATCGTCCCCGGCGAGGTCGTCCTGCTGACCGGCCCGTCGGGGGGCGGCAAGACGACGCTGCTGACGCTCGTCGCCGGGCTCCGGTCGATCCAGGACGGCCGGTTGACCGTCCTCGGCCGGGAACTCCGGGGCGCCTCGACCGAACAACTCGTCGCGGTCCGCCGCGAGATCGGGTTCATCTTCCAGTCCCACAACCTCCTCGAATTCCTGACGGCCCGGCAGAACGTCGAGATGGTGGCGCAACTCCACCCCGAGACCCCGCCCGCCGAGGCGCGTCACCGTGCCGCCGAGTTGCTGACGCGGATCGGCCTGGGCGACCGGATGGACTACCTCCCGTCGAAACTCTCCGGGGGGCAGAAACAGCGGGTCGCGATCGCCAGGGCGCTGGCGGGCTCCCCCCGCCTGATCCTGGCCGACGAGCCGACCGCGGCGCTCGACGGCAAGACGGGCCGGGCCGTCGTCGAGTTGCTCCGCACCCTCGCCCGCGAGCAGGGGTGCCCGGTCCTGGTGGTGACTCACGACAGTCGGGTCCACGACATCGCCGACCGGGTCATCCACATGGAAGACGGCCGCGTCGTCCCCTGACCGGCACGCGAACTGCAATCGAGAAGTCGGTATCCCCAGTGGCCATCCTGTCACACCTTGTGGAGGACCGCTTCCCATGTCCGTCCTGCCGACAACCGCCGCCCGCGTGTCCCAGAGTACCTCCAGTGAGGTGAACGCCGAGATCCGTAAGGCGACCGAGAAGAACATCGCCCGGTACGCGACCGCCGGGCCCGCGGCGATCACCCGGCGGCTCGCCGAACTCGACGCCGAATGGGACGTCGAGCGGACACTCGAGACCAACGCCTCGACCCTGACGCTGATCGGCCTGATGCTCGCGGCGACGTCGAAGAACCCTAAGTGGCTGGCCCTGCCGTTCGCCGTCCAGGCGTTCCTCCTCCAGCACGCCCTGCAGGGCTGGTGCCCGCCGCTGCCGATCCTCCGCCGGTTGGGCTTCCGGACGGCCGAAGAGATCAACCGGGAGCGCTACGCCCTGAAGGCGCTCCGTGGCGACTTCGAGGACGCCCGGTCGAACATCGAGTGGGCGACCCGGGCGTTCGAGGGCTGACCGGGAGGGGGCCGCGGCGCGGGGCTCACCCGACCACGGCCCCCGCCCGGCGGGGGACGCGGCGTCGCCCGATCATCAGGCCGGGGGGTCTGGCAATGGACAATCCATTTACGAGAAAGTCATGGCGGCCGTACGCCGTCGGGGCCGCGATCGGCGTGCTGAGTTGGTTCTCGTTCGCGACGGCGGACAGGCCGATCGGGGTGACCACTGCGTTCGAGAACACGGCGGGGCTCGTCGCCCGGACGGCCTCCCCCGGGGCACGGGGGGTCGAGGCGTACCTCGCTGAGAAGCGCGCGAAGGACGGGCCCCTGAAGATCGACTGGGAATGGACGCTCGTCCTCGGCGTGTTGATCGGGTCGACGCTCAGCGCGGCGCTTTCGGGGGACCGGACCGCCATGAAGGTCCCGCCGCTCTGGGAAGGCCGGTTCGGGCCGAGCGTCCCCCTGCGGTTCGTTGCCGCATTTCTCGGTGGCGCCTTGCTCGTTCTGGGGGCCAGGCTCGCCCAGGGTTGTACCAGCGGACACGGGATCAGCGGGGCGTTGCAACTGGCCGTGTCGAGTTGGCTGTTCGTCGGGGTCATCTTCGCGACGGGGACCGCCACGGCGTTTTTACTCTACGGACGTGCGGGGGCGGACCATGTTTGACCCCCCGACAAAACTCCTCCTCGGGTTGCTGACGGGCGTCGTCTTCGGCTTCCTGCTCCAGAAGGGGGGCGTGGCGAAGTACCACGTCATCCTGGGGCAGTTCTTGCTGAGGGACTGGACGGTGGTCAAGGTAATGTCGACGGCCGTGGCCGTCGGGGCGGTCGGTGTCTACGGCCTGGTGGCCGCCGATCTGGCCTCGCTGCACGTGAAGCCCGCGCTACTGGGGGGCGTCGCGGCGGGAGGGGTCCTCTTCGGGGTGGGGATGGCCGTCCTGGGGTATTGCCCGGGGACGGGGGTCGCGGCCTGCGGCGAAGGCCGCCGCGACGCGATGGTCGGCGTCCTCGGGATGCTCGCCGGGGCGGGCCTCTACGTGGCCCTCTATCCCGCCTGGCAGCCGGTCGTAAAGGGGCTCGGCGACTGGGGGGAGGTCACGTTGCCGCGGGTCACCGGCACGTCGCCGTGGCCATGGGTCGTCGGGCTGGTTGTCGCCGTGGCGGCGTTCGGGCGGACCCGCGAACGCCGGGGGCGTCCCTTCGGCCACGGGTCTTCCTCGACCACAACGGCGATCCGCGGTGCGTGATGGGTAAAGTTCGGGAGTCGGGAGCCGGCCGAGGCCAGGGGCGGGTCGAACCCGTGAGGCAAAGAGAACCGATGGGTGCTCCCCCGGATGGGCGTGCCCACCTGAATGGGCGGCTCCTGCGCGGTGTCACCGCGCCAGGGACCCGTGACTGATTCGAATCCGCCGGTCGGGGTCCCGGAAGTCCCGGAAACGATTGACGGCGGCCGGGTTTCTCGGGGCCGGACGCCCGACCTCTGACGAATGGTTCTCGTTCGTCATAGACGGGGAGAATGAACGGAGTCCCCGGACCGCGGGGCAGTCCGGGGACTCTGAAGAGGTTTCTCAGGCGGTCACTTCGTAACCGGCACGCTGGGGGCGGGACTGCCAGGCGTTGGCCTCGTCGTCGCCGACGATCTGCTGGGCCTCGGGGTCCCAGGTGAGCTTACGGCCGCCCAGGCGGATCGCAATGTTCGCCAGGTGGCAGGTCGTCAGGGAACGGTGGTGCGACCAGACGTCGGAGGCCGGGGTCGAGCGGTCGGCCAGGCACTCGAAGAAGTTCTCCATGTGCCCGCCGACTTTCTTGCCCTTGCGGAGTTCGACCAGCAGCGACTCGGCGACCGGGTCCTTGTACAGGCCGTCGACCGACCCGCCGGAGAGGTCGATCCGGTTCCGGGTGGCGAAGATCCGGCCGTTGGTCCCTTCGAACGTCACGCCGTTCTCGGTGTCGTCGCGGATGTCCATGACGACGCCGTTGGCGAACGTGGCGCGGACGAGGAAGGCGGTCGGGGTGTTGTAGCGGTCGTCGGCGGTCGGGTAGCCGTCCTTGAAATCGACCGGCAGTTCACTCTTGACGACCTCGATGGTGGTGGGGCCGGAGTGGTCCATGCCGATGCCCCACTGGCCGATGTCGACGTGGTGCGCGCCCCAGTCGGTGAGCTTGCCGCCGGAGTACTCGTACCACCAGCGGAAGTCGGCATGGCAGCGCTGGGTGATGTAATCGACCTTGGGGGCCTGTCCGAGCCACATGTCCCAGTTGAGGTCGGCGGGGGGGGCGGACTTGGGGAACGGGCCGCCGGCGGGGCCGCCGCCGATGGCCGCGGTCACCTTCTTGATCTCGCCGATCCGGCCGGCCCGGACGAGGGCGACGGCCAGGAGGAAGACGCGGTTATGGTCGCTGCGCTGCTGGGTGCCGACCTGGACGATCCGGCCGGTCGACTTGGCGACCTCGCCGATCATTTTCCCCTCGGCGATGGTCAGCGTGAGGGGCTTCTCGCAGTAGGCGTCCTTGCCGGCCTTCATGGCGTCGATCAGGATCTTCGAGTGCCAGTGGTCGGGGGTGCCGATGATGACGGCGTCGATGTCCTTGCGGTCGAGCAGTTTGCGGTAGTCCTCAAGGACGTCGGCCTTCCCCTTGCCGATGTTCTTGTCTTCCCTGGCGCGGGCGGCGTGGGACTTGTCGACGTCGCAGACGGCGAGGAGGTCGCCGAACCGGGAGGCGGACCTGGCGTCGCCGGAGCCCATGCCGCCGCAGCCGATCAGCCCGAGGCGCGGCCGGTCGTTCTTGGCCCTGGTCTCGTCGGCCAGTGACCGTGCCGAGGCTCCCACGAACGGGAAGAGCAGGGGGCTGGTCGCGGCGACGCGCAAGACGTCGCGCCGGGTGTGTCTCGGCTGGGGCATCGTGGTCCGACTCCGGGAGGTTGGGAAGCGTCGCGCCGGGGGCGACCCCGTCCCCGGTCCGGACCTTCGAAGCATAAGGGCCGCGGGGGGCCGGTACAAGCCACCGGCGTGCGGAGAAGTCGGCCGCGAAGGGGGGAATTCCAGTCGGGCGTCGGGAGTCCCTCACGTCATCTTCATCGGGACTTCACGAGAATGGCGAGATTTTCGGGATTCATCCGCCGTATACTATTCTCCTTCCTCAATGCCGCCCTGAGTTCCGAATCGGAGACGCGCCTGTCGGGCCCCTCAGTCGGAGTCCTCCGGGCGGGCACCTGCCGAAAGTCGAGCATGACCGAGACCACCCGCCGAATCGCCGTCACCTTGCTTGTCGCCTTCACGTTGGCCGGGGGGAGCCTCGCCGGCTGCGGGGGGGGCGACCCCGCCGCGGACATCCCCGAGCCCGGCTCCGCCGACGACCCCCTGAAGGACGCCCCCGCCCCCTCGCGTCCCGTCCCCGCCAAGAACACCCCCGACGCCGCCAAGAAGTAAGCCCGGCCACGCCGGGGCCAGATCCTGGCGGGGCAAGGCCCCCTCCCCGCAGACGCCCGGCCGCCGGGCACGCCCGCCCACCGCTCAAACCTTACCGACACCTGGAACCACCAAGATGACTCTGCCCGCTCCCCAGACCGGCACACGACGGCGGGGCTTCACCCTGATCGAACTGCTGGTCGTCATCGCGATCATCGCGGTGCTGATCGCCCTCCTGTTGCCCGCGGTGCAGGCCGCCCGCGAGGCCGCCCGACGCGCCCAGTGCATCAACAACCTCAAGCAGCTCGGGCTGGCCGCGAACAACTACGAGAGCACCTACGGCACCCTGCCGCCGGGGCACATCCCCCAGTTCTGGCGGACCCCCAGGAACTGGTACACCGGGGTGAACGCCTTCGCCTTCATGCTCAGCTTCTATGAGCAGGGGACGATGTTCGCCGCCTACAACTTCGACCTCAGCATGCGCGACGGCCCCAACGCCACCGCCGCCGCCTCGAACATCTCCGCACTCTGGTGCCCCAGCGACCCCGCCGTCTCGACCCTCCGCGTGATGGACGGCTGGTACGACCACAGGCCCCCCGGGTCGACCCAGGCCGCCCGCAGCTACGTCGCCAACCGCGGCACCTTCTGGATGACCGACTTCCGGTACAACCGCGACCACCCCTGCTACTTCCCGATCGGCAGCACCGCCACCGGCGTGATCTACGAGCACAGCGCCACCACGCTGGCCTCGATCACCGACGGCACCAGCAACACCTTCCTCTTCAGCGAGGGGGCCCACGGCAAGCTCAGCCAGTCCCGACAGACCTGGAACCGCTGGTGGCACTCCGGCTGGATGGAAGACGCCTTCTTCGACACCACCGCGCCGATCAACAAGTTCCTCCGCGAGTGGCACTCGGTGACCGCCGTCTCCAGCTACCACCCCGGCGGGGCCAACTTCGCCATGTGCGACGGCTCGGTCCGGTTCATCAAGGAGACGATCGCCACCTGGCCCCTCGACAGCGGCGGGCTCCCCGTCGGCTACTCGCTGGTCCCCTGCGCCAGCAACTCGTCCTACTCCGGGTACGTCCTCGGGGCCGCACAGCCCAGGGTCTATCAGGCCCTCTCCACCCGTTCCGGCGGCGAGGTCATCAGCGCCGAC
>LNFM01013863.1_pt1 | contig 10128 bp, 8 predicted proteins | sample 596031 | NCBI WGS metagenome assembly LNFM01 (sample SAMN04254537, study PRJNA301005) | activated carbon metagenome | isolation source: dual media filters at the Ann Arbor, Michigan drinking water treatment plant | place: USA: Ann Arbor | reverse complement strand
CGAGGTGCTTCGCGTAGGCGGCGGCGTCGGTCACCGGCGACTGGCGCATCAGGTCGCGGAGCGCGGCGCGCAGGTCCGTTAGCGCGCCGCGGTGCTGCGCCCACGTGGCCGCGAGCGGCACCAAGTGCTCGCGCGAATCGGCGACGAATTCCGGCAGCCCCAGCGCCGTGAGCACGCTCGCCACCTGCCGGCCGCGCGGGTCGGTGCCGGACACCGTGAGCACCGGAACGCCCATCCACAGTGCGTCGCACGCCGCCGCCGCGCCGCCGCACGGGAACGGGTCGAGCGCGACGTCGATGCCGTGGTACGCGGCGCAATCGGCCGCCTCCGCGCGCGGAAGGAGCGTGATTCGGTCGTTCGCGATGCCGCGCGCGGCGAACCGGCCGAGCAGCCCGCGGCCAGCACCGCGGCCCACGTTTCGACGCACCTGTCCGAGAACTTCGCCGGGTGGTCGAGGCAGCCGAACGCGAACGGCTCGCTCGCGGGGCGCGGGGCCGGCGCGGGCGCGTCCGGCGGCGGCACGTACGCCCAACTCACGTGCGGCAGGCGCAGCGGGCGCTCGCCGGCGGGGGGCGTCGCGTGCGGCGGGTCGGCGGTCGCGTCGGTGACGCGATAGTCCACCGCGTGCAACCCGGTCGGCACCGGCTCGCTCAGCAGCGCGATCTGGATCGGCGCGGGTTTGCGCGCGAGCGCGAGCAGCCGGCCGCCGGGCGCGTGCCCGGTGAGGTCGATCAGCACGTCGATTTCGTCTTCGCGGACGGCGGCGGCGAGCCGCTCGTCCGGCGCGCCGCTCGCGTCGCGCCACGCGTCGGCGAGGCGGCGCAGCGGGTCGAGCGCCGGCACCGGGTTCACCGGGCTGGCGTACACGGTGACGTGGACCCCCGCGCGGTCGTGCCGCGTTAAGAGCGCCTCGAGTAGTGCGAGCGCGTGCCGCGCGCGCAGGTCGCCGAACAGGTAGCCGAGGCGCAGCCGCTGCCCCGCCGGGCGGCGCGCGGGCGGGTCGCCCGGGAACAGCCCGGCGGCGTGCGCCGCGGCCCACGCGCGGGTCTCGTCCCACAGGTGCTCGGCGCTGGCCAAGTACGGCAGGTAGCTCATCAGCGCGCCGTGCGCGACCGGGTTCGGCCCCGGGGCCAGCGCGCGGCGCAGCGCCCCCAGCCCTTCGGGCACCAGCCCCTGCTCGCACAGGCTGGCGCCGAGGTTCGTGCGGGCCTCCACGAACTCCGGCTTCAGCCGCACGGCCTCGCGGTACCGGGCCAGCGCTTCGGCGGGGTCGCCGGCCGCGTCGTACACCACGCCCAGCGCGTTGAACGCCTCCGCGTAATCGGGTTTCAGTTCCAGCGCGCGGTCGAGGGCGCGCTTGGCCTCGCCGAACGCCCGCGCCGCGGCCAGTTGCAGGCCGAGGTTGTAGTGCGCCCGGGGCGACTCCGGGAACTCGCGGGCGGCCCCGCGCAGCGCCGCCAGCGCCTCCGCGGGGCGGCCGGTGCGGAGCAGCGCGTCGGCGAACAGCAGCAGCGCGTCGGGCAGGTCCGGCGCGACGGCGGCGGCGCGGGCGAAGCACTCGGCGGCGCGGGGCCAGTCGCCCGCGTCGCTCACCGCGAGTCCGAGGTTGAGCAGGGCGTGGGGATGGTCCGGGGCGCGGCGCAGCACCTCTTCGTACTCGCCGGCCGCGTCCGCGAACCGGCCGCTGCGGCGCAGGAAGTTGCCGCGATTGAACCGCGCGTCCAAGAAGGTGGGGTCGGCGTCGATGGCGCGCGCGTAGAGGGCGTCGGCCTCGTCGGCCCCGCCGCGGCGGGCCACGAGCGACGCGAGGTTGCTCAGGGCCGGCGCGTGGGCGGGCACGGCGGCGACCAGTTCCCGGTAGTACCGTTCGGCCGCTTCGAGGTCGCCGGTCTGGTGCGCGGTCACGCCCAGAACGAACAGTTCGGCCGGTGTGGGCACCGGTTCCTCCGTGTGGCGGCGCGCTACTCGCCGACGTAGGGCAGCAGGCCCATGAACCGCGCGCGCTTCACCGCGCTGCTGGTGGCCCGCTGGAACGCGGCGCACAGCCCGCTCCGCTTGCGGCTGAACAGCTTGCCTTGGCTGGTGATGAGCTTCTTCAGGTTGCTCACGTCTTTGTAATCGACGAACGCGGGCCGCGGGCACCCGTCCTTCGTGCAGAACCGGCACTTCGTGGTGCGCGCTGCTGCCAACTTCTTCCGCTTCATGTCGCTTCCCAAGCCGTGTGAACGCGTGCGCTCCGCACAATCGGAAGGAGCTAACTTAGGCGGCACCCGCGCGCGCGGCAACCGACGAAAGGCGCGAGCCGCGCGGGAGCGCCGTGCGCCCTGTCCGCACCGCCGCCGGGTTGCTAAACTTGTAGGTTCACCGGTTTCGTGCCGGTTCCGCACACAACCTCTATTGGGCACGGCAATGGCGAAGGGGAAGGAAGCGCGCGGCATCATCAAGCTGAAGAGCGAGGCCAGCGACCACTGCTACTTCACGCAGAAGAACCGCAACAACACCAAGGAGCGCATCTCGCTCCGCAAGTACGACCCGATCGTGCGCAAGCACGTCATGTACAAGGAAGCGAGCAAGGTGTAACCCGTTGGGAAATCACAAGGCCCACGGGACCGCACTCGACCGAAGCCCCAAGCCCTCGCGGCTTGGGCTTTCGCTTTTCCGGGGGTTCGCACTGCCGCAAAGTCGGAACTGCTTGTATTTTGTTGGTTAAGATTCGCTCGTTGAGCTTTGGACTTTTCCCCCGAAGGGGGTTCGTCATGTCGGACCGGGTGCTCGTGGTCATCGGCCGCACGCGCCACAAGATGGTGGTCGCCGAACTCGCGGAGGCCGTCAAACGCGGGGCCAAGTTCATCGAACTGCGGCTCGACTTCCTCGCCAAAGCCGTCGATTTCAAACGGCTCGCGCCCCTCAAACAGTGCCCGTGGGTCGCCACGCTGCGCCGCCCGGCCGACGGCGGCCGGTACAGCGGCACCGAGGCCGAGCGCCAGACCGTCTTGCGCCAAGCCATCGTCTCGGGCGCGTTCGACTGGGTCGATCTCGAAACCGACGTGGCCGACACCATCCGCCGGTTCGGGGCCGTGAAGCGGGTCATCAGCTACCACAACACCGCCGAGACGCCGCAGAACCTCGACGACATTTACGCGAAGATGCTCAAGCAGGACGGCGACGTGTACAAGATCGCCGTCGCCGCGCAGAGCGTCGACGACGTGGCCCGCGTGATGCACCTGCAGCGCACCGCGCCCAAGCCGACGGTCGCGTTCTGCATGGGCGACATCGGGCAGCCGTCGCGGTTCCTCGCGCTCAAGTTCGGCGCGCCGTGGATCTACGCGGCGTTCAACAAGGAGCGCGGCATCGCGCCCGGGCTGCCCAGCTACGACGAGTTCCGCACCACGTTCCCGGTGAAGGGCATCAACGCCGACACGAAGATTTTCGGCGTGGTCGGCGACCCGGTGGCGCACAGCCTCAGCCCGCTGCTGCACAACCACATGTACAAGCGGCTCGGTGTGAACGCGCTGTACCTGCCGTTCCGCGTGCCGCGGGGCACCCTGCCGCAGGCGCTGGAACTGTACGAACAGATCCCGGTGAGCGGGTACAGCGTGACCATTCCGCACAAGGAGGCCGCCGCGAGCCTCGCCCGCGAGAGCGAGCCGAACGTGCAGGTCACCGGGGCCGCGAACACCCTCGTGCGGCGCGACGACGGCAAGTGGACCGCCGCGAACACCGATTACGCCGCCGCCGTCGATTCGCTGAAGGCCCACTTCGCCGAGCGCGCGAAAGACGGCCCGGTCACGCAACTGAGCCAAGTGTCGGTGCTGATCCTCGGCGCGGGCGGCGCGGCGCGGGCCATCGCGCACGCGATCCACCGCGAGGGCGCGCAGCTCACCATCACCGCCCGCACCCACGAGCGCGCGCAGCGGCTCGCCGAAGAGGTGAAGTGCAAGGCGCTCGACTGGCACGCCCGGCACAGCGTCTCGTTCGACGTGCTCGTGAACTGCACCCCGGTGGGCATGCACCCGAACGTGGACGAAGCGCCGTGCCACTTCAGCATCCTGAAGCCCGGGCACGTCGTGTTCGACACCATCTACGCGCCCGAAACGACGCTCTTAGTGCGCGAGGCCCGCAGCCGCGGGTGCGAAACGATCACCGGCGTGGACATGTTCGTGCGCCAAGCCGCCCGGCAGATCGAACTGTTCACCGGGCGGACGCCCGACACCGCGCTCATGCGGCAGATCGTGCGCAAGGCGCTCTCCCCGCTCACCAAAGCGTTCGACGACGGCGCGAGTGTGGAAGGCGCGGAGGGCAAGAAGGGCAACGACGGCGACGACGGTAACGACGACTAAAGGCAGTGGTGCGGCTTTTGTCATTGCCCTCTCCCCGCGGAGCGTGGGAGAGGGTGGCCGAGTCTTCGAGGCCGGGTGAGGGGTTCTTGAGAGAGCGAACAGTTTCGGGCAACAACATCGCTGCGTTGGTCACCGGTTGAAGACGAACTCCTTGCTGTTCAGCAGCGCCCAGAAGGCATCGCGGAAGAACTCTTCGCGCGGGGTGCCTTTCAGCAACTCAGCAATCTTCGCGCTCTCCGCAGCGGTCGGACCGCGGGCCAGCACGCGGCGGAACAGCGCGTCGGTCAGTTTCGCGTCGTCCTTCTCCGCTTTCAGTTGCTGTGCCAGCCAACCGTTCCCGCTTTGCACTTTGTTCGTCACGGTGTCGCCGGAAATCAGGTGCAGCACGCTCGGCAGGCTCACGTCGCCGGTGCGCTCGCACGCGCACGCGGTCACGCGCTCGCTGCGGCCGAAGGTGCGCAGGAAGTACGACACCGTGCCCGGGTCCGGCACTTGCACGGCCCGCACGCCCACCGGGTAGCCGTCGAAGCGCTCCGGCACGCCAGTCGCGTCGCAGATGGCGTCGAGCAGCACTTCGGCCGGCAGCCGGCGCGCGTAGTAGTGCGAGTAGAACTTCGCGTCGGTCGCGTTGCCCGGGCGCGTCGCGCTCGAAAGCTGGTACGCGCGCGAGTTCAGAATCACGCGCATCAGCTCGCGCAAGTCGTACTTGCTCTTCGTGAAGTGCGCGACGAGCGCCTTCCAAAGTTCCGGGTTGGTCGGCGGGTTGGTCGCGCGCAGGTCGTCCACCGGTTCCACCAAGCCCACGTTCATGTAATGCGCCCACACGCGGTTCACCATCGCGCCGGCGAAGTACTCGTTCGCGGGGTCGGTGATCCACTTGGCGAGCGCCGCGCGCGGGTCGTCGCCGGGGTTCACGGCGCTCGCGGTGCGGTCCAGCGGTTGCGGCTTCATGAACGTGCCGGTGCGCGGCTGACTCACGCCCACCGGGTTCTTGTTCTGGTTCGCGTCCGGGTGGCTGACGCGCAGCACGGTCGGCCCCGCCTTCGCTTCTTTGCGGTCCAGTTTCACGCGGCTGAAGAACGCGGCGAAGTGGTAGAAGTCGTCCTGCGTGTAGCGCTCCAGCGGGTGGTTGTGGCACCGCGCGCAGCCGATGCGCGTGCCGAGTAGCGCCTGCGCGATCGATTCCGGCGCTTCGGAGTTCTCGCCGTGCCGGTGCTCGCCGACGGTCACGATGTAGTAGCCCACCGCCGGGGTCGCGGTGTTGTCGCCGGTCGCCGTAATCACGTCGCGCGCGAGGGCGTCCCACGGCCGGTTGGCTTCCACCTGCTTGCGCAGCCAGTCGTGCAACTGCCGCACGCCCTTCACCCCGCGAACGTCGTGATCCCGCTCCTTGCGGTTCTGGAACAGGTCGCCGAGTTTCAGCGCCCAATAGTCGTTGAACTCGGGGCGCGCCAGCAGTGAATCGACCAGTTTCGCGCGCTTCTTCGGGTCTGTGTCCGCGACGAACTTCGCCGCTTCCTCCGCGGTCGGCAGGATGCCGCAGGCGTCGACGAACGCGCGGCGCACGAACTCTTCGTCCGTGCAGAGGTCGCTCGGTTCGATGCGCAGTTCTTTCAGCTTGGCGAACAGCGGCGCGTCGATGAAAGTGTTACCGCCCTCGAACCGCTTCGGGTCCACGTCGCGGTCGAACGGCACGCTGAACACCGCGACCGCGACCTCGGTGAGGTACATCGCGCGCACCGCGCTCGCGCCGTTGCGGACGGCTTTCGCCTTGCCGCCCGGGGCCACTTCCAGAAACGCCGCGTCGTTCGATTCGAACTTGGTGAGCCACGTCACGTCGCGGGTGGTGCCGTCGGCGAACGTCGCGGTGGCGACGAGTTGCACCTCGTCGCCCGGTTTAAGCACGCGCGCCGCGGGGGATAGCTCCAACTTGCTGATCTTCGCCTCGCCCTTCACCGGGGTGGGTGTGCCGGCTTTGATCCAATCGAGCAGCAACTTGTACTCGCGCGACTGTGCGGAAAACAGCCGCCCGCCCTCGTGCGGCACCTGTCCGGTGGCTTTTTGCAGCAGCAGGCTGTCCTCGGGCCGCGTGCGGTCGATGCGGCGCGACGAAAACTCGCGGGTGATCCACTTGTGGTCGTCGTCCGGGGCGAACCCGCGGAGCGACAAGCGGAACCCGTTCTGGCCCGCGCCCTTCCCGTGGCACGCGCCCTGATTGCACCCGGCCTTCGTGAGCAGCGGGATCACGTCCGTGTTGAACGACGGCTCCGCGGCACTGGCGGGAGCGGCGAAAACGGACAGAGCGAGAGCGTACAGGTATCGGGGCATCGCGTGGCCTCGGAAGTGCGCACCGGCGGGTGGTGATAGTGTACCGCACACCGACGTGTGTGCGAAACGCGAAATTCAAAGGCGGTTTTTGCCGCACGACGAACGCTGATCAAAGGCACGATCAGAACGAGGCAAAAGAATAATGAACCACGGAGGCACAGAGCACACAGAGAGAACAACTACACAGAGAAAGCCAAAGAGATGAGTTCAGAACAAACAGGCTCGGCTCTTTCGCTTTGTTCTTCTCTGTGTGCTCTGTTCCTCTGTGGTTAACACTGCATTTTTCTTCTGCCCGATCGTGTACTTGATCGGCGTTCATCGTGCGGCACAAGTCTGGCCCTTCGTACGTTCCACTTAATCGCGCGAGTTTTCAGCGCCCGGCGCGCTCGTGGCGAATTACAGTGAAGACAGCACCCATTTCCCACGGGGAACGTTCATGTCTCCTGACGGTGCCGAACTGTTCGCGAAGCTGATGGCCTTCGACATTGACGGCGCGGACGTGCCGCAACCGTTCGCGGTGCGGCTCGCGCGCGAAAACGGTTGGTCGGTCGCGTTCGCGCGGCGCGCGGTGGCGGAGTACAAGCGGTTCGTGTTCCTCGCCGTCACCGGTTCCGCGCCGGTGTGCCCGTCGGAAGCGGTCGATGCCGTGTGGCACCTGCACCTCACCTACACGCGCTCCTACTGGCACCGGTTCTGCGGGGAACTGCTCGGCAAGCCGCTGCACCACGACCCGACCCAAGGCGGCGCGGCCGAGGGCGCGAAGCACGTGGCGATGTACGAAACCACGCTCGCGCGGTACCGCGCCACGTTCGGCGAAGCGCCGCCCGTGGACGTGTGGCCGAACGCGGAGCAGCGGTTCGGCGAAGACGCTCGGCACCGTGCCGTGAACACGGTCCGCAACTGGGTGATTCCCAAAGCGCCGGTGCGGCGCGCCGCGGGCCTCACCGCCGCGGCGGTGCTGGTCGCGGCGGTCGCGCCCGGGTGCCGGGGCGACCTCGACCCGTTCGCGCTCAAGAACAACGACTTCCTCTTGCTGGTGTTCGTGTGCCTCGTGTGCGCGACGATCGGCGGGCGCATTTTGCGGCGCGCGAACCGGTCGCCGGACCCGCAACCGGGCGACGAATCGCTCCAACTGAACTGGGAGCAGACCGCCTACCTCGCGGGCGGCGCGGACCGGCTCTCCACCGCCGCTCTGGCGCGACTCGCGGGCCGCGGGCTGGCGCAGGTGAGCGACAGCGGCACGGCGCTGGTCGCGGTGGGGCCGGAACCGGCCGATCTCAGCGCCGTCGAGCGCGCGGCGCTGCACGCATTACCGGCGAACAACACCCCCGGCGGGCTGAAAGCGGTGCGCGACGCGGTCGCCGCCGCGTTCGCCGAGGAGGTGCAGCGGTTCGAGAGCGAGGGCTATCAACTCACCACCGTGCGGCAGGTGGGTATCGGCTGCGGCTCGCTGATTCCGCTGTTGCTCGTGGTGCTGCTGCTCTCGGTGCCGCGCGTCGTGAGCGGCATCGCGAACGGGCACCCAGTTCTGTTCCTCGTCGCGCTCTCGTTCTTCGGGTTGCTCATCGGCACCGCGGTGATCGCGACCGGCGTTCCGCTGCGACTCACCAACCGTGGGATCGCACTGTTGGCGAAGCAAAAGGAGCGGCACACCGCCCTGCGCGCGAGCCTCACCGACGCGGCCGACGCGGGCATGGCGGTCGCGCTGTTCGGCACCGCGGCGCTCGCGGGCACGGCGCTGGTGGCGCTGCAAACGTGGTACCCGCGGCAAACCGCCGAAGCGAGCGACGGCGGGTGCTCCACGCTCTCCGGTTCCGGCTGCGGCACCTCGGACGGCAGCAGCGGAGGCGACGGCGGCAGCGGGTGCGGGGGCGGCTGTGGCGGCGGGGGCGACTGACGCGCGAACGCCGAACGCGCGCCGCGGGTCTACGTTATCGGTAGAACCCGCACAGCCGGGCGCGACACATGCACGTTCCGCACCTGCACGACTGGCCCGGTACCGAGGCCGAGGCCGTTGCCCTTCAAACCGAACTCGCGGGCCGCGCGGACACCTCCCCGCGGTTCGACCGGTTCGACTTCGTCGCCGGGTGCGACATCGCGTACCACCTCACCGAGCCGCGGCTGTTCGCCGCAGTGTGCGTGCTGCGCGCCGACACGCTTGAAACGGTCGAAAAAGTGACCGTGGAGCGCGAAACGAACTTTCCGTACATTCCGGGGTTGCTGTCGTTCCGCGAACTTCCCGCCCTGCTTGCCGCATTTGTGCAGCTTCGCCAACCGCCGGATGTGGTAATGCTTGACGGTCAAGGCATCGCACACCCGCGGCGGTTCGGCTCGGCGTGCCACTTGGGGCTGTGGCTCGAGTGCCCGTGCGTCGGCTGCGCGAAAAGTTGGCTCGTGGGCGAGCACGACGAACCCGGCCCGCTCGCCGGCGACGCAACACCGCTGACGGTCAACGGCGACACCGTGGGTGCTGTGGTGCGCTCCGCGGCCGGCGCGAAGCCGGTGTTCGTCTCGCCCGGACACTTGCTCGACGTGGAATCGGCAACGAACGTGGTGCGGGCGACGCTCAGCGGCTACCGTCACCCCGCTCCGACGCGCGCGGCGCACATGGCCGCGAACGAGAAACGCAGGGGCTGACACCAGACGTGAAGCGAACACAGTTTTCGACGGGATTCCGGGATGAAGAGGACGCAGGCAGTTCCAGAACGAAGTGTCTTCAACCCTCTGTATCCTCTTCATCCCGTTATCCCGTCGGACAGTCTTCTCTCCCGAACTCCGGCGGGCTTGAGGACATTCCGGTTCGGCACAACAGGTTTGCGCGAACGGCGGTTGTCGCGCGCGGCGCGCCGCGCATCATTCGCGCAACGGTTGCGCCGCACGCCGAAGGGCGAAATACCGCGCGGCCCACCTGCCAAATTGTTTCGAGGAAGCGGCGCAACGCGACGATACACTTGCGTAGAATGGGCCGCGGTTCACTGAACGCGTGAACCGTGCCCGCGGCGGCGGAACCCGCCCGGACGACAGAAGCGGTGCCACCCGGTGCGCGGTCACGGCCGACGGCGCTCCGAAGTGGCGACGGGACAGGGTGACGCCGCCGCGGTTCGCGGCGCCGGGAGAACAGACTCCGATGAGCGAGACCACACACCGAGACTGGCAGCGCTGGCGCATCGCCCCCGCGCGGGGCGCGACGCGGGCGGTAGCCGTTACGCCGTTCGAGCGCATGGCGGCGCGGCTGTCGGTTCCGCCGGCCGGCGACGCGCCCGCGCCGACCGTCGGCGCGGGCGAGGGCATCCGGCACGAGTTGGTCGCGCGAGTGCGCGCCGAGATCGCCGCCGGCACCTACGACACCGAAGAGAAGTGGGCGCTGGCCGAAGAGGCGCTGTTGCGGCGCATCGAGGGGCGCGCCTAGCGCCCGGCCCGCAAACGGAATCGGCCCGGCGCGCACTTCGGGGCGCGCCGG
>LNFM01017027.1_pt1 | contig 10129 bp, 10 predicted proteins | sample 596031 | NCBI WGS metagenome assembly LNFM01 (sample SAMN04254537, study PRJNA301005) | activated carbon metagenome | isolation source: dual media filters at the Ann Arbor, Michigan drinking water treatment plant | place: USA: Ann Arbor | reverse complement strand
GCCGGATTCGGCCAGTACGGTCGTGAGCCGTGCGCCCAGCGTGGCGCCGGAGAAGGCGCCGGCCAGGATGCCGACCAGCGTGATGCCGATCTGCACGGTCGAGAGGAAGCGGCCGGGATCGTCGGCTAGGCGCATTGCGGCCGCGGCGCCGCGCGAGCCGCCGTCGGCCATCGCCTTCAGCCGTCCGCGCCGTGCCGAGACGACGGCGAGTTCCGACATTGCCAGGATTCCGTTGATGAAGATGAGAACGATGGCAATGAGCAGCTCGAGATAGACCATGATCGCAGTCTATCTGCGCTTCGGGTCCGAACGAAGGCGATAGAGGTGCAAGTTTTGCAAGGAGGCGAGCGAGAAAAACCGCCTGAAACCCTTCCCTCGAAAATCGTGTACCTTCGCTCCCATGACCGCATTGCATGACATGACTGCCGGCGAGCTGCTCGCCGCCTACAAATCCAGGTCCCTGTCGCCCGTCGAGGCGACCGACGCCGTGATCGCCCGTATCGAGGCTTGGGAGCCGAAGCTGAAGGCGCTCTACGCGCCCGACTTCGAGGGCGCGCGCAAAGCCGCCAAGGCGTCCGAGGGGCGCTGGCAGAAGGGGGCACCGCAAGGGGCGCTCGACGGCGTGCCCATCACCATCAAGGAGAACATCGCCACGAAGGGCGTGCCGGTGCCGCTCGGAACGGCCGACGCGCCGGCCTCGGCGCGCGTGCGCGAGGCGGGGGCGGTGATCCTCGCCAAGACGACGATGCCCGACTACGGGATGCTCTCCTCGGGGCGCAGTTCCTTCCACCCGCTGACGCGCAACCCGTGGAACCTCGCCTGGAATCCTGGCGGCTCCAGCGCCGGCGCGGGCGCGGCGGCGGCGGCGGGCTACGGTCCGCTGCATCTCGGTACCGACATCGGCGGCTCGGTCCGCCTGCCGGCAAGCTGGAACGGCATCTTCACCTTGAAACCCAGCTTGGGCCGCATCGCCGTCGATCCGCCGTTCTTCGGCCGGGCCATCGGGCCGATGACTCGCAGCGTGGCCGATGCCGCGCTGCTGATGGCCGAATTGTCGAAGCCCGATGCGCGCGACCATATGAACCTGCCGCCGGCGGACATCGACTGGAACGCCGGGCCCCTGTCGCCGAAGGGACTGAAGATCGGCCTGCACCTCGACGCCGGGTCGGGACTTCCCGTGGATCACGAGGTCAAGGAGGCGATCGAGGCGGCGGCCAAACTGTTCGCCGATGCGGGTGCCGAGATCGAGCCGGTCGCGCCGTTCCTCTCGCCCGAGATGCTGCACCTGCAGGATCTGTTCTGGAGGGTGCGGAGCTGGGTCGATTTCTCGGCGCTCTCCCATGCGAAGCAGGCGAAGGTGCTGCCCTTCATCGCCGACTGGTGCCGCGGCGGCGCCGACGTCTCCGGGTCCCAGGTGATTCGCGGCGTCAACAACTACATGGCCATCCGCGCCGCCACGACGCGTGCCACCCAACCCTTCGATTTCGTGCTGTCGCCGGTCTCGCCGGTCCCGACCTATCGCGCCGAATGGGAGACGCCCACCAATGACGTCAACCGTCCGCTGGAGCACATCTCCTTCACCATGCCCTACAACATGAGCGAGCAGCCGGCTGCCTCGATCAATTGCGGCTATACGAAAGAGGGCAAGCCGATCGGCCTCCAGATCTCCGGCCGCCGCTTCGACGATTCCGGCGTGATGCGGATATCCAAGTGGTTCGAGAGCGTGCGCGGCGCCCAGCAGAAGTGGCCCGAGCCGCCGAAGTAAGGGCAGGCGACCTCATGGACTACGACGTCGTCGTGGTGGGCTCCGGTGCCGCCGGCCTGTCGGCGGCACTGGCCGCCGCGCATGGCGGAGCACGGGTGATCGTGCTGGAGAAGTCGCGCTGGCTCGGCGGCACGACGGCGATGTCGGGCGCCGGTACGTGGGTGCCGGCCAACCATCACATGAAGGCGGCAGGCATCGAGGATTCGCCCGAGGAGACGCTGCGCTACATCAGGGGCGTTGCCCCGCCGGGCTGGTCGGACTCCGAGGACGAGCTCTGGCAGGTGCTGGCCGAGCAGTCTGCGCCGATGCTGCGGTTCCTGGAGGACGAGACGCCGCTCCGTTTCGAGCTGGTCAACCATCCCGATCCCTATGCCGATCTCCCGGGCGGGCGGCCGTTCGGGCGCATGGTTTCGACCACGCCCTTGAGCAAGTTCCTGCTGGGCCGCTGGTGGAACCGCGTGCGGCGCTCCGTGAAGACGCAGCTCTTCACCTATCGCGAGCTGGTCGACGGCGTCCTCAAGAACCCGGTGCGCGGTGCCCTCGGCATGGCGCCGACCTTGCTCTGGCGCCTGCTGACGGCACGGGTCGGCGCTGGCAATGCGCTGGTGATCGGATTGGTGCGTGGCTGTCTCGACAAGGGATGTCGCATCGAACTCGAGGCGCCGGTTCACCGGCTGGTGATGGACGGCGACGCGGTGGCTGGCGTCGAGGCCACGGTCGGCGGCAAGCGGCAGACGATCCGGGCGGCGCGCGGCGTTGTGCTGGCGACCGGCGGTTTCGACTGGAACCGGGACCTCATGGCGAAGCACTTCCCGGGCATCGACCTGACGGGGGCGCCCGACACCAATACCGGCGACGGTCAGGTGATGGCAGCCGAGGTCGGCGCCGAGCTCGCGCATATGGACCAGGCGCTGATCTCGCCCGCGACCTTCACGACCTACGAAGGCCGCCGCCACGCCCAGCCGCTGCTCGAGACCTACGCGCCGCACGTCATCCTGGTGAACCGCGAGGCCCGACGTTTCGTGAGCGAAGGTAGTCCGGCCCTCGGCGTCGCGATCGACGAGCGCGGCCCCGACGGTCGTCACCTGCATCTGCCGGCGTGGCGGATCTTCGACGCGCGCTACGCCAGGGCGATGACGCTCTCCATGCACTTCGGATCGAAGGAGAAGGGGTTCATCCGCAAGGCCGACACGATCGAGGCGCTGGCCGGCCAGATCGGTCTCGATCCCGCGGTGCTGCGCGCCACGGTCGACCGCTTCAACGGTTGGTCGAAGGAAGGCGTCGATTGCGATTTCCATCGCGGCGAGACCTATTGGGAGCGCTTCTATACCAAGGATCGCGCCCTTGGCACGGTCGAGCAGGGACCGTTCCATGCAGCACCGTTCCTCTATGTGAGCCTCGGCACCAAGGGCGGTCCGCGCACCGACCGGTACTGTCGCGTGTTGCGACCCGACCGCAGCGTGATCGGCGGTCTGTATTGCGCAGGTATCGCGATGGCGAGCCCGATCGGTACCAAGTCGGTCGGCGCCGGCACGACGATCGGTCCCTGCCTCACCTTCGGTTATGTCGCCGGCCGCGAGATTGCGCGGCGCAATGTCTGACCGTCCGCCCCGAGGGCCATTGGGCATCCTGATGCTCGACACGCGGTTTCCACGGATCGTGGGGGATGTCGGCAATGCGGCATCCTACGATTTTCCCGTGATCTTCCGGACGATGAAAGGGATCGGCTCGGCCGATGCGGTGGCGGCGCATCCCGACCGGCCGCGCGTGCTGGCGGCGTTGAAGGCGAATGCGGAGGCGCTGGCGGCCGAGGGTGCCGTCGGGCTCGGCACGAGCTGCGGATTCCTGGCCCTTTACCAGGACGATCTCGCTGCCGTGTCGCCGGTGCCGGTCGCGACGTCGGCGCTGCTGCACATCCGGAAGCTCGAGGGTCGCAAGGCGGGCGTGATCACGGCATCGGCGAAGAACCTGACACCGGCCCATCTCGCCGCGGTCGGCGCGCCCGTCGATACGCCGGTGGTCGGATTGCCCGAGGCCGGTTCCTTTGCCGGCACGTTCCTGCGCAATGGACTGACGCTCGATCGCGAGGCTGTCGAGCAGGAAGTCGTGGCGGCCGGCCGCGATCTCGTCGCCAGGCATCCCGAGCTGGATACGCTGGTGCTCGAATGCACCAACCTGCCGCCGTACAAGGCCGCGCTCCAGAAGGCGCTGGGCCTTCCCGTGCTCGACGTCCTCGACCTGCTGAAAGACTTCTATTCCAGCCTCACCGGGGCAGCAGGCGGCGGTAGAGCGGCTGCAGCAGGGTCGGGATGATGTAGATCGGGAACTGCACCGCGGCGATGAACAGGAAGATGTCGGGGTCGGCGGTTGCCGGCAGCACGGCCATCAAGAGGGCATTGTGTCGGCCGCCCGAGCAGTAGCCCACTGTGAGCGCGGTCTTGCGGTCGAGGAAGGGCAAGGTGGCAACCGCCATCACGAGGTTGCACAGCAGCATTCCTCCGAAGGAACCGGCGATGAACCCGGCGAGCTTCACCGGTTCCGCCATCGCGCGGGCGACCACGCCATCCATCAGAGGTATGGCGAAGACCATCAGGACCAGCACCGATATGCCATCAAGAGTCGTTCCAGCCTCGACGAGGCGCGGGCCCAGCCAGCGGCGAATGACGAGGGCGCCGACGAGGGCCAGGGCCACGATCATCGCCAGCCGGAGGCTGAGGTCGATCAGCCCGATCTTGAGATCGAAGCCCAGCAGCCACAGCGCCAGGGGCGGTAGGGTGAACGGCACCAGGAAGTTGGTGAACAGCGACAGCAGCAGCGCGAGCGACGAATCCAGACGCAGAAAGGTGGCCGTCGTGGCTGCCGAGATGATGCCGGGCGCCATCGCGCTGAGGCAGAGTGCGGTGACAAGGCTCGGCCACAAGCCCAGAGCCTGCCAGATCGGCCAGACGACCAGCGGCACCGCGACCAGGTTCAGGATCGCCAGCAGCAGCGCGGGGCCGGGGCGGAGCAGCAGGGCGCGGAGGCGGCCCCAGTCCATGCGCGTCAGCGCCAGCATCAGGAGGATGACTACCAGCGGCAGCAGCAGCGGTCGTGCGGCGGCGGCCAGATCCTGGAACAGGAGGCCCAGCAGCAGCGAGAAGGGCAGCAGTGTCGTGGCGTGCCTTCCCATGCGCTGCAGCAGAACGAGCGGATTCATTGCAGCCACCCTAGCACGTGCTAGCTTGCACCCGATGAATACTCCGCGCGGCGTCTGGCTGGACGATCTCACCCGGGAGGAAGCCGCCTCCCGTCTCGCGGCCGACGCCGTCGTCCTGCTGCCGGTGGTCTGGAGCCGGCCCGCGCAGGCGCCTTCGTACCTGCCGATGAAGACCGCGACGACGATCGCGCGCGCCGTTGCACAGAAGCTCGTCGAGCGGTTGCCTGTCGTCGTGGCGCCTCTCCTCGACTGGGAGGGCGATGCGGGGGCCGAGGTATCTCGGCAGATGCTTCGGGAACGCCTCGGACAGTTGAGGTCGCACGGCGCCCGTCGCCTCGGGATCCTCGATCTCGGCCTGGGGGGTGCGATCTCGGCCGACCTTTCGGCGGGTGTCCCGATATTCCGCGTCTGCAACAGCGGGGCGGCGGATGACTATGCGACGTCCTGCATGCTGGCTGTCGATCCACGGAGCGTTCGCATGCAACTGCTCCCCGACGGTTTCGGCGCCCAGGCATTTGCGGGTGAACGCATGATGGCGGCGGACATCGATGCCGCAGCCCATGCCCTCGCGGCGCTGTGGAGTGACCTCCGCTGACTTTATTTGCCGTGGGCGGTGGTATTATCCTTCCGGCCTGTCAACAATGTGCGTCATGCCGCTGCACTGGATCGTCGACTCCAAGGAAAGGCTCGTGATCACGACCGCCGATGGTCACGTCACGCGCCAGGACGTCGACGACTACATTCGGGCGATGAACGGGGCCGGCACGCAGCCCTACCGCAAGCTGTTCGATGGCAGCCGCGGAGAAACGGACATGACGCCGGAGGACATGCTGGCGATCGGCGTGCAGCTTCGGGAACGCCATGCCACCGGAACGCCCGGACCACTCGCCATCGTGATCCCGCCGGACAAGGCTGACCTCGTTTCGCGCGTACTCGGCATCCTCGCTACTGCCGACCGGCCGATGCGGGTTTTCTCCGATGTCGAACCGGCGCGGCGGTGGATAGACAGCCTGCCGAAGTAGGCGACGTCGAGCGCCGCTGTCGGGTAAGGTCCGGATCCACGCGCAAGCAGGAGTTTACATGAAGCTGTTCCCACCGTCGGCCTTTGCCGGTGCGTTGTTGTTGGGGGCGTTGACGGTCGCTGTCCCCGCGGGCGCGCAGACCGCCATCCAGGCGGGCGAGTGGGAGACGACCGAGAAGACCTCGATGGAAGGCATGCCGCAGATGCCCCCGACGTCGAAGAAGATCTGCCTTGCCGCCGACGAGGCCCAGCTCGAGCGCCTGCTTTTTCCGACGCCGGACGAGATCAAGCAACATGGTTGCAAGTACGAGCCGGGCGCACAGAAGGCTGGCGTGCTTGCGGCAACCCTGACCTGCCCGCCGAACGATCAGTTGCCGGGCGTCACGGCGAAGGCCGAAGTCAGCTACTCGCCGACCAGCTACCAGGGCGTGGGCCAGCTCGAGGCCGCCGACAAGTCGGGGACGACGGTGAAGGGCAAGAGCGAACTGAGCGGGAAGCGACTCGGCGACTGCCCGAAATAGGCCGAGGCACGGCGTCAGGCGAAGGCGGGCATCACCTGCTCGCCGAATCGGCGCATCGATGCGAGGTTCTGGGCGTGGTCCATCGCGCCGAAACCGGTCTGGCAAAGCAGATGCCGTACGCCGACATCGCGTAGCTCGGCTACCTGTTCTCGAACGCGCTTCGCCGAACCGTAGAGCGAGCCCGTGCGGAGCACGAACGGCACCGCTTCGGAATCCGGGACCTTGGGATCCGTCCAGGCATTCAGCGTCGCGGGCTCCGGTTCGAAGTCGTCCGGATTGTACGCCTCGCGGACATGCATCATGTGCGCGCGGGTTTCGACGAGCAGCGCCGCCAGCGTGTCTTCCGCCTCGGCGTCGGACTCCGCGACGTAGACGTTGCGCCAGAGCGCGCTCTGCGTGAGCAGGCGCTCTTTCGTTGCGGCATCGTGGCCGCCTTCGTCGATCCCTGCGGCATAGGTCGCCCAGCGTTCCCTGATGCGCTCGACGGGCAGGCGGGCCGTGAGGATCGGTACGCCCAGCCTGCCGCATTCCCGAAACGATCCGGGCGAAATCACGCTACGCCACAACGGCGGTCCGGGCTGCTGCACCGGCTTCGGCCGGATCGCGGGGACATGCAGTTTGTGGAAGCGGCCGTCATAGTCGAGAGGCGACTCGGTCCAGGCGCGCTGCAGGATGTCGACCGTTTCCTCCATACGTTCGCGGCTGTCGGTGCTCCGCAACCCGTGGCCGACGAATTCGTACTCGTTGTAGGCGGTGCCCTTGCCGATGCCGACGTCGATGCGGCCCTTGCTCAGATTGTCGAGGAGCGCCAGTTGCACGGCGAGTCGCACCGGATGGTGGAACGGAGTCTGCACCACCGCGAAGCCCAGCCGTACCCTGCTGGTCTTCATCGCCAGCGCCGCCGCGAACATCAACGAGTCGCAATAGACGCTCTCGCCGGTGAAATAGTGCTCGGTGAGCCAGACGTCGGAGAAGCCCAGCCGCTCGGCTTCGCAAGCCTGGGCGACGATCTGGTCGATGCGATCGGCGTCTTCGTCGGGCGATGGGGACATTGCAAGCGTAAGCCAACCGAACTGCATCGACCTCTCCGCGTTATTCGGCGTGCCTTATAGCATGGCTCTCCGAGCGCCGAGATCGGGTGCTTTACTGGTTTCGAAATGAGGGGCGTACTAGAACGAGCCGTGCCGATCCTGCTGAAGAACACGCTGCTTGTCCTGTTGTCCGTCTTGCTCTGCACGGCGGCGGCGGAAGGGCTGGTGCGCTGGCTCGATGCCGAGGCGCCGAGCGATGCGCTGAAACACCTCGGTGAGATTCCCCTGGCGGAAGGCGTTCAGCGCGCCTGGTTCGGCGAGAACCCGGCGCCACTGCCGAACCGGCGGCCGGCAAAGCCCGAGGACGTCGACCTGATCCGGCGAGTCGAGGCCGGTGGCGTGACGGAAGGCACCCGGCGTTCGGACATGTTCAAGGCATGGAACAGCGCCTTCGTGGGCCCAGACCCTTGCAGGCACTTCTATCTCAAGGACGCGCCGGGCCAGATCTATGTCTACGACCCGCCCGACGGCGAGCCCTGGCCTCGTTTCCGCTTCCTGCCCGACAGGACGACGCCGATCGGTCTCGTGACCAACGAATACGGTTTCCGCGGCCCGCCGGTGCCGGTCGCGCGCCAGCCGAAGACGATTCGCATCGCCTTCATCGGGGCTTCGACGACGGTGAGTGCGCACAACTTCCTCTATTCGTATCCCGAGCATGTGGGCTACTGGCTAAACCGCTGGGCGGCGGCGAAAAAGCTCGATCTCAAGTTCGAGGTGCTCAACGCCGGCCGTGAAAGCATCGCATCGCCCGATATCGCGGCGATCATGAAGAACGAGGTGGCGCCGCTCGCACCCGATCTGGTCGTCTATTACGAGGGCGCCAACCAGTTTTTTCTTCAAACGGTCGTTCCCGACCTACCACCGCCTCTGGCCAATCTGCGCATCAAGTCGCAGCCGCACCCCGGTCTGTTGCAGCGTGTCCTCGTCGATCTTGGTTACACCTTCGCGCTGGCCCGCCGCCTGGAAGGCCTCCTGGCGCAATACGGCTCGCACCCTGTGGGGCAGTCCGGCGACGCGCAGGCCGATGCCACGGCCCGGGTCATCGCCGAGGGGCGTGAGTGGCCGAAGCCCGACTACAAGCTCGTTTGGCCCGAGGGACTCGACGAAAAGGATCCGGACATCGCGCGCGGCGACCTGCCGGTGAGCCTCACGACGATCCTGGCGGATCTCGGTCGCATCGAGGCCATTGCGAAGAAGACCGGCGGCGAGCTGGCGATCGCTTCGTACAAGTGGCTGGTGGCCGACGGCATGGTGCTCGACCCGGTGCGTCATCGCCTGATCCTCGAATATCTCAACTACGGCTACGCGCCGTTCCGTTATCGCGACCTCGAGAGGCTGGCGCTGTTCCAGAACCGCGTACCGGATCGACTTTCTCGACGTGGCGCGGCTGATGCCCTCCGATCCGGACCTGTTCGTCGATGCCATCCACGGCACGCCCGAGGGCGAGAGGCTACGCGCGTGGATCGTCCTGCAGCTCCTGGTGCCGGTGGTGGATCGCCACCTCGCCGATGGCACCTGGCCCAGGAAGAGCTTCCCGATTATGCCGCCGCCCGCACCCTACGTGCCGCGCGTCGTCACTTTCGAGTGTGGAAAGAAGAGTGGCTGACCCTCCTGCTCCATGAGCTTGCAGCCTTGACGCGGTAACTTTAAGGTTCGCCGTCACTCGGGGGGTGGGATGAAGTCTGGATCGATGGCGGCCGCCGTGGCCGTGGCGTTTGCCTTTGTGGGCGGGGTGCTCTTCTCTGGACCTGCTGCGGCGCAACAGATCACGCACGGCTGTGCGTGCCTGCACAATCAGACGCAGGCCCAGATCAGCTATCGCTACAAGTGGGGCGAGGGCGAGTGGAGGACCACGTCGCTGCGGCCGGGCTACCAGACCGCCTTGTGCTGGCAGTACGCTAACGCACAGAGGAGTTCGCCTGACCTCGTGTTCGAGCTCGACGTCGACATGTCGAAGGGGAGCGCCTGGACGAAATATGCCATCGCGCGCGTGCAGACGGCGGGCAACAACTGTGCCGCTGTAGGGAGCGGCGGCCACTACAACGTGAGCTACCGGCCCAACACCAACAACGGCTTCATCCACATCACGAAACGCAACTGAGTTCTGCGACGCGACCCGCTCGCGTTGACAGGCCGACGGCTCATCCGCAGGTTTCCGGCAAACCCGGAGGAAGCGAATGGCGCGTTATGATCGTGTGATCCGCGGTGGCATGATCGTGGATGGCAGCCGGTTGCCGCGCTTTCGCGGCGACATCGGCATCAAGGACGGGCGCATCGCCGAGATCGGCCAGATCGCGGCGAGCGATGCCGATGAGGTGATCGACGCCGGCGGCCTGATCGTGGCGCCGGGCTTCGTCGACCTCCATACGCACTACGACGCGCAGCTTTTCTGGGATCCCTACTGCACGCTCTCCTCGTGGCACGGCATCACGTCGGTCGTAATCGGCAATTGCGGCTTCGGCTTCGCGCCGGTGCGCCCCGCCGAACGCGAGCGCGCCATGATGTCGATGACCCGCGTCGAGGCGATCCCCATGG
>LNFM01024954.1_pt1 | contig 10130 bp, 10 predicted proteins | sample 596031 | NCBI WGS metagenome assembly LNFM01 (sample SAMN04254537, study PRJNA301005) | activated carbon metagenome | isolation source: dual media filters at the Ann Arbor, Michigan drinking water treatment plant | place: USA: Ann Arbor | reverse complement strand
GCCCGCACTCGCGGCCGGCAACACGGTGGTGCTCAAGCCCAGCGAGCAGACGCCGCTGACCACCCTGATGCTCGCGCGCGTGATCGCCGAGATCCTGCCCAAGGGCGTGTTCAACGTGATCTGTGGACGCGGCCAGAGCGTGGGCCAGCCACTGGTGGAGCACCCGCTGGTGCGCATGGTCTCGCTCACCGGCGACGTCTCGACCGGTCGCAAGATTCTGCAAGCGGCCACCGGCACCTTGAAGCGCACGCACCTGGAACTCGGCGGCAAGGCGCCCGTTCTGGTGTTCGACGACGCCGACATCGAAGCGGTGGTGGAAGGCATCCGCACCTTCGGCTACTACAACGCGGGCCAGGACTGCACGGCCGCCTGCCGCCTGTACGCGGGCGCCAGGGTGTACGACCGCCTGGTGGCCGACCTGAGCAGCGCGGTCAAGACCATCCAGATGGGCACGCAGGACGAGCCCGGTGTGGAACTCGGCCCACTGATCACCGACCGCCAGCGCGACCGCGTGGCCAGCTTTGTGGAGCGTGCGCAGATGGTGGGCCACATGGAGGTGACGGCGGGCGGCAAGATGCGCGCTGGCAGCGGCTTCTTCTACGAGCCCACGGTGATCGCCGGAGCGCGGCAGGACGACGAGATCGTGCGGCGCGAGGTGTTCGGCCCGGTGGTGTCCATCACGCGCTTCACCGATCCAGAGGAAGCCGTGACCTGGGCCAACGACTCGGAATACGGTCTGGCCTCGTCGGTCTGGACGCAGGACGTGTCGCGCGCGCTGCGCACGGCGCGCAAGCTGCAGTACGGCTGCACCTGGATCAACACCCATTTCATGCTGGCGAACGAAATGCCGCACGGCGGCATGAAGGCCAGTGGCTACGGCAAGGACATGTCGATGTACGCGCTGGAGGACTACACGGTGGCGCGGCACATCATGGCGAAACTCTGAAGTACCCCCCGCCGCGTTGCACGCGACCCCCCTCAGGAGGGGGGCGACACCTGGGACCGGCGGAGCCGGATCCTCGGTGTCTCTGGGTGGGAGCGCTCTCTCCGGCAACAAAAAAGCCCGGCGGTTGCCGGGCTTCATGTCGTCGGAGAGGATGCGATCCGCCGCCGGGCCGTCCCAAGGCGGATCAGCCCCCTCGGGGGGCAGCGACCCGCGCAGCGGCGGAGCGTGGGGGCCTGTTTACTGGCGTGCAGGCTCGGCCACGTAGATCTCGACGCGGCGGTTCTGTGCACGACCTTGAGCGGTGCTGTTGTCGGCAATCGGTTCGCGCGAACCGCGGCCGTCGGTGGCAAAGCGGGCTGGTGACACGCCACGGGCCACGAGGTAGTCGCGCGTGCTGTTGGCGCGGTTGAACGAGAGCGGGTTGTTCACTGCGTCGCTGCCGGTGCTGTCGGTGTGGCCGACGATGGCAATCGCGGTCACCGGGTTGGCGTTGAGTGTGTTGGCGAACTGGCCGAGCACGCGCTGCAGCGTGGGGCTCACGGTGGAGCTGCCGGTGGCAAAGCCCGCGTCGGCGGGCACGTCGAGCTTCAGGCGGTTGTCCGAGGTCTGGCTCACGCCGATGCCGGTGCCGGCGGTGGCGGCTTCCATGGCGCGCTTTTGCTCCTGCATCTTGGTGGACCAGATGTAGCCACCCAGTGCACCCGCGCCAGCGCCGATGACCGCGCCCTGGGCTGCGCCCTTGGAGCCGCCGGTGGCGGCGCCCAGCAGCACGCCGGCCAAGGCGCCGATGCCGGCACCCTTGGCCGAATCGGTCTGGGTTTCGCTCATGTTCGCGCAGCCGCTCAGGGCGAGGGCAGCGGCGAGGGCGGTGACCGTCAGGCCACGGGTGATGTTGGTGATGTGTTTCATGTGCAATGCTCCACTGGCGTTGTTGAAGAATGGATAGTTGGTCGGCTTCGGATCGACGGCGACATCATCATCACACGGCGGGGTGTGTTCGTGGTGACTGCGGCGCAACCCGATGCGCTCTAAACTTATACCCCGGCCTATCGCTTTGGCATCAATTCCCTTCTGACTTTACAAAAAATTGCATGAAAAATGTTCCATTGGGCGCCAGCGCACTGACAGTTCCTCCCGTTTGCCTGGGCACCATGACCTTCGGTGAGCAAGTCGATGAAGCCATTGCGCACAGCATCCTGGATCGCTCGATGGAGCGCGGCATCAACTTCCTCGACGCCGCCGAGATGTATTCGGTGCCCGCACGCGCCGAGACCTGCGGCGCCACCGAAACCATCCTTGGCAACTGGTTCGCCAAGGACGCGAGCCTGCGCAGCAAGGTGGTGTTGGCCACCAAGGTGGCGGGCCCGTCGCGCGGCATGCCCTGGATTCGTGGGGAAAACTCGGGCGTGAGCAGGGCAGAGATCCTCAAGGCTTGCGACGACAGCTTGCGACGCCTGCAGACGGACGTGATCGACCTCTATCAAATTCACTGGCCCGCTCGCAACGTGCCGGCGTTCGGTTTGCTGAGTTTTGATCCCACCAAAGACAAACCGTGTGCCTCGGTGCTGGAGCAGCTCGAAGCCATGGCCGAGCTGGTCAAGGCAGGCAAGGTCAAAGCCATCGGCCTGTCCAACGAATCGCCGTACGGCGTGCACGAGTTCGTGCGCCTGGCCGAGCAGCACGGCCTGCCGCGCGTGGCCACGGTGCAGAACCCCTATTGCCTGATCAACCGCAGCTACGAGAACGGTCTGGACGAGACCTGCCACCGCCTGGGCGTGTCGTTGCTGGCGTATTCGCCGCTGGGCTTTGGTTTGCTCAGTGGCAAGTACGACAAGACCGGCCTGGTGGGTGACGCCGGTCGCATGGCGCTGTACGAGTCGATGCGCAAGCAGCGCTGGGGCCGACCCGAGGCGCTGGACACGTCGCGCCGCTACAACGCGCTGGCCAGCGACCACGGTCTGACGCCCTCGCAAATGGCGCTGGCGTTTTGTTACACCAACTGGCGCGTGGCCAGCACCATCATCGGCGTGACTTCGATGACCCAGCTCGACGAATGCCTGGACGCCTGGGGCACGACGTTGTCGCCCGAACTCCTGGTCGAGATCGACAAGATCCGCTGGGAGTCCCGAGATCCAGCGCAGTGAGCTGACGCTTGGCCAAAAAGTCGCACGTCAGCGAGACACCCGCCACCGCCTGGCTCAAGGCGCATGGTGTGGTGTTCACCGAGCACAGCTACGAGTACCTGGAGCACGGCGGCGCGCAGCACAGCGCGCAAGTGCTCGGTCTGGATCCGTTTGCCGTCGTCAAGACCTTGATCATGCAGGACGAGGCCGCCAGGCCGCTGGCGGTATTGATGCATGCCAACCGCACCGTGTCGACCAAGAACCTGGCGCGGCAGGTCGGCGTCAAGTCGGTTGAGCCCTGCAAGCCCGAGGTGGCCAACCGCCACAGCGGGTACTTCGTGGGGGGCACTTCACCGTTCGGTTTGAAGCGTGCCATGCCGGTGTTTGTCGAAGCGTCCGTGTTGGGCCTGCCCAGGATCTGGATCAACGGCGGGCGACGCGGTTATCTGGTGGGCATCGACCCAGCCGTTCTCAGCGGCCCGCTGGGCGCCAGGCCGGTCGAGTGCGCGCTGGCAGAATAGCCCGGCGTCGCCCCGCAGAGGGCAGCCCGAACCACCGAGGAGACTTCGTTGTCATTGTTTTATCCCCTGCTGGCCACCCTGGCCGCCTACCTGATCGGCTCGCTCTCGTTTGCCGTGCTCGTGAGCCGCTTCATGGGTCTGAACGACCCACGCACCTACGGCAGCAAAAACCCCGGCGCCACCAATGTGCTGCGCTCGGGCAACAAGGCGGCCGCGGTCATCACGCTGCTGCTCGACGCGCTCAAGGGCTGGCTGCCGGTGGTTGCCGTGAAGTGGTGGGGCGAGGCCTGCGGACTGGGCGATGGCACCGTGGCGCTGGTCGGTCTCGCAGCCTTCCTTGGCCACCTGTATCCGGTGTTTTTCCGGTTCCAGGGTGGCAAGGGTGTGGCCACGGCGGCGGGCGTGATCGTCGGTTTTCAGCCCTGGCTGGGCCTGGCCGCACTGGTCACGTGGGTGATCATCGCGGGCTTCTTCCGATACTCGTCGCTGGCCTCCATCGTCACGGCGGTATTCGCTCCAGCCTTCTTTCTGCTGGGTCACCGGGTGGCATGGGATGCGCCGGGCCTGCAGGTGATGAGCCTGGTGGTCATGGGCATGCTGCTGGTGTACCGCCACGCAGAAAACATCAACCGCCTGCTGGCCGGCAAGGAAAGCAAACTGGGAGCGAAAAAAACATGAGCCAACACATCACCCGCATCGGCGTGGCTGCGCGGTACAGCGAAGCCGCTGTGTTCAACGGCGTCGTGTACCTGGCCGGCATGGTGCCCGAGCGCGGCGACACGGACATCCGTGGTCAGACCGAAGACGTGCTGGAGCAGGTGCAGCAGCGTTTGCTGGAAGCGGGCAGCGACAAGTCGCGCATTCTGCGCGCTCAAATCTTCCTGACCGACGTCGCCGAGATCGGTGCGATGAACGAAGTGTGGGATGCCTGGGTGGTGCCGGGCACCGCGCCACCGCGGGCGACGGTGCAAGCCGCTTTGGCCAACCCGGTCTACCGGATCGAGATTGTCGTGACCGCCGCGCAGAAGGCGCTGTGATCAATACCGTCGATCCAGGGTGAGCTGATCGTTGGTGCGCTGCATCTGGAAGCGCGTGAGAAAGCTGTTGCCCAGCAACACGAACGCCATGGACTGGGGCAGCACGATGGCCGACACGTCGTAGACCTGCGCCTCGCCGATGCGCACCGAGTCCAGCCGGATCTGGTGACCAACCACGTCGCCATTGGCGGTGCTCACACGCACCTTCTGACCCTGCTCGTATTTGAGGTTGATGCGCCTGGCATCGGACTCGCTCATGATCACCTGCGTGGCGCCCGTGTCCACCATGAACTGAACTTGCCGGCCATTGATCTGGCCGGGCGGCATGAAGTGGCCCTGCGCGTCGGCGGTGAGCACGATGCGCTGCGCACCGGGGTCTGCCTTGGCCTGCCCCAGACTCACCGGCGCCTCACCCACACGCAGGGTCTGGCGTTGTCCGTTGATCTCGATCACCGCTGCCTCGCCCTGCAGGCTCAGCAGCTTCACGCCCTGGTGCGCCTGGCCGGGGCTCAGGAAACGCGGCGCCGCAGCGTCGATGGTGAGCAGGGCCTTGCCGCCGGCCACGCCGGAAAGCGCAACCTGCTGCGCTGCGGCCGGCCATGCCAGCAGAGCGCTGACTGCGAGGGCGCAGGCGCGGACCATCTCAATCCCTGAAGTTGTTGAAGGACAGCGGCAGGTCCTTCAGTTCGGACTTGATCAGCGCCATGGCCGCCTGCAGGTCGTCGCGCTTGGCGCCCGTCACCCGCACCGCGTCGCCCTGGATCGCACCCTGCACCTTGAGCTTGCTGCCCTTGATGGCCTGCTGGATCTTTTTGCCGTCTTCGGTGCTCACGCCATTGCGCACCTTCACCACCTGTTTGACCTTGTCGCCACCGACTTTTTCGACCTTGCCGACGTCGAGAAAACGGGCATCGACACCGCGTTTGGTGAGCTTGCCGCGCAGCACGTCGTCGATCTGCTGGAGCTGGAAATCGGCATCGCCGTGCAGGATGATTTCCTTGTCCTTGAGCTCAATGGCCGCGCTCGTGCCCTTGAAATCGAAACGGGTGCCGATTTCGCGCGCGACCTGATCGACCGCATTTTTCACTTCTACAAAATCGGCTTCAAGGGGTCTTGCAAAAAGGTGAATGAGAGAATCGAAGAATGGTAGTCGAGAACAACGTGGCGCTCCAGCCGTATAACACTTTTGGCATCGTTGCCCGGGCGCAGCGTCTGGTGCGTGTGCGCTCAACAGACGATGTGCTGGCCTTGCTGGCCGATCATGACGTGCGCGCGGAATCGGGCACACCGCCCTTCGTTCTGGGTGGCGGCAGCAACCTGGTGATCACCGGCGACATCAAGCAACTCGTGATCAAGGTCGAGATCACCGGACGGCGCCTGGTGGAAGAAACCGCCAAGGGTTGGCTGGTGGAGGCCGGGGCCGGCGAAGACTGGCACGATTTCGTGCGATGGACGCTGGAACAGGGCTACCCGGGCCTGGAAAACCTGGCGCTGATCCCGGGCACGGTGGGTGCCTCGCCGGTGCAGAACATCGGCGCTTACGGGGTGGAGTTGCAGGACCGGTTCAGTGAGTTGGATGCGATCGACCTGCAGACGGGGCAGAGCTTCACGCTGGACGCCGCGAAGTGCGGTTTTGGCTACCGGGATTCGGTGTTCAAGCACACGCCGGCCGGCGACAAGGGCCTGGGCCTGGCCGGTCGCGCTCTCATCACCCATGTGCGCTTCTGGCTGCCCAAACCGTGGAAGGCGGTGCTCGGTTATGCCGACCTGGACCGCAAGATGGCCGAGACCGGCATCGCTTCGCCCAGCGCGCAACAGATCTTTGACTGGGTCTGCGCGATCCGCCGTGCCAAACTGCCCGACCCGGCGGTGATCGGCAACGCCGGCAGCTTTTTCAAGAACCCCACGGTGTCGCGCGAGCAGTGCGCCGACATCATCGCGGTTGAGCCGAAGGTGGTGCACTACCCCATGGCCGACGGCAGCGTCAAGCTGGCCGCGGGCTGGCTCATTGATGCCTGCGGCTGGAGGGGCAAGGGTGTGGGCAGTGCGGGCGTGTACGAGCGGCAGGCGCTGGTGCTGGTGAACCGGGGTGGTGCCACCGGTGGTGAGGTGATGACGCTGGCCAAGGCCATCCAGACCAGCGTTTATGAGCGCTTCGGTATCCTGCTGGAGACCGAGCCTGTGGTGGTCTGACCGGCGCTCTTTGCGAGAGGGCGGGGCGCGAGCCGCTCCGTCACATCAGCAGATGCTCTCCGGCGTTGTCCCCACCCAGGATCACATAGTTCACCTTGCGCACGTCCATCAACTTCGTGCCGCCCGAGTAGCTGATGGAGCTCTGCACGTCCTGCTCCATCTCCACCAGCGTGTCGGCCAGCTTGCCCTTGATGGGCTCCAGAATGCGCTTGCCTTCCACGTGTTTGTACTCGCCCTTGTTGAAGTCGCTCGCCGAGCCGTAGTACTCCTTGTAGAGCACACCGTCCACCTCCACCGTCTGGCCCGGTGACTCCTCGTGGCCCGCGAAGAGTGAACCGATCATCACCATGCTCGCACCAAAGCGCACGCTCTTGGCAATGTCGCCGTGGCTGCGGATGCCGCCGTCGGCAATGATGGGTTTGGTCGCTACGCGCGCGCACCACTTGAGCGCGCTGAGTTGCCAGCCACCGGTGCCAAAACCCGTCTTGAGCTTGGTGATGCAGACCTTGCCCGGACCCACACCCACCTTGGTCGCGTCCGCGCCCCAGGTCTCCAGATCGATGACCGCTTCGGGTGTGGCCACATTGCCCGCGATGATGAAGGACGAAGGCAGCTTCTCCTTCAGGTACCCGATCATGTTCTTGACGCTGTCGGCGTGGCCGTGCGCGATGTCGATGGTGATGTACTCGGGCGCGAGGCCTTCTGCCACCAGCTGGTCCACCGTGGCGTAGTCGGGCGCTTTCACGCCCAGCGAGATCGAGGCATATACGTCGTGGGCGCGCATGTCGCGCACGAACTTCAGGTTGTCCAGATCAAACCGGTGCATCACGTAGAAGTAGCCGTGTTTGGCCAGCCAGACGCAGATGGACTCGTCCACCACCGTCTTCATGTTGGCCGGCACCACCGGCAGTCTGAACTTGCGCCCGCCGAGCTCCACGCCGGCGTCGCATTCCGAACGGCTCTCCACGCGGCACTTGCGCGGCAGCAGCAGGACGTTGTCGTAGTCAAAAATTTCCATATACAGGGAGAGCGCTTGGCTTGGCCGGCTTTGTGCGTCGGGCACAAAAAACCGGGCGCAAGAATCTTGGGCCCGGTGACTGATTCTAGGCGCCTTGGGGAGCTTGGGGGTGGCTTTGCACAAGGGCAACGCCATATGGTGGCCATACGCATGACCGTATAAGGCGCGTGAAGCAGGGCGCTTCCTACAATCGAACCATGCTGTTTGAAGAATCCGTCGCCCCGTCCCCGCTGCTCGCGGGTCTCAATGCCGAACAAGGTGCTGCCGTCATGCTCCCGGCCGAGCACGCGCTCATCCTGGCGGGTGCCGGTTCGGGCAAGACCCGGGTGCTCACCACGCGCATTGCGTGGCTGCTGCAGACCGGGCAGGTGACGCCCGGCGGTGTGCTCGCGGTGACCTTCACCAACAAGGCCGCCAAGGAGATGATGACGCGCCTCTCGGCCATGCTGCCGGTGAACGTGCGCGGCATGTGGATCGGCACCTTCCATGGCTTGTGCAACCGTTTTCTGCGCGCGCACCACAAGCTGGCGGGCCTGCCGGCCACCTTCCAGATCCTGGACACGCAAGACCAGCTCTCGGCCGTCAAGCGCCTGTGCAAGCAGTTCAACGTGGACGACGAGCGATACCCGCCCAAACAGATCCAGTACTTCATCAGCGGCTGCAAGGAAGATGGCCAGCGCCCGCGCGACGTGGTGGCGCGCGACGCGGAAACGATCAAGAAGACCGAGCTGTATGCGCTGTACGAAGAGCAGTGCCAGCGCGAGGGGGTGGTGGATTTCGGTGAACTCATGCTGCGTTCGTATGAAGTGCTGCGCGACAACGACCCCGTGCGTGAGCACTACCAGCGTCGCTTTCGTCACATCCTGATCGACGAGTTCCAGGACACCAACCGCCTGCAGTACGCCTGGATCAAGATGTTCAGCGCACCACCCATCGAAGGTTTGCCGGGCGCCGGCAACGCGGTGTTTGCGGTGGGCGACGACGACCAGAGCATCTACGCGTTTCGTGGCGCGCGGGTGGGCAACATGGCCGACTTCGTGCGCGAATTCAACGTGCGCGCTGCAGCAACATCCTCGACTCGGCCAACGAACTCATCAGCCACAACACCAACCGCCTGGGCAAGAACCTGCGCACCGACGCCGGTGCGGGCGAACCGGTGCGTGTGCACGAAGCCACCAGCGACTTTGCCGAAGCGCAGTGGATGGTGGACGAGATGAAGCAGCTCGCGCGCGAAGACGTGCCCAAGGTCGAGATGGCCGTGCTCTACCGCAGCAATGCGCAAAGCCGAGTGGTGGAAACGGCGCTGTTCAACGCCGCCATGCCCTACCGCGTGTACGGTGGACTGCGCTTCTTCGAGCGCGCCGAAATCAAACACGCGCTGGCGTATCTGCGCCTGCTGGAAAACGCCAACGACGACACCAGTTTTCTGCGTGTGGTGAACTTTCCGCCGCGCGGCATTGGCGCGCGCAGCATCGAACAACTGCAGGACGTGGCGCGCAGCTCGGGCTGTTCGTTGCACGACGCGGTGAGTGCAGTGACCGGGCGCGCCGGCGTGGCCATCGGCGCGTTTGTGGCGAAGCTGGATGTGCTGCGGGAGCGCTCCGAAGGCATGACGCTGGCCGAGATCATCGAACTGGTGCTCGACCACAGCGGCCTTGTGGAGCACTACCGCGCCGAGCGCGAAGGGCAGGACCGGGTGGAGAACCTGGAAGAACTGGTGAGCGCAGCCAAGAGCTTTGTGGGTATCGAGGGTTTTGGGCGGGATGCGGTGGCGCGCACCGCAGACGGATCGGCGTTGACGCAGAGCCCGGTGAGTCAGGGGCTGGAGCCGGGGGAGCCCTCACCCCAACCCTCTTCCAGAGGGAGAGGGAGCGATGCGGGGCCCGGCTTGCTCCCTCTCCCTCTGGGAGAGGGCGGGGGTGAGGGCCTCCCCGCACCCGACCTGGAAACCGGCGAAACCATGAGCCCGCTCGCCGCCTTCCTCACACACGCAGCGCTCGAGTCGGGCGACAACCAGGCCCAAGCGGGGCAGGACGCGGTGCAACTCATGACCGTGCACGCTGCCAAGGGTCTGGAGTTCGACGTGGTGTTCATCACCGGCATGGAAGAGGGCCTGTTCCCGCACGAGAACTCCATGAGCGACCGCGACGGGCTGGAAGAAGAACGCCGCCTGATGTACGTGGCGATCACACGCGCCCGCAAGCGCCTGTACCTCAGCCATTCGCAGACGCGCATGCTGCACGGGCAGACGCGCTACAACATGAAGAGCCGTTTCTTCGACGAGCTGCCCGA
>LNFM01025924.1_pt1 | contig 10132 bp, 11 predicted proteins | sample 596031 | NCBI WGS metagenome assembly LNFM01 (sample SAMN04254537, study PRJNA301005) | activated carbon metagenome | isolation source: dual media filters at the Ann Arbor, Michigan drinking water treatment plant | place: USA: Ann Arbor | reverse complement strand
TTTCCGCAGCCCCTACGGTGGTGGCGGCGGTGGCGGTGGCCGTCGCGAAGGTGGTGGCGGCGGCGGTGGCCGTGGCGGCTACTGATCGACTCCCCCCGATCGGCCTGACTCGGTGAACCTTCGGGTTCACTGATCGGTCAAGAAAAAACCCCTGCGGCTTGGGCCTCAGGGGTTTTTTCATGGGCGCTCCAGAAGCCCGCCGGTCAAGTGTCGCTCTTGGCCCCGCCCTGGCGGTGCTTGCGCGCCCGGCCGGACAAGGCGCGATCAAACCAGGCGTTGGGCAGCAGGCGCAGCAACTTGGCCACCACACCCATCTGCCAGGGAATCACGCGGTAGCTCACGCCGCCCACGATGGCGTCGAACGCACGGTCGGCAAAGGTCTCGGGGCTGAGCAGGAACGGCATGGCGTAGCGGTTCTCGCGCGTGAGCGGGGTGTCCACGTAGCCGGGCAACAGGGTCACGACCGAGACGCCGCTGCCGCGCAGTTCGCCGCGCAGGCTCTCGCAATACGCCACCACGGCGGCCTTGCTGGCGCAGTAGGCGCCGTGCCCGGGCAAGCCACGGATGGCGGCGACGCTGGCAATGCCCACCAGGGAAGGTGGCGGCCACGCCGGTGTTGTTGAGCGCGAAGGTGCGCGCCATCACGTCCAGGTCGTCGCGCTCGGTGGTGTCCATGCCGATGCTCACACCGGCATTGGCCACCACCACGTCGGGCACGCCCTGCACTGCCAGACACGCTTGCCCGGCGGCCACGGTGCTGTTGATGTCGGCCACATCGGCGCCGTAGACGCGGCAGCGCTCGGGGCCCCAGCCGTTGGCGTCGGCAAAGGCCTGCATTTCAGCGGTGCGCCGCGCCACCAGGGCGAGGCGGTAGCCGCTGCGGGCGAAGCGGGCCGCCAGGGCCTGGCCGATGCCACTGGAGGCACCGGTGATGAAGGCCAATGGCGCTGTGGGGTTGGGATTCGTCATGGTGATCAGCGGGGGATCAGCTGGACCTTCACACGGCCCTTGAAATCGGCCACGCCGGTGTCGCCCCGGTAGTCGAGCGAGTCGGCCACCAGGCGGTCGGTGCCGCGCAGCAAGGTCACAGGCTGGTCGGAGACCACCCGCTCGGGGTCGACGAACACCTTGAGGTATTCGCCCCGAAATTCCAGGCGGGGCAATGCCTGGCCGTCCGCGCCGACAGCGGCTTCACGCACCACCACGGCGTTGCCCTGGAGAACGAACTGGCTGTTGTCGGCGTTGGTGGTCACGAGCTTCGCGGTGGCCACGGTGGGCCGTCCTTCGGGGCCGATGTTGCGGATGCGCGCGTTGTCGATTTCGATGCGGTCGTCGTCGGGGTGGTGGCGGGCTTCGTCGCCCAGCACTTCCGATTTGAGCGAACCGTCGGCGTCAAAGGCCTTGACCGAAAAACCGCGCATGAAGTAGTCGGGCTCGCTGCTCACCGGCCGCGCGGCCTGGGGCGCCTCGGGCGCGGGGGTGGCGCGCAACAGCCAATACGACGCCAGCGCCAGCAAACCCATGAGCAGCACGGGCAGGTAAATGGAAATGCGGTCCAGCAGCTTGGGTTTGCGCTTGGGCGGCCGGGCGGCCGGCTCGGTGAGGTCGACCGTGTCCAGAAAGTCCAGCGGATCGGACGTGCTCATCGGGACGCCGCTTCGAGTTCGCGGGCGTACACGCCGCTGGCCACGAGCAGCAGGTCGCACAGGTCACGCACGGCCCCCGCACCAGGCAAACGGGTGGTGACGTGGTGGGCCACGGCCAGCACCTCGGCGTGGGCGGTGGACGGCGCGCAGGCGAGGGCCGCTCGACGCAACATGGGCAGGTCGGGCCAGTCGTCGCCCATGGCGGCGGCCGCCGACCAGTCCAGGCCCAGTTCGGCCAGGATCTCTTCGGCCGCCGGGCGTTTGTCTTCGGTGCCGAAGCGCGCGTGCGCCACGCCCAATGCCTTGAGGCGCGCGCGCAGGGCCGCCGAGTCGCGCCCGGTGACCACCGCAGGTGTGATGCCGGCGCGCTGCAGCAGCTTGATGCCGTGGCCGTCCAGGGTGTGAAAGCGTTTGAGGGTCTCACCCGACTCGCCGAAGTACAGACCACCGTCGGTGAGCACGCCGTCCACATCGAAGAACACCACGCGGATGCCCTGGGCCTGCAACAGCAGTTCGGGCGCAAAGTTCAGCGCCGGGCGCAGGGCGGGCAAGGCGTTCATTCAGATCACTTTCGAGCGCATCAGGTCGTTGGTGTTGAGCGCGCCGATGAGACGGCCCTGCGCATCCACCACCAGCACGCTGGTGATGCGGCTGGCTTCCATCACGCCGGCCGCCTCGACCGCCAGCGCATCGGCTGGCACGGTGCGCGGCTGGGCGTGCATCACCTCGACCGCGCGCAGGGTGCGCAGGTCGGCGCTGTTGCCGGTCTTTTCAATCAGGCGGCGCAGGTCGCCGTCGGTGAAGATGCCGAGCACGTGGTCGTCGGCGTCGACCACCGCGCTCATGCCCAGGCCTTTGGCGCTGATGACGGCCATGAGTTCCATCAGGCTGGCCTGCGGGCTCACGCGCGGAACGTCGTCGCCACTGCGCATGACGTCGCTCACGTGGGTGAGCAGCTTGCGCCCGAGTGCGCCACCGGGGTGGGAGCGGGCGAAGTCGTCGGCCTTGAAACCCCGCGCATCGAGCAGGGCCACGGCGAGTGCGTCGCCCATGGCGAGTTGTGCGGTGGTGCTGGCGGTGGGGGCCAGGTTGTGCGGACAGGCCTCCTTGTCGACCGAGCTGTCCAGCACGGCGAGCGCGTGGCGCGCCAGCGTGGACCCAGGCCGCCCGGTGAGGGCGATCAAGGGCACGCCCATGCGTTTGATGAGCGGGAGGATGGCTGTGAGTTCTTCGCTCTCGCCGCTGTTGCTGATGCCCAGCACCACGTCAGCGGCGGTGACCATGCCCAGGTCGCCGTGGCTGGCTTCGGCCGGGTGCACGAACTGCGCGGGTGTGCCGGTGGAGGCCAGCGTGGCGGCGATCTTGCGGCCGATGTGGCCGCTTTTGCCCATGCCCATGACGACCACCCGGCCGCTGCACGACAGCATGGTGGCCACCGCAGTGGCAAAGCTCTCGTTCACGCGCAGGGCCATGGCTGTCACGGCCTGCGCCTCGATGCTCAGCGTCTCGTGGGCCATCGCCAGGGCGCGGGCGGCATCAAAGGTGGCGGGCAAGGTCATGGCTGGATTATCGCCGTGGGTCTGTCGGCAGTGCCGCCCTCGCCGCAACAGCACCGGCCGTTAACATGCCGCATGACCTCGCTCGACATCGCGCTCCTGTATCTGCTGGCCTCGGTGCTGGGCGTGGTGGCTTGCCGTTTCTTGCGCCTGCCGCCCATGCTCGGGTATCTGGTGGTGGGCGTGCTGATCGGCCCCAACGCGCTGGCGCTGGCGCAGGATTCCAGCGGCATCCGCTACCTGGCGGAGTTCGGTGTGGTCTTTCTCATGTTCGTGATCGGCCTGGAGTTCAGCCTGCCCAAGCTGCGCGCGATGAAGCGGCTGGTGTTCGGCCTGGGCCTGTCGCAGGTGGTGCTCACCGTGTTGATCACCAGCCTGGCATCGCTGGTGCTCACGGTGCTGTTGCCGACCTGGTGGGACATCAGCTGGCAGACGGCACTGGCGCTGGGCGGTGTGATGGCGATGAGCAGCACGGCCATCGTCATCAAGCTGGTGGCCGAGCGGCTGGAGCTGGAGTCGGAGCACGGCAAGCGCGTGCTGGGCATCCTGCTGTTCCAGGATCTGGCCGTGGTGCCTTTGCTGGTGCTCATACCGGCGCTGGCCGCCGCGCCCGAAGACCTGTTGCCCGCGCTGGGCTGGGCCACGCTCAAGGCCATCGTGCTGCTGGGGCTGCTGCTCACGGGCGGCCAGAAAGTGATGCGCTGGTGGCTGACGCTGGTGGCGCGGCGCAAGAGCGACGAACTCTTCATGCTCAACCTGTTGCTGATCACGCTGGGCCTGGCCTGGCTGACCGAACACGCTGGCCTCTCGCTGGCGCTGGGCGCCTTCGTGGCCGGCATGCTGATCTCGGAAACCGAGTTCAAGCACCAGGTGGAGACCGACATCCGGCCTTTTCACGATGTGCTACTGGGCCTCTTTTTCATCACCATCGGCATGATGCTGGACTGGCGTCTGGTGTTCGATCGCTGGCCGCTGGTGCTGCTGTTGCTCTCGCTGTCGGTGGGCTTCAAGCTGGCGCTCATCACCGGGCTCACGCGCATGCTCGGCGCGCCCATGGGGGTGGCGCTGCGCACCGGCCTGTACCTTGCGCAGGCCGGTGAATTCGGCCTGGTGCTGCTCACCTTGGCCGGCAACAACAACCTGATTCCGCCGGCACTGTTCAACCCCATCCTGGCGTCGATGGTGCTGTCGATGCTGGCCACGCCCTTCGTGATCCTGTACGCCAACACGATCGTGACCCGGCTGGTGGGCAGCGACTGGCTGATGCAGTCGGTGCAGATGACGAGCATCGCGCGCAAGGCCATCAACGCCGACAAACACGTGATCATTTGCGGCTACGGGCGCTGCGGGCAAAACCTGGCGCGCCTGCTCGAAGCCGAAAGCATTCCCTACATGGCGCTCGACCTCGACCCCGACCGCGTGCGCCAGGCCGCCGCCGCCGGCCACTCGGTGGTGTTCGGCGACGCCGCGCGGCTGCAGGCGCTCATGGCCGCCGGCCTGCACCGCGCCAGCGCTGTGGTCATCACCTACCTGGACACGGCCAGCGCGCTCAAGGTCTTGCGCCACACGCACGCGCAGGCGGTCAACGTGCCGGTGGTGGTGCGCACGGTGGACGACACCGACCTGGAGAAGCTGCGCACGGCCGGCGCCACCGAGGTCGTGCCCGAGGCCATCGAGGCCAGCCTCATGCTGGCCAGCCACGCGCTGGCGTTGGTGGGTGTGCCCATGCGCCGCGTGATCCGGGTGGTGCAGGACCAGCGCGATGCGCGCTACAACCTGCTGCGCGGCTACTTCCACGGGGCCGACGACAGCGGCGCCGACGAAATCGACCACGAGCGCCTGAACACAGTGAGCCTGCCGGCGGCGGGCCGCAACGTGGGCAAGACGCTGGAGAGCCTGGCGCTGCACGCCGTGGGCGTGCGGGTGGTCAGCCTGCGCCGCGCCAGCGGCATGCCCGCGGTGCTGACCGACGACACCGTGCTGCAGGGCGGCGACACGCTCGTGATCAGCGGCAAGGCGCCGGCGCTGGCGCTGGCCGAAGACAAACTGCTCTCGGGCTGATCCCTTGCGCGCGCCGCACCGGGTGAAATCCCCGAACGGTGAGTGGCTATTCAGAGTCTTGGGTATGAGTTGTGACCGATCAGTATGTATGCTCACGGTTTTTCAACCCCACCCGGAGAGTTTTCATGATGGATCGCCGTTTGTTCCTGGGCGCAGGCGTGGCTGGCGCGTCTGCGCTGACCTTCTCGTCTGTGTTCTCGCAAAACACCCCCAACTTCGGCGCGCCGGTGCTGCCGGCGCCGGGTTTTCGCAAGATGAAGCTGGGTGCGATGGAAATCATCGCCATCAACGACGGTGCCCTGCGCCGCCCGCTGGGTGAAGAATTCGTGCGCAACGCACCGCTGGAGCAGGTCAAGGCCATGCTCGCGTCGCAAAACCTGTCCACCGACTACGTGGACATCCCGTTCACGCCCTACCTCATCGTCAGTGGCAACACCAAGTTCCTGATCGACACCGGTTTTGCCGACAACGGCCCACCCACCACCGGCCGCCTGACCGCCAACATGGCGGCCGCCGGCTACAAGCCGGAAGACATCGACCATGTGGTCATCAGCCATTTCCATGGCGACCACATCAATGGCCTTGTCAAGAAAGACGGCACGCTCATGTTCCCGAAAGCCAAGGTGCACGTGCCCACCACCGAAATGGCCTTCTGGATGGACGACGCCAAGATGGCCGCTGCGCCGCCCGCCGCGCAGGGTGGTTTCCAGAACGCCCGCAATGTGTTCGGCAAGATCCCGGCCGACCGCCTGGTGCGCTTTGAGCCCGGCGCCGAACTCGCTCCGGGCATCCAGTCGTCGGCCGCATTCGGCCACACGCCGGGCATGGCCGTGTTCACTGTCCGTTCTGAAGGACAGTCGTTCATGTACACCGCCGACCTTCGACATGGACGCCGAGATGGCCCGCCAGACGCGTCGCCGCATTTTCGACACGCTGGTGAAGGACAAGATGGCCATGGGCGGTTTCCACTTTCCGTTCCCCGCCCTCGGCACGCTGGAAGCGTCCGGCAACGGTTACCAGTTCAAACCCATGGCCTGACAGGGTCGCCATGGTCTCCTGCCCCGGCCTTCGCGCCGGGGTTTTTTTTGCCCCATCGATAATGGGCCACACCCTCAAGACCCCAGGCCCATGGACACCTCCGCCTTCCTCAAAGCCCACATCCGCACCGTGCCCGACTGGCCGGCGCCCGGCGTGCAGTTCCGCGACATCACGCCATTGTTACAAGACCCGAAAGTGTTTCGCGTGCTGATCGACACCTTCGTGCACCGCTACATGGACCCGGCCCTCAAGCCCTCCGTGGTGGCGGGGCTGGATGCGCGCGGCTTCATCATCGGCTCGGTGCTCGCCTACGAGCTGGGCGTGGGCTTTGTGCCCATCCGCAAGAAAGGCAAGCTGCCCTTCACGACGGTGGAAGAAACCTACGAGCTGGAGTACGGCAGCGCCACGGTGGAGCTGCACACCGACGCGGTCAAGGCCGGTGACAAGGTGGTGCTGATCGACGACCTGATCGCCACCGGCGGCACCATGATGGCCGGGCGGCGCTTGCTGGAAAAACTGGGTGCCGAGGTGATGGAGGGCGCGGCCATCGTCGACTTGCCCGAGCTGGGCGGCTCACAGAAACTCAAGGATTCCGGCCTGAAGCTCTTCACCCTGGTCGACTTCGCGGGCCATTGAGCACCGCACAGGTCGACCGCAACAGATCAGAGCTTGCCGTGCTGCGTTTCGCTCAAGGCGGCAAAGTCGCTGTGCGACTCCGGCACCGGGAGCTTGGCTTCGTCGGGTGACGGGTAGGCCGGCTTGGCAGCCGACTGCAACACGTCGCGGAAGGCGGCCAGTTCATCGTCGCCCAGCGCCTGCATGGGCGCGTGTGACGAATCGATGTTGGGCTTGGGAATGGCCGTGGGGCTGAACACCTCGGCGTCTCGCCGGGTCTGCGCGGACACCGCAGCGCGCAGGGCCACACCCACCTGATCGTGGGTGGCGCGGCGGCGCCAGTACACCGAACGCACCAGCATGCCGTGGCGGGCCTTGGCGCTTTGCTGGATCCAGCGCTCGATCTCGAGCAGGTACTCGTCGGGCATGCCTTCGGCGGGCAGGGCGAGATCGATCAGGACCAGAAAGCAGTCGCCGTTGGCATCCAGCGTGAGCACCTTGAACTCGTAGCTGGTGGACAGCACGCCGGCGCGGATCAGCGACTCGCGCACCACGCTGAACAACTGCTCGCGCCGCAGGATGCGTCGGCCCTTGCGTGGCGAGATCAGGGGCAATGTGGTCTGGCCAAACGACTTGCGTGCACGCGCCAGACGTCCCTTGCCCGATTCGTTGGATTTTTTGGCTTGCAGCCAGCTCATGAAAGACATGGTCAAAGTATGCACAAGGCCTGGTGCGGAAGAGTTCGGAAGTGAGGTGTGAATCCGGTGCTGCTCGGACAACCGGTCCGAGAGACCGCAGCCATCAGGTGACAGCGACCCGCTTGGGCTTGTTGTACATGCGGCGAGCCAGCACGGCCGACATGGCGACCGTCACTTCCAGCGCCACCTCGGGGTGCCGGGTGGAGAGTTCACGAAAACGCAGCGGGGTCATGCACCACAGGCGGCAATCGCTGCCGGCGTGCACCGTGGCGCTGCGGGGCAGGTGGCTGAAGAATGCGCCTTCGCCGAGCAACGAGCCAGAGCCCACCACCGCGATGCGCACGCGCTCCTTGTCGTCCTCGTAGTGCACGGTGAGCGTGCCGCTTTCGACAAAGTACACGGTGCGGTCCTTCACCCCTTGTTCGATCAGCACCTGACCCTGCTGCAAGACCACGGGCTGCAGGTAGTTGGCCAGCATGGGCCACTGCATGTCGGTGAGGTTCAGGGGCACGGCGTCCAGGGCGCTGCTGTGCCGCATGGACTCGGCCAGGCCCTTGATATCGAAGCGAAGAGATGTCGGTGGTGTGACATGCATCACGTCAAGATACCCGCGCCCCACACCCCCACGCAAGCTGTAATTACCTGCGTTTACATCTGCACCGCCGAGCGGCATTCGCAGCGTTCCGGGCGGCGGCGGCGGTCTACTTTCCGATGCAGAAACGCGAAAAGATCTCGCCCAGCAAATCGTCGGCGGTGAACTCGCCGGTGATCTCGCCCAGGGCCCGTTGTGCCAGGCGCAGCTCTTCGGCCAGCAGGTCCAGGTGCTCGGCCCGCGCGGCCAGCAACGCATCGGCCTGCACCAGGTGGTCATCCACCAGCGCCAGCGCCTGCAGGTGGCGTGCGCGAGCCATGAACAGCCCATCACCGGGCTGCTGCCATCCCGCCAGGACCAGCAAGCGCTGGCGCAGCGCCTCCAGACCCTCACCCCGCTTGGCGGAGATCGCCACGCCGCCGTTCAGGTCGACGTGCGCTGCGGGGTTCTGGTCGAGCTTGTTCCACACGTGCAGCACCGGCACGCCGGCCGGTATCGCCTGCGCGAGGCTGGCCGCAATGGCGGCGTCGGCGCTCTGGTACTCGGCGGTTTCGGTGCGGGTCAGGTCGTGCAGGAACATCACCACATCGGCCAGCCGGATGCGCCCCCAGGCGCGCTCGATGCCGATCTTCTCCACCTCGTCTGCAGCGGCACACCTTCGATCTGGATGGTCTGCTGCACCACATCGCGCGTGGTGCCCGCCACCGGCGTGACGATGGCGAGCTCGGCGCCGGCCAATGCGTTGAGCAACGAACTCTTGCCGGCGTTGGGCTGGCCGGCAATCACCACCTGCAGACCATCGCGCAGCAGCGCGCCCTGGCGCGCCTGCGCGAGCACGGCGGCCAGCGCCTCGCGCAAGCGGCGCAGTTGGCCTGTGGCGTCGGCCTTCTGCAGGAAGTCGATGTCTTCTTCAGGGAAGTCCAGCGTGGCCTCTACCAGCATGCGCAGGTTCACCAAGGCGTCGCGCAACTCGTGGATGCGACCGGAGAACACCCCCGCCAGCGAGCGCGACGCACTGCGCGCCGCCGCCTCGGTGCTGGCATCGATCAGATCGGCCACCGCCTCGGCCTGTGCGAGGTCAAGCTTGTCGTTGAGGAATGCACGCTCGGTGAATTCGCCCGCACGGGCCACGCGCAAGGCGGGCAACACATCGCGCCCCACCTCAAGGCAGCGCGCCACCAACAGCTGCAACACCACCGGGCCGCCATGGCCCTGCAGCTCCAGCACGTCTTCGCCGGTGTACGAATTCGGGCCCGCAAACCACAAGGCCAGGCCGTGGTCGATGGGCTGACCCGCCGCATCGGCAAACGGCAGATAGGTCGCTTCGCGCGGCTTCAATGCACGCCCCAACAAGGCCGTCACCAACGGCCCCAACCCCCGCCCAGACACCCGGACAATGCCCACCCCACCCCGACCGGGCGCGGTGGCAATGGCAACGATGGGATCACGCGAGGCAGCGAGCATGGGAGTCGAGGATAAGGGCCAGGCCCAGAAACAACGAGGGCCTGCAAAGCAGGCCCAACGAGGAACGAAGTGCCCCAAACACAGGGGCGTCAAGGGTCCGGCTCCGCCGGCCCAAGACGCCGTCCCCCCCCTTCAGGGGGGAAGCCGCGTCAGCGGCGCAGGGGGGTCACGCCTTAAAATTGGGCATGCTGAACTTCAGCGGCACACCCATCTTCTTGTTGATGAAGGCCTGCTGCAGGATGGTCAGCACGTTGTTCGTGATCCAGTACAGCACCAGGCCGGACGGGAAGAAGAAGAACATCACCGAGAACATCAGCGGCATCAGCCACATCAGCTTGGCCTGCAGCGGATCTGGCGGCAGTGGGTTGAGCGCGGTCTGGATCATGGTGGTCACGGCCATCACCAGCGGCAGGATGTAGAACGGATCGGGCGAGGACAGGTCGGTGATCCAGGCCATCCAGG
>LNFM01013862.1_pt1 | contig 10132 bp, 8 predicted proteins | sample 596031 | NCBI WGS metagenome assembly LNFM01 (sample SAMN04254537, study PRJNA301005) | activated carbon metagenome | isolation source: dual media filters at the Ann Arbor, Michigan drinking water treatment plant | place: USA: Ann Arbor | reverse complement strand
ATCTGGCGGGCTTTCTATCAGGCTGGCTATACTGGTATTTCTGGGTCGTGGTCGTTGCGATTGAAGCGATAGCAGGCGCGCAAATTATTCACAGCTGGTTCCCAGGCATTCCCGAGCTCGGCATCGGCATTGCGCTGATGGCGATCCTGACAGCGGTGAACCTGATGTCCGCCCGCGCTTATGGCGAATTCGAGTTCTGGTTCTCGTCGATCAAGGTTGCCGCGATCATCGTCTTTATATTACTCTGCGCCGCGTGGGCGTTCGGGTTTACCTCATCCAGCGGTGCGACATTCGGCAACCTCACCGAGCACGGCGGCTTCGTCCCCAATGGCTGGGGCGTAGTGCTTGCTGCCGCAACCTCGACGATCTTCAGCCTGGTCGGCGCGGAAATCGCGACCATCGCTGCGGCTGAATCCGAAGAGCCTGCCAAGGTCATCAGCCGCATGACGGTGTCGGTGACGGTGCGCATCCTGATCTTCTACATCCTGTCGATTTTCCTAATTGTGTCGGTCGTGCCGTGGACCGAGATCGTGCCCAAGGTTTCACCCTTTGCGGCAACGCTCGGATATATGGGCATCCCCGCAGGCCAGCTCATCATGGAGGCGGTCGTTCTGGTCGCTGTGCTCTCGTGCCTCAACTCCGGCCTTTACGTCACCAGCCGCGCCTTGTTCGGCCTTGCCAAGCATCAGGACGCGCCGCAGTGGCTGGTGCAGGTCAACAAACGCAAAGTTCCCGCTCGCGCGATCCTCATCGCGAGTCTCTTTTCATACGGCGCGCTCGCCGCCGACGCGGTGTCGCGCGATGTGGTGTTCAGCTTCCTGCTCAACAGCTGCGGCGTGACGATGCTCATCCTGTACCTGATGACGTCTGCCGCGCAGCTGAAACTGCGCAACAAATATGAGGCCGAAGACCCCGCAAGGTTGCAAATCAAAATGTGGTTCCACCCCTTCGGTACGTATATCGCGATGGCCGCAATGCTGGTGATATTGGTCGCCAAGGGCCTCGATCCGTCGGCATCGAAAGAATTATGGCTGAGCCTGGTCGTCGCGGGCGGATTTGCGGTGGCATTTTTCATTTTCCGGCGCGGCAAGGCCTAAAGCTTGCTGAATCACGTGGGCGCTGGCAAAGGCTTGCCCCATGACTATCGACAAGACTTTTGACCCCGCCGCGATTGAGGCGAAATGGTATTCCCACTGGGAAAGCACCGGTGCGTTCCGCCCCGAACGCCCGAACGCCGAGCCCTATACGATCGTCAACCCGCCGCCCAATGTGACGGGCAGCCTTCACATCGGCCACGCGCTCGACAACACGTTGCAGGACATCCTCATCCGCCACGCGCGGATGCAGGGCAAGGACGCCTTGTGGGTTGTCGGCATGGACCATGCAGGTATCGCGACGCAGATGGTGGTCGAGCGGCAAATGGCCGAACGGCAACAAAAGCGCACCGATTTCACCCGTGAAGAATTTGTCGCCAAGGTGTGGGAGTGGAAGGAAGAAAGCGGCGGCGCAATAACCGGCCAGCTGCGTCGTCTCGGCTGTTCGATGGATTGGGAAAATGAACGCTTCACGATGGACGAGGGCTTTTCCAGGGCCGTCATCAAGGTGTTTGTCGATCTCTATAATCAAGGCCTGCTCTACCGCGACAAGCGCCTGGTCAACTGGGACCCGCATTTCAAATCAGCGATCTCCGACCTCGAAGTCGAAACGCGCGAAGTGCAGGGCCATATGTGGCACTTCAAATATCCGCTCGCAGGCGGCGAGACCTATACTTATGTCGAGCGCGATGCCGATGGCAATGTCACGCTCACCGAGGATCGCGACTATATCGCCATCGCCACCACGCGGCCCGAAACGATGCTTGGCGACGGCGCGGTTGCGGTGCATCCGGGCGACGAACGCTATAAGCCCATTATCGGCAAATTATGCGAAATCCCGGTCGGTCCCAAAGAACATCGCCGCCTGATCCCGATCATCACCGACGAATATCCTGACCCCGATTTCGGCTCTGGCGCGGTCAAGATTACCGGCGCGCACGACCAGAACGACTATGGCGTGGCACAGCGCAACAATATCCCGATGTACCGCCTGATGGACGAAGTTGCCGCAATGCGAGCCGACGGCGCGCCTTATGCCGAAGCCGCCGCGCAGGCCAAGGCCATTGCGGCGGGCGGCCAATGGACAGCCGCCGATATAGACGCGCTGAACCTCGTCCCCGATGCCTATCGCGGGCTCGACCGCTATGAAGCGCGCAAGCGTGTAGTTGCCGACATCGACGCCGACGGCCTGATGATTGCCGTCGAAAGCAAAGCGATCCAGCAGCCTTTTGGCGACCGCTCGGCGGTGGTGATCGAACCGATGCTGACCGACCAATGGTATGTCGATGCGGCAACGCTTGCAAAGCCGGCGATTGAGGCGGCGCGCAAGGGCGCGGCGAATGGCGGTTTCGACATCGTGCCCAAATCGTGGGAAAAAACCTATTTCAACTGGATGGAGAATATCCAGCCCTGGTGCGTGTCGCGGCAATTATGGTGGGGCCACCAGATCCCGGCATGGTTCGACGCCGACGGCAATATCTACGTCGCCGAAGATGAGGCAGGGGCTCAAGCTCTGGCTGGCGAAGGCGTTGCACTCACCCGCGATCCCGACGTTCTCGACACATGGTTCTCCTCCGCGCTCTGGCCATTCGGCACCTTGGGCTGGCCGGACCAAACCAGCGAGCTCGACCGCCATTACCCCAATGACGTGCTGATCTCAGGCTTTGATATCCTGTTCTTCTGGGACGCGCGGATGGCGATGCAGGGCATCCACTTCATGAAAGAAGTGCCGTGGAAGACGCTCTATCTCCACGGCCTCGTCCGCGCCGCCGATGGCGCCAAGATGTCGAAGTCGAAGGGCAATACCGTCGACCCGCTCGGGCTGATCGACCAATATGGCGCTGATGCGTTGCGCTTCTTCATGGCGGCGATGGAGAGCCAGGGCCGCGACATCAAGATGGATGAAAGCCGCGTCGCCGGATACCGCAATTTCGCGACCAAACTTTGGAACGCGGCGCGCTTTGCCCAGTCGAACGGCATCGGCGGTTCGCATTCGATTAGCGCACCCAAAGCCGAACTCGCGGTCAACCGCTGGATCATCGGCGAAGTCGTCGAGACCGTCGAAAAGCTCAACAAGGCGTTTGCCGAATTCCGCTTCGACGGCATGGCCGATGTTATCTACCACATGGTCTTCGACCAATTTTGCGACTGGTATCTCGAACTTATCAAGCCAGCCTATGTAGACGGCGAAAAAGGCGAGATGGATGATGAGTCCAAGATCGTCGCCGGTTGGGTGCTCGACCAGATATTGGTGATGTTGCATCCGTTCATGCCATTCATCACCGAAGAACTATGGCACGCCATGGGTGACCGTTCGTACGACATTATCCATGCAAAATGGCCAGAGCCAAATGCCAGCGCGGATCAATCGGCAATTGATGAAGTCAGTTGGGTTATCGAAACGATCAGTAAAACCCGGTCGTTCAAAGCAGAATTGAACATCCCGCCCGGCACGCGTCTGACTGCAAATATCGCCGACCCTCAGGTTGCGACGACCGGCATTATTGAACGACAGGCCGCCGCGCTGTCACGGCTCGGTCGAATTGACCGGTTTGTATACTCGCCGGTGGAAACCAATAACGTGGCGCAGATTGTCGTTGGCGGCGATACGGTAGTTTATGCGCTGGACGGCATCATCGACCTAGACGCCGAACGTACGCGTATCACCAAAGCCATCGAAGCCGCCACCAAGGAACGCGACGCGCTCGCAGGCCGCCTCGGCAATGCCGCCTTTGTCGAAAAGGCCAAGCCCGAAGCTGTCGAAAAGGCCCGTTTTGACCATGCCGAAAAAGCTGCAGAGGCAGAACGGTTGACGGCGGCGCTGGCGCGGTTGGGGTAACCTAATCCTCGCCATCGACTTGCGATGGGGAGGAATAAAAAAGCGCTGTCCTACTGACCCCCAAGTCCGGTAAGTGCAGCGCCATGAAAATACGCGCGTTTATTCTGCTCCTGATTGCTCTGGTCCTTGTCCCATCAGCGCATGCACAACTCCCCGGTGCGCCGCAGAATATCCGCGCTTCCATCGAAACCGAAACCAATAACCCGGCCCCCGGTGACACCGTCACTGTTGCGATCATCATGGACCCCAAGCCCGGCTGGCATGATTACTGGCTGAACCCCGGTGATGCAGGCACGCCGCTTGAGCTCGAATGGCAGCTCCCCGCCGGCGTCACCGCTGGCCCGATCCGCGCGCCAGTGCCGGAAACGCTCATCGTCAGCGGCTTCATGAACCATATCTACAAGGAAAAGCACGCTTTCCTTATAGACCTGAAAATCGCCCCCAGCGTTCAGCCACGTCAACAAATGGACATCAAAGTCGATGCCCGCTGGTCGGCCTGCACTGACATTGTGTGTGTGCCGGAGGGCGGTTCGCTCACCGTCCCCCTCACTGTGGGTAGCGGTGCAATCAGCGAGAGCCAGCGTGCGCGGTTTGATGTGTGGCGCGGTGCGCTTCCCGTCCCGCTTGATCGACAAGCAATATACGAGATAGACGGTAAGCGGATTTCGGTCGCAATCCCCTATCCCAAAAGCGCGACAGCAGAAAATGTCTGGTTCTTCGCAAAGACCGAAAATGTGTTGCGATACGCCGCCATGCAGTCCGCACGGCGAACAGGCGATTGGTTGGTCGTAACTGGTGAGACCGACAAGGCCTTTGCCGGGCAGATCGATGGCCTGCTCCGCTTTAACGACGCGCAAGGGCTGGAAGTGCGTGCCATGCGCGGCTCGGTGCCAACGGGCGGCGATACCGTATCCGTTTTCGGCAAAACTGATGACTCGATAGACCGGGGCTTTGGTCTCTACTTTGTGTCGATTCTGGGCTTTTCCATCCTAGGTGGGCTTTTGCTTAACTTGATGCCGTGCGTGCTCCCTATCCTCGGATTGAAAGCTCTGGCTATTGCCAAAGCAGGCGGCGAAGAACGCCAGGTACGATTAGACGCGCTGGCCTATACGGCAGGCATCATGTTGAGTTGCCTCGCCCTTGGCGCAATCATGCTAGCGTTACGCGCGGCGGGTGAAGAGGTGGGCTGGGCGTTCCAGCTGCAAGACCCTGCGATTGTCCTGTTGTTGCTGCTGCTGCTGGTCGCGGTCACCGCAAATCTTGCCGGCTTGTTTGAGGTGGGCGGCATTGGTGCGGGTGACCGGCTTACACGGCAAGACGGAATGGCTGGATCATTCTGGACGGGCGTGTTGGCTGCGGTCGTAGCCACGCCGTGCACTGGGCCATTTATGGCAGCCGCGATGGGCGCTGCGTTACTGTTGCCGACAGCACAAGCGTTGGTGATTTTTGCAGGATTGGGCCTCGGGCTCGCACTGCCGTTTCTGGCAATTGCATATATCCCCGCGCTGCGTGCCCGAATGCCAAAGCCGGGTCAGTGGATGAACTATTTCCGCAAGTGGATGGCGCTGCCGATGGCACTGACCGCGATGGCATTGTTGTGGTTGCTGGCTCAGCTAGTTGGCGTTTCCGGCTGGCTGATTGGCGGCGTGGCTTCGGCAGCACTGCTCATTGCCATCATTGTGATCAACCGGTTGAAAGCACCCACCTTGATGATACTCGCGATGGCGGCCGGTATATTTGTGGGCGGATATATGGCGCTCGGTCGCTTGCCTGCGGGGGCACAAGGCGAGGCCTTACAAGGAGAATTGGGCGGGGAAATTTTCTCGGAACAGAAACTGGCGGCTCTGCGCGCCGAGGGCAAACCGGTGTTCCTCTATTTTACCGCCGACTGGTGTGTCACCTGCAAAGTGAACGAAGCCGCGGCCATCAACCGCGATCAAACCGCGCAGGCTTTCGGCAAGGCCGGCATCGTGACTATGGTCGGCGACTACACCCGCCGTGACCCCGCGATCACCCGTTTTCTCGCGAAGCACGGCCGTTCGGGCGTGCCGCTTTATCTCTATTATCCGAGGGGCGGCGAGGCACAAATCCTGCCGCAGGTGCTAGGCGTCGAAACGCTGACGGAACTTGCGATATGAGCGCGCTAAAACGAGTGCGGGGGCAGATCGCGTGCGACCTACCCCCGACCCAAACCGGCAAGTTGCGACCCTCTTCAGGACTCGCCGATAATCTCGATTCGTTTCACCTGATTGGCTCCGATCACGGTGATCCCCCGAACGCCGGTGATCCCAGTCAGCGGAACCGACCGTTCGAAAAAAAGCCCGCTGTCAGAATCGATGACTTCGATAGCCGAGTCATCATTTGCGGGGTGAGGTACAGTAGCCTCGGGCGCATGGATCACCGCGACTTCGATCCCCCAATAATCTGGACGATCATGATAAATGCGGGGGGCCAATCTGGCCTCGAAACCGGTCCCTGGGAGGCTCCCTCTCACCCAGAGATACAGGCTGTCCTGAAAGGGCAGCCTGCGCAATTCGGCTATTTCGAAGTCAATGATCCGCCCGTTCGGCACGCTCGAAAGCGAACCACCGGAGGCGCTGTTCATATATAATCCTAATCTTGCGAAATATTATGGCTCAAACGCGATTTAATAATCTGCGAGCGGCTAATTATGTTGCACGATATACAGTGTTTTACCTGTACGTAAAGTGAACTGCACGTTCAAAAGATGTATTGCGGTGTATCACATTGATAGCGGGTCTAAAAAATTGGGCCTGGCAATATCGCATACGTATGTGATTCTGACGTAGCCCCATACCCGTCGCCAGGTTGAACGTTGCGCACAAGCCACTATAATGCGGCAATTATACAAGGGTTTCGCCTAAGCCCTTTATTTGCGGGCCATTTGGCTGTATTGGCGCCAAACAACAACTTCAGGAGTATCCACTATCGCAACCCCGCCGACCCGGCGCGCCATGACACCCCCCGTCAAAAGTGGCCCGCGCTTTAATAATCTTATCACCGCGGAAAAAGTCCGCGTCATCGATGACGACGGTGAAAATCTGGGGGTTCTCTATACCCGCGAAGCGATAGCACAGGCCGCCGAAGTCGGTCTTGATCTGGTTGAAGTATCACCGAACGCTGATCCGCCAGTGTGCAAATTCCTCGACATCGGCAAGTTCAAATATGAGGCCCAGAAAAAGGCCAACCTAGCTCGCAAGAGCCAGAAGACGCAGGAAATCAAAGAAATCAAGATGCGTCCCAATATCGACGACCATGACTATATGGTGAAGATGAAAAAGGTGAACGAGTTCATCGAAGAGGGCGACAAGGTCAAAATCACGCTGCGCTTCCGTGGCCGTGAATTGGCGCATCAGCAGCTGGGCATGCATTTGTTGCAGCGCGTTCAGGCCGACACTGCGGAAACCGCAAAGGTCGAGGCGCACCCGCGCATGGAAGGCCGTCAGATGCTTATGGTGCTGTCGCCTAAATAAGGCGAATGCGGCGCTACCAGACGGCCTGACGAATAAGTTCCAGTCCGACGGCGACCATCAGGACGTTGATGATGATGTTGAAGCGCGCCGGCGACACGCGCTTCACCAACCAAACGCCGGCAAATGTGCTTGCGATGGCGAGCGGCATGAACAGAGCGGTCAGCGTCATATTCGCAACATTGAACTGTCCCAGCGCCGCGTAAGCCGGCACCTTCATCCAATTGATGATCGCAAAGAATATCGACGATGTGCCGACAAAGACCAGATGCGGGAAGTTGCGCGAGAGCGCCCATATCTGGAACGGCGGCCCTCCGGCATGCGCGATTTGGCTGGTGAATCCAGCGATCGCGCCCATCAATGTGCCTATCCCTTCGGGCGCGGGGCCCGATAGACTGACGCGGCTGCTGAGGGTCGGGAACAGCCTATAGCAACCGAAGGCCAGCGCAATGGCGCCAACCATCCCGCGGACCGCATCGGCGTCGACAATCGCCGCGAGCCACCATCCCATGAATATACCGACCATGGCACCGGGTATCGTCAGCAACAATGTCCGCTTGTCGAAGCATTTCCGAAATGCCCAAACACTCACAACGTCTTGCGCCATCAATATCGGCAGCAACATCCCTGCGGCTGCGACCGGATCCATAACCAGCGCCATTAAAGGAATGGCCGCTGCACCTAATCCCGCAAAGCCGCCCTTTGCCAGCCCCACCAGGATGACGGCTGCGGCGGCAACGAGGTAGAAGATGACGTCGTTTGGCAGGATCAACTGGAATGGGTGCGTTTGCGAACCGCCAGCACATAGATGATGGCCGCTGCGGCAGCGAAGATGAACCACTGAATAGCGTAGAGCAGATGATTGTTGGGTATTTGCTCGGGCGAAGGTTTGGCGAGCATTTGCAGATCTTCGACCTCATCGGTTGCCACAAGCTTGATCAGCTGCTTGCTTTCAGGTGCTATAATTCCGTTCATGGCCCCGCCTTGCCATTTTGGAGCAACTGGCCGGTCCGACCAGCCAACGGCAACTTTCGCGCCGGGCCCTTCGGCACCACCGGTCTGACACGATGCGATATGCGCAAATCCAGCCTTACCCTCCATATTGGTGCCGGATACCGACTGCCAACCTACGACGTTCACGCACATCAAGGAAGATTTGCGAAACAGTGGCAGATTATCGGGGTCAGGAACCGATGGCCAAGCGACCGCTGGCAGGCCAGCCGCTGCCTCATACCGAGCAAGCATCGCCTCTTTTTCCGCCTTGCGTTGCAATTGCCAGATACCGAGGCCGATCATCGTTGCTACCGCAAGCACAACCAATATCGTTGGAATCACTGGCCACTGCTTCATGACACATCGTCCCTGCCCGCTTCACCCGCCTTATTGCGATATTCCGATGCCAGCAAAGCCGCTTTCGCGATTCGTAAGGACCAGAATGTCGCAAATACGGTAAATGGAACCCAGATCACCGCCTGAACCCAGAACGGCGGGTTGAATGCCACATCGACGATCATCGCTAGAACAATAACAAGCGCGCCGATCACCATGGTCAACAATGCAGCTGGGCCATCGCCGACGTTAAAGCTGCTATAATCAAGCCCGCATTGACCACAAAGGTCGGCAAAGCGCGCGGGCCCGGCAAACAGGGTTTTCTCGCCGCATTGCGGGCAAAGACCAGAAAGGGCGACCTGAACGATGCCGGGCCGCCCTTCATTATCTGGAATTATGGTCATCGACCGATCAATGGACCGGCGCGCCCCAACCGCCCCACACGTAGATCGTGATGAAGAGGAACAACCAGACGACATCGACAAAATGCCAATACCAGGCTGCAGCCTCGAAACCGAAATGCTGCTTAGGCGTGAAATGGCCCTTATAGGCGCGCACTAGGCAAACAATCAGGAAGATGGTCCCAACCAATACGTGGAAGCCATGAAAGCCGGTCGCCATGTAGAAGGTCGTGCCATAATTCAAACCGCCAAAAGGTATTGGCGCGACTGAATATTCATACGCTTGGACCGCGCTGAATACGAGGCCGAGGACGATGGTCAACCAGAGGCCTTTTTTCAGGCCGTCATTTTCGCCGACGCCGATGATGCCCCAAAGGCCCTTCATCTCACCGCCACGTTCGCCATGAATCAGCGCATGATGCGCCCAGGTCACCGTCGTGCCAGAGCAGAGCAGGATCAATGTGTTGAGCAAAGGCAGCTTCATCGCATCGAGAACTTCGAGGCCCTTGGGCGGCCATTGCATCAATGCAGCCGCGCCTTCCTGGCCGATTAGGTTGGCGACGGTAAAGCCATGGCCATCTTCGGTAGGTGTCAGCTCAAGCGGCACGGGGAAAAGCGAATAATCGAACCATGCCCAGAACCAGCCAACGAAAAACATGACTTCGGACGCGATAAAAAGGATCATCCCATAGCGCAAATGGAGCTGCACCACCGGCGTATGATCGCCCGATTGCGCCTCATGCACTACGTCGGACCACCATGCATAGAATGTGTAAACAACGCCGATAAGTCCGAGGCCGAATACCAGACTGCCATAGCTGAAATAATCAGCATTCATCCACATTACCAGACCAAAGAACATGATCAACGCTGAGAAGGAGCCAAGCAACGGTGTGATGCTGGGCGGCAGAATATGATAATCGTGGTTCTTGGCACCGGACATGGCTTATTCCCTGTGGTCTTGTAGCTTTGTTTGGC
>LNFM01013861.1_pt1 | contig 10133 bp, 12 predicted proteins | sample 596031 | NCBI WGS metagenome assembly LNFM01 (sample SAMN04254537, study PRJNA301005) | activated carbon metagenome | isolation source: dual media filters at the Ann Arbor, Michigan drinking water treatment plant | place: USA: Ann Arbor | reverse complement strand
CCAGGGGGGCGTGGCGTGGTTCGCCCACATTGGCGGCTTCCTGGCCGGAATCGCCCTGATTAACCTGCTGCATCCGAAACCGAAGTATCATTTACGCCGGGATATGCGATGGTAAACGTCCTCTTCTACACGCGCCGCGGCTGCCACCTTTGCGAAGAGGCGGCCCGGGTTCTGGAACTGGTGGGCGCCGAACTGCAGTTCTCCGTCACCGTGGTCGACATTGATCTCGATCCCGCCGCTAAGGCCCTCTACCATGAGGATATTCCGGTCACGCTGCTTCCGAATGGCCGGCGCTTTCGTTACGCTTTGGACAAGAACGAGTTTCAATCGCAACTTTCCCTGCTTGGCGCGCATCGAAAATCTAAGTATCAATGCGACCATCCAACTTCCTGACCGCTTGGGGAAAGATTTTGCGGGGTCGAATCCCGCTCCTTTCGATTGAAATCACCCGCGAGTGCCCCTTAAGTTGCCCTGGCTGCTATGCATATGGCGATTCGCATCTCGCCGATGGCGCCAAACTTGTCGACCTGACGGATTCGAAGGGGGATGAGCTTGTGGCCAACATCCTCCGCCTGGTGGATGAACACCAACCGGTTCAGGTGTCGCTCGTCGGCGGCGAGCCGATGATGCGCCATCGGGAGTTGGCGCGGGTGCTGCCCATCTTGAGTGAGCGCGGCATCCACACGATGATCGTAACTAGCGCGGTCATCCCCATCCCCCCGGAATGGACGAGGCTGCCTTTTGTCACCATCGCCGTTTCGATCGACGGCTTGGCGAAGGATCATGACATCCGGCGAAAGCCGGCGACCTACGAACGAATCCTCAAGAACATCAAAGATTGCAAGATCAACGTGCATTGGACTGTCGTGAACCAGCACATGGAGGAGCCCGGCTACCTCGAAGAGTATGTCGCCTTCTGGAACAACCGGCCCGAGGTGCACAAGATCTGGATGAGCGTCTATACGCCGCAGCGGGGCGAGGTGAGCCCGGAGATCTTGCCCCCGGCCAACCGCCAGAGTTTGGCCGCGCAGATTCCCCCGCTCTCGAAGAAATATCCGAAGCTGCTGGTTCCGGACGGCATGGCCAAGGCTTTCGCCGCGCCGCCTTCTAGCCCGGAGGAGTGTATCTTTTCCCGGATGTCGGCCAACTACACGGCCGACTTTAAGACGCAGGTGGAGCCGTGTGTTTTTGGTGGCGATCCGGATTGCAGCCAGTGCGGCTGCTCCATGTCGGCGGCGCTGCATTGGATCGGCGGAGCGAAGGTGGCGGGTCCGCTCAAGGTGAAGCATCTGGTGCGGAGTTCGATGGCGGTGGGCTCCTTCGTCAACTCGTTCGCCCCCTGGCAAAAGGGGCGAACGCGGTGGGACAAATCCTCCGCGCCCGCCCCTTCCGATCTGGTGCAGATCAAGTAGCTGCTAGGCTTCTTTCTCGAGCGGGGTCACCGGGTCGATGAACGGCCAGGTCAGCATGCCCAGCAGATAGACGCCGGCCATGATGGTGATGAAGAGATTCCAGTCGTTGCCGGTGGACCGGAGGATTAGGCCTCCGGTCACCGGCGCAACGAAGCCGGCGATGTTGCCCATCATGTTCATGGAGCCGGACAGCGTACCGGCGTACTTGCCGCCCACATCCATACAGGCGCCCCAGGCGTTCGGCATGACGAGGTCGTTGCAGAAACTCGACATGCCCAGGCCGATCATCGCCCACAACGGGTCCTTCACTTGAATGGCAATGAACATCATCACGGCCGCGCCGCCGAAGCCCACCGTCGAGATCACGCGCCGGGAACGGCCCACGTCGCCCCAGTGGCGGGAGAGTTTGGTGGAGAGGAAGCCGCAAACCAGCGAACCCAGGCCGCCGAGGAATAGCGGCAGGATGGCATAGTAGCCGCTGGTTTCGCGGTCCACGCCGTGATACTCCTGCAGGTAGGTCGGGAGCCATGTGGGGTAAAAATACCAAGGGAAGCTCAGCAGGAAGTATTGCAGCCAGAGCAGCCAAACCGCCTTCGAGCGGATGAGTTTGCCCCACGGGACGTCGCCGTGGCCGCTCGCCGGATGGGCCGTTTTGGCGATCAATTCGCGCTCGGCCTGGTTGACCTCCGGGTGCTCTTGCGGATTATCGCGGAACCAACGGTAGAAGAAGAAGGCCCAAATCGTGCCGACCAGGCCGAAGGTTAAGAATGCCGTCCGCCAGTCCATCACCTTAAAGATCCAGATGACGAGCGGCGGGGTGGCCGCGCCGCCCCAGCGGGCCGCCATCCACAGAATGCCCTGCGCCCGCACCCGCTCTTCAATGGGCAGCCAGGTGGAGAATGCCTTGGTGATGTTCGGGAAACAGCCGGCTTCGCCCGCGCCGAACAGGAACCGCGTGATCAGCATGGTGTGGTAGCTGAACATCCAGCCGGTAGCAGCCGTAAAGAAGCTCCACCAGATCACAATGCGCATAAGCACTTTCCGCGGGCCCATCCAGTCGCCGAGCCAGCCGCCGGGGATCTCAAACAGCGCGTAGGCGATGGCGAACGCGCCGAAGACGTATCCCATTTGGCCCTTGTCCAGGCCCAGGTCCTTGGAGATTTCCGGGGCGGCCATCGAGATGGCGACGCGGTCAATGTAGGCCAGAATTGCCAACGTGACGGCAAACCAGATCACCTTGCGCCGGGCGTTGCTGGCTGGTATCGCGGAAGGCCGCGTGGTGGTAGGGGTCGATTGCATCAGAGAGCCTCAGTTTCGTGGTCAATCCAGTCGAGGTAGGGCGCGTAGCCTTCAACGACGGGGAGAGCGATCAGTTCGGGTACTTCGTAGGAATGCAGAGAGCGGACGGCCTCGCACAGCGCTTCGAAAAGCGGCCGGCGCGACTTGATGAGCAACAGGATTTCGGGCGAGTCTTCCACCTTTCCCTGCCAGCGGTAAACCGATCGGACCTGCGGCAAAATGCTGACGCAGGCGGCCAGACGGCGTTCCACCAGGGTCCGCGCCAGGCAATCGGCTTCCTCCGGAGAAGAAACGGTAGTGAAGAGCACAATCTTATCAGTCATCGGGTGGTAGCTTTTTCGGCGAAAGCAGTTTATAAACGAGGGATAGGTATGGCAGCGCGTCGTTCTCGAGCAATACAAGTGTACAAGCGGTTTGGCCTGGCAGTGGCAGTGACTGTTTTCGGCATTTACGCCGTCGTCAACCTCACCGGGCCGCAGGGAGTTACGGCCCTATTTTCGAAGTGGGACGAGCTTCGCCGCATCGAAGTGCAGAACGCCAACTTGGCTAGCGAGCTAAAGGAACGCAAGGAACGGATTCGGATTCTTACCGATAGTCTCGAAGAGCGCGAGCTCGAGATCCGTAAGAAGCTGCAAAAATTGCGGCCGGGCGAAAAGCTTTACCAAGTGCCGGACCCCGAACCCACCTCCCCGGCCAAGCCGGAGAACTAGTTCGTCAGCCGACGCCAGGCGTCGTCGAACAGCTCCCGCGCCTGCTCCGGCGTCCGTGCCTCCACGGCCAGCCGCAGCAGCGGTTCGGTGTTCGAGCTGCGGACGTGCAGCCAGCGGCCTTCCCAGAGCAGCTTCAAACCGTCCATGCGATTGGTCTGTGCGTCCGGGAAGCTCTCTTCGAGGCCCTGCATCAGCGTTCCCAGGCGGCCGTGTTCGAACGGAACTTTGCCGGAGAGGCGGGCGTAGCGGGGCAGGCCGGCGACCAGCTGGGAGACGGTTTGGCCGGTTTCCGCCATCAGGTCGAGCAGGAGCGCCATGGCCGTATAGCTGTCGCGGCAGAGGTGTACGGCGGGATAGATGATGCCGCCCGAAGAGCCCTCGCCCCCAATGGCCGCCTTCACGGCCTGCATCATTTCGACGACGTTCGCCTCGCCTACCGGGGTCCGGTAAACCTTGCGGCCATGCTGGGCGGCGATGTCGTCGATGGTGGCCGACGTGGTCAGATTCACGACGACGTCGCCCGGCGTGTGGGTTAGCGCCCGTTGGACGGCCAAGGCGAGGACGTCGTCGTTGTCGAGCACTTGCCCGGTCTCGTCGCAGACGGCGAGGCGGTCGCCGTCCGGGTCCTGGCCGAAGCCAACGTCGGCACCGGTGCGGCGGACGAGGGCGGCGAGTTCGGTCAAGGTGTCCGGCCGGGGCTCGGCGATGCGGGGGAAGACCTTGGTCGGATCCACCGAGATCGCTTCGAGTTGAGTCTGGAGCACCGTGCTCAGGAAGTGGACCGACATCTCCGAGCCCGCGCCGTTCACCCCGTCGAGGGCTACGCGGAAGCGGCGTCGCCGGATGCGGTCGGCATCGATGTGACGGAGAACGCGGTCGATGTGCAGTGCCGAGGCCGTTGACCGATCCTGCTTCACGGTGCGGATCTCGTCGTTGCCGGCTTGGGTGAACTGGCTTTGGTGGAACAGGTCGAGGAGTTCGCTGCGTTCGTATTGGTTGAAGAACAGGCCTTCGCGGTTAAACAGCTTCAGCGCGTTGTACTCCGGCGGATTGTGGGATGCCGTGAGGGCGATGCCGCCGCGGGCCTTGACGTGCGAGATGTACATCTGAATGGTCGGCGTGGGCATTACGCCCAGGTCGATCACCTCGCAGCCCGCGGCGAGCAGGCCGCAGTTCACCGCATGGGTCAGCATTGGCCCGGAGGTTCGCGTATCGCGGCCGATGACGACACGGCCCTTGCCGACGTAGGTGCCGAAGGCTTGGGCGAAGCTGGCGCCGAGGCCCGGGGTGAGGAAGCCGCCGATGACGCCACGGACGCCGGAGACGCCTACCTTCAACAGATGCTCGCGGGCCATTAGTTCAAACTCCTGACGCGATCGAGCAGCGTCTCGAATAGCTCTCGCGGTTCGCTGTCCCGCTGTTCGGCGATCACGCGGATGATGGGCTCCGTTTGGCTGACGCGCACGTGGAACCATCGGTCGGGCCAGGAGATGCGCAGGCCGTCGCTGCGGTCCATCACCCCGTCCGGGAACAGCTCCTGCAACTCCATCAGCAGCGCCGGTATGTTGGGGCTGGTTAAGGGTACTTCGGCCTTCAGGATGTGATGGCTCGGGTAGCCGGAGACAATTTGGCTGACGGTTTGGCCGCGGTCGCGGATCATGGTCAAGATGGCCAACATGCTCGCGATGCCGTCGTAGACGAAGCGGAACTGCGGCATCATCACGGCGCCTGTCCCTTCGCCGGCCAGGGCGATCTGTTCCGGCCGGTAGGTCGAAAGCGCGTCGATGGCCGCCTGCCTGCCCACGGGGACCCGGAGCACGCGGCCGCCGTGGCGCGCGGCCACGTCTTCGAGCAACGCCGTGCTCGACAGGTTGGCGATGATCAGCTTGCCTTCGCTTTGGGGCAACAGATGGTCGGCCAGCATGGGCAGCACGAGCTCTTCGCTCACGCCGCGGCCTTGCTCGTCGGCCAGGGCCACGCGGTCGGCGTCCATATCGAACAGAAAGCCGGCGTCGGCCTGTAACGGCTGCATCAGCGGGCCGAGTTGCAGCTCGACGATGCTGGCGCTGGTGTTGGGCGTATGTGCCACGGTGCGGCCGTCCACCCGTTCGTTGATCAGGATGAACCCGCAGCCGAACCGTTCGTTCATGCGGCGCAGGATCAGCGCGCTGGTGCCGTTGCAACAATCGACGACAACGCGCAAGGGACGCAGCCGCTCGAGGTCGAACACGCGGGCCAGGCCGTCGAGATAGGCATCGATGGCGTCGGCGGAGACGGTCAGTTTCCCCAGCTTGTTCCACTCTTCGAACCGGAAGCGGTGCAGATGGTAGATGTCGAGCAGTTCGCCCGATTCGGCCGTGTTCAGGTAGATGCCGCTCGGCCCGAAGAAGCGCAGGGCGTTCCAGTCGATGGTGTTATGCGAGGCGCTGATGGCGATGCCGCCCGCCGCGTCCAGCCGCTGGATGGCATGTTGCACGACGGGGGTGGAGACGATGCCAAGGTCGATGACGTCGTGGCCGCAAGCGAGCAGCGCGGCGACGACGCCTTCGCGGATCATGTGGCCGCTGAGCCGCGGGTCGCGGCCCAGCACCACCGGCCGGCCGGGTTCGAGAAAGGTGCCGAAGGCGGCGGCGAACTCCATGACATGGGTCGCCGTCAGGCCGTGTCCCACGATGCCGCGCAGGCCAACGTGGGAGATGCGGAGTGCCGAGTTCACTGGGTTACCAGTTTGATTTTCCCAAATGCCTCCGGCACATGGTTGCTCAGCACGCCGGTTTGCCGCCAAACGATGTATTTCCGCTTCGGCCCGTCGCCCTGAATGCGGAACAGATTGATTCGCATTTCGTTGCCGATGGCGGCGGGCCGGCTGTCGATGGACTTGATGGGGATCTTGAATTCGCCGTACCAGATCTTCTTGGCTTTATCGAGCCGGGCCTTGACGGTGAAGCCGGAGTTCCAATCGGCGCCGGCGTTGGGCAGCGGCTTCTTGCGGTCGATGTCGAGGTCGATGTATTCGCCTAGCGGTGAGACCTGGTATTCGCGATACTGCCAGATCTTCTCGAAATCGGCGCCGATGAAAATTTCGGCCACGTCGTGGTCCCACAGCTTCATGGTTTCGGCGTTGGTGACCGGTGAGGCATTGATGTTGAGGCCTTCGTAGGGGCAGCTGAAGAGGAAGTAGATGTGGTCTTTGGTCCAGCGGGAGCGAATCTCCGTGCGATGGTTCGGCACCGGCTTGCCGAAGTGGTCGTTCTCGGCGACCGCGGCGGCCTGGTAGCGCCAGTGGGGTTGCTCGGGGTCGGCGGTGAGCGGGAGCTCGCTCCGCGAATAGAAGCTGTACATCAGTTCCGGGTCGGCGGCAAGGGCCGCGGCGGGCAATAAGGATGCGAACAAAAATAGCGCCTTCATGGTGGCTCCCAGTCTAGTGTAATTAGAATTATGCTGCGGACTGTTTACTGTCTCTTATTGGCGACCGCCCTGATGGCGCAAGGGAGGTTTCCCGAGGGCACCCGCGTACAGCGGGACACCCCCTACAATCAGTATCCCGAAACCCGGCTGGATATCTACCAACCGCCGGGACCGATGGGCAATCGGCCGGGGGTGCTGGTGATCCATGGCGGCGGCTGGACCCAAGGGAGCCGGGCGGGCGATGTGGATTTCCACGTCCGCCGGTATGTGGCGAAGGGCTTTGTGGTCGCCAATATCGACTACCGTCTGGCGAAGACGGCGCCGGCGCCCGCTGCCGTCGAAGACGCGATTCACGCGGCCAACTGGTTTGTGGAGAACGCCAAGGTTTACGGGGTGGACCCGAAGCGGATCGTGGTTACCGGCGGATCGGCCGGGGGGCACCTGGCGCTGATGGTGGCGATGGTGAATGCGCGTGCCGGATTGGGAAAGCCGGTGCGGGTGCGGGCAGTGGTGAACTTCTTTGGCATCACCGATGTCGGCGATCAGATCCAGGGGCCGAATGAACGGGACTACGCCGTCGAGTGGTTGCCCGCTCAGCCCGGCCGCATGGAGCTAGCCCGCCGCGTTTCGCCGATCACCTACGTGCGCCGGGACCTGCCGCCGATCCTCACCATTCACGGCGATGCCGACGATACGGTTCCCTACGAACATGGCGCCCGGCTGACGAAGGCGCTGACCCAAGCGGGGGCACCGGCGGAGTTGATCTCCGTGCCGGGCGGCGGGCACGGGTTTCCGGCGGACAAGCTCGACGAGATCTATACCCAGGTGTTTGCCTTCTTAGCTAAGCACGGCGTGCTTTAGCGTCCGGGCGATCTCTCTGGTTTTTTCCTCGTCGCCCATCAGCAGCCGGAACGGGAGCCAGAAGGCGTCGCCGATACAGGCGTCGGCGTTGGGGCAGGGAAGCGCCCGGTGGGGTAGGCCGTTGGCGTACATCGGGTTCTGCTGCAGCGTGTGGGGGTAGAACGGGGTGGCCGGAATGCCGGCGGCGTGGAGCCGTTCGCAGAAGGCGTTCCGGGTGATGCCAAGCGCGCTGTCGACGCGCCCGAGGAGCAGATACCAGGGGTTGCGGGTGACCGCCTCGGGAACATGTTGCCAGGTGATGCCGGGCAGATCGGCCAGCTCGCTCGCGAACACCGGCCAATTCCGCATCCGGTTCTCGATTTGTTCGTCGAGGCGTTCGAGCTGGGCGATGAGCACGGCGGCGTGCAACCCCGACAGGCGGTAGTTGTTGCCGGGTTCGAAGTGGTGGAAGAAGGTGTAGCCAGTGCGGCGGCCCTGGTTCATGTAGCTGCGCATGCGCTCGGTAAGGGCCGCGCTGTTGGTGAGCACGATGCCGCCTTCGCCGGCCGTCACCACCTTGCCGTTCTGAAACGAGAAGCTGCTGGCCAGGCCGAAGGAGCCGGCCCGCTGGCCGCGCCATTCGGCGCCGTGGGCGTGCGCGGCGTCTTCCATCAAAATGAGCTGATGATCGGCGGCGAGCGCCCCCAGCGCGTCCATATCGGCCAGCGGCCCGCCGAAGTGGACCGCCAGGATCGCCTTCGTGGCCGGGGAAATCGCCTGCCGCGCCTGTCCGGGATCCATGTTGAACGAGTACGGTTCGATATCAACGAACACCGGCGTTGCGCCGACGCGGGAAACCGCCGAAGCGGTGGAGACGAAAGAGATCGCCGGGACAACCACCTCGTCGCCTTTGCCGATGCCGGCCGCCGCGAGCATCATCTCGAGCGTCACCGTACCGTTCACCGCGGCCACCCCATGCTCGCAGCCCTGATACTGCGCAAAGGCTTGTTCAAACTCGCCAACTATCGGGTTAAACCCGCCCCACTGCGGGCTGGCCAATACTTGGTCCAACAGCTCGCGCTCGCGGGAGGTCGACACGGGCCAGGACGGAAGCTCAATCATCCCTCTAGAGTAAAGGAATGGACATTTTGCGCGAAAGACTGGAAGAGCTGGAACGGCTGGAATTTCAAATGGGGCCCGCCCGTGGCAAGCTGGCCCTGGCGCTGGATGTCCTGACGGATGCCTTGGTGCTGGTCGGCCAGCACGGCGTCTATTGCACGAGCGTGCGCAACCCGTCGAAGCCCGCCATGGACGTGCAGATGGTGCTTGCCGGCCTGGAGGGCGCCAAGGAGCTAATCCAGGGCGCAATGTCCGAGATCAAGAAGAGCTAACGAACCAGCAGCCCAGCATGCGTTTGCCATCGCTCACCGCCGCAGGCTGCACCTGTTCGAGCACGTAGCCGAGTTCCGCCATCGCGGTCGTCAAGTCGGCGAGCGGTACGAGTTCGGGATGCGCCCGCTCGCGAAAGACGTTCATCGTACCGGGGACGGTGCGTCCCGGCGTGACGGCGCTGGCCACGTCGGCCGGGTTCTCTTGAATCACCGTCAACACCCGCCGGCTCTCCCACTGGCGAAAGCTGCGGATCGCCCGGCGCCAATCGACGTGCTCCAGCACCAGCGTCACCGCGGCGTGGCCGAAGGGACCCGCCAGGGCGGTGTTTTCGATGTCGTCCACCACCGTCGCTGCCTCGCCTAGCCGCTCCCGCAGTTTGTCGAGGAACATCGGGTTCAGATCGGAGAAGACCATCCGGCTGGTTGCCGCGGCTTCTGGCGGCAGGTAGTCGAACATCTGCCCCGTACCTGCTCCCGCCACCAGCACGGTCTCTTCGATGGCGGTCTCTTCGAGCCACGCGGCCATCAGTCCCGCGTTGGCTTGCGCCTGGCCGATCCCCGCCATGTGCTGTTCATAGTCGGCTGGCTCAATGGTCAGCCACGCTTCGCGCAGGAGTTCACGCATTAGAGGCCTCGCAGAAAGGGATTCCGCTTTGCTTCGCGGCCGATGGTCGTATTCGGCCCGTGGCCGCAGACCACCTCGGTGTCCTCGGGCAGCACCAGCAGCTTCGTCTTGATGCTCGACAAGATTTTCCGGCCGTCGCCGCCGGGCAGGTCCGTCCGTCCGATGCTGTCGCGGAAGAGCGTATCGCCGGCGATCAAGGTTTTTTCGCTGGGGAGATAGAGGCTGGTACTGCCCTGCGTATGGCCCGGGGTGTGGATCACCTGCAGCGCGTAGGTGCCGAATCGCAGGGTGTCGCCGTCCTTGGCCGGGGTATCGATGGTCGTCTGCTCTGGCGTCTCCATGCCGAGCCAACTGGCTTGGATCGACAACGCGTCGTAGAGCTCCTGGTCCTTCGGGTTCATGATCACGGGGGCGCCGGTGATTTTCTTCAGCTTCGCGGCCCCGCCGA
>LNFM01029659.1_pt1 | contig 10134 bp, 3 predicted proteins | sample 596031 | NCBI WGS metagenome assembly LNFM01 (sample SAMN04254537, study PRJNA301005) | activated carbon metagenome | isolation source: dual media filters at the Ann Arbor, Michigan drinking water treatment plant | place: USA: Ann Arbor | reverse complement strand
TAAAAACCAATAACTTATCAAGTCTCCTTGGTTCGTCAAAGTAATTCTTCACAGAAAAAAATTCTCAATTCTAGACCTGTCCCCAAGCTTTTGTATCTTGTTGATTAACAAAGCCCCTCACCATCTTCGGAGTGACAAAGGTGAGTTATTCAGAGACTCCTTAAAGGAATGCGGTGGGTAAGACTCACGGAGTCGATTCCTCCTGGAACCACATATTTAGCAGCAGGTGATAGAAAACGATTTCCAGCTTATTACGGAGACGTAGTTCACTGCCCAGCCATAGTTGATTCGTACACCCCGGCTGTTCTGCTATACCTTTCTCCAAGCCAACGGTGAAATCAGTGTAGTCTTGTTTAGCAATGAACTCGGAATAGCCTCGAACTAACTCAGCAAAATCACTGACGTAACAATACGCAACGATGATAACAGGACTGAGTGATTCGTTGTCATACCCAGCAATTTTGTTCAGGTGTTCGGAGATGACAGTGGTGTCTATAGAAAATAGCCGAAATGCCTCGAAGATGGCAATTCGCTTATTTTTTGCGTCGGTAATGTAACCGTCGATTTCCCCTGGGTTTTTGCCGGATGCCGATTGACCACCTCGTTTCTGATCCCTTAGCCCAATACGGGCCTCTGCCATCCGTTTATCGAACAGGGACGTAAACCAATCATTGATTAGATCCTCTTGGGTGATTCGGCTGTTCGTTTTGCCACTTGAATCCTTGGAGTGCAGTTGTAGATTTTTCTTACGCAACAGTAATTCCTGAGCCACTTCCAACACTATACCTTTTAGGAACTCGTGCGGTAACAATTCTGGGGCGACAATTTGCACATAGTCCTCAAATTCTTTGGACACGATTTGGCTATAGTGTTTTGCCAGTTGTTCCATGCTGCGTTGCGATCCTTCAGTCACTATTTGGACGAGTTGACTCATGGATAGCACATTCGGTAAGGCCTTGCCGAGCTCGTCAATCAGATCATCGATCCCTAATCCCTCAGATATCTGATTATTCAGATCACGATAACGGTTAATAATCTGCTGGGCAATTAGAGGTTCTCCCCTTGCAATCAGAGCCCTACAATAGGGGTACATAATTTCGAGCATGGCCTGCTGATCCGGATTTAGCCTCACCCAAAACTCATTAATTCTTGGAGAATCCTGAAGCTGTCTGTAAGCATCCAAAATGCTAGCAACCCAATTAGTTGGCATGTGTTCGGGCTCAATTTCAGCGAGGCTACTGGTGAATTGCGACAGAGCTTGTCGTAATCCCATTGCATCCGGCTTGATTTCATGGAGAGCCATGCGGCCTTTGAACAGCATGAAACTAAAGTTACTGTTTTTATTTTCTATATACAGCGCCTCCATGATGCTTACGCATTTTTTTGGATCGGTTTCTAAGTAGGCGGCGGCAATGATGTAGCGTCTAAAGTACTCGCATTCTTTCCTCTGCGCCTGATCCTCTTCCTGGTAAGGCCTACCATCGGACTCATGCGGTATCTGGATCTGACGAGTACCTTCAGAAAACTTATTGGGATCGTGCTTTAAGGTCTCGAGAAGTTCCAACAGTTGCAATTTGTATTCATAGCTCAACCAGACTTTGCGAGTCCTTACAAAATGTGAGTTAATCGTTGTGGCAAAGCGATCTTGAGCCAGAAATTCCTTCGCGGAAGCCATCAGTTTGGTGGCTAAGGCCATATGACCAGTGTCCCAGGCAGAGATGAAAGCTTTTTCGAGAGCAGAAAGCCCCAAGTCTTCAGTTTCGAGTGTCTGCCGGGCTGCAATCTCCTCCTGCAACTTCTGAGTTCGCGCAATTACAGTGCAGCGTTCAAGCAAGACAAACAGCTGGTTCAAGGGAATTAAGGGTAAACAACGCTCGACAAAATCGTCATACAGGTTTTCCTGGAACAGGTTGGTGTATGAACAGAATGGTGTCCAGAGATCGTATTTCTTGTCGTAAAAGGCTTCGTCGAATAAGTGAATGGCTTGCTCGCGTGGGTCAAAACCCAGAGTCCAAACGATCTCGACCACCCGGTTCGCGATGCGCTCCCAGTCCTTGGAAATTCTTTGCGGTCGCCCTACGCACATCTGAACCTGTAGGTAGTGCCGAACGGCTGAAGCTGCAGTCAAGTTGTTTTTATTCTCATAGCGGAGGTTCTGCTGCCAGCCGCAACAATTATTAGACAGTACGAGAAGAGGGGAGACACCTTCGTGCTCAACGAGTTTGTGCCAAGGCAGGACGGAAAAGAAGTCATTCGGCTCCAGGCTACTTCGGTACCCTGCCAGACTTGCCTCAAACTCCGCCTTATAGTCTCTCAGAAGGGTCTCCCTCAACAAGCGGCTTAACGTTCCTGTGGGGTCAATACCGGTATTCTCAAGACGCTCGATCAGCCAGAAGCCTAGGAGATACCAATAGTGTTGCGGTGGTTGGTAGCCTGGAGTTTTCTCGGTTTCAGTAGGGTGCTGAGCAAATACTTGCCCGATCTGAATAATGTGTTGATGACTTAAGCTATCCAAAAAGCAGAGCAGGAACTGATACTCAAAGCTTTTGGAAAAATTGCTGGAATGCAGACCACATCGTTCGCCTAAGAACTCTACTACCTTGAGTAAGCGGTCACCGCTGTCTAGCTCCATCTCAATTGTCCGAAGGTATTCGTGGCAAACGAGTTGTTGATAGCCTTTATCAAAATGCAGTGTAAACGAATGACTTTCTCTGCTTGAGCTGGCAAATGATCGCTGCGTCAGATAAAACAGCGCAATGTCGCAGGTGGCAGGACGAGACAGCAACCAGATTTTGTAGGTGGAGTTTTGGTGTTCCGGCAACAAATTGAACAGTAGGTGTTTCAGTATTGGGCGAAATGTCGCCAGTTCGAGTAGATCCTCAACAAAATCCGAAGACGTAAGTGCCTGTCCATCTATGCGGATGCTGGTCTCAATAGTACTGGCCAGCAGCCAAGTATAGAACGACTCAGGTTCTCGCCAATGTCTATGACGCTGCCACTGGCGAACGAATCCCAAATCGTTTGAGGTATCAACGTCTGGCAATGGGTAAGCCTCGCTTAGAGGCTCCAGTGTTGGCTTTTCTAATTCTATATTGCCCTGATCTTGCGTACGGCTGCTTCCTTCAGCTACGTCAATTGTTATAGACAACTTAGTTGTAACAGGCGCGACGATACTTGAAAACGCATCTTCGTTGATAGATTGCCGCCTCAAGGTGGCTACAGAGCAACTGAGAACAGTATCTTGGGCGAGGTAGGCTAACAGTTGTTCGTTGAATTCTGTTCGCTTTTCGTAATCGAAATCATCAAACAGCACTGGCATGGCACAGTCACAGTTGACGCGCAGACATAATATCCACCATTCGAAGGCCTCCTTTGGTTCCAGCGTCTCCAGCAGATTGAACCACAGGTTAGTGCTGACTAGTGGGCTGAAACTTTGATTCTCCGGCGGCAGCTTGAAACGGCCGTCTTCAAGACAAAGTTCTGGAAGAAGCTCCGCTACGGATGCGCTGCCAAAAGGTGCCGCCAAAAGCCTTTCCAGCTTATCTGCGGGACATGTGTAATGCGGCTGGATGTAGCCGTTTCGGCCGAAACAGATGTCCTTGAGGTGTACAATGGCCTCGATCAACTGAATCAGGCTCTGATCCAGGTTATCCGGGTTTCTCAGGGTCTGGCAGTGAACGGTGCACCAGTCCGCATGAAAGGAAACTAGACCATTTTCTTCGAGAAACGATAGCGGCAGGTTTACTCCCGGAAATTGACCTGAATCAGGGGTATGTGACCAAGATAGATGCCCTGCAAGCACTGACTCTACAGTCTTCCGATCCAACTTAGGGGTAGCCAGAGTGGCATTGGCCAAAAAAATTGACAACGCCTTAGCATGGATGTGATCCGAATACGAATAGTATTTGGGGTCTTGATTTCTCGTTGCGTATCCGTCCAGAATGGATTTGAGATGCCGCCAATTATCTGAATAATTATGCATGTTGGGTAGGTGTGGGCTCGCTGCAATTAATTTGGACTTTCACAATTAAGGTTGCAGAAATTATAAATTCCCTGGGTAGCTGGACAAAAGCGTGGTAGGACGGGAACCAACCACTTTGAGTCGTTCTGAAACATTCTGCTGCGTATAGGAAAAATAAACACACTTTTTTGCTAAAGTTCATTATACGCAAACCGGATGTTTAGGCAATATATGCTGCTGAACGATCAAAATAGCATCTGGTTTTGCTTAAAGGTGCAATACCAACACCATATTTATAATAGCCTTCACGAATATCATCGCATGCGCGCCCGATATCCGGTTTATCGGCAAGATCATGAAGGCTGTATCGAGTTGACTCAGATAGCGCCTTTGCTGCGTCTTTCCGAGAGCATATCGGATCTTGCCTTTTGGGTGAGGGTAAATGATCCCATCTAACCGTCACTTTCCAATTCATCCAGAATGCCTTGCAAAGAATAGCCGGATGCGCCGCTTTGTTCACCTTCAATCAAAGCATGGCGCAATGCTTCCAATTTGGTTTCATGCTCCTCGAGCAAGCGCAACCCCGCGCGTATGGCTTCGCTAGCAGAGCCATAACGCCCGGTTTCAATCTGATGCGCCAGAAATTTCTCGAAATGTTCGCCCAGCGTCACACTGGTATTTTTTTGCGCAGGCATAAAAGTCTCCATGTAAAACTTGCCAATATTTGATTGTAATATTTATTGGTATTTTTCAGCAAATTAACCTCGGCGATAATCAACTATGCGCATTAAAACGAGCAAGCACGTAGGCCAGTTCCTGTAGTTTATGACCCATCAGATCGGATAAATCCGGGGGCTTCTGGTTTATTAAGGCTATGTAACGGTTAACTGCTGAAATTGTATTATTTCCACAAGTGACATTAGGAAACAAAGGATTGGTATAACGTTCTGACCAAGACAGGCAATCATTCTAGACCACTCCAGATAACTCGCAAGGTAGCGTTGTTGCATTTCTCAAACTGCCCCACCCAATGAAAAGCTTCGTGAGAGCGTCCTTGAGCCATGAAGTACTTCTTGAGAAGGCTGAGAAGAACAGGAATCTCAGCTGCTTTTCTGAATCAAGCTCAGCAATTCCTGGGCGTTGATCTTTCCGCTGATTTCACCGCCTTCCAGGACGCTGTCAGCCAAATCGCGCTTGTGCCTGTGCAGCGAGACGATTTGTTCCTCGATGGTGCTTTTCGTTACTAGCCGGTACACGGTGACAGGGCGCTGCTGGCCGATGCGGTGGGCGCGGTCGGAGGCTTGATCTTCGACCGCCGGGTTCCACCAGGGGTCCATGTGGATGACATAATCCGCTGCCGTTAAGTTCAGGCCGACACCGCCGGCTTTTAGGCTGATGAGAAAGACATCGCCTTGTCCGGCCTGAAATGCATCCACCCGCTTCTTGCGTTCCGCCGCCGGAGTTTGTCCGTCCAAATATTGATAGGCGATGCCTTTTTCGTCCAGATAGCTGCGAATAAGGCTGAGGTGGTCGACGAACTGGCTGAATACCAAAGTTTTGTGGCGATTGTCCAGAAGCTCATGCAAAACTTCGCCGAACAGCGCTAGCTTGCTGCTGGCAAGGCCCAGATCCGGCGCGACCAGTTGCACATTGCAGCAGGCTCGGCGCAGCTTAGTGATCGCGGCCAATACCTTGAAACGTTTGTTTTCCTCAGGTCCCTGGGTCTCGTTCAACTCGTTCAACAACTTGCGGCGCAAGGCCTCGTAGAATACGGCTTCCTGTTCGCTCAGCTCCACTTGCAGCTCGATGTCGGTACGCGGCGGCAGTTCGTCCAGAACCTGGGTCTTAATTCGTCGCAGGATGAAAGGCTGGATCATGCGTTTTAACCGCTGGCGCGCCTCATGATCCTGATTGCGTTCGATGGGCCCAGCGAAGCGGCGGTTGAAGCTTTCCAGAGAGCCGAGCAGGCCGGGATTGATGAATCGGAATAGATTCCAAAGCTCGCCCAGATGGTTTTCTACCGGCGTGCCGGTGGTGATGATCTTGAACCGGCCTTGCAGGGCCATGGCCTGCTGTGAACGCTTGGTCGCCGGGTTCTTGATGAGCTGGGCTTCGTCCAGCACAATAGTTTGCCAGGTAGGCACGGCCAGAAGCTTGCCGGCAGATTCCTGCTGCAATAAGGCATAACTGCAAATTAAAAGATCCATCGGACGTAAACCCTCGATCAGGGCTTGCCGATCGCCCCCACCCAGGATTTGAACGTTAAGAGTCGGTGCGAAACGATGGATCTCGCTCTGCCAGTTCATGCAAACCGAGGTCGGCGCAACCACCAGGGTTGGCCCCTCACCGGCCCGGCTCAGGATCACGGCCAAGGCTTGCAGGGTCTTCCCCAAACCCATGTCATCGGCAAGACAAGCCCCCACGCCCCAAGCTGACAGCCTGAACAGCCATTCGAAACCGGCGCGCTGATAATCTCGCAACTCCGCTTGCAGAGTAGACGGGAGCTTCGGCTGGACTTGTTCTGCCCGGCGCAATCGCTCCAGTTGCGCCCGCCAAGCGGAATCCCCTTGGAACTCGCCCACTTCTTCGGCAATTTCATCCATGACCGGCAACGCCAGCGCATGGAGACGCTGATCCTTACCGTGTTTTTCTGAATAAGCACGCAAATCGTCCAGACGCTTCTTGAACGCTTCAGTCAGGGCCAGGAAACGGCCTTCATCGAGGCGGATGAATTTGCTCCGGGTACCTTCCGTTAATTCCAGCAGGCGCTGCATGTTCAACACCTGTCCATCGTCCAGCTTGAGCTCGCCGCTGACGCTGAACCAGTCACGCTGCTGCTTGATCTTGATGCTAAACTGATTCAATCCGGCCTGTCCCAACAGTTTGAGTTTCTCGCCTTGCGGCCATTCAATTTGGGCCTTGTCACCCGCTTCCTGCAGTTCCAGCAAAAACTCAAGGCTATTTTCGGCATCAACTAACAACCATTGAAATGCTATCACTTCTTGCGCTTGATTGCCGAGACTGGGGCAAAGTGCAATGAGTTCGTTCGCCAGTTTCCGCTCAAGCTTGAGATCGCGCTGGGTTTGCAGGCGTCTACCACCGATTTCCGCGATCAAGCTGGTACCGCCGGAACCGGGGATGTAATAAGAACCCTGGTCTCCAAAGGGACGGATCAGGATGGCGACACGCAGTCTCTCGCCTTCGGGAATCAGTTGTACATGGGGGTGCGCATTCGCCTCAACTATTTCGGCGGTGGCAAGTTCCCCGCCGCCGATGTCTGAATGGATAGTCACCAGGGCAGATACCGAGCTTAGGCTGGCCAGAATGCGCTCCTGGGCAGAAGCCGGAACCATGATTCCCTTGCCAATAATTTGCGCGAGGCGATGGTGCTCCGGCTTAAGTTCGACGATCTTGATGCGTGTCAGCCCATCTTCGGCTAGCACGATACTTTCCTCTTCATCGCACAGCGGCCAGAATTCTATTTTTACCTGCTTGCCGTTGGCCTTTTTGTTGACCCGTAGTTCCGGCTCAGCAGCGGCCAATTCCACGGCGACGCCGCTATCCTTCCAGAATACGACGGATGCACCCGCCAACGCCAGCCAGCCGCGGCTGGGCAAGGAATAGCCGCCGGTAAAGCGGTCTGGGGCGATATGTGCGGCCACACGACGATCCTGCGCGGAAAAATAGGACGCCGATTCCGCCATCTCGGAAAGCTTCTTCATCGAAAGTGGCTTGCCTTTACTCCAGCCGCCACTGGCATTGCGTTTCTGTTCTCGCGCCTCCAACGCGAAGCCCAGATAGGCGCGTTCGCGTGACAGCAACCAAGCCAGACGATATTCGGCTGTTTCGTCCTTACCTGCAGCCGCACCGCGCACCACGGTATTCTTGATGGCGTTCAGGGCACGCTCCCAAGGCTCCTGGTATTGACTACGCCTGACCAGAAGCCTTATATCCTCGGCACGCTCGAAAGCATCGGACGTGCTTTTCATGCCAGTCTGCTTCGGGGCGATCCGTGAGATTAGCGCCGCCAGCTCTGCCGCCAGCCATCCATATCCGCAATCGGTTGCCTGCTGCTGATAAGCCTTTGCCTGCAACAGATAGTGGGTTAATTGTGCAGCTGATTCATATTGATAGAGCAGCCACAAGGCGATCCAGAAATTCCAAGGGCTCATTAAGCCGGTTCGAGAGACCTGCGCCAGAAGCGCATTCAATTGTGCTAGGACGCCGGATTGATTCCGCTCCAGCGCCGGAACGAACCCCAACAAATGGAATATGGAACCAAAAGGATGATCTTCTGGAATCATTTCCAAAAGTTTCTTGGCCTCCTCCATATCGCCTGGTTGGTTGCGCTGAAACAGACCCAACACAAAGAAAAATCCCAAAACGCCCGGAAAGAATACCTTACGCCTGCCTTGCTCCTTGCGTAATAGGCTCAATCCTTCCCGATAACATTGCAAGGCATTGTCTTGATCTCCTTTCAGCAGAAAGAGTAATCCGCAGCAGGCACGCTCCCGGTAATCGGCCTGGCAACGGGACAGCGCGGCCTGTGCAGCTTGCATCTCACCTCTTAAAATCGAGATCAGCGCCATGCAAAATTGCCAATCTTCGGGGGCAGTTGATCCCTCGCACGCTTCACGTAACAGATCGAAGGCCTCTGCCTCTAATCTCCAGCTTCCCGCCTGCTGCAACAGGATTAACGGCAGAGCCGGCTCTCTGATTTTTGCAGGCAAGCGCACGAACCATTCACGCTCGAAAGGATTGTCGCAAACCATCGCATAAATCGGCACGGGTTCTGGCCAGCGTTGCGGCAAGCCATTCCAGTAGGAATACTGAAGCCGTTCCAGCATTGCGAATAAATGCTCAATGTAGAGCTCGTCCCCCCGGTAAATACCAATGCGCACTTCCCGAATCAGTTCGTCATCGTTGCGAAACTGGAAATCTCCTTTGGCGGTTTTCTGATAGGCTGCTTGCAAAGGCGCGGCGAGGCGCACCAGTTCGACATAGTGTTCGAAAGTTCCATTTGCGACGAGTTTGCGCGTTACCGGTTCGGCGATGAGCCTGCTACACCTTAGCCCGTGACTACTCCACAATGATCTATTGACTTCGATCAGACCATTGCGCTGCAGCAACTCCAGCTTGATGTTGGCTGCTTCATCGGCGCTCAGAATCTTGCGCAATGGTGTTGCTCCCCAAGCTACAGCCAACAAATTGACTGCAGCCTGCTCCGCCGGAGTAGATTGCTGATAACGTTCAAGCAATTGACTGCGTTCTGCCTTGATTGAAACAGACATAGACTGATCTTTAACAACTACACACAGTATGGTTTGGCATATTTAATAGGAATGCATATTCCCGGTCTTTCTGAACTTGAGAAATCACACAATTTAATAGCTGATTCAATAATTAATGTATCTTTCTTGCACCAATTAAATGCAACGAATCTTCTTTACTTTGATTGAGCAAATGCCATTTTCTGATCAACGCCATCATAACCGATACAAATAATCCAAAAGCGACGATAACCGTATAGATATGCACTTCCAGCAATATCAGCACGGCATACAGTGACAGCATCGTGAGAATACTTAAATTCTCATTAAAGTTCTGTACTGCGATGGAATGTCCGGCACCCATCAAGATATGTCCGCGGTGTTGTAATAAAGCATTCATTGGCACAACGAAGAATCCGGCTAACCCGCCAATCAACATCAGCAAAACAATTGCGATCCACAAATCTTTTACTAGAATCATAGCCATCACAACGATACCCATCGCAATGCCCAGTGGAATCACTTTTACTGAATGCCTCAACGAAATCCATCGAGCCGCCATAATAGCGCCGATAGCGATTCCCACAGCAACCACACCCTGAAGTTGCGCGGCTTGGTTGAGGGGGTAGTTCAGTGCTACTTCCGCCCATTTCAATACTATGAACTGTAGCGTTGCACCCGCTCCCCAGAACAAAGTTGTCACTGCAAGCGATATTTGTCCAAGTTTGTCCGTCCACAGCAGCTTTATACAATGAGCAAACTCATGAATCAGATAAAATGGATTCTTATTTGGAATACGATGATCTACCCCTGTATTTGGAATGTACAGATTAAATGACGCCGCAATGGTATAAATTATAGCTATCAAAAGAATACTGCTTTCCAATGCGCTATTAATGCCCG
>LNFM01021245.1_pt1 | contig 10134 bp, 7 predicted proteins | sample 596031 | NCBI WGS metagenome assembly LNFM01 (sample SAMN04254537, study PRJNA301005) | activated carbon metagenome | isolation source: dual media filters at the Ann Arbor, Michigan drinking water treatment plant | place: USA: Ann Arbor | reverse complement strand
GACGGCTGGACCGTCGCGCTGACCCATGTGCCGGGTATCGAACCACCCGAGCCGCTTGAGGCGGCCTTCGCCGGGCAAAGCGCCACGCTGCACCCGCTTGATCTGCGTTCCTCGGCCAGCATGGCCGCCTGCGTGGCCGACGTCGCCGCGCGCCATGGCGGGATCGATGCCCTGGTCAACAACGCGGCTGTCGGAACGGCAACCGTCGCTGCCTTCACCGAAGACGAAGACCAGCGCGATGGGGTCATGCTGGCGATCAACGCCACCGGGACGCTGTCGATGTGCCGGCGGTTCTTGGCGGCGCAGGGCACCACCGGGGCGGCGCGCAAGATCGTCAACCTTTCGTCGGTCGGCGGCGGCATCGCGGCTTTCCCGGGCTTTTCGCTTGCCGACGGGATGAGCAAATCCGCCGTCGCCCACCTGACCCGGCAACTGGCCGCGGAACTTGTCCACCAGCCCGTCGACGTCTTCGCCATTTGCCCCGGCGCCACCGATACCGAGATGTTCCGCCAGTCGACCCTGAACCAGATGGCCCCGGAAGACCGCGCCCGCTTTGTCGCGGGGTTGCCCAAGGGCCGCCTGATCCAGCCTGCTGAAATTGCGACCCTTGCGGCGTTCCTCTGCTCCCCCGCATCGACCGTCCTGCATGGCGCGGTGATCGACGCTTCGATGGGTCTGGGCGTTCGACCCGGCCTGATCAGCGAAACCCGGCACTAGCCGGACCGCTTTGCCCAACACCATTGCCGCACAGTGGCTTTTCCTGTATGGCCCGCGCCATCTGAGACGTGCGGCCCGCCCCCGGGGCACATGCAAAGGATACGGGGGAAGGGCGGCAATGGGGCCGCCAGACAACGAGGGCACCGGCAGGGGCCGGGTCCTCAGAGGAAACGATACATGTTCAATGTGACCAAGAAATCCATCCAGTGGGGCAATGAAACGCTCACACTGGAAACCGGGAAAGTTGCGCGCCAGGCTGATGGGTCTGTGATCGCGACGCTGGGTGAAACGCAGGTGATGGCCAACGTGACCTTCGCGCGCAATGCGAAGCCGGGTCAGGACTTCTTCCCCCTGACGGTTCACTATCAGGAAAAGTACTACGCGGCCGGCAAGATTCCCGGCGGCTTCTTCAAGCGTGAAGCGCGCCCGTCGGAAAAAGAGACGCTGACCTCGCGTCTGATCGACCGGCCGATCCGCCCGCTGTTCGTCGAAGGCTTCCGCAACGAAGTGCTGGTCATGGCGACCGTGCTCTCGTGCGACCTGGTCAACGACCCGGACGTCGTGGCAATGATTGCCACCTCGGCAGCGCTGACCGTCTCGGGCGTCCCGTTCATGGGCCCGATCGCTGCGGCCCGCGTCGGCTTTGTCGGCGGCCAGTACGTTCTGAACCCTGCAATGGACGACATGACGCAGCTGCGTCTGAAGCCCGAGCAGCGCCTTGACCTTGTCATCGCCGGCACCAAAGACGCCGTGATGATGGTCGAATCCGAAGCTTACGAGCTGACGGAAGAGGAAATGCTGGGCGCGGTGGTCTTCGGCCACGAGCAGATGCAGCCGGTGATCGACCTGATCATCGACTTCGCCGAAACCTCGGCGAAAGAGCCGTTCGATTTCTCCCCGCCGGATTACTCGGACCTCTATGCCAAGGTGAAGAAGGCCGGCGAAGAGCAGATGCGCGCCGCTTTCGCGATCCGCGACAAGCAAGACCGCACCAGTGCGATCGAAGCCGCTGTCGATGCCATCAAGGCCGCGATGAGCGAGGAAGACCAAGCCGACTCGAACCTTTATCCTGCGATCAAGAAGCTGGAATCGGCAGTTCTGCGCGGCGACGTGGTGAAGAACGGCAAGCGCATCGACGGCCGCGACACCAAGACCGTCCGTCCGATCACCTGCGAAACCGGCATCCTGCCGCGTGCGCACGGCTCGGCGCTGTTCACCCGGGGTGAAACCCAGGGTCTGGTGGTGACGACCCTCGGCACGGGCGAAGATGAGCAGATCATCGACGCGCTGAACGGCAACTACCGGTCGAACTTCCTGCTGCACTACAACTTCCCTCCCTACTCGGTTGGTGAAGTTGGCCGTGTCGGCTCGCCCGGTCGCCGCGAAATCGGCCACGGCAAGCTGGCTTGGCGCGCGCTGCAGGCGGTTCTGCCGGCTCCGACCGACTTCCCGTACACCGTGCGTGTCGTGTCAGAGATCACCGAATCGAACGGTTCCTCCTCGATGGCGTCGGTCTGCGGTGGCTCGCTGTCGATGATGGACGCAGGCGTTCCGCTGAAAGCCCCGGTCGCCGGTGTGGCGATGGGTCTGATTCTGGAAGACGATGGCCAGTGGGCCGTGCTGACCGACATCCTTGGCGACGAGGATCACCTCGGCGACATGGACTTCAAGGTGGCTGGCACCGAAGCCGGGATCACCTCGCTGCAGATGGACATCAAGATCGCCGGCATCACCCCCGAGATCATGAAGCAGGCCCTGGCGCAGGCCAAGGACGGCCGTATCCACATCCTGGGCGAGATGGCCAAGGCGCTGACCTCGGCGCAAGCCTTCAGCGAATACGCCCCGAAGATCGAGACGATGCAGATCCCGACCGACAAGATCCGAGAAGTCATCGGCTCGGGCGGCAAGGTCATCCGCGAGATCGTCGAAGTGTCGGGCGCCAAGGTCGACATCAACGACGACGGCATCATCAAGATCGCATCGAACGACCAGAAGGCCATCAAGAAGGCCTACGAGATGATCTGGTCGATCGTCGCCGAACCCGAAGAGGGCCAGATCTACACCGGCAAGGTGGTCAAGCTGGTCGACTTCGGCGCCTTCGTGAACTTCTTCGGCAAGCGCGATGGTCTGGTGCACGTGTCCCAGATCGCCAGCAAGCGCCTGAACCACCCGAACGAGATCCTGAAGGAAGGCCAGGAGGTCAAGGTCAAGCTTCTGGGCTTCGACGACCGTGGCAAGGTCCGCCTTGGCATGAAGATGGTCGACCAGGAAACCGGTGAGGAAATCACCGAGAAGAAGGAAGAGTCGGCCGAAGGCTGATCCTTCCGACTTTCGTGAATGTGAAGGCCCCGTGGGAAACCGCGGGGCCTTTTCCGTCTTGTGTCACAGCTTCTTGTGGTGCGCGTGACCCAGCGTTCCCGCAAGGATGACAGCAAAAGGACAAGAGCATGAGCTTCACCCGCCGCCACTTCATCGCCACCGGCCTGGCTACCGCCCTGCCGCTGCGCGCCTTCGCGCACACCGAGCAATCGGCCGAAGACTGGATCATGCCCGAAGAATTCCTGCCCCGCCCCGTCAGGTTCTCGGAACCGCAGGCCCCGGGTGCGCTGATCGTCGACCCGGATTACTTCGCGCTTTACCACGCCGTGACGCCCGATCGCGGGATGCAGTATTCCGTCGGCGTGGGACGTGGAACGCTGTACGAGTCCGGAGTTTTCAGCGTGGGCGCCAAGAAGGAATGGCCGAGCTGGACCCCGACGGACGAAATGATCGACCGCGACCCTGACCAGTACGCGAAATGGGCCGACGGCATGCCCGGTGGACCCGACAATCCCTTGGGTGCGCGCGCGATTTATCTCTTCGACGACAGCGGAGCAGACACCTTCCTGCGCATCCACGGCACGCCCGAGCCTTGGACCATCGGTTCAGCCGTGTCGAACGGCTGCGTGCGCCTGGCGAATGAGCACATCGGCGAGCTTTACGACCTTGTCGAACTTGGCGCGCCGGTGCTTTTGCTGCCCAAAGTGGAAAGCGTATAAGGGGCAGCCGAAGCCGCCCCCAAATGCTCAGACCTTGGCGAAGCGCAGGTAGGGCAGCTTGATGTCCAGCTCGCCGAAGCGTTCCGTGGCCTGCTCGTTGTTCAGCGCCAGCGCCACGATCACGTCCTGCCCCGGCACCCAGTTCGCAGGCGTCGCAAGCGGCACGCCGTCGGTCTTCTGCACCGCATCCAGCGCACGCAGGATCTCGGCAAAGTTGCGGCCCACCGACATCGGATAGGTCATCGTCAGCCGCACCTTCTTGTCCGGCCCGATGATGTAGACCGTCCGCACCGTCGCCGAGTGGGCCGGAGTCCGTCCCTCGGTCGGCAGGTAGAATTCGGCCGGCAGCATGTCATAGGCCTTGGCCACCGTCAGCGAGGTGTCGTCAATGATCGGGAAATCGGCCGGTGCACCACCAAAGGCTTCGATATCGCGCTTCCACTTTTCGTGGTCCGATACGCCGTCGACGGACACGCCGATCACCTTGGTCTTGCGCTTCTGCCATTCGGCGGCCAGTTGGGCGACGGCGGCGAACTCCGTGGTGCAGACCGGGGTAAAATCGCGCGGATGGCTGAAGATGATGCCGTAGCTGTCGCCCAGCCAGTCATGGAAGCGGATGGTCCCGGCGGTGGACTCAGCGGTGAAGTCGGGGGCGATGTCGTTGATGCGGACGGCCATGTGGAACCTCTTACGGTTGGAATCCTGTCTGGGGCGAACATATGCCTAACGGAACAAGGTTTCATCCCCTCGCATGATTTGACGGTCAAATAGGAAAGCCGTTCCACGCATGGCCACCCCTGCAGCAAGATCTTCCCGCTCGCCGCAGCTTCAGTCGAACGTCCCCGTCACCCGTCCGAACAGCATGAAGGCCCGCGCCGTGCGGGTGTCTGCCAGGTCGGCAAGCTCGGCATCCGTGGCATTGGGCTCGAAGGCGGCGAAAGTCTTGTCGAAGGTCCGCAGAAAATGGTGCGCCGCGTCGCGGAACACCGGGTCGGCCTTCATCCGCGCTGCGGTCAGGGCCAGCGAGGCGCGATCCCTGATCCCGCCCAAGGCTGCAATCGACCGGCCCCGTTCGCCCCCGGCAAAGCGCCGCCAAAGTTCGGGATGGCACAGGTCAGGCTGCAGATCATCGACGTAGATGCCATCCTGGCTGAGGAGGGTCAGCACGTCCTGCGCCGCCCGGATCAGCTTGGCCGAGGTCCGGTCCTCCAGCGCAAGTCGCAGGGCGCGAAAGCCCTCCTTGTCCTCGGGCGTCTCGGGAAATTGCAAGGCGCGGATGAAGCTTGAAACCGAAAGCGGTGGCCGGAACTCCTCGGCCGGAGTTCCAAGGGCCAGCGTCGGCTCCTCTGCGGCGGGTTCCGGCTGGGGTTGGACCAGCACGGCCTTCCGATCCGCCGAGGGCACCGACAGCGTGGCATCGCGCCGGGAAGAGAAGGTGGCAAGAACCGTCTCGGCCTGCTTGGTCGAGGCGGCGATCTCATCGATCTTCCGCTCCACCGAGGGTTTCAGGCCATTGCCCTGGCTTTGCGCTTGCACATAGCTGGACCGCATCGCGTCGACCGTGGCCTGCAGCCGCTTCGCCTCGGCCCTCAGCTCGCGGATCGAGCGAAGTGTGACCACCACTGCCCAGATCAGCGCGATGGGCAGGAAGACCATGAGCAAGGTCATGATCAGGCCCAGTGTGCGCGACTCGCTGCCCGGCGGTGTCACCAGCACATAGACCAGGATCAGAAGCACCCAGACCACGCTTAGGCCGATGCCCGCGATCTCCATCCCCCGCCGGGGTGGATCGTTGAGGAGCGCAAGGGGACCCTGGTCCAGACCAGCGTCCCGTTTCGGCAGATCCTTGACCGGCGGTTTCACCAGGGCATCCCCGGATCAGAGGTAACGGATCGACAGGACTTCGTAGGATCGGGTCCCGCCGGGAGTCTTTACATCGACGCTGTCGCCCTCATCCTTGCCGATCAGGGCGCGGGCAAGCGGAGAGCGCAAGTTCAATAGGCCATTTTCGATATCGGCTTCGACCTCGCCGACGATCTGGTAGGTCTTCTCTTCGTCGTTGTCCTCGTCGACCAGGGTGACGGTCGCGCCGAACTTGATCGAGCCGGTGAACTTGCTGGGGTCGATCACGTCGGCCAAGGACAGGACGCCCTCAAGCTCCTTGATGCGGCCTTCGATGAAACCCTGCTTTTCCCGCGCAGCGTGGTATTCCGCGTTTTCGGACAGATCACCGTGTTCGCGCGCTTCGGCGATGTCGCGGATGATCGCCGGACGGTCCACCGTCTTGAGCTGCTTGAGTTCAGCATCCAGCGCATCGAAGCCGCGCCGGGTCATCGGGATCTTTTCCATCGGCATTCCACAGTAAAAGAAGAAGCCACGGACCGGATCGCGGCCCATGACTTCGGACTAACTCCCCTTCACCACACCCGATGGAATGCATAAATGCAAGGGGTCATGCCGCGCGCGGGCAACAGTCCGTCGCGGGCAAGACAGAAAGCTTTGCGGCGGGATGTGCCTTTGGGATGTTGCGTCACGGTTGACCTTGCTGCCCCGCTGCGGCAACAGGGAAGCCGCGAAAAGCCAGTGTTTCAGGACCAGGTGTGGCCGCCCGGGGAAGGACAAGCGATGACCGCCATTCAGCGCGAGAAGATGGACTATGATGTCGTGATCGTCGGCGCCGGGCCGGCGGGCCTGTCAGCCGCGATCCGGCTGAAGCAGCTGGACCCGGATCGGTTGGTCGTCGTCTTGGAAAAAGGCTCCGAAGTCGGGGCGCATATCCTGTCGGGCGCGGTCCTGGACCCCTGCGGGCTGGACGCCTTGTTGCCCGACTGGCGCTCGATGGACGCTCCGATCAAGACGCCCGTGCGCGAAGACAATTTCTACATGCTGGGGCCGGCTGGCCAGATCCGCATCCCGAACTGGCCGATCGTCTCGATGGCCAATGTCTGCCGCTGGATGGCGGGCGTGGCCGAAGGGCTGGGCGTGGAAATCTTCCCCGGCATGGCCTGCAGCGAACTGGTGTTCGAAGGCGACACCGTCGTCGGCGTCGTTGCCGGCGAATTCGGCCGCGATCCTGAAACCCGCGAGCCTGGCCCGTCATATGAACCGGGGATGGAGCTGCGCGGCAAGTACGTCTTCCTGTCCGAAGGCGTCCGCGGCAGCCTGGCCAAGCAGGTCATCGCCAAATACGACCTGTCGAAAGGCCACTGCCCGCAGAAATACGGGCTGGGCATGAAGGAAATCTGGGAGATCGACCCCGAAAAGCACCGCGAGGGCACCGTCACCCACACGATGGGCTGGCCCCTTGGCAAGAATGCGGGCGGCGGGTCGTTCATCTATCACCTCGAGAACAACCAGGTCTACGTCGGCTTCGTCGTCCACCTGAACTACGAAAACCCCCACCTTTACCCCTACATGGAGTTCCAGCGCTTCAAGCACCATCCGATGGTGGCCGACCTTCTGAAGGGCGGCAAGCGCGTGGCCTACGGTGCACGGGCGATCAGCGAGGGTGGCTGGCAGTCGATCCCCAAGATGGTGGCGCCAGGGGTGGCGCTCTTGGGCTGCTCGGCGGGCCTTGTGAACGTCCCCCGCATCAAGGGCAACCACAACGCCATGCTCTCGGGCAAGGCCGCCGCCGAGGCCGCGCACGCCGCCATCAGTGGGGGCCGGCAGGGCGATGAGCTGACCTCGTACGAAACCGACGTCCGCCAAGGCGCCATCGGCCGAGACCTGAAGAAGGTCCGCAACGTCAAGCCGCTCTGGTCCAAGTACGGTCTGGTCGCCAGCCTGATGGGCGGCGGCGTGGACATGTGGCTGAACACCATCGGCCTGAGCGCCTTCGGCACCATCCGGCACGGCAAATCCGACGCGGCCGCCACGGGCCTGGCCAAGGACCACAAGCCGATCGACTATCCCAAGCCCGACGGTAAGCTGTCGTTCGACCGGCTGACCAACGTGGCCTTCTCCTTCACCAACCACGACGAGGCGCAGCCTGGCGTCAACCTGCCGAAATACGCGGAACCCGCCCAGCGCTACTGCCCTGCCGGCGTCTACGAAGTCCTGGGCGAAGGCGACACAGCCACCTTCCGGATCAATTTCCAGAACTGCGTCCACTGCAAGACCTGCGACATCAAGGACCCCAGCCAGAACATCGTCTGGACCACGCCGATGGGCGGCGGAGGGCCGAACTACCCCAACATGTGACGCCCTCACGAAAGCTTGTCCCAATCCCCGGGGCCCGGCCGCAAGGTCGGGCCCCGGTGCATTGCGCAGGCAGTTGGGTCCGGCTACCCTCGCCCTGTCCCTGTAGGAGAGGCCGATGCGCCAGATCATGTCCCGCACCCTGACCGCCCTTCTTCTTGCGGCCGCGTTGGGTACGCCATTGCGGGCCGAGGAACAGGTCGACAGCGGTGCCTATCTCGCCGCACGCACCGCCGAATCACAGAACGATTTCCGCGCCGCCGCGACCTGGTACGGCAAGGCGATCATGGCCGATGCGTCCAATCCCCAGCTTCTGGACGGTGCTGTCCTGGCCGAAATGGGCATCGGCGATTTTGCCCTGGCAATCGAGGCGGCCAAACTGCGCAAGGCCGTCGAGGGTCCCCCCAGCCAACTGGCCGAAATGGCGCTTCTCGCCGATGAAGCCCAGCGCGAGGACTATGCCGCGCTCCTCTCTGCCGCCGGGACGGGGCGTGACGTGGGCGACCTGACCAATTCGCTTGTCGTCGCCTGGGCGAAGGTTGGCGAAGGCAAGATGTCGGAGGCGGTCGAAGCTTTCGACGCCGTGACCAAGAAGAAAGGCTTCGAGGCTTTCGGTTTCTACCACAAGGCCCTGGCACTCGCCTCGGTCGGCGACTTCGAAGGTGCGGATGAGATCCTGTCCGGTCGTGCGGCTGGCCCGATCTATGTCATGCGCCGCGGGGTCTTTGCCCATGCGCAAATCCTGAGCCAACTGGAAAAGAACCCCGAGGCGCTGGCCCTTCTGGACCGCTCCTTCGGCACTGCGGCCGACCCGATGGTCGATGGTCTGCGCAAGCGGCTTCAGGCGGGAGAGCCCATTCCCTTCGATACGGTGAACTCGGCCCGCGACGGCATTGCCGAAGTCCTGTTCTCGATCTCGACGGCGCTGAATGGCGAAGCGGACCCGGTCTACACGCTGCTGCATCTTCGGATCGCGGGCTACCTGCGGCCAGACCATTCCGATGCGCTGCTTCTGACCGGTGATGTGCTTCAGGAGCTGGGCCAGCACGTGCTTGCCGCCGCAACCTACGCCGGATTTCCCCCCGAAGACCCGGCCTATGTCACCGCCGAGATCGGCCGTGCCGGCGCGCTGAAATCCCAGGGCCGGACCGACGCCGCGATCGAGGCGCTTCAGGCGCTGGCCCGGACCAACGGCAACATCCCGCGCGTCCATTTCGGTCTTGGCGACCTGCTACGCAGCGAGGAGCGCTTCGACGAAGCAGAGCTTGCCTACAGTGCTGCGATCGATCTTGCCAAACAGGCCGGGACCGAGGATTGGGTCCTGCATTTCTACCGCGGGATCTGCCACGAGCAATCCAAGGACTGGGCCGCCGCCGAGGCCGACTTTCGCAAGGCGCTGGAGTTGAACCCGACGCAGCCGCAGGTCCTGAACTATCTCGGCTATGGCCTTGTCGACCGCGGCGAAAAGCTGGACGAAGCCTTGGGGATGATCGAGAAGGCCGTCGCCGGTGATCCCGACCAGGGCTATATCATCGACAGCCTCGCCTGGGCCTATTTCAAGCTTGGCCGGTATGCCGATGCGCTGGAGCCGATGGAGAAGGCCTCGCTGCTGGAACCCGTCGATCCGATCGTCACCGACCATCTGGGCGACGTCTACTGGATGAACGACCGCACACTCGAAGCCCGGTTCCAATGGCGCCGCGCCTTGTCCTTCGAGCCGTCCGAAACGGACAAGGCCCGTATCCTGCGCAAGCTTGAGGTGGGGTTGGACGCGGTCATGGCCGAAGAGGGCGCTTCCCCGGCTCCGGTCAAGGCAGCCGAGAATGACAACTGAGGCAGTGGCGGAAAACGCGCCAGCCAAGATCAACCTCTGTCTCCATGTGACCGGGCGGCGCCTGGACGGCTATCATCTTCTGGACAGCCTCGTGGTCTTTGCCGACGTGGCCGACCGGGTTTTCGTGACGCCGGCGCATGGCTTGTCCCTGGTCGTCGCTGGTCCGGAAGGTGCCGGATTGCAGGCCGAAGCCGACAACCTGGTCCTGCGGGCTGCCCGGTTGTTCGGAGTTTCGGATGCGGCGCTGGTCCTCGACAAGCGGTTGCCCATCGCCTCGGGGATCGGTGGCGGATCCGCCGACGCGGCCGCGACGCTGCGGGCCCTGCAGCGCCTGACCGGGCTGCC
>LNFM01014594.1_pt1 | contig 10134 bp, 11 predicted proteins | sample 596031 | NCBI WGS metagenome assembly LNFM01 (sample SAMN04254537, study PRJNA301005) | activated carbon metagenome | isolation source: dual media filters at the Ann Arbor, Michigan drinking water treatment plant | place: USA: Ann Arbor | reverse complement strand
GTGATGACGCGCAGGTCGCGATAGACCTGCATCGAGTCGGCATTGACGACGACGCCGTTGTGCCGCTCGGCCAGCGCCATCGCCACCGCCGACTTGCCGCTGGCGGTAGGACCGGCGATCAGGACGGCGGCAGGCTGGGTCATGCGGGCGGGGCCGTCATTGAAGCGAGCGCTTTGCGGGCGTACATTATTGCCATGAAACAATCCGTGGTTTCCCGCAATGCCGATGTCATGGGCGGCACACCGGTGTTTCGCGGCACCCGCGTCCCGGTGCAGACGCTGCTCGACTACCTAAAAGCGGGAGATTCAATTGACGAATTTCTCGCCGGATTTCCGTCCGTCTCCCGCAAGCAGGTCATTGCGTTTCTCGACGCGCACCCGTAGCCCGGATGGAGCGCAGCGCAATCCGGGATGAGGCGCGATCGTGACTCAAGGCCGTGCGCCTCACCGTCGAACACCGACAAGCCGGAATGCATGACCCCGTGCGGTCGTCTTGCCGGGTCCGATCAGGCTTGCGATAAGCACCGCCTGTTTGACCTCTGGCATCGAATGACCCAATCCGCTTCCCACACTGCAACACACGTCGCCACGCTGATCGCGCCGCCCGGCCACCTCGACGCGGCCACGCTCGGCCGCGCCGGCGCCGCGCTGCCCAACGTGTCCGCGCCGCTTTGGCTGGCGGATGGCACCGCTGCCGACATTCCCTTTAGCCCGGAAGACGGCGCCGACCAACGCGCCCTGGCCGACCATCTGCGCGGTTTGCTTAACGGCATCGACGTCGCCGTACAGCCCGCCGCCGGCCGCCGCAAGAAGCTGTTCCTCGCCGACATGGACTCCACCATGATCGCGCAGGAATGCATCGACGAACTCGCCGCCTTTGTCGGCCTGAAGGATCATGTCGCGGCCATCACCGAACGCGCCATGCGCGGCGAGATCGAATTCGAGCCGGCCTTGCGCGAGCGCGTCGCGCTGCTCAAAGACCTGCCGGTCGCGACCGTCAACGAGGTGATCGAGAAGCACATCACGCTGACGTCCGGCGCGCGCACGCTGGTGCAGACCATGCGCGCGCACGGCGCCTACACTTGTCTCGTGTCGGGCGGCTTTACACTGTTCACGCAAACGATCGCCGCCATGATCGGCTTCGACGAGACGCGCGCCAATACGCTGGTGCTCGCCGGCGACCGGCTCGCCGGCAGCGTGGTCGAGCCGATCTTCGGCCGCGACGCCAAGCGCGCGGCGCTGATCGAACTGCGCCGCAAGATGGGCCTTGCGCCGGACGACACGCTGGCCACCGGCGACGGCGCCAACGACCTCGACATGATCGCCGAAGCCGGGCTCGGCGTCGCCTATCACGCCAAGCCCAAGGTGGCGCAAGCCGCCGCCGCGCGCATCGACCACGGCGACCTCACCGCGCTGTTGTATGTGCAGGGCTATAGGCGGACGGAATTCGCCGAAAACTGACGGCGACGGGGTTATAATGCTGTCATGGCCGGGCTTGTCCCGGCCATCCCGCTCAGGCAGGTCGGGCGATGGCCGAGTACTATGTCTATTTTCTCGCCAGCCGGCCCGGTGGCGCCATTTACGTTGGCGTCACCAACGACATCATTCGCCGCGTTCACGAGCACAAGTCGGGCGCTGTGAAGGGTCATACCAAACGGTACAATCTGGACACCCTCGTCTACTTCGAGAGCTATCCCGATATTCGCGACGCTTTGCAGCGCGAGAAGAACATCAAACATTGGCCGCGGGTGTGGAAGACAAGGCTGATCGCCGCCCAGAACCCGGAATGGCGGGACTTGTATGCCGAGATCGCGCGCTGATGTCTTGCCTGCCTAAGCGGGATGGCCGGGACAAGCCCGGCCATGACAAGGAATAAAACGCCAGCGCCCCGGCACCTGTCCCGGGCGCCGTGCGGCATGCAATGCCGCGCGGCAGAACCGGGACCGTCACAACGTCAGACCGTGGAAAGGTCCCGGCTCTGCGGCGCAGCGTTGGCACGCTGCACCGCGGCCGGGACAAGCCCTGCCATGACAACGGTTGAGCGACCTACTACTGCAGCGCCAGTGCCACGAAGCTCGGGTCGCCGTCGGCGTTCACCACAAGCAGCACCACCGCCTTGCGGCCGTCCTTCTTCAGCCGCTCGATGCGGCTCTGCAGTTCGGCCGCGGTGGCGACCGGTTCCTGCTGCACCTCGGTGATCACCATGCCCGGCACCAGCCGCTTTTCCGCGGCGGCCGAGTTGGCCTCGACGCCGGTGATCAGCACGCCCTTCACAGAGTCCCTCACCTTGTGCTTCTTGCGCAGGTCGGCGGTGAGATTGGCGAGATCGAGACCGAGCGCCTTGCGCACCGTCGTCTTCTCCTCCGGCGCGGCGTCCTTCTTGGTGGCCAGCGCCGCCTGCTTCTCGCCGTCCTCGAGACGGCCGAGCTTGACCGTCAGCTTCGTTTCCTTGCCCTTGCGGACCACGATCACTTCGACATCCTTGCCGACCGCCGTCTCGGCGACGATCTTGGGCAGGTCGCGCATTTCCTTGATCGGCTTGCCGTCGAACTGGATGACGACATCGCCCGGCTCGATGCCGGCGGGCTTCGCCGGGCCCTTGTCGTCGATGCCCGCGATCAGCGCGCCGCGCGGCGGCTTGATGCTGAGGCTCTCGGCGATCTCGTCGGTGACCTGCTGGATGCGCACGCCGAGCCAGCCGCGGCGGGTCTCGCCGAACTGCTGCAACTGATCGATCACCGCCAAAGCGGTCTTGGCCGGCACCGCGAAGCCGATGCCGATCGAGCCGCCGGACGGCGAGATGATCGCGGTGTTGACGCCGATGACTTCGCCCTTGAGGTTGAACAGCGGACCGCCGGAATTGCCGCGATTGATCGAGGCGTCGGTCTGGATGTAGTTGTCGTAGGGCCCGGAATTGATGTCGCGGTTGCGCGCCGAGACGATGCCCGCCGTGACGGTGCCGCCGAGGCTGAACGGGTTGCCGATCGCGACCACCCATTCGCCGAGCCGCAGCGTATCGGAATCGCCGAACTTCACCGCCTTCAGCGGCTTCTCCGGCTTGACGCGCAGCAGCGCCAGATCGGTCTTGGTGTCGCGGCCGACCACTTCGGCTTTCAGCGTGGCGCCGTCGTTGAGAATGACGCTGACCTCGTCGGCGTCGGCGATGACGTGGTTGTTGGTCACGACCAGCCCGGACTCATCGATGATGAAGCCGGAACCGAGCGAGTTGACGCGGCGCGGCGACGGCGTGGCGCCCGGTCCACCGGGGCCGCCGCGACGGTTCTTGAAGAACTCCTCGAAGAAGTCCTCGAACGGCGATCCGGGCGGCAGCTGCGGCATCGTCCCTTTGCTGATGTCGACCGACTGCTTGGTGGAGATGTTGACCACCGCGTCGATCACCTGCTCGGCCACGTCGGAGATGTTTTCCGGCCCGCGCGCCGCGGCCGGCGCCGTCAGCAGCGGTACAACCATCGCGGCGGCGATGGCGAGCGCCAGGGCCGGACGCAAACCTGAACGCGTGAACGACGGCAGCTGACGGGGGAAACGGCGCATGACGGAGGCGCGCATGGGCGTCTGATCTCCAGGAAAGGGACAGTGCACCGCGACAGTGCCGCCCAATTCACGGCGATTCAAGGGCTTCGGTTATCAATACACCGCGAGCGGCGCGATCCGGCCGCCGCTTGCGCGCGGCGCTAGCCCCGCACCAGCCACACCAGCACAAGGCCGATCACCGCCGAACCGACGCCGATGACCCGGAGCGAGGCCTCCGGCGTTTCCAGAACGCTGGCCATCGCCCGCTTGGCATGGGCCGGCAGCGCGGCAAAGATCAGGCCTTCGATGATGAAGACCAGTCCGAACGCGGCCAGAAAATCCGACATGCTGACCGCGCTCTTTCGTTACCGGGCCGGCGCTGCCTCGGTTGCCGGCGCCGGTGCGGGCGTGGCCGCAGCCGGCGTTGGCGCCGGCACCGCAGCCCGGGCGCCCGTGGGTGTCGGGGCGCCCGCCGGCGGCGTCGGCGCCGCCGTGGTGATGCCGCTCATGGTGCCCGACGGATCGTTGAAGAAGCGGAAGAAGCTGGTATCGGGCTTGAGCACCAGCCGGGTATCGCCCTGCCGCATGCTGGTTTCATAGGCCTGCATCGAGCGGTAGAACGAGAAGAAGTTGGGGTCCTTGCCGAAGGCGTCGGCGAAGATCTGGTTTCGGGTCGCATCGCCCTCGCCGCGCAGTTGCTCGGACGCGGAGGTTGCTTCGGCGATCAGCACCGTCACTTCACGGTCGGCGCGCGAGCGGATTTCCTGGCCGCGCTGGGCGCCCTGCGCACGGAATTCGGCGGCTTCCCGCTGACGTTCGGTCTGCATCCGCTGATAGACCGCCTGACTGTTCTGCTCCGGCAGGTCGGCGCGGCGGATACGGACGTCGACTACGGTGATGCCGTAGGACTTGGCGTCGCGATCGACCAGTTCGAGAATCCGGCTCATCAGGTCGGAACGCTGGTCGCGCACGACGTTGGTGAAGGTCGCCGCGCCGAGCACGCGGCGCAGCGCCGAGTTCAGCAGAATGGCGAGCTGCGAATTGGCGCCCTGGATCGAACCGAGCGTCTGGTAGTAGCGCAGCGGATCGACGATCCGGTAACGGGCGAAGGCATCCACCACCAACCGCTTCTGGTCGGACGCGATGACTTCCTGCGCCGGGGATTCCAGATCGAGGATGCGCTTGTCGATGCCGATCACGTTGTCGATGAACGGCGCCTTGAAGCTCAGGCCTGGCTCGCTGACGACGCGCACCGGCTGACCGAGGCGGACCACCAGCGCTTGCTGGGTCTGATAGACGGTGAAGATCGACGCGTAACCGACGATCACGGCGGCGACGAGAAGGACGACGGCGATGCCGCCGATGAAATTCAGCTTCATGGCCGGATTCCCGTCTGAGCCTGCGATTGCGGCTGGATCTGCGTGGCCGGACGTTGCTGCTGCGGCTGTTGCTGCTGCGCCGGACGTCCCAACTCGTTGAGCGGCAGATACGGCACCACGCCGGAGCCGCCGGTGTTCGCATCCAGGATGATCTTGTCGGTGCCGCCCAGCACGCGCTCCATCGTCTCCAGATACATACGCTCGCGCGTCACGGCCGGCGCCTTCCTGTATTCCTCATAGATGCTCAGGAAGCGCGCCGTCTGACCGGTCGCTTCCGCCACCGTCTGCGACTTGTAGGCTTCGGCGGCCTGCGTGATCTGCGCGACGCGGCCGCGCGATTCCGGGACCACCCGGTTGGCGTAGGTCTGCGCCTCGTTGACCGATCGCTCGAGATCGGCGCGGGCGGCCTGCACGTCGCGGAAGGCGTCGATGACCTGTGTCGGCGGATCGACCTTCTGCAACTGCACCTGCTGCACCAGGATGCCGGCGCCGTAGGTATCGAGCGTCGACTGCATCAGCTCGAGCACTGCGGTTTCGATGGTCTGACGTGCGCCGGTCAGGATCGGCTGAATTTCCGAGCGGCCGATGACTTCGCGCATGGCGCTCTCGGCCACCGCCTTCACGGTGCCTTCTGGATTCTGGATGTTGAAGAGGTAATCGCCGACGCCGGTCGGCTTGACCCGCCACAGCACCGCGAAATCCACGTCGACAATGTTCTCGTCGCCGGTGAGCATCAGGCTCTCTTCCGGCACGTCGCGCACGGTTGAGCCGCGGCGCGTGTCGTCCACCACCCGCATGCCGATGTCGATCTTGTTGACGCGCAGCGCCTTCGGCGTCAGCACGGTCTCGATCGGATACGGCAGATGGTAATTAAGTCCGGGTTGCACCTCGCGCACGTTCTTGCCGAAGCGCAACACGACGCCGAGCTCGTCCGGTTCGACCCGGAAAAAGCCGGAAAATCCCCACAGCGAGATGGCAGCCAGCGCCAGCAGCGCGAAGCCCTTGCCGCCGAGACTGCCGCCCGGCAGCGCCTGGCGCAGCCGGTCCTGGCCGCGGCGCAGAATTTCCTCGAGATCCGGCGGCGTCGCGCCGCCACCGGGCGATTGCGGTCCGGAGCCCCAGGGGCCCTTGCCACCGCCGCCCGAACCCCATGGTCCGCCGCCGCCGCTGCCGCCACTCTGATTGCTCCAAGGCATCGATATATTCTCCGGGGGGCCGGCGCCGTGCGGCCGGCTCACTGTAGTTGGGTGGGGTTATAGGGGACGCAAGCCCCCGATACAACGCGCCGATATGCGGCGCTTTGGCTCTCGCTCAGCGCCTCAGATAAGCCGCAACCGCGAACGCCGCGCTGTCGTCCGGCCCGGCCGGGTGTTCGATGCGCGAAACCTCCTGCCATACCGCCGGATCGATCGCCGGGAACACGACGTCGCCTTCGGGCGCGGCATGAACATGGGTGATGTCGAGCCGGCTGGCGATCGGCATGGTGCGGGCAAAGACGTCGCTGCCGCCGATGATCATGATCTCATCGGTGCCGCGCCGCTTGGCATCCTGTTTGGCAAAGGCCAGCGCCGCGTCGAGGCTGGTGGCCAGCACGCCGCCCGGAACCGGCAGCGCCAGATCGCTGGTGAGCACGATATTGGTGCGGTCCTTGAGCGGCTTGCCGATCGACAGGTAGGTCCGGCGGCCCATCACCACCGGCTTGTTGATGGTGACGGCGCGGAAATGCTGCAAATCGGACTTCAGCCGCCACGGCAACTGGCCGTTGCGGCCGATCACGTTGTTTTCGCCGATCGCCGCCACCAGCACGATATTCATGGGCTCATCCTCTCGCGGCCAAAGGTCTGCAAGGCCGGCCCGCTCAGGCGGCAGATTTTCCAGTCGTTCATCACCGTCGCGCCGATCGACCGGTAGAAAGCGATCGACGGCGCGTTCCAGTCCAGCACCGCCCATTCGAAGCGCGCCAGGCCCTGATCAAGGCAGCGCCGCGCCAGGCCCTGCATCAGCGCCGTGCCAATGCCGCGCCCGCGCAGGCCGGGCCTAACATACAGGTCTTCCAGATAAAGCCCATGCCGTCCGCGAAAGCTGGAGAAATTGACGAACCAGAGGGCGAACCCGGCCGGCTCGCCGTCCCATTCGGCAATGTCGCAGAACACCCGCGGCGTCCCGGCAAACAGCGCCGCGGCGATTTCCTCCGGCGTGGCGTCGACCTCGCTTTGCAGGTTTTCGTAGTCGGCCAGTTCGCACACCAGCGCAAAGATCAGCGCCGTGTCGGCCGGCGCCGCCGGGCGGATCGTGAGGCTCCCCGGCGCGCTCATACCGCGACTTGCGCTTTGATATGCGGATGCGGCTGGTAGTTCTCGAGCGTGAAGTCTTCGAAACGGAACCCGAAAAGATCGTTGACGGCCGGGTTCAGCCGCATCGCCGGCAGCGCATGCGGCGCGCGCGACAGCTGAAGCTCGGCCTGTTCGAGGTGATTGAGATACAGGTGCGCGTCACCCAGCGTATGAATGAACTCGCCCGGTTTCAGGCCCGTCACCTGCGCCACCATCAGCGTCAGCAGCGCATAGGACGCGATGTTGAACGGCACGCCGAGGAAGATGTCGGCCGAGCGCTGGTAGAGCTGGCACGACAGCCTGCCCTCCGCGACATAGAACTGGAACAGGCAATGACACGGCGGCAGCGCCATCTTGTCGACGTCGGCCGGGTTCCAGGCGGTGACGATCAGCCGTCGCGAGTCCGGGTTGCGCCGGATCATGGCGACGACGTTGGCGATCTGGTCGATGGTCTCGCCGTCGCGCGCCGGCCACGACCGCCATTGCCGGCCGTAGACCGGGCCGAGTTCGCCGTCGGCGTCCGCCCACTCGTCCCAGATGCGCACGCCGTTGTCGTTGAGGTATTTGATGTTGGTGTCGCCGGCCAGGAACCACAGCAGCTCGTGCACGATCGACTTGAGATGCAGCTTCTTGGTGGTCAGCATCGGAAAGCCGTCGCTGAGCGCAAAGCGCATCTGATGGCCGAACACCGACAGCGTGCCGGTGCCGGTGCGGTCGCGCTTCTCCACCCCGTGGTGCAGCACAAGTTCCAGCAGATCGAGATATTGGCGCATGGCTTCGGCCCGTGTTCCGCGACTCGGGGGAAGATGGGGAAGTCTACGCCTTCCGGCAACAGCACGGCAGCGGTTTACCCCGCAATTCGCTGCCCGGAACCCTGAGGCCGGCACGGCAGCCCCGGAATCAACAAGGCCGGCATTGCGCCGGCCTTGTTTCGTTTCCGCGTATGCCGGGATGCCGGCTAGTTTTCCGACTCGACGAACACCTCGTCGCGCTTCTTCTTCAGCATCGGCAGCATGGCCAGGACCAGCAGCGTGATGGCGACAAAGAGCAGCCCCGCCGAAATCGGCCGGGTTGCGAACACGGTGGCGTCGCCGCGCGCGATCAGCATGGCGCGGCGGAGGTTTTCCTCCATCAGCGGGCCGAGCACGAAGGCCAGCACCAGGGGCGCCGGTTCGAAATCGTGCTTCACCAGCCAGTAGCCGATCAGGCCGAAGACCGCCGCGATCAACACATCGGTCGGCGCATTGTTGATCGAGTAGATGCCAATGCAGCAGAACACGATGATCGACGGGAACAGCAGCCGGTAAGGCACCCGCAGCAGGCTCACCCAGATGCCGATCAGCGGCAGATTGATGATGATCAGCATCAGGTTGCCGAGCCACATCGAGGCGATCATGCCCCAGAACAGCTCCGGCTGTTTGATCATGACCTGCGGTCCCGGCACGATGCCGTGGATGGTCATGGCGCCGACCATCAGCGCCATCACCGCATTCGGCGGAATGCCGAGGGTCAGCAGCGGGATGAACGCGGTTTGCGCCGCGGCATTGTTGGCGCTTTCCGGCGCCGCCACGCCCTGGATGGCGCCGCGGCCGAAACGCTCCGGATGCTTCGACATGCGCTTTTCGAAGGTATAGGCCGCGAACGACGACACGACCGCGCCGCCGCCGGGCAGAATGCCCAGGATCGAACCGAGGATGGTGCCGCGCGCGATAGACCCCGACGCATCGAGGAGGTCCTGTCGCGTCGGCATCAGGCCGGTGATCTTGGCGTTGACGATCTCGCGGCCTTCCTTCGAAACTTCGAGGTTGCGAATGATTTCGGCAAAGCCGAACAGACCCATCGCCACATTGGCGAAGCCAATGCCGTCGGACAACTCGGGGATGTCGAAGGTCATGCGGCCGGCGCCGGTTTCCAGATCGGAACCGACCATCGACAGCAGCAGGCCGAGCACGATCATCGCCACCGCCTTGAGCACGGAGCCCTTGGCCAGCACCACGGCGAAGATCATGCCGAGCACCATCAGCGAGAAGTATTCGGCCGGACCGAACATCAGCGCCACCGATGTCAGCGGAGCGCCGAGCGCGGCCACCAGCACGGTCGCGACGCAGCCGGCGAAGAACGAGCCGAGCGCCGCGATCGACAGCGCCGGACCGGCTCTGCCCTGCTTGGCCATCTGATGGCCGTCCAGACAGGTGACGACCGATGTCGCTTCGCCTGGAATATTGACCAGGATCGACGTCGTCGAACCACCGTATTGCGCGCCGTAATAGATGCCGGCGAGCATGATCAGCGCGCCGACCGGCGGCAGGCCGAAGGTGATCGGCAGCAGCATCGCCACCGTGGCCACCGTGCCGACGCCCGGCAGCACGCCAACCAGCGTGCCGACGAGAGCGCCGAGCAGACAGAACATGATGTTGTAAGGGCTCGCGGCGACCGAAAAGCCGAGCGCAAGGTTTGCAAGAAGGTCAGTCATTGGTCATGCGCCCGATCAGTACCAAGGCCAAAGCTGAAACGGCAGCCCCAGCAGATAAACGAAAAGGATGACGCAGAAAATTGTCATGCAAGTCGCGGCGATCAGGCTTTCCAGCCAGCGCATCTCGGTCGATCCCATGATCGACACGATGAAGGCGGTATAGGTGGAAATGATCAGGCCCATGGCCGGAATGTGGATCGGGCCGATGCTGATGCCGCGGATCAAGGCGGCAAACAGCAGAATCGCCGATACGACAAAGGCCGGACCCTTGATGGCGAAACGCTCGATCTTCGGCCCATCGACCAGCAGACCCGTCAGCGCCACGATTGCGCCGATAAAGGCAAGCATACCGGCGAAGATGCGCGGCGCCGTGCCGGGGCCGAAGGCGAAGCCTTGCTGTCCCGGCAAATTGGATGAAG
>LNFM01013859.1_pt1 | contig 10134 bp, 6 predicted proteins | sample 596031 | NCBI WGS metagenome assembly LNFM01 (sample SAMN04254537, study PRJNA301005) | activated carbon metagenome | isolation source: dual media filters at the Ann Arbor, Michigan drinking water treatment plant | place: USA: Ann Arbor | reverse complement strand
TGGTCTCGCCCTGCTTGACTGAAACGGAGGCAGGGGTGAAGCGCATCTTGTCGTTCATGTCGATATTGATCGTGCGCGTGATCTGTTTCGGATCACCCTGTTTGCCGAAGGCCTTTTCTTCCGGGTTCAGTGCGGCCGGTTTGCCGCTTTTTTTGCCATGCGCTTCGCTATGGGCCCAGGCGGGCGTAGCGGAGAGTGCGGCCAGCATCAGCGAGATGAGCAAGGGGCTGCGATATGTCATGAAATTTCCTTAAAATAATAAATAAAACAAATACTTAATTGACTTGCAATAATGCCCCCAAGGTTACTTGAGGCGGCGCCTTGAGGCATATCAAGTCGAGAAATGGACTCGCCCCGATCCGCAAGAGGTCGTTCGCAGTGAATCGGCTTCCCACGGGATCTTTGGCGCATTGGCGGCTGGATGGTTCAGGTGGTGCACTGTTTCAATGCGACATGCCTGGGCCATGGCGTTTGATGGCCGAGGCATTGGCGGCCTTTTCCGGTGCGCCGGTCTGGCGCGTTGCAGAGGGTGTTGTGCCGGTCCACTCGTAGGCCACGGTGCCGGGCGGAAATTTGTACGGGCCGGGATCGCTGTAATCGCCGGATTTCTGGTCCTTGCGGACCTTGAGCACGCTCAGCATGCCACCCATGCCGATGGGGCCGAACTGTCCATGCCCGGTCATCATGGGCGCGGTGTTCTCGGGAAGCTGCATTTCCATTTCCTTCATGTCGTACATGCCGCGTTCGCCCATCAGCATGTAGTCGGGCACCACCTTCTGGATCTTGCTGACCAGGCCCCGGTGGTCCACGCCGATCATGGTCGGCACGTCGTGTCCCATTGCATTCATGGTGTGGTGGCTCTTGTGACAATGGATGGCCCAGTCGCCTTCCTCGTCTGCGATGAACTCGAGTTGACGCATCTGTCCGACGGCGATGTCAGCCGAGACCTCGGGCCAACGGCTTGTCACGGGGGTCGGGCCACCGTCGGTGCCGGTCACTTCGAACTCGTGGCCGTGCAGGTGAATCGGATGATTGGTCATCGTCAGGTTGCCGATGCGGATGCGCACGCGGTCTCCGTGACGGACGTTGAGGGTGTCGATACCCGGGAAGACGCGGCTGTTCCAGCACCAGATGTTGAAGTCGAGCATGGTGTTGATCTTGGGCGTGCGGGAGCCGGGCTCGACGTCGAAGGCGTTGAGCAGAAAACAGAAATCGCGGTCCACCTCCTTGATCAACGGGTGCTTTGCCTTGGGGTGGGTGACCCAGAAGCCATGCATGCCCATGGCCATTTGGGTCATTTCGTCGGCGTGGGGATGGTACATAAAGGTACCGGGGCGGCGCGCCTCGAACTCGTAGACAAAGGTCTTGCCGGCGGGGATGGAGGGTTGGTTCAGCCCTGCGACGCCGTCCATGCCGGCCGGCAGACGCTGCCCGTGCCAGTGCACGGTGGTGGGCTCGGGCAAGCGGTTGGTCACGAAGAGACGTATGCGGTCGCCTTCCACCACCTCGATGGTCGGGCCCGGACTTTGCCCGTTGTAACCCCACATGTTGACCACGAAGCCGGGAGTGACCTCGCGCACCACCGGCTCGGCCACCAAGTGAAATTCCTTGACCCCGTTGTTCATTCGCCAGGGCAGCGTCCAGCCGTTGAGGGTGACAACCGGGTTATAGGGTCGGCCAGTGTTGGGTGCGAGGGGGGCGCCCGTGGCGGCAGAGGTCTGGATGACCGGCTCGGGCAACGCAGCCAGCGCAGAGCGGGCGATCACCAAACCGGCGACCGATGCGGCGGCTCCGGCGAAGAACTGTCGGCGGGTGGGTTTGTTCTGTGTCATGGAAGGGAATCCTCGTGTCGATGTCGTGTCAATGACCGGCGGGTGCGGCGCCGGCACCCTGATTGCCGCCGCCCAGCGAGACAAAGCTGTCCGGCTGGCCGCCTTGCAGCACCCACTGCAGATCGGTGTCGGCGATCAGGGCGTCGCGCTGGACGCTGATCGCCGCCACCACGGCTTGCGAACGGGCGCCCACATCGGCCAGCAGATCCCATACGCTTTTCAGCATGCCGTTGTAACGCAGCAAGGTTTCCTCGCCAATGAGCTCACGCTGTTTCAATATCCCCTCGCGGTGGATGCGGTGGGCCTGCAAACTGGCGGTGTAGGCGGCAAAGGCTTGCCTGGCCTGTGAGGCTGCCTTGCGGCTTTCGGCCTGGGGCAGATGACCTTGAATGGCTGTCAGGCGTTGCTGCAGCTGCGTTTCGTTGATCGGGGTTGCCGGCGGATCCGGCAAGCGGTCCGGCAATGCCACACGGTCATGCACCGAATCCAGCGCCATGGCCTTGAGCAGTGCCGATTCGGCCTGCTGTACCGCCAGCCGTGCGCGCGTGAGTTCCAGGCGGGCAGACGATTCGCCGAGCGCGACCTGGGCCTGCTGGTAGGTACTCCAGTTGCCGACGCGCACCATGCGACGTCCCAGTTCGGCTGCTGCTGCAGTCGCCGTCAGCGCGTTCTCGTGATGCTGCAAGGTTTGCCGCGCGGCCACGGCTGTGAACCAAGCTTTGCGCGTCGTCGCGGCAATTGCAAGCAGTCGGTCTACCTGATGGATCCAGCTCTGCAGGCTGGGGTCCAGCGAATTCCAATCTCCGGCAGCGATGCCTTCGGCGTTCCGGCTGCCCAGTTGGGCTAGAGGAGACGCCAGTTCTAGGTGTGCACTCCATGCCGCACGAACCGCATCGGCGGGAGAAGCCAGCGCGAAGCCGGCGGCCGGGCTCTGCGCGGTGGCGGCCTTGGGTGTCTGGCTTTGTTCCCAACGCAGGACATCGGCATGCCCCCGGGGAAACTGGCCTACTGCTTCGTTGGCCTTGCGCCATTCCTGCGCGGCGCTCTCTTGCCCTTGAGCCTGGACGGCCCAAGGTAATACAGCCAAGCCCAGTGCCAGTACGGGTCTCAGCGTCAGGCTTGCCCATCGATGTTTCATCGAAGTCGCTCCTCTTGATATGGATCAACCCGGTGAGTCTGTTCAGTGGGTGCCGACAGGAAGCTGTCCGAAAAATTACAAATATGTCATCTTCGAGCTATGGCCTGTTCTTGCGGGCAAACTGGAAAAGCAAAAAAGTCGGAATTTCTGTCGGTTTCTCTGCTTATAAGGTGCTTTTCATGGCGTTTGACGCGAATACCACTGCCTTCTTCCTTCTTATTACTATTGAAGATTACATAATTCAGTGACAAAGAACCGTCATTCCGGACGCGCGTAGCGCGAGCCGGAATCCAGTTTCGCTTCAATACAAAACCTCTGGATTCCTGCTTGCCCCCGAAGGGGACTTCCTTCGGCGCGCGCAGGAATGACGGGAGCACAATCCTCGTGTCACTTACATATGTAATTTTCAATAAGACGAACAAAAGTAGTTTTTCAGGGTTTCTACAAGAAGTTCTTCTGTGAAGATATTGATTATTGAGGATGAGCCCAAGACGGGCGACTATCTGCGCCAGGGCCTGCGTGAGGCGGGATTCGTCGTGGACCTCGTGTCCAACGGCGAGGATGGCTTGCACCAGGCGCTGGAGGGCGAGCATGACCTGGTGATTCTGGATGTGATGCTGCCGGGCATGGATGGCTGGCAGGTGTTGCGCAGCCTGCGCAGCCACGGCCGGCTGACACCCGTGCTGTTCCTGACTGCGCGTGACCAGGTGGAAGACCGGGTCAAGGGGCTGGAACTGGGCGCGGATGATTATCTGGTCAAGCCTTTTTCCTTTGCTGAGCTGTTGGCCCGGGCACGCACCATCCTGCGTCGTGGCCGCAGCGGCGTGGAGAGCACTACCCTGCAAGTGGCTGATCTGGAACTCGACCTGCTGCGCCGACGAGCAAGTCGCGCCGGCAAGCGCATCGCCCTCACGGCCAAGGAGTTTGGCCTGCTGGAACTGCTGATGCGCCGCCAGGGCGAGGTGCTGCCGCGTTCGCTGATTGCGTCGCAGGTTTGGGACATGAATTTCGACAGTGACACCAATGTGATCGAGGTGGCGGTGCGGCGCCTCAGAGCCAAGGTGGATGATGGTTTCGACGTCAAGCTGATCCAAACCGTGCGCGGCATGGGTTACGTCCTGGAAGTGCCCGACACCCGATGAAGTGGCCGCAACTGACCCTGACCGCCAGACTGACGATCCTGTTTACCGGGGTGGCTGTTTCGGTTCTGCTCGGGCTGGGCGTTCTGGTTGCCTGGGCCACGGACCGTCATTTCGTGGAACTCGATCACAGCTACTTGAGCGACAAAGTGCATCTGGTTGAGAAATTCGTCGCGGAAGCGAACACCCCTGCCGAGTTGAAGAAGGTGCTCGACGAAATGCTCGGCAGTCACAGTGGTTTGTTCATTCAGGTGTGGAAGGATAGTGAGCTCGTTTATGGCCCTGCGGACCTGGCCGAAAATGCACCGGTCGGATTTCTCCCTGAAGGAAATTTCGCCGATTGGAAATATGCGGATACGGAACTCCGGGGGTTGGTCGAGAGGCTGAAACTGCGTGCCGATAGTCCCTGGGTGAGCACCGGATCCCGGGATGTACGCGTGTTGGTAGCCGTAGATACCGTGCACCACGAGCATTTCCTGGCCGCCATGAAAAAGACGCTGGTCCTCTACATTCTGTTCGCAACCTTCGTCAGCGGTTTGCTCGGCTGGTGGGTTGCCCGCAAGGGGCTGGCGCCATTGAAGGGGATGCGCGAAAGGGCGAAGTCCATCACCGTACACAACCTGCAGGAGCGCATGCCAGTGGACTCGGTGCCGGTGGAGTTGGCCGAACTGGCAGTGGGATTAAACAGCATGTTTGACCGGCTCAACCGGGATTTTCAGAGGTTGATGGATTTTTCCGCTGACCTGGCGCATGAGCTCCGAACACCCCTGAGCAACCTGTTGACCCAAACCCAGGTGGCACTGGCGCAGCGGCGAAATCCCGACGAATATCGAGAGGTCCTCGCGTCCAACGCTGAAGAGTTCGAACGCATGGCCAAGATGGTCTCGGACATGCTGTTTCTGGCCAAAATGGAAAACGGCATCGACCTGCCGCACCGCGAGCTCATCAGATTGGATGACGAAGTGCGTGCGCTGTTTGATTTCTACGAAGCCGTGGCCGGGGAGAAGAATGTTCGGCTGGATCTCAAAGGGCAGGCTGAGATGGATGGCGACAAGCTGATGATCCGACGCGCCATCAGCAACCTTGTGTCAAACGCTTTGCGTCATGCTGATGCCGGTTCAGTTGTCGAAATCGACATTTCCTCGCGCGAAGACGCAGTGGAACTGAAGGTCATCAACCAGGGCCAGACGATCGCCCCGGATGATCTGCCACGACTTTTTGATCGCTTTTACCGGGCCGACAGATCCCGCGGGCATCCGGCGTCGGAGGGAGCGGGTCTGGGGCTGGCGATCACCAAGGCCATTGTGGAGTCACACGGAGGCCGGATTGGTGTGCGTTCCTCGGAGCGGAGAACAAGTTTTTACCTGGAGTTTCCCAGGCCATAACGCTATCCCCTCGAGGGGTGATCCGCCCTCCGGCAATAATGCCAAAGAATTTTCACTCGCCCGAAGTCTTAACACCATAGGGCGTTTTCCAGGAAGGTACTATTCCTCAGGCTTGCCCCTTCAGACGAAGTGCATTTGTTACGACTGATACAGAACTTAATGCCATGGCTGCGCCCGCAACGATGGGCGACAGCAATATCCCGAAAGCGGGATACAAAACGCCTGCCGCAACCGGAATCCCGAGCGCGTTGTAACCGAAGGCGAATACCAGGTTCTGGCGGATGTTGCGCATCGTTGCGCGGGATAGTTTGGCTGCACGGGCAATGCCGCGCAGGTCACCCTTGATCAGTGTCACACCGGCGCTCTCCATTGCAACGTCGGTGCCGGTGCCCATGGCGATCCCGACGTCTGCCTGGGCCAGGGCAGGCGCGTCGTTAATTCCATCTCCCGCCATTGCAACCTTATGTCCATCTGATTGGAGGCGTTTGACATGGCCTGCCTTGTCCTCCGGCAATACTTCAGCCAGAACTTCGTCGATGCCGAGCTGATGTGCAACTGCTGCAGCGGTGCGTCGCGAATCTCCGGTCAGCATCACGATGCGTACACCGGAGAGTTTGAGTTCTGCAAGTGCGTCGGGCGTGCTGTCCTTGATCGGATCGGCGACGGCTGCAATGGCAGTGGCAACACCGTCCACACTCAAAAACACCACGGTTTTGGCCTGGGTGCGCAGCGTTTCCGCCTGCGTTTCCCATTGCTGGGTATCAATACCGTGTTTTTTCAGGAAATCCCGGCTGCCAACCAGGATCTTACGGGCCGCAATTTCCGCCTGTACGCCCAGACCGTTCGCGACTTCAAACTCCTTGGCCGGTTGCAGCAGGAGATTGCGGGTCTTGGCGCCTTCGACCACCGCATGCGCGATGGGGTGCTCGGACAATTGTTCGACTGCGGCCATCAGCGCGAGAGCCTCATCTTCGGGCATGCCGGCCGCCGCAAAATCGGTCAGTGCCGGCTTACCCTTTGTCAGCGTACCGGTCTTGTCGATGACCAGGGTATCGATATCGCGCATGCGCTCGATCGCTTCGGCACTGCGGAACAGGATGCCCGAAAGCGCGCCTTCACCCATGGCGACCGTCATTGAAATCGGCGTGGCCAGTCCAACGGCACAGGGGCAGGCGATGATCAGCACGGCGATGGCGTTCAGCAGTGCGTACGTAAGTCGAGGTTCCGGCCCCACGACCCACCAGACCAGTGCGGTCAGGAGGGCAATCCCGACAACGACTTGAACGAAATACGCGGCGATGACATCGGCGAGTCTTTGGATTGGCGCACGTGTGCGCTGCGCTTCACCTACCATGTGCACGATTTTGGCGAGCAAGGTATCTGAACCCACGCGTTCGGCGCGCATCACCAGTGAGCCGCTGCCGTTGATGGTCGCACCGGTCACCCGGTCTCCGGCCGCCTTGGCCGCGGGCACGGGTTCTCCGGTGATCATCGATTCATCCACCCGGCTCGCGCCATCGATCACGTTGCCGTCTACCGGTATCTTCTCGCCCGGCTTTACGCGCAGGCTGTCGCCGACCATAACCGAGTCAAGCGGCACCTGCTCCTCGGTGCCATCTTCGCGCAGGCGCCAGGCGAGATTGGGTGCGAGTTGCAGCAGTTCCCGGATCGCCTGACTGGTCTGTCCCATGGCACGTGCCTGGAGCACGTCGCCGAGAATGACCAGCGTCACGATGACTGCGGCGGCTTCGAAATAGGTGCCGACTGCGCCGTCATGTTCGCGAAACTCCGGCGGAAACAGGTCGGGGAGAAACACGGCGGCGAGGCTGAACAGATAGGCCAGTCCCACACCCAGGCCAATCAGCGAGTACATATTGAGCGCGCGGTGCGCAAGCGACAGCCAGAACTTGCGCAGGATCGGCCAGCCGACCCACAGCACCACCGGTGTGCCCAGAAAAAATTCCCACCATCCGCGCTGTTGCGGCGCGAGTCCGAAAGGTTCGCTTATTCCGACCATGGGTGACATCGCGAGCACCACAAGCGGGATCGACAGCACGATGCCGACCCACATGCGGCGGGTGAGGTCGTGCAGTTCGCTGTCGTCAACTTCCGCAGTTCCGGCAACGGGCACCAGGGCCATGCCGCAGATCGGACAGTCGCCGGCAGCATGGCGCAGGATTTCCGGGTGCATCGGGCAGGTCCATTGTGCTACGCCTCCCGGTCCCGCGGATTCGAGCGGCACGTATTTTGTGCCTTCGTGATCGTGCTTGCGGTCATGGTGCGCATGTTTAACGTCTGCTTTCATTGGCAGTCTCCTTGATCACCGTACGGCTGACGGATAGACATTACGGCATTTGACACATTAAAACTAAGCCGTGCCTGCAGGATTTTCTGTGCGCTGGTGCACCTTCGAGGGAGTGGGTGTATCAACCCGTGTCATGAGGACGCCAATATACGTGCTCGGCGCCCGCTCGAATTGGTGGCGGCATGATGTGGAGCAGAAGTAGTAGGTATTTCTCCTCAACACGGATGCAACAGCAGGCGTTCCGTACTCATGAGTATTCCTTCTGAGTGAAGGAGGCGCTCTGCAAAGCAGGGCGCCTCCGATTGATCACCTGGCGGGCATACCTTGCATCATCTGGTCATGCTGCATCATCTGCTCCATCATCATCTGCATCATGTCCATGCGCTTTTCCATCATGTCCTGTCGCTGCTTGGGGTCCATGCCTGACATGTGGCCGCCTCCAGCGCCGGAGCCCATGCCCATGCCGCCTTGAGCACCCATCATGTGACCTCCCATGCCGCTCATCATGGAGCCGCCCATGCCGCGCATCATTTTCATATTGGCCTGCATGGACTGCATGTGCTCCTGCATCAGTTTTTGACGCTCCTTCGGATCCTTGGTCTGGCGGATTTTGTCCATCTGTTGATGCATTTGTTTCATGTTTTCCTGCATCTGCGCCATGTGCTTGTCATCCATCATGCCCATGGGTTTGCCGGCCATCGGCTTGGTGGGTGTTTCAGCAGAAAGAGCGGCAGGGGCAGAGAGGGTCAGTACGGTGAGTATTGCTGCGGAAATTGCGGATTTCATGATGTCTCCTTGAATTCACGATAGAAATCGTCCGGAAGTGATCCGGTCGGGAACTGCCTGGGTACAACGGGAATTGTGCCGGCGAGATATGCCGGCGGCAGGACTAACTGCGGAAGTTGCCGAAGAGAATGAAACGGGGTTGCCCGGCAACGGGAGTCCGTGGCGCGCAAAGATTCAGCGGGGAGATGGCGTCTGTGGAGTGGCTAGTGATGTTTGCAATTACCGTTGGCGGATGGTCCGGGGAGACTGACTCAAGAACCAGGGCCGCTGCCTGCGGGGTCGGGGATTTTTGGTGGCAGTGCAGAGGGGTCTCAGCGGGCGTACTGTTGAGCCCCGACACCGAATCTTTTGCGGCATTGGCCTGGTGGTTGGCTACGGCCTGCGTGGCAGGTTTGGCGGCGTGATGCGCAAGACCACCTGCAGAAGCTGAAAAAGGGATCAGCATCAGAGTCGCCGCGAGGACGATCATCCGGACCAAATCAAATCCTTCAGCGCAAACTTTGAGCATGGGAAGCATGCTAACTATGACCCGAACTTGCTTGTTGATGTAAATCAAATTTCGGCAGGTAATTGTTGTAAAAGAAAAACTATGACTTTGTAAATGCTCGAATAACCACCCGCCGCTGCATCAGGAACCATGCCGCCGGTATCACCAGCATCGACAGCAGCGGTGCGGTGATCATGCCGCCGATCATCGGCGCGGCAATGCGCTGCATCACCTCGGCGCCGGTGCCGCTGGACCACATGATCGGCAGCAGGCCGGCTACGATGACCGCAACGGTCATGGCTTTCGGCCGCACGCGTAGCAACGCGCCTTCGGTGATGGCGGCCATGACCAGTTTCAGATCAGGCGTTGCACCGGCGGCGATGTGCCGGTCGAGTGCCTGTCGCAGGTAGAGCAGCATGATCACGCCGAATTCAGCCGCCACACCCGCCAGCGCGATGAAACCGATGGCGGAGGCCACCGACATGTTGTAGCCGAGCAGCCACATTAGCCACAGTCCGCCGCAGAGCGCAAACGGCACCGTTGCCATGATCAGCAGGGCTTCACCGACGCGACGGAACGTCAGGTAGAGCAGCACAAAAATGATCACCAGCGTGAACGGGATCACCAGCGCGAGCCGTTTTTTTGCACGTTCCAGGTATTCAAACTGGCCGGACCACGCCACCGAATAACCGGCGGGCAGTTTGACCTGTGCCCGCACCGCGCGCTGTGCATCATCAACCACCGACTGCAGGTCGCGGCCACGCAGGTCGACATAGACCCAGCCCGACAGCCGCGCGTTTTCGCTCCTCAGCATCGGCGGGCCGTCAACGATGGCGATACCGGCGAGCGTTCCGAGCGTGATCTGCGCGCCGCGTTCCGTGACGATTGGCAGGCTGCGCAGTTTTTCGACGGAATCGCGCAGTTCACGCGGATAACGCACGCTGATCGGAAAACGCTGCAGGCCTTCGACGGTTTCGGCGATGTTTTCGCCGCCGACCGCAGCCGACACAATGTCCTGCACGTCGGCAATGTTCATGCCGTAACGCGCCGCGGTCAGGCGGT
>LNFM01013858.1_pt1 | contig 10134 bp, 12 predicted proteins | sample 596031 | NCBI WGS metagenome assembly LNFM01 (sample SAMN04254537, study PRJNA301005) | activated carbon metagenome | isolation source: dual media filters at the Ann Arbor, Michigan drinking water treatment plant | place: USA: Ann Arbor | reverse complement strand
CCTGAAAGCCAAAATTGCCCCCGTTTTATCAAGCCCTTGCTAGAATTGCCGCTTTGCAAAAACCGGCAACTTCACAAGGCAGGGCATGGCGCTTCTCGAGATCCGCAACGTAACCCGGCGTTTCGGCGATTTCGCCGCCGTCAACGACGTCAGCATCAGTATCGAAGCCGGCGAATTCTTTACCCTGCTTGGCCCATCCGGTTGCGGCAAGACCACCCTGCTACGGATGATCGCCGGGTTCGATGCCCCGGACGCTGGCCAGATCGTGGTCGATGGCCGCGACATGACCGGCATCCCGCCGGAGTCCCGCAATATCCACACCGTGTTCCAGAGCTATGCGCTGTTCCCGCACATGACGGTGGAGCAGAACATTGCTTTCCCGCTGAAGATGACGAAATGCGATCCGGCCGAGATCGCCCGCAGGGTGGAAGAAACTCTGGAGGACGTGCGCCTGACCGGCATGAACCGGCGCTACCCGAACGAACTCTCCGGCGGTCAGAAACAGCGGGTGGCGGTGGCCCGGGCCCTGATCAACCGGCCGAAGTTGCTCCTGCTTGATGAACCCCTGGCGGCGCTGGACGCCAAGCTCAAGGAAAACGTGCAACTCGAGTTGATCGGTTTGCAGAAGGAAATCGGCGTGACCTTCGTCTATGTCACGCATGACCAGGGTGAGGCGCTGGCGTTGTCGCACCGGATCGCGGTGATGAACCAGGGGCGGGTCGAGCAGCTCGACGAGCCGTCCAGGATTTACGGCTTTCCGAAGAACCGTTTCGTCGCCGATTTCATCGGCCAGTGCAACCTGCTCGAGGGCCGGATCGAGGCCTGTGCCGGCGAGCGGATGACGATAAGGCTCGACGGCATCGGCGAGGTGGCGGCGCTGAATGTCGAGAACGACGAACCCGGGCTCGAAGGGGTGCTGGCGCTGCGCCCGGAGAAAGTTGCCATCGGCCGCGAGCTGCCGGCCGACGCCGGCTACAACCGCTTTCCGGGCAAGGTCCACGATTTTCTCTACCTCGGCGACGTCACCGTCTATATCGTCGAGCTCGCCAGCGGCAAGCGCATCGAGGCGCTGTTGCCGAATTCTGCCGCCGGGCGCACCAAGTTCTTCGAGGCCGGGGACGAGGTCCAGGTCGGCTGGCACTACGACGCCGGCCATTTTCTGAACGACTGAGCGCACCATGGCCGCACCCAGGAATCGCCTCCACCAATGGCTGATCGGCGGGCCGCCGCTCGCCTACCTCCTGGTGTTCTTCGCGATTCCGGTGCTGATCATGGTGCTGGCTTCGTTCCGCAACCCGGGCGAGTTCGGCGGGCTGGCCCCGCTGTTCTACGACGATGGCGACGGACGGCAGATTGACCTGACCGGCGAAAACTATGGCCGTTTCTTCTCTGATTTTCTCTACACCCAGCTCTTCATCAAGTCGTTCATCTATGCCGCGATCACCACGATCGTCTGCCTGATCGTCGCCTATCCGCTGTCGATGCTGATCGCGCGTAGCCCGAAGAAGAACCGCGACCTGCTGGTGCTGCTGGTGATCCTGCCGTTCTGGTCGAACTTCCTGATCCGGGTATATGCCTGGATGATCATCCTCGGACCGCAATCGGTGTTCGTGCGCGGCCTGAACGGATTCATCGGCTGGTTCGGCTTCGAGCCGGTGTCGCTGCTTTACACACCATTCGCGGTGATCGTCGGCTTGGTCTATGTCCACTTGCCGTTCATGGTGCTGCCGCTGTTTGCCAATCTGGAAAAGCATGACCCGGCCCTGCTGGACGCCGCACAGGATCTGGGCGCAAACGCCTGGCAACGATTCTGGCGGGTGACCTTCCCGCTGTCGCTGCCCGGAGTTTATGCCGGTGCCGCTCTGGTGTTCATTCCGGCGCTGGGGATCTTCGCGATCCCGGACATCCTCGGCGGCACGGAGGGCATCATGATCGGCAACGTCATCAAGCAGCAGTTCCTGGATACCCGCGACTGGCCATTCGGCAGCGTGCTGTCGATGGTATTGACGGCAATGGCCGTGGTGCTGGCCGGACTCGCCGCAATGGTGGCACGGAGGTCGCGGGTATGAACCGCCGTTCTCTTTGGCTTTGGGTTGCCGGCCTGCTGGCCTATGTCTTTCTCTATGCCCCGCTGGTGATCGTGGTGGTTTATTCGTTCAATGATTCGCGGCTCAATGCCGAATGGGTCGGGTTTACCTTCGACTGGTACCGGAAACTCTTCGGCAACGAGAAGATGCTGAAGGCAGCCTGGAACTCGCTGGTGATCGCGCTGACCGCCAGCGGCGTGGCAACGGTGCTGGGCACCATGGCCGGCTATGCCATGTACCGCTACAAGGTGCGGTTGCTGCCGGTGATGGTGCTGGCGCCGATCGCCATCCCCGAGATCCTGATGGGCGTCTCTCTGCTGATTTTCTTTGTCATGCTCAACCTCACCCTGGGCATGGTGTCGATCGTGTTGTCGCATATCGCCTTCTGTGTCGGCTTCGTCGCGATCGTGGTGCGTTCGCGCCTGGCCGGCATGGACGAAAGCCTGACCGAAGCCGCCCGCGACCTCGGCGCCACCCCCTGGCAGGCGTTCCGGCTGGTGACCCTGCCGCAGATCATGCCCGGCGTGGTGGCGGGCGCCCTGATGGCCTTCACGCTGTCGATCGACGATTTCGTCATCACTTTCTTTACCGCGGGCGTCGGCTCCTCGACCCTGCCGCTGCAGATTTACACCATGGTCAAGATTTCGGTGACGCCGGAAGTGAATGCGGTGTCAACCCTGTTGATGCTGCTGACGTTGGCGCTGATACTGACCGCATCGCGGCTGTCGCCGGGGGCCTTGCGCAGCCGCTAAGCACTAGGCCGGGGCGGTCCCGCGGGCGTCAGGGCTCTGGACTGCAAGGCCGGTATTTCTTAATCTAGGCATCTTGAAACGGGTATTCCCCAACCACGGAGAGCGACCATGAAAAAACTGCTGGCCCTGCTGCTGCTCGCAAGCCTTCCCGCAATGGCGAAGGACGAGCTGCACCTCTACAACTGGAACGACTACATCTCCCCGGAGACGGTGGTACGTTTCGAGAAACACTGCAAGTGCAAGGTGGTGCAGGACTACTTTGGCGACAACGAAGAGGTGATCGCCAAGTTCGCGGCCGGTGCCAAGGGTTACGACGTTATCGTGCCCACCTCCAACTACGTCTCCGGAATGGCCAAGGCCGGCTGGCTGCAGCCGCTCGACAAGAGCAAGATTCCGAACCTCAAGAACGTGATGCCGCAGTACCTCAACACCGAGTTCGATCCCGGCAACAAGTTCTCGGCACCCTATGCGATGTCGATCACGCTGCTCGGTTATAACGACCAAAAGATGAAAGAGCTCGGCATCACCGTGGATTCCTGGGCGGTGATCTTCGATCCCAAGATCCTCGCCAAGATCAAAGGCAGGGTATCGGTGCTGGACAGCCAGAGTGAACTGATGGCGGCGGCACTCAAGTACCTGGGCTACTCGGTCAACGAGCGCGATCCCAAGAAGTGGGAGGAAGCCAAGAACGTGATCATCAAGGCCAAGCCTTACTGGGCCGCGTTCATGGCGCAGGGCTACATCAAGGAGCTGTCCACCGGCAACCTGTGGGTGGTGCACGGCTACTCGAACGACATTTTCCAGGCCGACCTTGGAGCGCAGGAAGCGAAGCAGAAATTCCGGATCCGCCATAGCCTGCCCAAGGAAGGCGCGGTGCTGGCGCTGGATACGATGGTGATCGCCAAGACGGCGCCGCGCCCGGATCTCGCGCACCAGTTCATCAATTTCATGCAGGACGGCAAGAACTCGGCCGACCTGACCAACATGATCGGTTCCGGCAACCCGAACGCGGATGCGATGAAGTACATCAAACCCGAGATCAAGTCGATCAAGGCGGTGTTTCCGGATGCCGACTCGGCCAAGCGTCTGGAAATGCTCAAGGACATGTCGGCCCGGGAACGCCAGCTCCTCAACCGGATCTGGACCGAGATCAAGGCCAGGTAATTCGGATATTCGCATCGGAAGAACCCGCGGTTAGAAGAAATGAAGGGGCGGCGCCAGCCGCCCCTTTTCTATTGCCGGTCCCTCCTATTTCTTCGTGACCCGGATGACACCCGAGAGACACGATCGCTCCTTCAACAACGAATAAACCGCAAAGGACGCCAAGGACGCAAAGGGAAATCAAATACAAAAGCGGGTGAGTGGTAGAACCGTGCCTCAATACCTACGCCAGACCCGACACTTCCAGGTTGCTTGGTCCTCACGTATTTTTCCAAGTTTTGCCTTTGCGTCCTCGGCGTCCTTTGCGGTTAATGTTTGTCAGTCGGAGCTTTACCCTGAGGGTCCCGGTCTGCCGGCGGAATGCTTACAGGGACTCGCCGTAGGCCGTGTCGAGCAAAGCTAACAGCCGGTCAACTTCCGCGTCTGGCAGAAACTGGATTCCGGCCGCACCCTTTCTGCCGCTTCCCGATTCGAACGCGCGCGCAATGGCATCGATACCTTCGCCCTCACCGCTTCCGCTGGCGGCGCCCGGCGCGCGCAGGCTCACCCGATAGCCGGCGCCGCTGCGAACCAGCAGCGCGACCGCGCAGCCGGGATGACGCTGCGACAGCGCATTGGCAAACACGCCCGATACCCGCCGGCTCCAGGCTTCCTCGGGCATGAATACCGCGACGACGCTGTTGCCGGATGGTTCTACCGGCAGCGCATCCGCGCGCTCCATGTCCTCGGCGCGGGCGCGCTGCAACAGCGCGAGTTCTGGCGCCTCGTGCGCGAATACCAGCGGATCGGCATATGGTTGCAGGCGCCGGTACAGTTCAGCCGGAGCAAAGTGCAGATCCTCGATCTTCTCGCCGTAGGCGTTGTAGTTGATGCATTCACCAAGCTCCCGAAGGACATTAGTATCGCCTGCGCTCAGCCCGAGCGTTTTGGCAGCGGCCCGCGCCGGTACCTGCAGGTTGTCGCCGAACGCGGCGGCCACTGCCCACGCACGGTGGCGGCCGCCGAGATGCCGGTCGACGATCAGGCTGGTACAAACGTCCGGCCCGGTGTCGATGTGTGCTTCAAGCAAGGGGTGCCGGGGAACCTCGCCGGCAAAATGGTGATCGAAGTACCGGCAGCGCGCGCCGGCTTCCAGTGCCCGCATCAATCCGGCGCGATTGGTATCCAGCGAAAGATCGAGGACGGTGATCCGGTCGCCGGCTTGTGGCGTAATCCGCTCCAGCAATTGGATATCGCGTTTGACGCCGGTCAACAGTTCGGAATCGCAAGGCTCGGCGAGCCGCAACTGCTGCAACGCGCAGATGCCGTCCGCGTCGCCGTTGAAGATGTCATAGAATCGCATGCGTTGGCCCTGATAACGGAATCGCGCGGCCGGGCCCGGCGCACCCTCCCAGGAAAACATGAGCGGTTCGTTCCCATTCACGGTCGCGCGCCATGCGCGAAGTTCCAGGCTGGTGCGCTATCTCTCGGTAGCTTACTTGGCTCTGGTGGCGTATGCCAGCCTGTATCCGTTTTCCGGATGGCAGGCTCGCAGTGCCGATCCGACAGCTTTCGTGTTCGCGCCGTGGCCGGTCTACTTCATCGTTTCCGATGCGGTGCTGAACCTCCTGGCCTATCTGCCGCTCGGTCTTCTGCTGACGCTGATGTTCATGGCGTGGATGCCGCGGCTGGCGGCGGCGGTGCTGGGTGTACTCGTGAGCGCCTGCGTCAGCTTCGCGGTCGAGTATGCGCAGAACTTCCTGCCTGTGAGGATTCCGTCGAACGTGGACCTGCTGACGAATACCGCCGGCGCACTGCTGGGTGCTGCCGGCGCTTACGCATTCGGTAATCGCTGGTTGCTGTCCGGCGATCTCTATCGGTTGCGCGGGCGCCTGTTCCAGCCCGGCGCCAGCACCGATTTTGGCTTCATGCTTCTGGCCATGTGGTTGTTCACCCAGCTCAATGCCGAGGTCTGGTTGTTCGGCAACGGCGATCTGCGCAAACTGCTGCCCGATTTCGTCGGCATGCGCTTCTCCGCCGAAGGCTATCGAATGCTCGAGTCCGGCGTGGCCGCGCTGAACTTCTGCGGTGTGGGGTTCATGCTGGCTGCCATCGCGCGTTCCTATCTGGCTTCGGCGCTCGCGCTCGCGGTGCTTACCGCCACTGCGCTCGTGCTCAAAACGGTAGCGTCTTCGGCGCTTTTCGTGCCCGGCAATCCCAGCCTGTGGCTCACCCCGGGATCGCTGGCAGGGCTGGCAATCGGCGCCGCGTTCTGGCTCCCGCTCGCCACCGCACCCCGGCGCTGGCTGGTGCGTCTTGCCGCCGCCTGCCTTGCCGGCGGCCTGGTGCTGGTGAACCTGGTTCCGGAGAACCCCTACCTCACTGCGGCACTGCGGGTCTGGCAGCACGGTCACTATCTCAGCTTCAATCACATGACCGGCACCTTGTCCCTGATGTGGCCGTTCGTCGCGATCGCCTACATGGGCTACCTGATGCGCCGGCATCCGCTTCCGGCTGTGGCGCGTTGAGGCCGGCCAGTTTCCACAGGAGGAGTTTGCAGACATGACAGGCGCGGAATCGGTGGACTCGCTCGCGCAGTTGCGCGTGCACCTGCGGCAGTTTGCCGCGGAGCGCGACTGGGCGCAGTTCCACAACCCCAAGAACCTGGCGGCGTCGGTGGCGATCGAAGCCGCCGAGATCCTCGAGCATTTTCAGTGGCTGACGCCGGAACAAAGTGCAGCCCTGCCGCAGGCGCAACGCGCTGCGGTTGCGCACGAGATTGCCGACGTCCTGCTTTACCTGGTCAGGCTCGCCGATATCCTTGGCATTGATCCGGTCGAAGCCGCGTACGAGAAGATCGTGATCAATGCCCGCAAGTACCCCGTGGTGCGCGGCCTATAATAAGCAGCTTCTAAAGGACCTTCCCTGTGAGTTACTACCGGCATCACGTGTTCTTCTGCTGCAATCAGCGCACCAACGGCGAGGCTTGCTGCAACGACCAGCATGCACAGGAAATGCGCGATTACGCCAAGGCGAAAGTCAAGGCCCTGAAGCTTGCGGGTCCGGGCAAGGCAAGGATCAACCAGGCGGGTTGCCTGGACCGCTGCCAGGAGGGCCCGGTTATCGTGGTCTATCCGGAAGAGGTCTGGTACACCTACGTGGACAAGAGCGATATCGACGAGATCATCGAAGAGCACCTGGTCCATGGGCGGGTTGTGGAACGGTTGCGGATTTGAGGCCGACGGCACCATCCCGCGAGTCGATCGAGGGCCCGGCGGGCAAGATCGAGATCGCGATCAACGACCCCGGGGAATCGCGCCGCGGCGTGGCGCTGCTGGCCCATCCCCACCCTCTCTACGGCGGCACACTCGATAACAAGGTGGTCCAGACTTTGGCCAAGGCGTTCTTCACGCTCGGCTATTGCGCGCTGCGACTTAATTTTCGCGGCGTCGGCGCAAGCGACGGCGTGTTCGACGAGGGTCGTGGCGAAGTCGAGGACTTTCTGGCGCTGGCCGAGCATGCGCGCCGCAGTTATGGCGATGCCGAACTGGCGCTGGGCGGTTTTTCCTTTGGCGGATTTGTCGCCGCGTCGGTCGCAGGGCAGCTGGCGCCCCGGCACCTGGTGCTGGCCGGTCCCGCGGTGAACCGTTTCCCGGTGGGCGCGGTGCCGGCAGCCACGCTGGTGATCCACGGCGAGGAAGACGACGTGGTACCGCTCAAGGACGTGCTCGATTGGGCGCGTCCCCAGCAGTTGCCGGTGGTGGTGTTTCCGGGAGCAGGCCATTTCTTCCACGGCAATCTGGTTGCGCTCCAGCGGCTGGTCGAGCGGCATTGCCGCGACTGAATCTTCCGCAGACTGACAAAGGGAAAGTGCGCGATGCTCTGGGTCAAATCCTTCCACATCATTTTCATGGTGACCTGGTTCGCCGGGCTGTTCTACCTGCCGCGTCTGTTCGTCTATCACGCCTCCAGCGAGGACCAGGCCAGCATCGAGCGTTTCAAGATCATGGAGCGCAAGCTGTACTACGGCATCATGACCCCGGGCGCGGTGGCCACGCTGCTGTTCGGCTTTTGGCTGTGGCTGGGTTACGGCTTCAGTGGCGGCTGGCTGCATGCCAAGCTGGCGCTGGTGGCGGTGCTGGTGGCCTATCACCTGTACTGCGGAAAGCTGCTGGCGGATTTCAGGCACGATCGCAACCGGCACGGCCACGTGTTCTATCGCTGGCTCAACGAACTGCCGGTGCTGGTCCTGATTGCGATCGTGCTGCTGGTGGTGCTCAAACCGTTCCAGTGAAAACATGATTCTGGCCTGCAGACCGGCTGCCCTGATCGCCCTGCTGTTCGCGGCGTTGAGCGCCTCTGGCCAGACTGCCGGGCGGATTCTGGTGCAGAGTTCGCCACTGGCCGGCTTCCAGTACTACGAGGGCAAGGCGCTATGGGAGCAGATGAGGATCGGCGACGCCCTGACGCTGGTCAGGGAGCCGGACAATTCCCACGACCCGCTGGCGGTTCGGGTCGAGTGGAAGGGCAACAAGCTGGGTTACGTTCCCCGCCGTGAGAACCAGGCGGTCGCCCGTCAGCTCGACCACGGCAATCCGCTGGAAGCGCGCATCGTCAGGCTGGTCAAGCACCGCGATCCGTGGAAGCGCATCGAATTCGAAGTGTTCCTGCGGCTGTAACTGCGAATGGGAACTCTTCACCACAGAGACACAGAGGCACAGAGGCACAGAGAAAATCTGCATGTGATTTAACCGCCGAAATTCCAGGTACGCCGGATATGAAGTCTTCGGATCCCGTTCGTAGCATTCAATATCTTGCGTTTCTCTGTGCCTCTGTGTCTCTGTGGTGAAAACGAAAGAAATGATGAAAGCATGAAAAGATTCTTCGCGCCCTGCCCGCGCGGACTGGAAACCCTGCTTGCCGCGGAACTCGCCCCCTTGGGCGCCACCGACATACGGCCGGCAGAAGGCGGGGTGGGGTTTGCCGGCGATTTTGCAGTGGCTTATCGCGCCAATCTCGAGAGCCGGATTGCCAGCCGGGTGTTGTGGCAGATCGGCGCCGGGCATTACCGCAGCGAAGAAGATGTTTACAAGGGCGTCACCGGCCTCGACTGGAGTCGACTGTTCGATCCGGATCGCACCATCCGGGTCAACGTTTCCGCGATTGCCAGCCCGCTCAAGAGCCTGGATTTCACCACGCTGCGGATCAAGGATGCAGTCTGCGATAAGTTCCGGACCCAGACCGGGCGTCGTCCCAACGTCGATACCGCCAATCCGGATGTGCGTATCCATGCCTTTCTCGATACCGAGCGGTACACGCTTTACCTCGATACGTCCGGCGAGCCGCTGTTCAAGCGTGGTGTGCGGCGTGCAGGCGGCGATACGCCGCTACGGGAGAACCTGGCGGCCGGCATTCTCAAGCTGACAGGATGGACGCCGCACGAGCCCCTGCTCGATCCGATGTGCGGCAGCGGCAGCCTGCTGGTCGAGGCGGTGCAGATTGCCCGCAAGATTCCACCCGGACATCTGCGCAGCTTCGCTTTCGAGAAACTGCACGGCTTCGACGCCGCAGCCTGGGCCCGAATCCGCGAGGCGGCCACATCCGCGATCGATGCCGGCGCAAAGCCGGCGATCTTCGGATCGGACCTGTACGGCGATGCGGTAGAGCTGGCGCGGGAGAACCTGGCGGCCGCGGGCCTGTCCGATACAGTCGGCCTGAAGCAGGCCAACGTGCTGGAAATTTCAGCGCCGGCCGCCGCAGGCGTGCTGGTAACCAATCCGCCTTACGGCGTCAGGATGGGCGAACAGGACGAACTCGCCGCCTTTTACCCGCAGTTGGGCACCCTGCTGAAGAGAAAATTTTCCGGCTGGCGCGCTTATGTCTTTACCGGCGACCTGCGCTTGCCGAAGCTCATCGGCCTGTCGCCGTCGAAACGCACCCCGCTCTACAACGGCCCGCTGGAGTGCCGGTTGTACGAATTCAAGATGGTTTCCGGGGCGATGCGGCGGGAGAAGAAAGAACAGGACTCGGGACTCAGGACTCAGGACTGAGGACTAAGGGTAGAAGCAATCCGCAGGAAAAGATCGCCGCCCTTTCTCCTGTCAATCGGCATCGGGTTTTCGTCTTTACTCGACCCTGAGTCCTGAGTCCCGAGT
>LNFM01013857.1_pt1 | contig 10135 bp, 4 predicted proteins | sample 596031 | NCBI WGS metagenome assembly LNFM01 (sample SAMN04254537, study PRJNA301005) | activated carbon metagenome | isolation source: dual media filters at the Ann Arbor, Michigan drinking water treatment plant | place: USA: Ann Arbor | reverse complement strand
GTCCGAGAAAGAATTTTTCACTTTTTAACACGGCACCTGCACCCATATTAATCCGGGTGCCACGCTCTCCGCCAGTAAAGGCAAAATCGCCCTGATCGAATACATTTATAGCTGAGTAGTCGGTACGATAATTTTGAAAGCCGGCTTGCATGCCAAAGCTAAAGGTGGTTTCATTCAGGTTGAGTTTGTAAGCAAACGTCATGTTGGTTTCGGTATTGGTTATGTTTCCAATCTTATCGTTCATGAAGACAATGCCAAGTCCTACTTTGTTATTCACAAGTGAAGTATGCGCAGTGGCGTTGATGGTTTGCGGATGGCCGTCAAAGCCCGTCCATTGAGTTCGATAACCTGCCATGATAGTAAGATTGTTATTCAAACCTGAATAAGCAGGATTGATAACCAATGGATTGAGCATGTACTGCGAATACAGAGGATCTTGTTGTGCGAAAACTGAAACAGAAGCAAGCAGGAAGAGGAGGGTGTAAAGTTTTTTCATACACCAAATCTGATCAAAATCAGTTCATAAAGGTATCACATGATGATGTGAGGTTGGTAATGTATAAGAAACTGCTTACCGTCCTGTTAGTGTTAATTATCTTTTTCAGACTCTTTATCAAGATTATAAAATTGAATCTTATAGTGAAGGGCTAACCGGACCTTTGTTGTTGGCTATGCGGATAATAAAATAACCGATCACGCTGGCTATAATAGACGCAGCAAGCACGCCCAGCTTGGCTTGCACTGCATATTCTTCCTGTCGAAATGCCAATCCTGAAATAAAGAGAGACATGGTGAACCCGATGGCTGCCAAAAACCCTGCTCCCCACATGTGCCACATGTTAACTCCTTGTGGAAGCACGGCCCATTTAAAGAATAGTATCAGATACACCACCCCCACTACCCCGATAACTTTGCCCACCAGTAACCCGAAGAAAATTCCCATCGATACCGGACTTTGAATTTGTGTAGGGAAATCGCCAGATAATTCTACTCCAGCATTACTTAACGCAAATATGGGCATGATCAAAAACGCTACAAACGGATGCATGCTATGCTCCAGACGTTGCAAAGGAGTAAGTGCCTGCTCTGAAAAATTTTCAATTTTAGATAAAATTTTGAATTGCTCTTTTGATACAGTGGGTAGGGTATTGACTTCCGCGGATTTAAATTGAACAAGAAGTCCTTCTAGTTTTTGACTATAATAATCAGCTGAAACTTTAACTCTAGCAGGTATGGTAAAAGCAGCCAATACCCCGGCAATGGTGGCATGTACGCCCGACATGATAAATGCCAGCCATAAACCGGCTATGCCTACGATGCCATAGAATATAGTACTCCTTACGCCCATTAAATTCGCCACGATGAGCACCACCATAAAACCAGCTCCCGTTACTAAACTAACAACGTTGATGTCGGATGTATAGAAAAGTGCAATGACGAGCACAGCGCCAAGATCATCGACAATAGCCAGTACGGTGAGAAATATTTTGAGTGAAAGCGGAACTTTATCACCTAATAAATAAAGTACGCCCAAAGCAAAAGCAATATCCGTGGCCATGGGAATGCCCCAACCATCTACGGTGTCGCCTGAATGATTAAAAATGAGATAGACTAGCGCAGGCACCAACATGCCGCCCATAGCAGCCGCGATGGGAAGCACCGCTTTTTTCGGATCACTCAATTCCCCGGCAATTATTTCTCGTTTCAACTCAAGACCTACAACGAAAAAGAATAAAGACATAAGTCCATCATTGATCCAATGATGTAAATCCTTGCTGATGATGTACTCATCGTATCCAATGCTTACCTGATGTTTCCATAGTTGCTGAAATTCTTCGGACCAGGGTGAATTGGAAAGTAGTAATGCTAGTGCAGCAGACGAAAACAACACAATGCCACTTGTAGTGCTGTTGTTGATAAACCGACTTAACGGATCAATAATCCATCGGTCAACCGGATAAGTTCTTTTATTATCATCCTTCATCTTCATCAAACTAGCAGATAATGAGAACTTTCAAAGTCTTTTGCAATTAATAATACGCATGCTGTTGATTACCGCATCAAGCCATGGAAATTAGAGGTGATGAAGTCAGACTTCTAATAGCAAATTTTCTGCCACGAGATAAAATATCTTATTTCTTTAAAATCAGGTACCCGGTCTTTGTTTCTCGTGTGGATTTGAGAAAGATTTTGTAGAAATATGTTCCCGTAGGGAGTTCGTTTCCATTTTGATTGAGACCTTGGAATGCATTGACCTCGGAGTAATTTTCAGTTTCAAAGACTTTGCTACCCCAACGGTTGTATATAGTGACTGTGTTATTAGGTTCCAACAGTTCAATATTTAGAATCTTGAAGAAATCATTTTTACCATCGTTGTTGTGCGAGACTGCATTAAAGATTTCAATTTCACCGATAACATTTATCTGAAGTTGTTGTGTGGTACATTCTCCAAACACATCGCACGCACGAATAGTAATTACATCGGTTCCTGTAAAGGAATTGCCAGCATAATTAATCTGTAGGGTCGTTCCATTCAGCGAAGCCTGAGCACCACTGGTTGGCTGTTGCACAATATTTAATGAACTCAATACAAGATTATTGTCGTCATCTGAAATTAGTGTTGATAAATCGATCGATACAGTATTGCCGATGGTAGTACTTAAAGTTGCAGCATTAATAACGGGAGCCGAGTTGGTGCAAGGTGAAGGCACAACGGTTATGGTAATAGCATCCGAAGCCGGACTGATGCATCCATTGGTATTAGTTACAGTCACTGAATAGGTACCCGAAGTTGTAACTGTAATTTGTTGTGTTGTTTCTGCATTCGACCAGGTGTAAGCAGCAAATCCATTGGGTGCGTTAAGGGTAAGGATGTCAGTACTACATACACTCAAAGTATTTCCTGGTAGGGGAGTAGTGGAAGCTAAGATGATTGGTTGATGTGGTAGTGGTTGAATGGTAGCAACAACCGGAGTTCGCTCGCTTTCGCAGACACTGTTGTTAATGGAAACATAATAGGTAGTAGTGGCAGATAGCGGTGGTGTGTTGAAAGTTTCATTGATTGCCCCTGTCAATGCAGTACCTCCTGATGCCACATCATACCAGCGGTATTGACAGTTATTACCGCCCGATGCTGTAAGTGTAATGATTGCATCAACCCCACAGGCTTCATTATCAATAGTCGTTGGAACGGCAGGCACCGGATTGATAAAGGCTGTAACCTGCACCCGGTCGCTTTCGCAGGTTCCGTTTTGAATGGTAACAAAATATGCGGTAGTGTCTGTGAGAATTGGTGTTTGAAAAGTATTTTCCGTTATTCCGTCAATGGCATTCACATCGGTGAGCGATGTATACCATTGATAGCTTTGCGTAGCAATCGCACCCGATGCGGAAAGCAATACACTGCCATTTCCACAACTGGCCGCATCTATTACAGCAGGTGGAGAGATTGGATCGCAGATTACTGCGGGCGTAGCAAAGGCATGCACCGCTTGTTTGCTGCGCTTGTTTGCATTATCAATTGCCGTAACACGAATTTCATAATTCGTATCGGGTAAAAGACCATCCAGTACAGCATTAAAATCGAGTGTCAGGTTTGCGGCTGGAGGAAAGTTTGAAACCGTGCGCAGTTCGGATGGTGTTTGGGTTGCAATATCTTTATAGAAATACTCCACAGCAACAATCTCACTACCTTCATTTGCATTATAAAAAGGTCGTGCCAACGGCTGACTCCAGCGCCCATTTACATCTTGCGTGCGTAGATACAGGGTATGAGAACCATCGGGTACACTGGCAAGATTAATCACAAAGCTTTCGGTAACGTTTGAAGTTGAAAGTGCAACCTGTTCGGCATTGCCAAGGCCCGGATCGGTATCGATAAAATACTCCAGGCGTATTAAGGCAGGTGTGGAAGCCGATTGCGCATTGCGCTGCACAAACACCGGGTGAATAACCGGTATGCTCCACAACCCGTTGCTGTCTTTCGCGCGAATGTATAATGAGTTAAACCCTTCGGGGATGGTGCTTAACGGAATGGTAAAATCACGTGTAATGTTGATGGCAGCTGTGATAGGTATCTCGATTCCATTTCCGATACCTGGATCAGTGTTAAAAAAATATTCAATACGTGTAAGTGGAGTTATACTGGCGCTTTGAGCAGATAGCTGTACATATACAGGATGAATAACTGGAATACTCCATAAGCCATTATTGTCTTTGGCGCGGATGTAAAGCGAATGAAAACCTTCGCTTACGGTGCCAAGCGGTACAGTAAAACCCTGCGTGATGTTGACTGCGTTGGCGATGGGAATTACAGTGCCGTTACCAAAGCCGGGGTCTATATCAAAAAAATATTCTACCCGCGTAAGCGGAGTTACACTGGCGCTTTGCGCAGACAGTTGTACATAAACAGGATGAATAACCGGAATACTCCACAATCCATTATTGTCTTTGACGCGGATGTAGAGAGTATGAAAACCTTCAGTTACGGTGCCAAGGGGTACTGTAAAACCTTGCGTGATGTTGACTGAACTGGTGATGGGGATAGAAGTAGCATTGCTAAAACCCGGATCGGTATCGAAGAAGTATTCCGCGCGCGTAATATTTTGCGCATATAGCGAAGCACTAATGACTAAGAAAAGAAGTATTAGACGCAAAATTCTTTCAGTTATTCGACTTGGCTTTAATCGTAATAGGCAATCCGGTATTTTTTTCACCTGTTGTGGGTGCATTAAGTTGGTAAATGGTAGGTATGGGCGGTATACCCGAGAGTACATACGGTTCATCACCACCAAACATGCCTATGTCTACGCCCTCATAACCTGCACCTATAGCAGGGGAGCCCTCTTTGAGTTTCCAGTAGCTATCGGTAGATCCAGTACCGTCAACTATAGTGCTAAGCGGTACATTGACAAGGTTGCCATTGGTTGCAGCAAATGGGACACTATTGATTGCAATATTATTGCGGACAACAGAACCTGTTGCAATAAGTGCATTAGTAGGCGCGAAAAATAGATTGTTCTGAATAAGCGCATTTGTAACATTCAATGAACCCTGAATTGTGTTGTTTGAAATTTCAAGCCCTGAACCCGATGAGATGACAGAATATGTACTAGAAGAAAAAGTGTAGAGAAAATTATTTCTTATGCGGATATTCGAAAATCCAGGGTCAACCAGAACACTTGAGCCCAAAGTTGATTCAGGTGGTTGCATATAGTTTTGAACGATATTAATGAACGAGCCTTGAACCCTGATATAAGCTTCGCTTGCGGTTCCACATAATCTCCATCGAAAAGTATTTCTCTTGATAAGAATATTGCTCGTAGAAATTCTTATCCGGCCAATCATCCTAACACCCATAAGAACACTTCCCTCAGAGCCGGCCGCAAAAACCAATCCCTCTTCACATGGATTGGATAAAGATTTATCCAATGTTGCCGATAAAAACGAAACTTGTGTCTCCGGATTATTCAAAAAATACCCAGGCCCAATAATGATGAGTCGTTTGTTGATGGTAACTTTTGTTGTGATGTAACTCACTCCCGAGCCAATCAGGTACAACGTATCTCCCGCATTGGCGCCATCATGGGCTTCTTGTAAATTCGCAAAATCCTTTGAAGCGCTACCTGGGTCACTGTCTACAATCCAGATTTTAGCGGAGACAGTGAGGGGTAGTAACAGTAAGGCGATTAGGTATAGTGGCTTCATACGTATATTGTTAGAATATTTTAATAGGGATTATAAATCAGCAATAATTAAAGCCTACAATCAATAGGTATTTATCCCTAATTTTCTGCAGAGCATAGGTAATAGGTTTTAGTTTTCACTTCACTGTAAGTTGATAGGAAATGTAAATAGATTCAATACATGAATTCAGGTAATTCTTGTCTTACACATTTACCTGAATTCAGGTAGTGTTTAGAAATATTAAAGGGTTCAGCGATCGAGAAGCTCTATCTGCCAAACAAGTTATATTTTTGACACAGCTATAAATGATCGTTAGATAAGTAGTAACAAATTCGTAAGTCAAAATGTTAGATCAATGAACATACAGTAATAGCGGTAAACTCGTTACGCAGATGAAGAATACCTATCTCAAAAAAATTAGTCCCAGTGAATTTCAGCAGGAAAAAATGGGCACGCACGAATCGCTGGACAGTAGTTCGGTGCTCTCTTATTTTACTCCTGCCTTGCAGCAGATTGATACGTTTGCCATTGGCAGGTATTTTTGGTTTATCGGAGATGTCACTACTTTTCAAAATCTGTATGCTGGAGGCATGCTGGAAGAAATGATTCCGGTTACGATGGAGGAGTTTATTGGAGGGCCAGCAGATTTACTATTCGCAAATTGCTTTCCGGAAGATCTGGATAAAATGTTATCCTTCTCGCAATATTATGGAAAGTATTGCAGTCAGCTATCCGTAAGTGAGCGTAAACATATCCGCACAACTATTTTTATAAGACTTAAAAATCCTCAAGGGTATTACTATTGGGCCATGGCGCAGTTCCTGGATGCCATTTTTAATAGCGAAGGGAGATTGCTTTATGTGCTTACGCTCCATACTGATGTATCGCATTTAAAGAAAGATGGCGTGGCCACCATGACGATCATGGACTCACGCAATAAACAAAGCCAGTTATTTCTATGTGTGGATGGTTTAGCACCAGAACTACAACAGACAATTCCCAAAATATCGAAACGGGAATTGGAGGTCCTCAGTTGGATTGTCAAAGGCCAAAGCAGCAAACAAATTGCAGAAGCACTTCATCTTTCCAAAAAAACGATTGATAATCACCGACAGAATTTATTGCGTAAAACCCAAACAAAAACTACGGGTGGGCTGGTAGCTTTTGCCATGGATCATGGGTTGTTGTAACTCAATGCAGCAATGCTAAGAGAATAGCGATAGCAATAGGAGGGTATGCGGGAATAAATTCACCGCTTTAAAACCAGGAAGCCTGTTTTCGTTTCTTGAGAAGATTTCAGGACGATTTTGTAGAAATATGTTCCCGAAGGTAGTTCGTTACTATTTTGATTGAGACCCCGAAAGGCATTGTCAGGATTATAGTTATCTACTTCAAAAACTTTGCTACCCCAACGGTTGTAAATAGTCACTGTGTTTTCAGGATCCAAAAATTCAATGTTTTGAATCTTGAAAAAATCATTTTTGCCATCATTGTTGTGCGATACCCCGTTAAAGATTTCAATTTCACCGATAACATTTATCTGAAGTTGCTGCGTAGTACATTCCCCAAATACATCGCACACACGAATAGTAATTGCATCAGTTCCTGTAAAGGAAATACCAGCGTAGTTAATCTGAAGTGTCGTTCCATTCAGTGAAGCCTGTGCGCCACTGGTTGGCTGTTGTAGTATAGTCAAAGAACTTAATAAAAGATTATTGTCGGCATCCGAGATTAATGCGGATAAATCAATCGATACAGTATTGCCGATGGTCGTACTCAGGGTGGTGTTGTTAATAACCGGTGCCGAGTTGTTGCACGGAGCGGGAACAACCGTAACGGTAATAGCATCCGAAGCAGGACTTGAACAACCAGCGCCATCGGTAACGATTACTGAGTAGGTGCCGCTGGCAGTCACAATTAATTGAGAAGTAGTTGCACCGCTTGACCAACTGTAAGAAGAAAATCCATTGGGTGCCGAAAGCGTGAGTGAGGTAGTACTGCAAATGGTTACTGCGTTTCCAAGTAGAGTAATGTTACTTGTTATGGTTGGAATTGCAGGAAGAGGATTAACAGTTGCCGTAGCTTGTGTGCGGAGACTTTCACATAGGCCATTGTTTATAGAAACAAAGTACGGAGTAGTAGCTGTAATCGCTGGAGTAATATAACTATTATTTACTTCTCCTGCGATTGCAGTTCCTCCGGTAGCTACGGTATACCATCTGTATTCGCCATTAGCCCCACCAGAAGCATTAAGTGTAACACTGCCAGTCCCGCAACTTGAGCCATTGGTAACAGTTGGTGCTGCAGGAAGGGCATTGATAGTAAGTTGGGCGGCATCAGTGAAAACAGGAGATGCCAGATCACCGGTAATTCTACAGCGATAAAAGCCAGCACCAAAGTTTGATGTAGTGTTTACGGAAATTGAAGCGGTACCTGCATTGCTAAAGCCTCCACCGTTATTAATATCGGTATATGTTCCGGCAAATGTGGTAGAAAATTGCCATTGATAGGTGATGTTGGTAGTGCCGGTGGCCGCTGTGGTAAATGACGTAGTAACTCCATCACACACTGCTAGTGATGCGGGATGAGGACTTATTGTAATAACAGGCCCTACGGTTACGGTAAAATCATCTGCGCTAATCACACTCACACAATTTACACTTACTGTTATTTTCCCAGTAGTGGCTCCTGCTGGTACTAAGACAGTAATACTTGTTTCAGTGCTTGCTGTTACCGTTGCTGGTACTGCGTTGAAAAAGTTTACAACATTATCGGTGAGTAGTGTGCTGAAATTTGTTCCGGTAATGGTAACCGTGGTTCCTACCGGACCATTTGAAGGTGTGAAGAAAGCTATCGTTGGAGTTGGTAAGATGGTTGTCTGCCTCAGTTTTTGGATAAAAATATCGTTCGAACCTGCGCTTACAAGATTATACGTACACGCTCCTGGATCAAAATCAACGGTGCCCTGAAACCATCCCGTCAGGTATACGTTGTTGGCGGCATCTAAAACAACGCAAACACTTCGATCATCACCCGTTCCGCTCATTGATCTGGCCCATTCGAAATTACCATCCGAATCAAGCTTGCAAATAAAAATATCATTACTGCCTGCTGATGTTAAGTTAAAGACGCCTGCACCTGGATCAAAATCAACTGTCTGCACAAAGGTGCCCGATATATATACATCTCCTGATGCATCAAGCGCAACACCCAGTCCTTCATCATACCCGCTCCCACCCATGGATTTTGCCCACACAAAATCACCATCATTGGTAAGTTTGGAAACATAAATATCAAAACCACCAAGAGAGGTAAGGTTGAAGACGCCAGCACCCGGGTCGAAATCTACAGTGCCATTGAATCTACTTGTTGTGTATACATTACCTGCAGCGTCCAGTGCAATCTTGCTGCCGTAAATTCCATCCGTATAATAGGTAGGATTACTATTTACCATTGCTTTTGCCCAAACAAAATCACCATCTTTTGTGAGCTTGGAAATAAAGACATCCCAATCTCCTGAGGCTGTCAAATTAAAAGTACTTGGACCTGGGTCAAAGTCAGCGGTGCTCTCAAAGTATCCGGTGGTAAAAATATTTCCGGCCGCATCCAATGCAATGCTATAGCCACGATCTTCATCAACGCCCCCCAGAGTTTTTACCCAAACAAAGTTTCCATTCGTATCGAGTTTCAAAATAAAAGCATCTTCATGGCCAATGGTGACGAAGAAGGTACCCGGACCGGGATCGAAGTCTCTTGCTCCGCCCTGAAAGTAGACGCGACCCACCACCACCACATTTCCACTGGCATCCACAACAATCTTAAGACCGTTGTCCCACCAGGTACCTCCGAGTACTCCCTTTGCCCAAACAAAATCTCCATTAGCATCTAACTTTGCAATAAAGATGTCAGTTTGTCCTGTTGTGGCTGCGGTCATATTAAAGGTACCTGGGCCTGGATCAAAATCAGAAGTGCCAGAAAAACCTCCTGTTATATAGACGTTTCCAGAGGCATCAACTGCAATACCTGCACCTCCATCAATGGCAGTTCCTCCAATTGATTTTGCCCATATTAAATTTCCGTTGGCATCCAGTTTGGTTATGAATGTATCGCTGCCACCTTTTGAGGTCATATTAAAAACAGCTGTACCCGGATCGAAATCAGCCGTGCCAGAATAAAATCCTGTGGTGTAGATATTGCCAGCTGCATCCAGAACTATATTCTGACAACCGTCATTTCCTGTTCCGCCCATTCGCCTGGCCCACTCTAATACCGCGGTTTGCTGAGCATACGAAGTATTTGCTATGGAAAGTATCGATATTACAATAATTTTAATATGTTGAAGTGAATTATTGGGACCGATGTTTTTCATACTATCAAAGCTCATCAGGTTTGAGTCAAAAAAATCACATGATGATGTGAGTAGGCTTAACCTTGCCAAGTTAAAAAAATC
>LNFM01013856.1_pt1 | contig 10135 bp, 12 predicted proteins | sample 596031 | NCBI WGS metagenome assembly LNFM01 (sample SAMN04254537, study PRJNA301005) | activated carbon metagenome | isolation source: dual media filters at the Ann Arbor, Michigan drinking water treatment plant | place: USA: Ann Arbor | reverse complement strand
TCGCCGCGACTCGCGTGGGCGCCGGTTCCTCGCGCTCCTTGCGCCGTTGCTTGTCGCGGCATGCTCGGTGCCTGGGCCGTTCGTCGCGCCAAGCGTCGTCGGCAAAGCACCGAGCGAGGTGGCCAGGCTGGTCGCGGCGTCGGACGCAGGTCTGTTCCCATGCACCTTCATCCATGTTGCAGGCGACAGCGCTGTGCCACTTGGCGCCAGGCGCACCGAGCTGACGCTGGCCCAAGGTCGCTATGCGATCTCACTGGAGTGCGCGAGCTTGTATCACTCGTTCAAGCCCCGGACCGAGTTGAACGTGCGACCCGGCAAGACCTACCGGATCACCGGCTACCTGGTGGACAACTCCATCACGATCTTCACGATGAGAATGAGCGTGCGGGTCGAAGAGCTGTCTCAGTAGTGCCTGCTGCAAGCGGGTTTCCGTTGCCGGCCTGGCCTTCATGCGGAAGCGCTGAAGCCACCGCCCGTGGAAGTGATGACGAGACCTTGGGGATGACGGCCTCCGCTGGCGGGGCAGGCCGTGCCGCCCGAGCGGCAACCGCTTGGTTTCGTAGGCGCAGGGCCCCGCGGACGGCGACCGCGATGGTGATCAACCTGCTACCGCGCTGGGCGCTAGGCCCGACCGAACGGTCAGGTGACGATCTGCTTGTCGAAGCACACGCTGGTCGGGTCGTCGACATACGGACCGAACGGCGCGATGTGCACGAAGCCGTGCGCTTCGTACAACGCCATCGCCGGCTGCTGTCGATAGCCGGTCTCAAGCCGCAAGCTGCGGTAGCCGAAGCCTGCTGCCGCCTGCTCCAGCGCGTGCAGGATGGCGCTCGCCAGTCCGCGACGACGATGGCTGCGCCTGACATACATCCGTCGCACCTCGGCGGTGTGTTCGTCGAGCGGGCGCAACGCACCACACGCCACCGCGGCGCCATCCAGGTAAGCGACGAGGTAGATGCCGCGAGGCGGCGTCGGTGCGTTGGTCGGGCCGGGCGCGGTCGGGTCGTGCAGTTCCGGGTACAGCGCACTGGCTTCGACCGCCGCCTCGGCGAGCAGGGCGAGGGCATCGGTGCCCTGCGGGTCGACCGGGCGGATGTCGGGTGTGCGGTGGGTCATGGGTGGGCAGCGTGAACGCGTGCAGCGATCGCGATGATGCCGGTGGTCGCGGTCGGCAGCCATCGGTCTGCATCGGTCCCAGAGCGACCGTCTCTCCGTCCACCACCAAGGCGGTTGCGTCGCCGCGGTGCCGCCTGCGTCGCCCAGCGGTCGCCTTGCGCACCCTGTCCGGCTAGCGTCGCGCCCACTATCAATGCCAGGAGCCCAGGATGATCAATCGCTGTGCCGCGATGCTGCTCGGCTTGGTGCGCGCCTGCGCGCAGGCCGCGCCGCTCGATGAGGTGTTCGAGGCCGATCGCGCGTTCGCGCGCCATGCGCTGGCGCACGGCGCCGAGGCGGCGTTCGTGGCGTTTGCCGCCGAGGACGCGATCTTTTTTCGCCCGGGCGTGGGGCCGGTGCGCGGGCGCACCGCGATCGCCGCGGTGTTCGCCGGCACCACGGCGGTGCCGCGCTGGGCGCCGAGCGGGGGCGAGGTCGCTGCCAGCAACGACCTGGCATGGACGTGGGGGCCGTACACGTGGACGCCGCTTGACCCGCAAGCCAAGCCGGCCACCGGCTACTACGTGTCGGTGTGGCGGCGCATCGATGGCCAGTGGCGCTGGGTCGCCGATCTGGGCGTGCCGGCACCGCCGCCCGATGCGCCGCCGTCGGGTGCACCGACCCGGTAACCACGTCGTGCGCGCGGCCGACCCTTCCAGTCGGGCACAGGTTTGGCTAGTGTTTCGTCATGGCCTGGCAGCCCGTCGCCACCGAACCGCTCGACATCGATACCGGTGTGGCGCCGGCGCGTGCGCGGGCGATTGCCGCGGCGCTGCTGCGCCACGCCGTGCCGCTGCTGGCGTGTCGCCAGGGCCGTGCCGAGCCGCTTGCCAGCGCGGCACTGTTTGGCGTTGGCGGGCGCGTGGTGCTGGTGACCTGCCGCCACATCTTCGATGACGGCATCGCGCTCGGCGACCTCGGCGTGCCGCTGGTGCATGGCGTGGGCGTGCTGTGGCTGCGACGCGCCTTGATGCGGGTGATCGCGCATCCGCAGCACGATCTGGCGCTGATCGATCTCGCGCCAGGGCGCACGCGTGACGAACTGCTGCGCCATTGGCCGGCGGTACGGGTGTCCGAAGAGGCCTTGCAGTCGACCCGGCGGCCAGCGCTGTACGCGGTGGCGGGCTGGCCGTATGCGCAGATGCGCCGCATCGATCACACGGTGTACGCGCGGCCGCTCGTGTTCTTTGCGGCGCCGGCGCCGGGGTCGGACCACGCCGACGTCGATGCAGCCTGCCTGCCAGCGGCAGCGCAACCCAGCCTGCGCGTGCGCTACGCGCGCGTGGCCCGCCGCAGCGACGGTCTGGATGTGCACGCACCGGAGCTGGACGGCGTCTCCGGCGCCACGCTGTGGGCGGTGATCGAGGATGGCTGCGGTGCGGGCGACTGCCTGCTGCAGCCGGCGGCGGTGCAGTGCGCGTTCAAGCACGACGCCTACGCGCGTGCGGAGCCGCTCACGATTGCCAGGGGCCTGTTCGAGCGGGTGTTGCGCGGGTAAGGCATCAGCCATGTGACAGCACGGCCGTCAATGTCACGCTGGCGGGAAGACCCTTGGGTGCGCAATGTCGGCAGTCACGTCCCGCATCGGCGTCAGCGCTGCATCGGGCCGCGCACCGGCGGCCGATCCGGCGCCGGCCAAGGCGCGCTGGCTGCTATGTTTGCTGACACACAGGTGCGGTTCGACATCGGGGGCAGTGCGATGAAACGACCAACGCAGTACAGCCGTTCACCGGCGAGCACGCGCGCCGCGACGTCGGTGCCGTTAGCCGCGGCCGCGCAGACGCCGCCTCCTGTGGTGGTAGCGGCGCCCGTTGCGCCTGCAGCATCTGGCAGCGCGCGCGCTGCACGCTCGAGCCCGCGCTTGGGCCCGCGCACCGAGCGCGCGCTGTTGCTGCTCGGTGGCGCCCTCGTCGTTGCGCTGCTGTGGGCGGTCCAGCAACTCGGCGGCAGTGCGCCGCGCCAGTTCACCCAGGCCGACATCGACAAGGCCGTCCTGCACACGCTCGCCACCAAGGCGATTCCGTCGGCGCAGGCGCGGGCTGCCGAAGCGGTGCGCAAGTCGGTGGTGATGGTGCGCGGCGCGGACCCGGGTGCCAAGGACGGCGAGCCGGAGGTGGAGGAGGGTGTGGGTACCGGCGTGGTCATCGTCGACACCGGGCTCATCCTCACCAACATGCACGTGGCGATCGCCGCCAAGCAGCTGAAGGTCGAGTTCGCCGATGGCTCGGTCTCACCGGCGTCGATCGTCGGCTTGCAGCCGGAACACGATCTGGCGGTGCTGCAGGCGAAGGTGGTGCCCGATGACCTGCAGCCGGCCGTGTTGCGGTCCACCGCCGACCTGCGGCCAGGCGACCAGGTGGTGGCGGTGGGCTTTCCGTTCGGCATCGGGCCATCGGCCAGCGCGGGCGTGGTGTCCGGCCTGAAGCGCGAGTTCCGCTCGCGCAAGGGGGAACGGATCCTGACCAACCTGATCCAATTCGACGCCGCCGCCAACCCGGGCAATTCCGGCGGGCCGCTGGTCACGCTCGATGGCGAGGTGGTGGGCATCGTCACCGCGATCCTCAACCCGACCGAGCAGCGCGTGTTCATCGGCATCGGCTTTGCCGTGCCGATCGAGAACGCCGCCGCCGGGGTCGGCATCCATCCGTTTTAGAACTGGCTCCACCGTAAAGAGCAGCATCGCTGCACGAGGACGCATGGACGACACCGCACCGCCGCACCGCCACGTTGCTGCCACCATGGAGCGCATCCTGTACGAGGTGAAAAAGGTCGTCGTCGGCCAGGATCACTTTCTCGAACGGGTGCTGGTGGCAACGCTTGCACAGGGCCATCTGCTGGTCGAGGGCGTGCCCGGCCTGGCCAAGACGCTCACCGTCAAGACGCTGGCGCAGACCATCCACGGCACGTTCCGCCGCATCCAGTTCACGCCCGACCTGGTGCCGGCCGACTTGGTCGGTACGCGCATCTACAGCCAGAAGACGGGCGAGTTCGCCACCTCGCTCGGCCCGGTGTTCGCCAACCTGCTGCTCGCCGACGAGATCAACCGCGCGCCGGCCAAGGTGCAGAGTGCGCTGCTGGAAGTGATGCAGGAACGCCAGGTCACGCTCGCCGGCGAGTCGCACCGGGTGCCGTCGCCGTTCCTGGTGATGGCCACGCAGAATCCCATCGAGACCGAGGGCACGTATCCGCTGCCGGAAGCGCAGGTCGACCGCTTCATGATGAAGGTGCTGGTCGACTATCCGACCGAGGACGAAGAGCGCGTGATCGTCGAGCGCGTGACCGGCGCGGGCGCACTGGTGTCGGCGGTCACCACGACGGACGAGTTGGCTGCGCTGCAGAAGGTGTGCCGGCAGAGCTATGTCGATCCGTCGCTGATCGACTATGCGGTGCGGCTGGTCGGCGCCACCCGCACGCTGGAGAAGTCGCGCGACAAGCCGCTGCAGGAGCTGGCGCGCTACGTGACCTTCGGCGCCAGCCCGCGCGCCACCATCCACATGATCGAGGGCGCGCGCGCGCTTGCCCTGCTGCGCGGCCGCGACTACGTGCTGCCTGAAGACGTGACCGACATGGCGCCCGACGTGATGCGCCATCGGCTGGTCCTGAGCTACGAAGCGCTGTCCGACAACTTCACGGCCGACATGCTGATCACGCGCGTGATGCAACACGTGCCGGTGCCGCCCCGCCCCTTGCAGACCCATGTCGACATCAACGCTGCCGCGCCCGCAGCCTGAGCAGGTGCTGCGTCGCCTCGAGTGGACGGCGCTGCGCCGACTCGACGGCCTGCTGCATGGCGATTACCGCTCGCTATTTCGCGGCGAGGGCATGGATCTGGCCGACCTGCGCGAGTACCAGTACGCCGACGACGTGCGCCACATCGACTGGAACGTCACCGCACGACTGCAGGTGCCCCACGTGCGCGAGTACCACGAGGACCGCGAACTGGCCGCCTGGTTCGTGCTCGACCTGTCGGGCTCGGTCGACTTCGGCTCGTCTCAGGCGAAGAAGCTCAACGTTGCAGCCGACTTCGTGGCGCTGGTGGCGCGTGTGCTCACGCGGCGTGGCAACCGGGTGGGCGCGATCGTCTACGGCAACGAGGTCGAGGCGGTGATCCCGCCGGGTGGTGGTCGCCCGCAGGTGCTGCGCCTGCTGTCACGCATGCAGCAGCGGCCCGCGCCGCGGGCGGGCGCGCGCACCGATCTGACCGCCTTGCTGCGCAGCGCGCAGCGGCTGGTGCGCCGTCGCTCGCTGGTGTTCGTGGTGTCGGACTTCATCAGCGAGCCCGGCTGGGGTCGGCCGCTCGCGCAACTGGCCCAACGCAACGAGGTGATCGCGATCCGCCTCGTCGATCCGCTCGAACGTGCGCTGCCCGACCTGGGTCTGGTGCTGATGCAGGACGCCGAAAGCGGCGAGCAATTGTTCGTCGATACCTGGGATGCCGGCTTTCGCGCGCGCTTTGCGGCAGCGGCGCGGCGGCGCGAGGATGCGTTGTTCGACGCTTTTGGCACCGCGGGCGTCGATGCGCTCGAACTTTCAACCGATGATGATCTGACCGCGACCGTGTTGCGCTTCGCCGAGATGCGCAAGCGCCGCAATCAGCGCAGTGGCGCGACCGCCAGCGCTGGCGCGCGCTCGCACTTCGGCACGGCGCGCGCGTCGGCGGCGGGGAGTGCGCCATGAACACGCTGCCGGTGAGCTTCCTGTGGCCCAGCCTGCTGTGGCTGCTGATCCTGGTGCCGCTGCTGGTGCTCACCTACCTGTGGCTGCTGCGCCGGCGCAAGAAACTCGCGGTGACCTACGCCAGCCTGGCGCTGGTGAAGGAGGCGATGGGCAAATCGCCGCCGTGGCGGCGCCACCTGCCGCCGGCGTTGTTCCTCGGTGCACTGGCACTGATGCTGCTGGCGACGGCGCGGCCCGTCGCGACCGTGATGCTGCCGTCGCAGCAGGACACCATCATCCTGGCGATGGACATCTCCGGCAGCATGCGAGCCAAGGATGTCGAGCCGACCCGGCTCATCGCTGCGCAGAACGCGGCACGCACCTTCATCAAGGAATTGCCGCGCCATACGCGGGTGGGCATCGTTGCCTTCGCCGGCACGGCCTCGGTGGTGCAGCAGCCGACCCAGAGCCGGGAAGACGCCTTGGCGGCGATCGACCGCTTCCAGCTGCAGCGCGGTACTGCCACCGGCAGCGGCATCATCGTGGCGCTTGCCACGCTGTTCCCCGACGCCGGGTTCGACGTCAGCACCGCGATCTACGGCAACGATCAGCAGGCGAGCCAGGCACGCAGCGGGTCGCCGCTTGAGGCGACGCCGAAGAAGGCGGCGCCCGAGTTCAAGCCCGTGCCTCCGGGCTCGTACAAGCAGGCAGCGGTGATCCTGCTGTCCGATGGCCAGCGCACGACCGGACCCGACCCGGTCGACGCCGCCAAGCGCGCGGCCGAGCGTGGCGTGCGCATCTTCACCGTCGGCATCGGCACCGTCGATGGCGAGGTGATCGGCTTCGAAGGCTGGTCGTTCCGCGCCCGCCTCGATGAAGACGCGCTCAAGGCGGTCGCCAGCGTGACCCAGGGCGAATACTTCTACGCGAGCAACGCCAACGACCTGAAGAAGGTGTATCAGTCGCTCAACTCGCGCCTCGTGCTGGAGGCGAAGGAGACCGAGATCAGCGGCCTGGTGTCGGCCGCAGCGGCGCTGCTGGCGCTGCTCGCCGGGTTGCTGTCGATGCTGTGGTTCAACCGAATTTTGTGAGCACTTGCGGTGTACGCGATCGGCTACGCCGATCGCACGTGCACCGCAAGTGATTAGCGAGTTGAACTTCGCTGGCGGAGCCAGGCGAAGTTCAAATGGGTGGTCCGCTGCGCGTTGCTGCGCAGACCACGTGACGCGCGCGGGACGACGTGCCGACGCATACACCGCGGACGCGAAGCGGCTGCGTGTCTGGCGAGGGCCTTTGAGTCGAGCTTGAGCTGGCGTGGCGAAAGCGCTGATGCCCCCGCGTCCCGTGGCGGCGCAGCAACGCGCAGCCGTCACCCGATTCAGTTCCGACTGGCTTTGCCAGCGGAACTGAACAGATCAATCACTCGCGGTGCACGTGCGATCCGCAAAGCGGATCGCGTACACCGCGAGTGCTACCTACGCCTGCGCCCAGCGCGAGTACTTGGGCAGCGTGGTCTGCAGAAAGGCCATCTGGTCGGACAGGATGCGGCGGTTGCTCAGGATGAAGCCTTCGTTGCGGCACACTGCATAGGGCACATAGAGCAGCGGCATGCGCGCTTCTTCCGGCGTGCGATTGCCCTTGCGCGTGTTGCACGAACGGCAGGCGGTGGCGACGTTGGTCCAGGTGAGCAGGCCGCCGCGCGACACGGGCACGATGTGCTCGACGGTCAGGTCGGCGTCGGCAAAGGTGCCGCCGCAGTACGCGCACACATGGCGGTCGCGCACGAACAGTCGGTGCTTGGTGAGGCCAACGTGCGCGTGACCATAGGGAATGCGATGGCGGCCACGGATCATCACGATCGAGCTGGTGACGAACTCGCTGCGCAGGCCGGAATGTTCCTGCAGCCCGCCGGCCATGGAGAAGAGGTTGTCACCCAGGTCGGTGACGACCTTGCCGGAAGCGTAGTAGCGCGCCGCGCGTGGCAGCACCGCCCAGCGGACCGGTTGGCCGTGAGAGTCGATGATCAGAATTCTCGGAGACGACTCCAGTTGCATGTACGCATAGTGCCACGCGGGTGGTTGCCTTGCTTAGCGGGGGCTGGCCACGCATTGCGCGGCCGCGACAGCTGCGGCTGCGCCGAGGCGGCGCAGCCTAAGCGCGCCGCCAGTGCAACAGGCTGAAAAGCTCGCAATCGCCCAGGTCGGTGACGACCACCACGCGGGGTGGCGACTCGTCGCGATCGATCGCCAACCTACCGGGGGCGCCGTCGGTGGCGCGCCGCACGGGGTCGCCCTCACGCAGCCCCTGGCGCGCAAGCTCGTGCAGCAACGCCAGCACATCGCGATCGTGGGCGATCTGGTCGAGCTTGTGCTGCAGCGACAGCACCGGGGCGGGGGACGGCAGATCGGAGTTCATGGCGGCGCGCGAGATGGACGGATTCTCGGCCGCCGCCCTTGCGTCGCAATGCGGTAATACCCGGTCGGGGGTTCTCCTGCCGAATTTTCGACATCGTTGTGTCACATGTCGAAGGCGTCAGTTGTCGCGGTCGCGTCCGCCGAGGAAGCGCGGGTCGGGCCCGTTCTCGACGCGCTGAACCACGCCGCTGTCGTCGAACAGGATGGTCATCAAGGAGTACCAGGCGTTCGACTCCATGTGCGGATATGACCAGGCGGTGAGCCCGCTCAGGCGGTAGCGGACGGTTTCCCACGGTGCTCCCAGCGCACGGCGCACGGTCTCGCGCGTGTCCACGCCGGGCTTGATGCGGTTGAACTCCTCCATCGTGTGCACCTGACGCACGCTCATCACGCGCCCGTCAGCGCCGAGGTCGACCATCCAGGCCTCCTGCTGCAGGCCATCACCGCTGTACTCGAGCCGCTCGCTGCCTTCCGGCAATGCGTGGCGTGCCTGCGGGGTGCCGAGCGTGGCGATCACCTCGCTGCGCGTGGCACCTGCCGGCAGCTGCGTGGGCGAGGCGCAGCCGGTCACGATGATGGTGGTGGCCAGCACGGCGAGGGTGCGGCCTGCCCGGGAAGGGCTACGCAAGAGGTTGCGGCAGGAAGCTATGCACTTCATGGTCGTCGTCCTACAGTCGCAATTCGTTTCGTATGGACAAGGCCACCGCCATGAAATTCCTGATTCGCGCCATTGTTGTCATCTTCGGGCTCATGGTCCTGCTGGTGGCTGTCGGTTTCGTACTGCCCGCGCAATTCAAGGTCCAGCGGTCGATCGAGATCGCCGCGCCTGCAGCCACGGTATACCCGCTGATCGCGGCGCCGGCGGCGTGGAAGGACTGGAGCGAGTGGAACCGCCGCGATCCGCAGATGAAGATCACCTATGCTGGTCCGGCGGTCGGCGCCGGCGCCGGCTGGCGCTGGGAAAGCGCCACGGAAGGCAACGGCGAAATGACGTTCACCCAGGCGGTGCCCGACAAGCGGCTCGACTACACGCTCAGCTTCCCCGACGTCGGCATGGCGTCGACGGGGCAGTTCCTGATCGACCCGGCCGCTGCAGGCGTGCGCGTGACCTGGACCAACGCAGGCGCGATGGATCGCAACCCGATCAATCGCTGGTTCGGGCTTTTCATGGATCGGCTGGTCGGCCCCGACTTCGAGGCCGGACTGGCCAACCTGAAGGCGCTGGCGGAGAAGCGATGAAGCGTCGCGCCGCCGGCGCGGATGACTACTTCGTCGCGGCGGGCTGCGCGCGCGGGGTCACCGTCCGCGTCGGGTAGTTCACCCAGATCACGGCGGTCCCCATTTGTCGTGCCGCCTGCTCGACGCGCGCGACCATCACGGAATCGATCTCGCTGGTTGCCGGCTGACTCATCGAGGCGCAACCGCTCAATACGGCGACGACGGTGACGCAGGCCAGCACGGCCAAGGCAGGAAAACGCTTCATCGTTCGCTCCCGGGGTCAGGCCACCTGATGGGCCTGATCGCCGGACTGTAGTCCGGCACCGCGCCACCGCAAGGGTCAGGCGACGAATCGTGGTTTCGCGGGCGTGAATCCGGGACAGGCAAGGCCGCGGGGCGTCCGCGGAGTCCGGCGGACGACGCCAATCCGTCAATCCGCCGGGCCACCGGCTGCTGCCGCGCGACCCGGCGCCTGATGCAGTTCCTGATGCGGGACCTGACCCGGCTACTGACGCGGCATCACTTGACCTTCTGGATCTTCGTGACGATCAGGTTCTGTCCCTGCATCTCGACCGCGAAGCGCACCTTGTCGCCCTTGTTCAGGCCGGCCGCCATCGCCGCGTCCTTCAGCTTGAACTCCATCGTCATCGCGCCCATGTTGATCGACTTGATGACGCCGTGCTTGATCAGCA
>LNFM01013855.1_pt1 | contig 10135 bp, 8 predicted proteins | sample 596031 | NCBI WGS metagenome assembly LNFM01 (sample SAMN04254537, study PRJNA301005) | activated carbon metagenome | isolation source: dual media filters at the Ann Arbor, Michigan drinking water treatment plant | place: USA: Ann Arbor | reverse complement strand
ATGAGTACTTCGGCAGCCGTCCGGACCATCACAGCGGGCTCTGGTTCGGCTCCCTGATGCCGCGATTCCTGGCGAACATGTATTCCATCGCCGTGAATCACACGCCTTACCGCACCTACACCTACAGCGACACGGGGCTGCGCGATCTCTTCGGAGAGGCTGGCTTCCCGCAGCAGAGCCTGCTCGGTTTCCTGGACGGCTACACGCACCTGTCGGAGATCCTGTCCTTCGGGCCCGGTGATGCCGAAGTGGTGGCAGCACCGTCTCACGAAGGCGGGGTAGATCGATTCAGGAGGAACCGTCACTTCGTGCCGGCCTACGGGATGATCGCGGCAGGCGCGTCTCGGAATGGATCGTCGCTGTTGAGCCGCATCGTGGCGAACATCGACCAGAGCAAGGCCCTGCCCGGACGACTCAAGTTCGAACAGGTCCTGGTTTCGGCCAAGGAAAAGGCCATCTTCATCGGACGCGCCGGCTCCTTGCCGGTGCTGATGACCGTGCCATGCAATCCGGCCGCGGCTGCAGCCCAGGACCGTCATCATGGATTTCTCGCCATCGCCCGCAAGAATGCGGCATGGGCCGGGCTGGTTCCTGCTACGCTGACTCGAGGTGCTGTGCAGAACGCACCCTACTCGATAGAACAATTGATCGCGGGGCAACCCCTACAGGCCCTGATCAACACAGCCAACCGGGTGCAATGGCTCGAAGAGATCGCGCGCACCCTGAGAACGTTCGATCCGACACCCTTGGCTGGCCCGGCCACGAAGCTGGACGGTGCCGATCTCGATCGGCTCTTCAGCGCGCCGCTGGCGCGAGTGCTCGACGTACTGGACAACCCATCCTTTGCTGCTGAAGTGACGCAGGTGTTCACCAGTTGCGTCAAGGGATTGCCCGTCCGCTTCGGCCTGATGCACGGCGACTTCAGCCTGGGCAACGTATTTGCCCAGGACGCCAAGGTCAGCGGTGTCATCGACTGGGAAGACGTGAACCTGCAGGGCCTGCCGATTCTCGACGCGTTCAACTACCTCGACAGCGTTCACCGCGGCTGTGGCGATGGCGTGGAGCTCGCCGACACCGTACCTCTGCTGGCCCGCGCAGCGTGGCCAGTGGCCGAAGAGCAGAAGTTCCTCGAGAAGGCGCTCGCCGACGGCGGTTACGACCGTACCCACGCCAAGGCCCTGGCGATCCTTTACTGGATCTGGCATGTCGAACCTCAACTGCCTTTCAGGCTTTCGGTCGATCGCCCCCAGATCGCCAAGCGCATCGACAAGGTCGCCCGGGCTCTGCTGGCGGTGAACTGAAGGCCACCCGATGTTCGAGTCCAGCATGGCGTCGAGGCAAGACGAAACACGGCTTCCTGCGGAAGCGACCACCAGGAGTTCAGGCTCCGGCACGCGGTTTGCGTGCTGGTACTGTGGATCCGGGGCCGGTGGCAAACGGGTGCCCGTTCGAGAGATGTATTTCGGCTCGAAAGAGTCCTTCGACTACATCGAATGCAGTGCGTGCCGATCCTGGTGCATCGAGCGCATCCCCGAGGACCTTGCTCGACACTATCCCAAGGAGTACGGGGCGCATCGCTCGCCCCACGCGACCCAGCAGAGATCGACGGGCTTACGTCAATGGGCGCGCTGCGTGCGTACCGATGCCCGCATCGGGCGCTTCGGCGCGGGCATCGCCAACCGCGTCGAGGAGAACTACGCCGATCTGTCGCCGTACCCGTGGCGCTGGATGCAGATGGCCGGCGTCGGCCGCCATTCGGCGATCCTGGATGTCGGCTGCGGCAACGGATCGCTGCTGCGCATGCTGCAGGCCGAGGGGTTCAACCGCCTTCGCGGCATCGACCGCTTCTATCCCGGCGAGACGAAACTGCCTGGCCTGACCATCGGCATCGGCGATGTCTTCGACGTCCAGGGGCAATACGATCTCGTGATGCTGCATCACTCCCTGGAGCACATGCCCTCACCGCATGAAGTGCTGTCGCGTGCCAAACGCCTGCTCCTGCCGGGTGGTGCCTTGCTGGTCCGGGTTCCGCTGGCGGACTGCTACGCCCACCGCGTGTATGGAGAGCACTGGTTCCAGATCGACGCACCGCGTCACCTGGCCATTCCTTCCGTCCATGTCATGCTGGCCCTGGCGAGGCGGATCGGCATGACACCGATAGCGGTCGACTTCGATTCCAGGGCCACCCAGTTCACCGTCAGCGAAGCCTACAGGGACGGGGTGTCCCTGACGGAGCAGCGCCGACGCCGAAGTGAAGCAGGCGGGAGGGAGAGCAGAACCGATCTCGACGAACTCGAGCGGCAGGCCGCTGAGCTCAACACGGTGCACCTCGGCGACATGGCTGCCTTTCGGCTGCGCCAGAGCCCTTCCTCACCGACCGCGTGACGACCAACACCCGGCCGAGCACGCGATGGCGATGAGCCATGAGATCACGCTGTGCAGCGTCTCGTTTCACAGCGCGGACTTTCTGCGATTGAACGAGCGGCTGGCGAAGGCGCTCAACCCCGGCGTATCCGTCCGGTGGATCGTCGCTGAGAACTCCCCGGCCGGTTCAGCGCAACGACTGGGCAGCAACGACCAGAGCCTGTTCACCCTGGTCGACGGCGCCGGCCCAGGACACATTCCCAACTTCCACCATACGATCGCCCTGCGCGAGTGCACCAGGCAGGCGAAGACGCGATTCGTGGCGGTGATCGATCCCGACCTGTTCGTCGTCCGACCGCATTGGGTACGGGAAGTGCTCGACCATATGGCAGCACGCCAGCTCTCTTTGGCAGGCGTGCCATGGCATCCACAAAGCAAAGGGAAGTACCGCTACTTTCCCGCGGTGCACTTCAGCGTCTTCGACACCGAGCGATTCCGCAACGAAGACATCGATTTTCTTCCAGACTATCCAGACGGTGAGTCGGACCCTGCATGGCAGCAAGGCTGGACGCTGGAAGCGAATCACTTTGCCCGATCGCCCGTGGCCCGCCAGCTGGCTCGTCTGGACATCTTCAGGGCGCGTCGCCAGTTCTACACCGACACAGGCAGCCGCCTGTTCAAGCGGTGGGTCGATGCACCAGGCTTCAGGTATGAAACGCTCGTGCCACAGTGGCGCGCTCCGCCACTCCAGGCTTCACCGATTGGCCGCATCTTGCACGCGATGCTGCCGGACGAGCTTTGCTACGAACCCAAGCGCTATCCATCCGCGTCCTTCGACGTGCCAGAGGCTCTGCGCGACGCCTCACAGGCGATGCCGGCCGAGTGGGAGCGCTTCGAGTGGCGCAAGAACCTCTTCTGCTTTCACGTGCGCGGCAACCTGGACCGCAGCACCAGAAACCCCGACAGAGATCTCGCTGTCGCGACCCGGATGGCCGACGCGGCCATTGGGTCGGCGGCACTGCGCTGACCCAAGAGCGTACGCGGGTCAGTCCTGCCGCGAAGCCTGAAGGGGAGCGCCAAGACTGTCATGGTCCCGCCCCGCTAGCGAGGCCGCCGTGGCCCCTGGGACGCGACAGTCTGGCCATAGGCGCTTTTGAGCCGAAGGCGCCGGTCTGCTCCAGCTTCCACCGCTCTTCGGCGATCCAGCGGTCGCAGGCCACGAGGATCACCAGGATGTTGTAGGGCAAGTCGAAGTAGGCCAAGCTCAGGAACGCCCCGCCGACGGCAAAGCCGACCATCGAGACCTGGATCATCCCGGACAGGGTCCGCAACCACTCCCCATCAGGTACCTGGCGGGACAACCGCCGCACTCGATAGGCGACAGTGAAGCCGTAGGCGCCAATGGCCAGAAACAGGAACAGCCCGATCCACCCATGCTCACCGAGCACCTGGAAGTAGATGCTGTGGGCAGCGCGCGCATAGGGGATCGGTGCATACATGGCGAACAGTTCGTCGCTGGCGGTCTCGAATCCAGCGCCGAGCGGCCGATGGTTCGCCAGGTTGAACGCCATTTCCCATGCGTTCAGTCTGCCCTGCGCCGACGCATCTTCGTCGAACGTGACGATCGTGTTCATGCGCTCTTCCCACGCCTCCGGCATGAACGAAACCAGGAACACTCCAGCAATCGCAATCAGGATGCCGCTGAGAAACTTGGCATTGGAGCGCCACCACAGCACAGCACCCATCGCCACGATGGCAAGCAGGGCCCCCCGCGAGTAGGTGCCGATGGCGGCCGTGGCGCACAGCAGGAGGGCCCCCAGCAAGCCAAGACGCAACCATCGATTGGTTGCAACGACCATGAGAAAGTACATCAACGGGATCACCATGACGAGCGCCAGTCCGATCTCGTTGTTGCCTTCGATGAAAGACCCGTAGGGCCCCCAGACGCGGTCGGTGCCAGCGCTTCGGATCACGAAGAGGCCGCCCTTGACCCCGTAAAAGCCGATCGAGATGACATTGACCCAGATGAACAGCTCGATGTGCTTCCGTTCTCGGATGGCCGCGAACGCGATCAAGGTGAACAACTGGATCTTGAGGACCTTCACCAACTGCTCTTGTGAAGCATCCGGGTGAAAGGCGAAGAGGGTTGTCACGCACATCCAGCCGATGAACATGAGCAGCGAAATGACGGGCGCACTCCAGGGGAACTTGAGTTTGTCCTGGTTCCACAGTATGGACAACAAGGTCACGGCGGCGACCACTTGCGCCCAGGGCAAGTTGAAGGCAAAACCGTAGGTCAGCCGGTGCGGATTCATGATGCCGAGCCAGGTCCAAAGCAGCACACCCACCCAGGTGTACTTCAAGGCGAACGGCAATGCGCCGCAGATGATCATGGCCAAGACAACATCACGCATGGGCGTCACTCACTGTGTGGGCGGTCACGCGGCTGACGACATAACGGAATTTGCCGGATGCTTCGGCCGGGATCGCCTTCTCGATCGAAATGATCACACGTACAGACCGACCCAGCCTGCGCCTGAACTCGTCTTCGATGCGCGGCAGGCTGGCCATGTCGAAACTCTGGTCGGGAACGATCTGGACCCGGGTCTCGTCCATCGAGACCTGCTCGATTCGAAACTTCTCGATGCCAACGTGGCCTCGAAGTACGTAGATGAGCGCCAGCCCATGCATCACCGTGCCGTCGGCGGCTACCACGAAGTCGGTCGTGCGGCCCTGGATCTCCTTCAGCAGCGGCAGGCCGCGGCCGCACGCGCAGCGGCTGTCATCCAGCACCCCGACGTCGCCAGTGCGGTAGCGTATGAATGGAAACTGCCGGGTAGCCAGATGCGTGACGACGATCTCTCCGGCCGTGCCCGGCGCCACCGGCCGGCCTGCGGGATCGAGCGTCTCCACGATGATGTCCTCCGCGGTGATATGCATGCCCCCGCTGGGACACTGGTGTGCGATGAAGCCGGCGTCTCGGCCCCCATAGCCGTTCGCCACGGGGCAGCCAAAGATCCGCGTGATGGCTTCTCGCTGCTCGTCATACAGCCGCTCGGAGGTGACGAACGCCACCCGTATGCCGACGTCATCCATTCGCTGACCGCGTTTCTCCGCGTGCCGCGCGATGTGGCTCAGCGCCGACGGGTACCCAAAGAGCATCTTCGGTCGACGCCGGCGGATGGTGGCCACGAAGCCGTCGAGCTTGGCTTCGTTCATCTCGAAGGCTGGCAACAACTCCGTACGCAGCAGACCGTCGCGCAGTTGTCTCACCCGATCTTGCGCCCCCAGTTCGATGGGCGACCCCCAGACCACCATCTCGGGGTCGCCGATGTCGACGTTCCACCATCGTGTGGCGCGCCACTTGGCCGCGACGTCGTGGCTCACGCGTTCCTTGCCGACGAAAAAGATCAGTGGTTCGCCCGACGAGCCACCCGTGTTGAAGCGCGCCAGATCGGACGCCTTCGCGTGGCGCAAGTCGTCGCTGTGCGCGCGGATGTCCGCCTTGGTCAGCAGAGGCAGTTTTCGCAGATCGGCCAGGGACTCGACCGAAGCGGGATCGAATCCCAGGTGCTGAAACATGCGTTGGTAGTAGGGCACGTACTTGTGGACATCCACCAGCAACGCGCGCAGGCGCTTCATCTGAAGCGCCTGGATCCGCTCCGCAGGCAGCCATTGGCTCTGTTCCATGCGCTTGCGCACCGCCACGGTATCGTGACGCTTCAGCATCTCGTGCAAGGGAAAGACCAGGCCAGACACCAGGCTTGTGTAGAGGCCGCTCATCGAACGCTTTCGAGAATCATCCAGAAGCCCAGCCAGGACAGGTCGTCGTCCTCGGCCCCACATAAATCGTCGGCCAGGTGAGGCCTGATGCGAGCGATGTCGGAGTCCGGCAGCCTGCCCGTAGGATCCATGGCGCGAACCTTGAGTTCGCGGGACGCCAGGATCTCCCGGTATCGGCCCGGCCGCCATCGGTTCGGAAAGCCCTTGTGGCTGTACATCAGCAGATAGGCCCACGACGGCCAGGTGAGGAAGTCGTACGGCTGGTAGCGGTCGAGGTTGTGGCTGCGCAGATCGACGTTATGCACCGATACGCCACCGTCCGCCAGGCAGAACTCAACGTCGGCCAGCGTGCCTTCGAGCGAGTTCACATGCTCGAGCACAGCGCGCGACACGATGAAGTCGTAGGCGCCGGAGCGGGCTGCCAGCCCGTCGTCGGTGACGCGGTAGTCGATGCACTCCCGACGGAAACCGCTGAGGGGTTCGCCTTCCCGCTCGAAGGCGGACCTGGCGCGCTGCCGGGCCTCGTCGCTCATGCGTTCAAGCAGCCGCTGGTAGACACGGGCATTCTTGGCCGACACGTTCTCCAGGGGAAAACGATCGACGCAATGCACATGTTCGGCACCGGCGGCGTACATCAGCAGTGCCACGCCCAGGATGTCGCCGGGGCCGTACTCCAGGACCCGACGGCCCTTCAGGAACGCGGCGAAGCCGGCGTCGTCGAACTCCAGGCGGTCACGATAGTCGCTGAAGCTACGTTCGAAGTACTCGGCGATCTGCTCCACGTCGTCGTCATCGGAGCCTCGCCCCGTCTGACCGGTCAGACGCACATAGGCGCCAGGAGCAAAACGTGCGATCAGGTTCGAGGCACAGGCCTTGGCAAAGATCTTGAAGTCGCGGACGCGACTTTCGGAGTACATCGATCAGCCTTGCGCGACGGCTGCCAACGTGGCCGTCGAGGGAGGAACCGCCAGCGCGTTGGCCCCGTGCTCCAGCTGGTCAACGCGCCAGTCACACACAGCGGCCATGCCGCGGCGGCGGTTCGCCACGCTGTTGAACGGCTGCAAAAACGCATGCAGAAGCGCAATCTGCCGGCTAGGCAGACGAACGTGCGGCTTCGAGTACGGTGTTTTCACATTGCCGCCGAGAGACGGAGATGGGCTTGTGTGCAAATTCATGAGTCGACTTTGTCAACCAGCGCGCCGGGTCGTGCCGATCAGGCGGCGCGGAGAATCGTCCCGAAAACGAGGTGCGCGCGACATGGAAGCGTGGGAGATCAATGGGACCAACACTTGACACCGAGGGTCAAGCGGCCACGCGCCGGTAGGCTTGTTCCAACCAACGCCGCGCCGTTGCAGAAAGCCTAACCGCATGAACGGACGAGACGCTGCTAGGTGAGTTGGGGGCGGCTTCATGAAACCCACGAGTTCGAAAAATCTCCCGGTTGGCGGCCAGAAACCGGCATAGGCGTTCAAACCGGCCAACTACCACACTGTCTGGTCCGCTTCTTGAAGCATTAAGCAATTCGAAGTTGTGAAAGACGATCACGAAGGACGACTGCCCAGCTTCAGCTGCTTGAAGCAGTGCTTGTTCGATTTCACTGCTGGAGCAAGCGCCGATCTGAGCAGGACGCAGGCGGCCGGCTCCATCTCGAAACACACTGACTGGAAACTCCACCATTTGATCAACAGTGGTCACGTCGAGCAACATTGCACCGGGCGAGACACCACTCGAATTGCCAAGAACCACCGGGTTGTAGCTCGTATCGAAGGGGATGCCGCACGACTGCAGCGCGCTGAGTGTGCGCCCGTCAAACCCATACCCACCTGCCCTAAATGCCGTCGGACGAACTGCCCCCGCAGCCTCTAGGAGGCGGATTCCTTCAGCGATGATCCGAGCTTGATCTTCCTCGTTGAAGTGCCGCATGTACTGCTTCTTACCTTGAATATGAGGTAGCAGTCGTTCAGGTGCCTCATCGAGCCATTCGGTATGAATGTGCAACTGCACCTCGTGCCCAGCGGAAATTACAAGCTTAACCACTTCCGAGAGCCGATCCAACCCAAAGCGCAAGGAGAACAGCGGCTCGACGAAGAAAACGCCGTGCAGTCCATTGCGCGACAGAACGTCGAGCTGAAAGGGTAGCGCGTACTGCGAACCTTTGGAGTCAACACCATAGACACAACGCCTGAAGGCCTCAGGGAACCGGGCATCAAGCTCTGCCCAGCCTCCGCACCAGATCTCGGTATCACATGTCAAAAACACATCCATCATGGTCGAACGGCTCGCTGAGGTCGCGCCAGTTGCATCAAAAAAGGCTTTGGCCGTGCAGGCCTTCCAGTCCGAGATCGTCGAAACGCCGCCCTTGCCTTGCCGGCACTGGACAAGGCGGATGGCTGAATCTCGGATTGTCGGTGTTCGAAGCCCCAAACCAACTGAACTCCACGTGACAAGCTACACGCGCCACCCCGGCCGGCCTGAAGACTCAAGGCACCTTGCTGGGGCGAGGCGGAAATCTGAGCCGGATCGGTTTCCGCGTGCGAAGGGGGTTGACCTCTATGACCAACGCCACCCGCCGCCAGCCGGCGCGCTCGAACGCCCGCCACGACGGTTCGTTCGAGTGCCAGACTCGGGCAAACAGGGTCTTCCAGCCTGCGTTGTGCAAATGTCTCGCGCTGTTCTCGATCAACTTCCGAGCAAGCCCCCGGCCACGCGCTGCCGGCGTGGTGATGATTTGAACAAGCTTTGCCTGACCGTCAGCAAGGGGCCAGAACCCTCTTGGTCGGTAGCGATCCCCGTGCCAGTAAAAGCACAAGGCCAGAATCTTCCCGCCTTCAACGACACCAAATGCGAAGGCACCATCTCCAGCGTAGCCATGCTGCTCCGCAAGCATCGCAACGGTGCACCCTTGGACTTGTGCCGTGTCGAGTTCGATCACGTCAGGGTCCATACATGACAGGTTGCCCGCGCTGCCAACACTGCTGTACACGTGGTAGATCGAATACTCACCCAACAACCATCGGGCACAGCGCTTGACGACATCGCGAACGTTGGACTTCATGTCACTCAGCGGCCGAACCTAAGCAAACGCCTGACTCGACTCTTCAGGCCCCAGCGCTGCAGCAGCGCACCTAGGCCTGTTGAGAAGGCTCCAAAGGCCATGTGACTCCGTAGCAGCGCGGACATGGCCAGGCTGTCCCGGACGAACATGACATTGGCGCAGCGCCGATCATGCGTTGCAAAGAGGCGTTTGTGTTCCGACTCGCCTTCCGTGAAGTCGAAATACCTGAAACGCCGCTCCTGATAAAGCGCCTCAAGCGCAAGCCACTGCAGGACTGTGCCGACCGACAGCTTCTGATACTCGGGGTCGTATCCCAGATAGTCATAGATCAGGACGTCTTCCTTGACCGGACAGAAAAGGTATGAAACCGGCCTCTCTCGATCGAAAAGGATGAACGCTCGAACATTGCCTTGAGCTGCCTCCCCGCAGATGGAGGTCATGTAATCGTCATCCGACGGAAGCCCCGCATCCAAGAGCCTCTCTTGGTACGTCTTTGCGGAGATCACCCGAGCCAATGGAAAAAACGTCTGCAGTTCATCAGGTGTTCGATAGGCCTGCCAGCGAAGCTGTCCATCGCAGTGCTCGGTGAACTTCTTGATCTTTCTCGAGATGGTTGACCGCGTCTTCGCAGAAAACTTCTGGCGATATGAATCAAAGTCTCCTGCCATATCGATGAAGTAGTGCTGATACTGCAGCGGCACGTAACGCAAGTAGCCCCCAGCACGGGACAACGGCGAAAGCAGTTCGTCCACAGGCAAGGCCCGAAGCACGAAGCCGCGGGCTCCCGGCGCAAGGGTCGACCTAGGCGGCATCGGATCTTGGACCGACTCGACTCCCCGAATCAGACCAAAGGCGTGGGTTTCCAAAGGCAGACGCACTTTCAGCAAGGTCCAGTCACTCAACTGGAACTTGAGCCACACATCACGTACCAAA
>LNFM01029689.1_pt1 | contig 10137 bp, 9 predicted proteins | sample 596031 | NCBI WGS metagenome assembly LNFM01 (sample SAMN04254537, study PRJNA301005) | activated carbon metagenome | isolation source: dual media filters at the Ann Arbor, Michigan drinking water treatment plant | place: USA: Ann Arbor | reverse complement strand
AAGGCCAGTACGCGCGCTACGCCGCCCAGGTGCCCGACGATTTCCGTTTTGTGGTGAAGGCGCCCAGCCACGTGACCGACGCGCTGGTGCGCGGCGAAGACGGACGCGGCCGCCAGCCCAACCCGGCGTTTCTGGACGCAACCCTGGCCACGCAGGATTTCGTGGCGCCCGCGCTTGCGGGCCTGGGCCACAAGGTCGGCGCGCTGGTGTTCCAGCTCAGCCCCATGCCACGCCACCTGCTGCACAACCTGCCGCTCGTGCTGCAACGTCTGCGCACCCTGTTGCTGGCCCAGCCCTCACTACGCCCCACCGCGCCCGACGGCGTGCTGGCGGTGGAGGTGCGCGACCCCGAGTGGCTGGACCCGCTCTTCATACCCGAACTCGCCGCCGTGCTGCGCGAAGCCGGCGCCACCTGGTGCCTGTGCCTGCACGCCAAGATGCCACGCCTGGCGGATCAACTGCCGCTGCTGCGCAAACTCTGGCCCGGCCCCATGGTCTGCCGCTGGAACCTGAACCCGCTGCATGGCGCCTACGGTTACGAAGACGCGCAACGCGAGTACAGCCCCTACGACCGCATCCACGACGTGGACGACGAAACCCGCGCCCTGCTGGTGAAGACCATCGCCGGGGTGAGCGGTGCCGGGCAGAACGTCTTCGTGACGATCAGCAACAAGGCCGAGGGCTGCGCGCCGCTGTCGGTGCGGGCGCTGGCTGAGGGGTTGGCCGGCGCGTGATCCGGCAGCAGGCTGGCCTTGTATCGACAGCCATTTTTTGAGTACCAAAGTACTTATTTCATGTGAAACAATCCCCCGGTCCCGGCTTCTGAATTTCTCAGGACTTTTGGGGGCTCAACAACCGAGGGAGAACATGAAAGCAATTTCTTCAGACGCGTTCCGGTCAAGACAGTTTGGCACGGTGGTCTTTGCCGGTGGTGGCAATCGCTGCTGGTGGCAAGCGGGTGTCGTCGAAGGGTTCAGAGGAGCGGGCTTATGGAAGCCCAGCACCTTTGTAGGAGCCAGTGCCGGCGCTTCCATCGCCGTTGCCGCTGTAACGGATCGACTTCGCGCCTCCCTTGCGGTGGCCGTGGAACGCTTCTCGATGACCCCAGCGAACATCGAATGGGCAAACCTTCTCATGGGAAAGCGCCCCTTTGTGTTGCCAAAAATCTACCCCGATTGGATCAAATCGTTCCTGAGCGCATCTGACTTTCAGACACTGCGGGAGTCTCCGATCAAGGTACAGGTCGCAATCACTCGGCCAATACGTTTCCTGCCCACCTCGGTGTCGACCGTCATCGCGCTGGGGCTGTACTCAACAGAAAAGTTTTGGCTGCGAACACTTCACAGCAAGCTACCTCACCTCGTCGGGCTTCGGTCCGAGCATGTGGTCATCAATCAATGCGCCACGGTGGCTGAAGCCAGCACGCTTCTCCTGGCCTCTGGTGCGGCCGTGCCAATCACGCCGACGCACAAGGTGTCTGGTCGAGTCGCGCTTGATGGCGGCTTCTACGACAGCATTCCTCTGCCCAAACCTGACATGACCAGTGGAGACACGCTTGTGCTGCTCACCCGGCACAACCCAACCCGACCACAATTGTTCGAGGCTGATGGGCGCGTCTATCTGCAACCGAAATCCAGGATTCCAGTCACTAACATGGATTGCACCGATCCGGTTGGCGTGCAGCGTACGTTTGGTCAAGGACTTTTGGAGGCCACCGAGCTTCGAGGAGCCACAGCCTGATACCCAGGCCGAAAAGCCTGAACTGCAGGGCGCTGCTAATTTTTTCCGGCAAGACTCCCTACCCCTCAACGCGCTGGCCCGGCCATGGCTTCGGTGGCCAGCTGAACCGCCCCAGATCAAAGTACAGCGGCGGCTTGCGACCCACCCTGTCGGAAACGGGGCCGTAGAGCAACCGACCCGGACCGAGTGCCAGGAAAAAGGCGGTGAGGCTGAACTGCACCGGGCCGACCTCGGCACCCAGGCTGCGGCCGATCCGCTCTGGCGCAAGCGTTGGGCGTGTGCGTCACAATCCCGCCTTCCCTCGATCCACCCCACTGGAGTTCCCCATGGCCGTTGAAGGCAGCGCAGGCGATCTGCTCAAAGTTGTGACCCTGCTGGGCGCTGCGGTGGTGGCCGTGCCCCTGTTCAAGCGCCTGGGCCTGGGCTCGGTGCTGGGCTATCTGGCGGCGGGCCTGGCCATCGGGCCGTTCGGCATGGGCCTCATCAGCGACCCGGCCACCATCCTGCACACGGCCGAACTCGGCGTGGTGATGTACCTGTTTGTCATTGGTCTGGAGATGCAGCCTTCGCACCTGTGGAGCCTGCGCCGCGCGATCTTCGGTCTGGGCAGTTTGCAGGTGGTGGTGTGCGGGCTGCTGCTCACCGGCGTGGGCCTGGCCTTCGGTTTCTCGTTGCCGGTGTCGTTTGTGAGCGCTATGGGTTTTGTGCTCACCTCCACCGCCGTGGTCATGCAGTTGCTGGGCGAACGCGGCGACATGGCGCAACCGCGCGGGCAGAAGATCGTGGCCATCCTGCTGTTTGAAGACCTGCTGATCGTGCCGCTGCTGGCGGTGATTGTTTTCATGGCACCGGCCGATCTGGCCGGCCCGGTGGCCGCCACGTCCTCGCGCTGGACCACCATCGGCCTGGCGCTGGGCTCGCTGGTGGCGCTCATCGCGGCCGGTGTGTGGTTGCTCAACCCCCTCTTCCGTGTGCTGGCCAACGCCAAGGCGCGTGAGGTCATGACCGCAGCCGCCTTGCTGGTGGTGCTCGGCGCGGCGCTGCTCATGCAGGTGGGCGGCCTGTCCATGGCCATGGGCGCGTTTCTGGCGGGTGTGCTGCTGTCCGAATCCACCTTCCGCCACCAGTTGGAGGCCGACATCGAGCCCTTCCGCGGGCTCTTGCTCGGCCTGTTCTTCCTGAGCGTGGGCATGTCGCTCGACATGGCCGCCGTGCTCAACAACTGGCCGCTCATCATCGGGGGTGTGGTGGCCATGATGGCCGTCAAGGCGCTGTGCATCTACGGCGTGGCGCGGTTGGCCAAGAGCTCACACGCCGACGCGCTGGACCGCGCTGTGCTCATGGCCCAGGGCGGTGAATTTGCGTTTGTGTTGTTCGCAGCGGCCTTGGGCGCCAAGGTGATCGACCCGGTGGTCAACGCCAACATGACCGCCATTGTGGTGCTCTCGATGGCGCTCACGCCGCTGGTGGTGCTGGTGCACCGGCGCGTGGCCACGAAGCCCGGCGTGTCCATGGAAGGCATCGAGGCGGTGAATGGTCAAGCCGCCAGCGTGCTGGTGATCGGCTTCGGCCGCTTCGGGCAGATTGCCAGCCAGGGTGTGATCGCGCGCGGCGCCAGCATCACCATCATCGACAACAACGTGCAGATGATCCGCGACGCCGAGGCGTATGGCTTCAAGGTCTACTACGGCGACGGCTGCCGCGCCGATGTGTTGCACGCTGCCGGCGCCCACAGCGCGCAGGCCATCCTGGTCTGCGTGGACAACAAGGAAGCCGCCACACGCGTTGCCGAGCTGGCGAAAACCGAGTTTCCGCAGGCGCAATTGCTGGTGCGCGCCTTCGACCGCGAGCACGTGCTGGAACTGCGCAAGGCCGACGTGAGTTACCTCGTTCGCGAGACCTTCGAGTCCGCCATGGCCATGGGCCGTCAGGCGCTGCTGACCATGGGCGCCGAGCTCGAGGAGGCCGACGAAGTCATGGCCCACCTGCGCCAGCGCGACGCCGAGCGCATGGACATGGAAGCCGCCGGTGGTTTGTTTGCCGGGCGCGCGCTGGTGTTGGGCAACCAGATGAAGAAGGCCGCTGCGCACCCGTCGGTGCAAGACCCGGCCTGACCGCTCAGGCGTCGTCGAACAGCGACGCCGAGCCCGAAGGTCGCGCACCTTCAATCGCCAGCATGCGCAGCTTGGTCGCGGCGCCACCCTCGGCGGAAAACCCGCCCGGTCGGTTGCCCGCAGCGAGCACACGGTGGCAGGGCACGATGGGGGCGAACGGGTTGTGACCCAGGGCCTGCCCCACGGCGCGCGACAAGCCCACATCGCCGAGTTCGCGCGCGACGTCGCCATAGGTGCGGGTCTGGCCGGGCGGGATGGCACGGGCGATGGCATACACGCCGCGCTGGAACGGCGTGAGGCGCGACAGGTCGAGCACCACCTCGCGCAGATCGAGCGCTTCACCCCTCAACAGTGCCTGCACTCCATGCATTGCAGCCTGCACGGCAGGCGGCGGCGCCATCTCGGGCAATGGCTTCAGACCTTTGAGCAGCCTCGCCCGGGTGCGCTGTGCATCGGCCTCGGGCAACTGGACCGCGACCACACCAGTTGCGCCCCATGCGATGCCGCAGACACCGATGGTGGTGTCGAACAGCGCGTGGCCGCCCTCACCCATGCTTTTCAGACCGCGCGCAGCGCAGCGCGCAAACCCACCCCGATCTCAGGCCGCTCGTGAAACGGATCGGCGGGGTTGGTGATGTTCACGATGCCTTCCATGCGCGCGCGCACATTGCCCAGCGCGCGCGGGTGGCTGAAGATGTAGAACTGGTCGGCGGTGATCGCGTCAAACACCAACTGCGCCACTTGGGCGGCGGTGATCTTGCCCGAGCTCACCGCCTTGTCGCTCATGGCCTGGCCGATCAGCTGGCTTTGCGTGGCTTGCTCGTCGGCCAGCTCGGCCGGCTTGTTGCGGTGGCTCTGGCTGATGCCGGTGGGCACAAAGTACGGGCAGAGCACGCTCGCGCTCACCTGTCAGGCTCACCACCGCGTGTTTGCTCACGTTGTAGATGCCCATGTTGGGCGGCGTGAGCAGGCCGGCCATGCTGGCGGTGTTCACGATGTGGCCGCGCCAGGCCGGGTCTTTTTTCGCGGCGGCCAGCATCATGGGTGTGAACAGGCGAACGCCGTGCACCACGCCCCAGAGGTTCACACCCAGCACCCACTCCCAATCCTTCACCGAGTTTTCCCAGATCAGGCCGCCCGAGCCCACGCCCGCGTTGTTGAACACAAAATGCGGCGCGCCGAAGGTTTTCTCCACGTCGGCGGCGAGCGCTTCCATCTGCGCCTGGCTCGACACATCGACCTTGCGCGACAGCACCTTGGCGCCAGTCGCCTCGATCTCGGCCGTGGCCTTGTCCAGCGCATCCTGCTGCACATCCACCAGCACGAGGTTCATGCCGAGCTTCGCGCCGATGCGCGCGCACTCCAGGCCGAAGCCCGAGCCCGCGCCGGTGAGCACGGCGGTTTTGCCTTGGAAGTCCTGAATCATGGGTGTCTCCTCTTGGGGTTTGAAGAAAATCTCAAGCGGCTCTGACCATCTCGATGTGGTCGATGCCGTCTTCGATGTAGATCGGGCCGGACGGCTCAAAGCCGTGTTGCCGGTAGAACGGTTGCAGGTGCGCCTGCGCGCCGATGCGGATGGCCTGAGCGCCCCACAGGCCGTGCAGCGCCCGCACCGCCTCGCGCATCAACACATGGCCCAGGCCACCGCCACGCGCCGCCGGCAGCGTGACCACGCGGCCGATGCTGGCCTCGGTGAACTTCAGGCCGGGCGGCACGAGGCGGGCATAGGCCTCCAGCCCCCGGGCGCCTTCGCCGAGCAGGTGGAAACACGGCGCATCGGCACCGTCCATGTCCTGGAACACGCAGTTCTGTTCCATCACGAACACCTCGGTGCGCAGTTGCAGCACAGCGTAGAGGGTGCGGGCATGCAGGGCATCAAACGGCAGGCAGCGCCAGTTCAGGGTCCGAGGGCTCAAGCGCGCACTTCCCTCAGCACAAAACCGATGCGCGGAAAGTGCACGTGCAGCAGGCCCGCGCGTTCGTCGGTGCGCTCCAGCGTGTAGCGGGTGCGGGTGGCGGCGCGCAAGATGCCTTCGGTGGGTTCCTGGCCAAAGGTCTCGGCGTTGATGGTGACGCGGCTGCCCAATGCAATCCCGTGGTCGTCCTGAAAGGTGTCGTCCATGTGCGGCGCGGGCTGGGCGGCGGCGGCGATGGCAATGGCCTCGGTGGATGTGAGCTTGCCCATCTGGCCATGGCCGATGGCGGCTATGCGGTCCATCCACGCGATCACGTGGGGTGTGGCGTCCAGGATGCCGGCCATCGCGGGGTTGACCACGCGGCTGAACCACAGCGGGTGGTAAGCGGCGAAGTCAGCCACGCAAGGCTCATCACCCAGCAGGAACGGGTGCATTTCCACCATGGTGGAGAGGCGGCGCAGGTAGCTCTTGTAGGCGGCGGTGGCGTCGCCCGGGCGCAGGCTGGTCATGCCGGTGCGCATGGCGCCACGGTCGGCCGCAAAGGCCTGGGCGGCTTCGGGCGGCTGGCCGGCAAACAGGGCCGCTGCGCCCTTGGGGCTGAGGTTGTATCCCATGGCGGCCCAGAAGAGCGTGCTGTCGGCCCACTGCGCGAGCACGCGCGCCGCGCCCTTGAGGTGCTCGGGGTAGAGCGTGGGTGTGGGCTGGTGGTGTTCAAGCACGTCGCAGATGAGCGCGGTCGGTAGCCGCCGGTGAGGGTGATCACATCGGGCTTGGGCATGATGCGCGGGATGTTCACGCTCTGCCAGCTGAGCTTCTTGTGGCCCAGGATCAGGCGCACCTTTTCCGAGAACGGGGACGTGGGGTAGTGGTGCAGGATGAGGTCGGACATGGTGTCTCCAGGGTCGTTGTTGTTCAGTGCGGCATGGCGCGGTTGAGTATGGCGTCGAAGTCGACCCCGGCGCCCAGCGAACCAAAGCTGTGGCCCCACTCGCCGCCGATGCGTGAATCACAAAAGGCACTGAACACGGCGGCGGGGGCGGTCTGTGCGAGTAGCGCGGCCTGCACAGCCAAGGCCACGTCCTGCGCGAGGCGGCGCGCCTCCATTTCGCTGGCCATCTCTTCCACGCGGATCGGCAGTTGCGCGGCCAGGCGGTCCAGCGCGGGGTGCATGCCTTGGGCGGGGGCAAGTTCGTGCGCGAGCGCGGCGGCGTCAGCCTTGCGAAGGGCGCGCAGCAGATCGATGGCCATGATGTTGCCCGCGCCTTCCCAGATGGAATTCAGCGGCATCTCGCGGTAGATGCGCGCCAACACGCCTTCGCCGCCCTCTTCCACATAACCGTTGCCGCCCAGGCATTCCATGGCTTCCTGCGCAAAGTGGCTGCCTCGTTTGCAGATCCAGAACTTGGCCACGGGGGTGAGCAGGCGTTGCATCACCTGCTCGCGCGGGTCGCCGGCCTTGTCGAAGCTGCGCGCCAGGCGCAGCGCCAGCGCGGTGGCGGCTTCCGATTCCAGCGCCAGGTCGGCCAGCACGTTCTTCATCAACGGCTGGTCGATGAGCAGCTTGCCGAAAGCCTTGCGTTGCGCGGTGTGGTTCAGCGCAATGCTCAGCGCCTGGCGCATGAGGCCGCTGGTGCCCAGCGCGCAATCGAGCCGCGTCATGGTGCCCATGGCCAGGATCTGCGGAATGCCCCGGCCCTCCTCGCCCACCAGCCAGGCACTGGCACCGACGAACTCCACCTCGGAGCTCGCGTTGGCCTTGTTGCCCAGCTTGTCCTTCAGGCGTTGGATAAAAAGCTGGTTCATCGAACCATCGGGCAACACCCGAGGCAAAAAGAGACAGCTCAGACCACTGGCGGTCTGCGCCAGGATCAGGAAGGCGTCGCACATGGGTGCGGAGAAAAACCACTTGTGGCCGGTGACGCTGAAGCGCTGGCCCCAGGCGTCCGTGCCGGTGGGTTCAGCGCGCGTGGTGTTGGCCCGCACGTCGGAGCCACCCTGCTTCTCGGTCATGCCCATGCCCATGGTCAGGCCGGTCTTGTCGCGCCAGGGCTTGAGTGTGGGGTCGTAGCTGCGGCTGGTGAGGCCGGGAGCCCAGTCGTTGTGGATGGCGGTGTTGTCCTTGAGCGCAGGCGCGACCGCGTAGCTCATGGAGATGGGGCAAAGGATGGAGGGCTCGAGTTCGGTGAAGAGCATGAAGCCGGCGGCTCTCTGAAGATGCGGGCTGGGGTGAGGGCTCCCCCAGGCAGCACCATGCAACCCAGCACCCACAGCCTCGGTCATCAACGCGTGGTAACTCGGATGAAACTCCACCAAGTCCACCCGCTGCCCAAACCGGTTGTGCGTCTTGAGCTGCGGCGTGTGCACATTGGCCAGCCGCGCATGCGTCTGCATCTCACCGCTGCCCACCACAGCGCCCAAAGCGTGCAGCGGCGCCGTGTCCAGCCCCGGGGCGTTGAACTTCAGGGCCGCCTGCATGGCCCGGTTGGAGCTGAACAGGTTCGTATCGACCAGCGGCGCGGGCTGGTTGAACACCTCGTGCGTGGCGGCCATGGCGCCCTCCGTCAGTTCAGATCAGCTTGACCAGTTGTTTGCCGAAGTTCTTGCCCTTGAGCAGGCCCATGAAAGCTTCAGGTGCAGCCGCCAGGCCCTGCGCCACGGTCTCTCGCGGGCGCAGCTTGCCGGTGACCACCAGCGTGCCCAGCTCGGTGAGCGCCTCGGGCCAGACTTCCATGTGCTCGCTGACGATGAAGCCTTCGATCTTCAGCCGGTTCACCAGGATCAGCGCGGGGTTGGCCAGCGGCAGCGGCTGGCCGTCGTAGCCAGCGATCATCCCGCACACCGCAATGCGGCCGAAGGCGTTCATGCGCAGCAGCACCGCGTCGAGCACCATGCCACCCACGTTTTCAAAGTAGCCGTCGATGCCTTTGGGGCACACGTCTTTCAAGGCCTTGGCGAGCGAGTACGCGTCTTTGTGCAGCTTGTAGTCGATGCAGGCATCAAACCCGAGTTCTTCCACCGCGTACTTGCACTTGTCGGGGCCACCGGCGATGCCCACCGCGCGGCAGCCGCGCGCCTTGGCCAGCGCGCCGAAGGCACTGCCCACCGCACCGGTGGCCGCGCTCACCACCACGGTGTCGCCGGCCTTGGGATTGATGATCTTCACCAGTCCGTACCAGGCGGTCACGCCGGGCATGCCGACCGCGCCGAGGTAGTACGACAGCGGCACATGCGTGGTGTCGACCTTGCGCAGCGCGCCGGGCTGCGCGGCGTCCACCACGCTGTACTGCTGCCAGCCGCCCATGCCCACGACCTTGTCGCCGGGCTGGAACTTGGGGTGCTTCGATTCGACCACCTCGCCCACAGTGCCGCCGATCATCACTTCGCCCAAAGCCTGCGAGGCCGCATAGCTCTTGCTGTCGTTCATGCGGCCGCGCATGTACGGGTCCAGGCTCAGGAAGTGGTGGCGCACCAGCACCTGGTTGTCGGTGAGTGCATGCGTTTCGGTGGTGACCAGTTTGAAGTTGTCGACGGTGGCTTCGCCTTGGGGGCGGTTGTCGAGCACGATCTGTTGATTGGTGGGCATGGCGTGTCTCCTGAAAAGTCGGTCGGTGAAATCAGTCGGTCGAGATGCGGTTGAGAGCTTGAACGCTGCCCGCACCCACCGGCAGCCGGGCGACGAACTTGAAGGTGCCGGTGGCGTGCGCGCAGAGCTTGCCCGCTGCGTCGAAGATGCTGCCTTCGGTGAAGGCCATGGTGGCGGTGCGGTGCAGCAGCTTGCCCTTGGCGGTGAGCGGCCCCTTGGCCGCGCGCATGAAGCTGGTCTTCATCTCGATGGTCACGCAGCCCATGTCGGGCTCGACCGAGCGCGCAGCGTGTGCCATCACCACGTCGAGCAGCGTCATGCTCGCACCGCCGTGCACCACGTCGAAGGAATTGAGGTGATCGTCGGAGGGCTTGAACGTGATCTCCGCCTCACCGCCCTCGAACTTGTGCAGTTCGAAGCCGAGCAGTTCGACGAAGGGGATGCGGACAGAAAACTCCATAAAGTGCTCAGCCCCCGGTGATGATGGACACGCCGCCATCCACCGCCAGCCACTGGCCCGTGATGTGTTTGCCGGCGTCGCTCGCGTAGAGCAGCGTGAGGCCCTTCAAGTCTTCGTCATCGCCCAGGCGGCCCAGCGGCGCATGCGCAGCGAGGCGCTCTTCGCCCATGGCCTTGAGCGTGCCCATGGTCATCTTGCTGGGGAAGAAGCCGGGGCAGATGGCGTTCACACGGATGCCGTGCGCGCCCCACTCGGCGGCCAGTGCGCGGGTGAAGTTGATCACCGCGCCCTTGGAGGTGTTGTACGCAATGGTCTTCATGTCGC
>LNFM01013849.1_pt1 | contig 10139 bp, 9 predicted proteins | sample 596031 | NCBI WGS metagenome assembly LNFM01 (sample SAMN04254537, study PRJNA301005) | activated carbon metagenome | isolation source: dual media filters at the Ann Arbor, Michigan drinking water treatment plant | place: USA: Ann Arbor | reverse complement strand
GCGACCGGACTTCGTCGGTGCGGTGGCGCTGGGCCGCATCGCCCGCTTCAAGCTCGATCCGCGGGACACGCGCACCGATGCCGACTTCTATGAATTGGTGGGCGACGACGATGGCGTGTTCGGCTGCATGAGCCTGCTTGCCTGCCATGACGTGTGCCCGAAGAACCTGCCGCTGGCCACGCAGATCGCCTTCATGCGGCGAACCCTCGCCAAAATGGGTTTCTCGAAGGACTGATCAACTGGGCACAGGGCGTGCCGTTACTCGCCGCGGGTCGGCAGCGGTATCGACTTGCCTTCGGCGCCATGAGCGCGGCAGGTGCCGAAGCGATTGCCGACCGGTGGCTAGCGGTCCGTCCGGCAATCGGGGCGTCACGCGCCCTCGACCACCAGCTCGACCGCGACGTTGCCGCGCGTCGCGTGCGAGTACGGGCAGATCTTTTCGTGAGCCTCCTGCGCCAGCGATGCGAGCTCGGCCTGCGGCAGGCTGTCGTCCTTGACCACCAGCTTGACCGCGATGCCGAAGCCGCCAGCGTCGCGTGGTCCGATCGATACGCTGCAGGTGACCGACGCGTGCTTGGCGTTTTTCTTCTGCTGGGTGGCAACGAAGTCGAGCGCGCCGCCGAAGCAGGCCGCATAGCCGGCGGCGAACAGGTGCTCAGGTGTGGTGGTGCCGGGCTTGCCCATGCCGCCCATCTCTTTTGGCACCGACAAGTCCGCACGTACGGAGCCGTCGGCTGCGGCGGTGGTCCCATTGCGGCCGCCGGTGGCGGTGGCAGTGGCGGTGAACAGCGGTTTGATCGACATCGGGTCTCCTCTTGAGTCAGGTCGGCTCGACCGGCGAGCAAGACGCGGACCGAGGTGGCGCAAACCGAGCAGGCCAGCGGGTCCTGAACCGTTACTCGCCGATGAGGTCAGGCGCCGGCCACGACCGGCGCGGCCGACGCCTGTTCAGCGCGCCGCGCGATCTCGCGCGTCATGCCCTTGAAGATGAACAGGTGCGCGGGCACCAGCACCCACCAGTACGCGAGTCCCCACACACCGGCCGGGTGCCAATAGGCAGTCAGCGTCACGCGCGTCTGCTGCTCATCGACCGGCTCGATCTCGAACTCGATGACGCCGTTGCCGGGCGCCTTCATGCCGAAGTTCAGGGTCAGGCGGTACTCTGGCTCGAGCGCGAGTACGGTCCAGTAATCGATCGTGTCGCCCAGACGCAGGTCGGTCGGATGGCGCCGGCCCTTGGTGAGGCCGGGGCCGCCCACCAGCCAGTCGATCCACGAGCGGATCGCCCACAGCGGCGCTCCGTAGAAGTAGCCAACGTCGCCGCCCAGCGTGGTCACGACGCTGCTGATCGCCTGCGGCGTGGCGCGGGCCACCGCGCTGCCGCTGGCACGCTTGGCATAGAACGCATAGTCGTGGCGACCGCCGCGGAACATCAGCAGCCCCTCGGTCCAGCGCGCCGCCACCGTGTGTTCGCGCTCGGCCTCGAGTGCGGCCCATACGCTTTCCTTGAAGGTCAGCAGACGCTGAGGCACCAGCGCGCGAAGTTCGGCATCGTCGGCCGGGATGTCGTGCTTCAGTCCGCCGATCAGCGCGCGCGCCACGCTCGCGGGCACCGTGGTGACGAGCGCCAGCCAGTAAGCCGACAAGCTCGGCGTGAGCACTGGCACGGGAATGATGCGCGGGCGCTTGCCGACCACGTCGCCGTACGCCTGCATCAGCGACGCATAGCTCATGAACTCCGGACCGCCGGCATCGAGCACGCGTCCGGCCGCTTGTGGCAGCGTTGCCACCTTCACCAGGTACTCGAGCAGGTTGGTCAATGCGATCGGACTGGACTTCGACTTCACCCAGCGCGGCGTGGCCATGACGGGCAGGTTGTTGACGAGGTCGCGAATCACCTCGTAGGCCGCCGATCCCGGCCCGACGATGATCCCGGCGCGCAGCTCGGTCACCGGAACGGAACCGTCACGCAGCCGATCGCCGGTGAGCTTGCGCGACACCAGGTGCTCGCTGTCGGCATCCGGGGGGACCAGGCCGCCGAGGTAGATGATCCGCTTCACCCCGGCCGCCGCGGCGGCACGCGCGAAGTTCTCGGCCGCAATCAGGTCAAGTGCGCCGAAGTTGCTTCCGCTCGCCATCGAGTGCACGAGGTAGTAGGCGATGTCGATCCCGGCCAGCGCCGCGGGCAGGGTGTCAGGCTGAAGCGCGTCAGCGGCCACGCGTTCGACGTGCCAAGGCCGCGCTTCCAGCACGCGTGGATTGCGTGCGGCGGCGCGCACGGTCCAGCCTTCAGCCTGCAGCCGAGGCACGAGGTGTGTACCGATGTAGCCGCTGGCGCCGAAGACAAGCGCATGCGGCGGGCGCGCCAGCCTGTCCGGCGCCGGGTCCGGGGTGGGATCCGGCAAGGTGGCGGGTTCTTGCCCCGGGGATTGAAAACGATCCGACTCCACGCCGTGCATCCTCGCTGCGTCGTTGCAACGCGGCAAGTATCGCAAACGATGCGGCGCGCGATCGGGTCAGGCGCGTCGCACGGTGGGGAGGAAAGAATTTGCGATCGAGGTCTGGACTTATCTGGATGGCTGGCTGGATCCGGCGCTGCGTCGCAGGCACTCGATCATCTGCGCCCGCGGCAGGTGACGGCACGGCTGGACCTCCGGTCCGGTCGGACGGCCGACCGTGGCGACCATCGTGTCGGGCGCCGTCGGTGTGGGCGTGCCGTCGTCGACCGTCGCTGCAACCGGCGGTAGCGCGGCGGGGCGTTGCCAGGAATCGACGGTCAGGTCGGGGCGGTCATCGACGAACGCCGGCGCATTCGCCACCGGCTCTTGAGCACACTGCCCGGCGTGTGCCGCGGCCGCGGACATCAGCAGGGCCGCCAACAGGCCGGCTACGCCAACTCGGGGCAGTCCGCCTGACAAAGGCCGTGCCCTTTGACGGGGACCTCGCACGGCGGGCAGGGTGATGTGAAGCAGGCACATGTCAGCCTCCGATTGAAACCGCCGGCTTGCAATCGCCGTTCCGCTCACCCTGCCCGCAAGGTCGGGCAGGCGAGGAGAGCGAGAAATGCCGCGGAAACATGTCGCAACAGCGCTCGCAGTTCGGAATCACCCGCAGGTCGGCCAGAGCTTTACCTTGCCGTTCAGCTGTCATCCGCCGCGCGTCGCGGCGGTCGTACCCGACCGAGGAGAGAAAATGAAGTCCATTCAGACGCGCCGCACCGATGCCGCCGCCGATGCCTGCGCCGGCCCGCCCGCCGTGAACCTGTGGGGGTTGGCCATGGCGCTGCTGGTGCCGGTCGCGCTGGCGGCCACGCTGCCAACTCAGGCAGGGGCACGCGAACCCGGCGAGCGAGCCAAGGGCCAGCGCGCCCCGGTCAGCGTCGAGCGGCAGCGTGGCGCCGATGGCGCAGTCGACGCACGTCGCACCTACCGCGACGGCTCGACAAGCCGCGTCGATCGCTATCGCGACGGCCATGGCACCACCGATGCGCGGATCACGGGCCGCCACGGCGGTGTCACCACGGTCGACCGCGCGCGCGGCACGGACGGCCTGGTCGATACGACCGTCACCGGACCGAAGGGTGGCGTGACCCAGGTCGATCGCAGTCGCGGTGCCGATGGTCTCGTCGATCGCACCACCACCGGCCCGCACGGCCGCACCCAGACGGTGGACCGCGCGCGCGGTGCCGACGGCGCGGTGGACAAGACGGTTACCGGGCCGCGCGGCACGACGACCGTGGACCGCAGCCGCGGCGCCGACGGCGTGATCGACACGACTCGTACCGGGCCTCGCAGCCAGGTGCAGACGATCGATCGTGCGCGCGGTGCCGATGGGGCGATCGACGCCACCGTGACCGGGCCGCGCGGCACGGCAACGATCGACCGCAGCCGCGGCGCCGATGGCGTAATCGACACCACCCGGAGCGGTCCCGGCGGGCACACGCAGACGATCGATCGTTCACGCGGTGCCGATGGGGCGGTCGATGCCACGGTCACCGCACCGCGCGGCACCACCACGGTCGACCGCATGCGCGGTGCCGACGGCGCGATCGACCGCGTGACAACCGGCCCCAACGGCGGCACGCGCGTGATCGACCGCAGCCGCAACGCCGACGGCACCACTGATCGGACCGTCTCCGTCACGCCGCCAGCCCGCTGACCGCACGACCGCACGACCGCACGACGGGGCGCATGACAGCGCCCCGTTGTCATTGACGCAGCCCATGCGTGACACCGCCTGGTCCGCAAGCGCGCTGCGCAATGCGCCTTACAACGCGTGGCGCACGATCCTTGCCCGTGGATCCGCACCGCGACCCCGGCTGCATTCGGACTCGTCACCTCGGGCGCTTCACGTATGGAACGGCCGATATGAACGGGCCAGGACGCGCCGGATGATCTTTCGATCGAAGGCTCGCCACGCGCTCGACGGCGTCCGGATGTCGCAACCGACCTGAGGAGACCACCGCATGAGACCAAACTTTTCGCTGGCCGCCGCCGCGTGTGCCTGCGCCCTGGCCGCCACCAGCCTGCAGCCCTTGCCGGTCGCGGCCCAGCAGCAGCGCTTCATCACCATTGGCACCGGCGGCGTGACGGGCGTCTACTACCCGGCCGGCGGCGCGATCTGTCGCTTGGTCAATCGCGATCGTGCCAAGCACAACATTCGCTGCTCGGTGGAATCGACCGGCGGCTCCGTCGCCAATGTCAACTTGATCCGCCAGGGCGAACTGGACTTCGGCGTGGCGCAGGCCGACGTGCAGTTCAATGCGACCAAGGGGCTCACCACGTTCGCCAAAGATGGCGCCGCGAGCGACCTGCGCTTCGTGTTCTCGCTGCACCCGGAGGTGATCACCGTGGTGGCGCGCGAAGCAGGCGTCAAGGGCGTGGCCGACTTCAAGGGCAAGCGGTTCAACATCGGCAACCCCGGCTCGGGCACGCGGGTGATGACCGAAGAACTGATGGGTGCGGTGGGACTCAAGGCCGGCGATCTGGTGCTGGCGTCGGAACTGCGGCCTGACGAGCAGGGCTCGGCGCTGTGCGACGGCAAGATCGACGGCTTCACCTTCGTCGTCGGTCACCCGTCGGCCAACATTACCGACCCCACGACCATCTGCAACGCGCGCATCGTGCCGGTGACGGGCGCCGCGGTCGACAAGCTGATCAAGGACAAGCCGTACTACACCAAGGCGCAGGTGCCGGGCGGGATGTACCGCGGCAACCAGGCCGCGGTGGACACCTACGGCGTGCTGGCAACCATCCTCAGTTCGGCCAAGGTGCCCGACGACGTGGTTTACGCACTGGTGCGCGCGATCTTCGACAACTTCAACGAGTTCAAGGCACTGCATCCGGCGCTGGCGAACCTCAAGCCCGAGGATATGGCGACACAGGGGCAGTTCGCGCCGGTACACCCCGGCGCGGCGCGCTACTACAAGGAGAAGGGCTGGTCGAAGTAGCTGGTTGACCCAGGCGTTGGCGCAGGCCATGTCAGCGTGCGGCGCAGCGGTGTACCGCAGCCCGACGCCGTGCGCAGCTGAAGGCGCACTGCTGCGGCTGGGAACTGCATCGGCCGCGACCGCGGCCGGCGCGCGCAGGCTGCCATGAGCACGCCGGCCAGCGCGGTCCCCGCCGAGCTGCAGCAGCTTGTTGCCGACGTCGATACCGGCGCGCGATCGCCGCAGGGCTGGGCGGGCCGGTTTCTGACGGCGGTGGCGGTCACCTGGGCGCTCGCGCAACTGTGGTACGCGAGCCCGCTGCCGTATGCGTTCGGCTGGGGCGTGATCAATGACACCGAGGCGCGAGCGCTGCATCTGGGGGTCGGAATCTTCCTCGCGTTCCTCGCCTATCCGCTCGCGCGCTTCGCGCCGCGTGAGCGCATCCCCGCCTACGACTGGGTGCTCGCGCTTGCCGGCGCGTTTGCCGGCAGCTACCTGTACTTCTTTTACACGCAGATCGCCGCGCGCCCGAGCCAACCGACGCCGATGGACACGTGGGTGTCGGTCGCCGGCGTGCTGCTGCTGTTCGAGGCGACGCGCCGGGCGATCGGCTGGCCGATGGCCACACTTGCCATCATCTTCCTCATCTATGTGTTCGCCGGGCCGTTCATGCCCGATCTGCTGGTGCACAAGGGTGCTTCGCTCAACCGGGCCGTCAGTCACTTCTGGCTTACCACCGAGGGCGTGTTCGGCATTGCGTTGGGTGTGTCGGTGAGCTTCATCTTCGTGTTCGTGCTGTTTGGCGCGTTGCTGGATCGGGCTGGCGCTGGCAACTACCTGATGCAAGTGAGCTTCGCGATGCTCGGCCATCTGCGCGGCGGGCCGGCCAAGGTCGCGGTCGTGTCATCCGGCCTGAACGGGCTGATCTCCGGCTCCAGTGTCAGCAATGTGGTCAGCGGCGGCATCTTCACGATCCCGCTGATGAAGAAGGCCGGCTATGGCGCGGTGAAAGCCGGTGCGATCGAGACGATGAGTTCGGTCAACGGCCAGATCATGCCGCCGGTGATGGGCGCGGCCGCGTTCCTGATGGTGGAGTACGTCGGCATCCCGTACAGCGACATCGTCAGGCACGCGTTCCTGCCGGCGGTGATCAGCTACATCGCGCTCTTCTATATCGTGCACCTGGAGGCGCTCAAGCTCGACATGCGGCCGATGGCCAAGGCGACGCAGCGTTCGTGGTCCGACAAGCTCAAGGCGGTCGGGCTGGGTATCTCCGGCTCGATCATCGTGCTGGCCGTCGTCTACTACGCCATTTACGGCATTCGCGCCGCCTTTGGCAATGCGGCGCTGATCGGCACCGCGCTGCTATTGGCGGCGCTGTACGTCGCCAGCCTGTTGTTTGCCGCGCGCGCGCCCGACTTGCCGACCGAGATCGACGTCGAGCATCCGGTGCTACCCGAGACCTGGCCCACGGTGAAGGCCGGTCTGCACTTTCTGATTCCGATCGGCGTGCTGATCTGGGCCTTGATGATCGAGGAACTGTCGCCTGCGCTGTCCGCGTTCTGGGCCTGCCTGATGCTGATCGCGCTGATGATCACCCAGCGCCCGCTGGTGGCCCTTTTTCGCGGCACCCGCAATGCCGGCAGCGAGTTCGCGGTCGGCGCGCGCGAGGTCGGCCAGGGCCTGCGCGACGGCGCCCGCAACATGATCGGCATTGCAGTGGCGACCGGCTGCGCCGGCGTGATCGTGGGCACCATCACGCTCACCGGCCTCGGCTTGCGGATGACCGACTTCGTCGAATTCGTGTCGATGGGCAACGTGATGATCATGCTGATCTTCATCGCTTTCGTCTGCCTGGTGCTCGGGCTGGGTGTACCGACCACCGCCAACTACATCCTGGTGGCGACGCTGATGGCGCCGGTGGTGGTCGAACTGGGCTCGCAGCAGGGGCTGGTGCTGCCGCTGATCGCGGTGCACTTGTTTGTCTTCTACTACGGCATCATGGGCGACATCACGCCGCCGGTGGGCCTGGCGACGTTCGCTGCGGCGGCGATCAGCAAGGCTGATCCCATCGCCACCGGCATCCAGGGTTCCGTCTACGCGCTGCGCACGGTCATCCTGCCGTTCGTCTTCGTGTTCAACCCGGCCCTGCTGATGATCAACGTGCACGGCTGGACCGAGATCGCGCTGGTGGCGCTGGCCTCAACCCTGGCCGCTTGCATATTCGCGGCGGCGACGATGGGCTGGTTCCGCATCCGCATGACTTGGTGGGAGATCGTCCTGATGCTGGCCGCCACCTTCGTGCTGTTTCGGCCGGACTGGTTCATGGATCGGATCGCGCCCGAGTATCAGGAATTGCCAGCCGCACAGGTTTTCGACGTTGCGCAGTCGCTGCCGAAAGGCGAACGACTGGTGTTGCAGATCAAGGGCACCAATCTGGAAGGCGCGGAGGTCACCAAGACGGTCGCCGTGCTGCTGCAAACGCCCCCGGCGGACGATGCGGTTGGTGCCCGCAAGCGTCTGGCGGAGGCCGGGCTCTCGATCTCCGGCCTGGGGCAGATGCAGACGGTGAGCAGCGTGCGCTTTGGTAGTCGTGCTGCACGCGCCCGGATCGAGCAAGGCTTCGAGATCGCCGCCGTCAAGGTTCGCAACGATCGCCCGGATCCGCACTGGTTTTACCTGCCCGGCGCACTGCTCGTCGGGTTGGTCTGGCTTACCCAGGGCCGGCGCATGAAGCGCCGCGGACAAGCTGTTGCGCCGGCGTGAGCCTCAGCGCGGCGAGGGTGCCGAGTCCGGGGAACTGCCACCGGGTTTCGCAATGCTGCGGTCGGGCATGTCGGGCGATATCTCGGCGGGTGATTCGAAGTACAGCACCACCTGGCGGGTGCCGGACGAACCGACGCTGACCGTCTCCGTTCGGCGCTGGCCCTCGAGCGTGACGTCGATGGTGTAGCGGCCCGGCGCCAGGTCGACCATCAGGTACGGTCCGTTCAGCACGGTCTCGAGCACCACCGCGCCGCGGCTGTCGCGAACCACCGTCTGCGCCCCGGCCAGCCACGCACCGCTGCCAGCCGCCGCGGTCACCAGCCAAAGCCGATACTCCTTGCGCTGCTGCTCGAGCGCTCGGGCGTCTTCGATGCTTGCGCCTCCGCTGACGAAGGGGCGACTCTGCGTGGTTTGGCCTTCGCTGATCAACTGCGCTGACGTACCGCCCGCGACGAGCGCAAGAGACACAACGGCGAGGGCAAGCCGCGAGCGGCGGGTCGATGTGTTCAGGCGCATGGGATCTCCTTCCGTGTTTCCGATGGCGGCGACCTGCCCAGCGTCACCCGCTTACGGAAACATCGTTAGCAACCCACGTGCCCGTGGCCTACGAACGTCGGTGCGCTGGGGGCCGTGCCACGCGCCTTGCCGCAGCAGCCAGATTGCGTAGCCGGCGGTCAGCAGCAATCCGACGCTGCCCAGCAGCCAGAGCGTCCAGAGCAGCCCGTCGACGACCGCCGCCAGCGCTGGAAGCACGGCTTCGAGCGCTGGGAGCCAATGCGTGGCAGGGCCGTCCCATGCGGCGACGGCGAAGGCAATGCCGCGCGCGATGAAGTCAAGCGTGCTTTGTCCCGCCGAGGCGAGGAGGTACCACAGGACCAACGCGGCGATGGCCGCCAGGCAGACACCGGCGCGCAGCGATCGAGCTGTCATCACTGACCTCCTGCGCCTCAGGACAGTCCCGCGGTCAGGGCTTCGCCCCGCAGCGGCCACCGATCGAACATCCTCTGCAGCACCGCGAGTTCCTCCGGGCTGAGTCGACCATCGGCCGGCAACAAGGCCAGCGTGGCGCGATAGGCGAGCGCACAGGCGTGCGGGTCGTCGAGGTCGGCGAGGATCCAGTCGACCAGTACATCGTCCATCAGGGTCATGCGATCGCGCGCGCGCATGTCCATCATCACCTCTGCAAAACACTCGCTGGCGATGGTGAGGAACGCGTCGCGGGTGATGCCGAGTTCCTGATGCAGGCCGAGAGCGTCGATCGCGTCGACTTCGCGCGGGTGGACGGTGGCGTCCGCCAGCATGGCCAGGGCCACGACCCGCGCGATCGCCGCCGGACTGTTCCGGGGATAGGACGTGAGCGCGAGCGCTCCGGCCGGGCGCGCGTTCTGCCGTGGTGTTGTGGCGGCGGACAGCGGTGGCGAGTCAGACAGCGTTGCACGGTCGCGACGTGACGTGGTTGCGGCGGTAGCGCATGTGGTCATGAGGGTGCCCCTGCGCCCGATGGCGCGTCGTGGTGGTGGGTCGGGAATTCGGCTGCTGCACGACATCGCGGCGCGAGCGCGCCGCCAGCGGGGCCCGTGTCGGCAACCGCGACTACGACGGGCGATACGAGCGCTGCGTTCCTCAGGGCTTTCCATCGGTGCGCCTGCGGGCGCCTTGCACGGAGCGGTGAAGTGCGCTCGGCCGTCCAGCCATTCGTCTATTTCCCTACGTTGATGTTGGTCAATTTGCTGCGACGCAAATTGTGAGCAATGCGCTTGACACCTACCATGCGCGATGATGTGGGAGGTCAGGGAGTTCCGGCGCACATCGCAGAACAACAAGAAGCAAGAGAATCTTGGAGAGCCCCGTCGGGTCACCGGCGGTTTTGATTCAATCATCGGGGGACCACATGAACGCACCCATGAACCGGAGGCAGTTCTTCCGGATCACTGCGGCTGGCATG
>LNFM01013848.1_pt1 | contig 10140 bp, 7 predicted proteins | sample 596031 | NCBI WGS metagenome assembly LNFM01 (sample SAMN04254537, study PRJNA301005) | activated carbon metagenome | isolation source: dual media filters at the Ann Arbor, Michigan drinking water treatment plant | place: USA: Ann Arbor | reverse complement strand
CGGCGGCCCAGGTCCACCGTCGATTCCGGGGCCCGGGCGAACTCGTAATCGTACCGGTAGGCGACTTCCTTGCGCCGGTCGACGACCACGATCTGGTCCGGCAGGAAGAGATGCAGGTCCTTGGCGTCCTTGGCCCGTTGATGCCGCAGGGTGATCGGCTCGAACTGGAACAGCAGGTCGTAGCCGAAGCCGCCATAGAGGCCGAGGAAGGGGTCGACGAGCCCGGCGAACTCGGCGATCAGCCGGCGCAACGGGGAGACGAGCGAGGGCTGCAGGCTGCGCTCCTCCTCGCGGAAGGTCTCGCTGCTCGGCGGAACGGTGAGCGTCAGCACGCGCGGCTCGCTGGCGGCGACGATCGCCTCGGGCGTCGCCGTCACGATGGGCGCCAGGAGATGCAGCAGCGCCTCGCCGCGCAGGTTGAGCGCGCGGAAGGTCAGGTCACGGCCACGGCCGACGATCTCGAGCGGCGGGTTGGCGAATCCGAACTCCCAGCGCGAGTAGCGGCCGGGATAATCCACGCCCGACGAGAACAGCGCGCCGCGTTCGCGATCGAGACGCTCGGCGAAGCCGTCGAGCGCCGTGGCATAGGGCAGGTCGGTCCGTCGGCGTTCGACGGAGAGTCCGGTCGGCGTGGTGAAGCGGTCGAGCATGGTCGCAACTTTCGCTGGATATGGCGGAACGGCAGGCCCTTCGGGGCTTGGCCCCTACGGACGCCGGACGGCGGATGTCAGGAAATGGAAAAGGATTGGTAGGTGACGGGGGTCACCACCACCAGCGCGAGACGGACCAGCGAAGGCAGGATCCGGCGGACATTCGCGAGGGGCCTTTAATCCATAAAGTTGCGACAGACGGACTGTAGCGGAGCGCCGCTCCGCCGTCCAGTCAGCGCATCGGGCCGCCGGGTCCCATGGGTGGCCGCGGCGGCGGGCCGCCGCCGGGCGGTCCGCCGGGGCCCCCGCGCTCGTGCGGCGGTCGCTGGCGAAAGCTCGCATCGGGCGTGCCGGTAAAGCAGCGGGGCACGAAAGGAAAGGAAGCGGTGACGACGTAGTAGTAGGTGCCGTTGGGATATTCGGGCGTAATGCCCGTGCGGCCATTGCAGCGGTCGAGGTCGCCATGGCCTTCGACGTATTCGTAGTCCTCGTTATAGCTGCCATCGAAGCGGCCGCCCGGACCGCTCATGCCGCCCGGGCGCGTGCCGCTGCGCAGCCGCCAGCTGGACCGCAAGTCGACGAGCGGGCTGCCGGCGTCGGTCGGCGAGCGATAGCCTTGCGGTCCGTACATGGGGAAGCCATCCGCGGAATAGCCGATCATCACGGGGCGCCCGGGCTGGGCAAGGCGGGCGATCAGGCCCGTTGGGATGCCGTGATAGTGATAGGCGCCGCTCGGCTGCACATGCGCATTGTTGCGGTCGATGCCGAGGTCGATGCGGCCGGACAGCGCGTCGTAGTTCCAGCCGGAACGGGGATCGTTGTTCCAGAACTCGGCCGTCGAGGGATCGAACATGACGCCGTTGAGCGCGATGCCGAACAGGCCCCGCGGCAGCGGTGTGATCTCCGCCGCTTTCTCCGGGCGCAGCGGGACGCGCAGGCGATAATTCTGCGGCGACATCCGGTTGGGATTACCGCGACTGGGGAAGGCGCCGGTGGCGTGATCGGGCATACCGTCGGCCTCGAAAACGCGATACCCCTCGCGCTCCTCGATCCGCATGCGTATGGCCGCCTGGGCCGTGGGCAGCAGACGAAATCCTGTGGCGGCTTCGCTGGCAGGCACGGTTTCGTGAATCCCATGCGCCTGTGCCTCGCCGGCCCATACGATGATCAGGACCGGGGCGACAATCAGGGCCAGGGCTGCGCGGGCGGCATTCATGAGAGTCTCCCGGCTCCTACCATCACCGGCGGCTTCAGGCAACTTCGCGCGTGATTTCACGGCCCGACGACGCTACAAGGTGCGCCCATGACCGTGCTTGTCACCGGCGTCGCCGGCTTCATCGGGATGCATGTCGCGACGGCCCTGCTTGACCGGGGCGAAACCGTCCTCGGCATCGATAACCTGAACGACTATTACGATCCTGCTCTCAAGCAGGCTCGGCTCGACCTGCTGTTGCCGCGGCCCGGGTTCAAGTTCCGGCGTCTCAACATCGCGTCGGCCGAAGCCGTCAACGACGCCTTTGCGTCCGATCCCTCGATCGACCGCGTCGTTCATCTCGCTGCCCAGGCGGGGGTGCGCTACTCGCTCTCCAACCCTCAGGCCTATATCGAGGCGAACCTGGTCGGCCATTTCAATATTCTGGAGGCGTGCCGCCACCGCTCCAGCCTGCGTCATCTGGTCTATGCTTCGTCGTCATCCGTTTACGGCGGAAATACGAAATTGCCGTTCACCGTCGAGGATCGGGTCGAAAATCCGATATCGCTCTACGCCGCGACCAAGCTGGCGGACGAGTCGATGAGCCACTGCTATAGCCATCTTTATGGCTTTCCATCGACGGGCCTGCGTCTTTTCACCGTGTACGGCCCCTGGGGCCGTCCCGATATGTCGGCCTATATCTTCACGCGGGCCATCCTGCGTGGCGAGCCGATCACGGTATTCAATCACGGCGATATGCGGCGGGACTTCACTTATATAGACGACATCGTTGCCGGCGTGCTCGCGGCCCTGGACCACCCGCCCGCTCGCGATGCCGGCAGCGCGCCGCATCGCCGCTACAATCTCGGCAACAATCGCTCGGAGCCGTTGATGCGCTTCATCGAGCAGATCGAGCGCGCGACGAACCACAAAGCCATCATCAAGATGGCCGACATGCAGCCCGGCGACGTCAAGGAAACCTACGCCGACATCGAGGCGGCGCGTTGCGACCTGGGCTTCTCGCCCAAGACGTCGATTGACCAGGGGATCCCGCGCTTCGTCGCCTGGTTCCGCCAGCACCACGCGCTATAGGCTCGGCTCGGGCGCATCCGGCGGAAACCGCAGGGTGACCGTCGTGCCCTGGTTCGGCACGCTGTCGATGGTCAGCGTGCCCCCGTGCATCTCGATCAGGCTCTTGGTCAGCGGCAGGCCGAGGCCGGTGCCGTGGAAACGCCGGGCCATCGGCCCCTCGACCCGGCCGAACGGCTCGAGCGCCTTGATCACGTCGTCAGGCGACATGCCGATGCCGGTGTCGGCAACGGTGACGAGCGTTGCGCCACCTTCCGAGCGTGTCACGCTGGCCGTGGTCTTGCCGCCCTCGGGCGTGAACTTGATGGCGTTGGTCACCAGGTTCACCACCATCTGGATCGTGGCCTTGGGGTCGGCGCGGAACGATGTGGCCTCCCGCGCGCAGGAGAAGGCAAGCTTGACACCGGCTTCGTGGGCCAGCCCCTTGACCAGCTTGCTTACGCGCTCGAGCAGGTCGGCGCCGTCCACCGTCTCGACATGCAGCTCCAGGCGGCCGGCTTCGATCTTCGAGAGGTCGAGCATGTCATCGATGATCGACAGCAGCAGGCGGCCGCTTTCGCCGATGTAGCGGGCGTAGGTGGCGTAGGCGGGCACGCTGGACGGCCCGTTGAGCTCGCGCTCGATCACCTCGGCAAAGCCGAGAATGGCGTTCAGCGGCGTGCGCAGCTCGTGCGACATGTGGGCGAGGAAACGGCTCTTCGAGCGGTTGGCTTCGTCGGCGGTCTCACGCGCCGTCTCCAGCTGCTGGCGAAGACGATGTTGCTTGTGCAGGCGGTGGTTGAGCTCGGCCAGGCGCTCGGCCATGACGCGGAAGGCCTCGCCAGCGGCGGCCGAGCTGACGAAGCGCAGAAAAAGCAGACGCTCCACCGAGGCGAGCGAGCGGCGGACCAGGCTGGCATAGACCCGGTAGTGCAGGATCTGCCAGTTGACGTGTCGCAGATCGAGAGCGGCGGGCAGCGGTGACGTCGAGCGGGCAGCGGCGCGCAGCAGCTCCGGCAGGTCAAACGCGTTGCTGGCGACGTCGGACAGCGGCATGCCGAGCAGTGTCGGGAGCGGCCGGCCAAGGGCCTCGGTGAGGGCGACGTTCGCCTGGACGATGATGCCGCCGCGCGTGACGATGAGGGTCGGCTCGATCAACTGATCGAGGACGTCGGCGGTGAGCGGCGCCGACGCTTCAGAGCGTGTCAGAAAAGTATTCACGGCCCGATGCAACTTCCGCCTCGGCGGTCGGCTCGACGTAGACGACCACCCGGCAGCCGGGGTGGCCCGCCGCGATCGATTCCTCGATCGCCACCTTCGCGTAGCCCAGATTCTCGCCGGCGATCTTGCCGAACATGTTGGATGTCATCATGCACAGCGACGGCCGGCCGATGACGGCGTCGCCGAACGGGCAGATTCGGTTGCCGAGCACGATCTTCTGGTCGTCCTCGGCGATGACATAGAAATCGCCGTCGATGCGGCGCTTCAGGTCCATGAGCACCGCGGTGACCTGGGCCCGCGACAGACGCGAGACCTTGAGGGCATGGCGGTAGTCGGCGTCGATCTGGTCGCCAATCCGGCCGCCGACCACGCTGACGAAGCCCGCCGTCTCCGGCAGGCCGACCACCGATTCGAGCGTTCCCGCGAGTTCGCGCATCAGAGAGCGCAGGAAGCGGTCGCGATCGAGTTGCACTTCGCTCTGTTCGACAAGAGTGTCGGCTGCGCTTCTCTCAGCCTTCCACGACATTCGGCCTCCGGCTCGATTCTGACCGTCGACGCCGGATCAATTAAGGACCGAGTTCAGGGCTGAGGCAATATTTTCAAGAAGCGATAAATATATCGAATGATCAGAAGACTTCGCACTGCACACGGAGACTAAGCGGTACTGGTAAAATTCTAAGAAATTGCCGCTCTACTTTTCGTAGGCGGCCTCCAGCGCCGGCGCATAGACCTCGCGCACGATGTGGCGTTTGACCTTGAGCGTGGGCGTCATCTGGCCATTGGCGACGCTGAACGCCTCTTTCGCCACGATGAAACGACGCACCCGCTCAGCCGGCGAAAGCTTGGCGTTGACGCGCTGCACTGCGGCATCGAGGGCCGCGCGAAACTCGCGATCCTCCGCGAGGCTGCCGATCTCGGGCGGCTTGCCGCGCGCCTTGGCCCATTCGGTCGCGAACTCGGTGTGCGGCACGAGGATGGCGACCAGGTGAGGCCGGCGATCGCCGTGCACCATCGCCTGCGCGATCTCGGGCTCAAGCATCAGCGCGCCCTCGACGCGCGCCGGCGCGATCATGTCGCCGCCCGAGTTCTTGATGAAGTCCTTCTTGCGGTCGGTGATCCGGATCAGGCCGTCGGGATCGATGACGCCGACATCACCGGTATGCAGCCAGCCGTCCCTGATGGTCGCGGCGGTGGCGGCGGGATCGTTCCAGTAGCCCTGCATCACGAGCTCGCCGCGCACCAGGATCTCGCCGTCCTCGGCGATGCGCACCTCGACGTCGGTGAGCGGCGGGCCGACGGTCTCCAGCCGGACACGGTGCGGACGGTTGCAGGCGACGACGGGAGCCGCCTCGGTCTGGCCGTAGCCCTGGAGCAGGCGCAGGCCCAGGGCGGTGAAGAACAGGCCGATTTCCGGATTGAGGGCGGCACCGCCGGAGACCAGGGCCTTGAGCCGGCCGCCGAAGCGGGCGCGGACCTTGCTGCGCACCAGGCGATCGACGATGAAATCCATGACCCGGTCGCCCAGGGTGAGGCTGCGTGGAGCGGCGTAGCGCTTCTTGCCGAGCTCGAGCGCCTTGAAGAAGAGCTTGGCCTTGAAGCCGCCCTGGCGCTCGACGCCGGCCAGGATGCGGCGGTGCATGGTCTCGTAGAGCCGCGGCACGGCGGTCATGATGGTGGGGCGGGTCTCGACCAGGTTCTGGGGCAGCGCCTCGACGCTCTCGGCGCAGTAGATCTGTGCGCCGATGGAGAGCGGGAAATAGATGCCCGCGGTGTGCTCGTAGGAATGGGACATCGGCAGGAAGGAGAGGAAGATCTCGTCCGCGAGGCCGAGCTCAGCCAGGAGATCGCGCGCCCCCAGGCAGTTGTGCAGGATGCTGCCGTGGCTGAGCGCGACACCCTTGGGCGGGCCGCCGGTCCCCGAGGTGTGGATGATGCAGGCGAGGTCCCGGCGCGTCAGGCGCTTGCCGACTTCGTCGATGTCGAGGCCGCCGCCGGCACCCAGCGTCTTGTCCCAGTGCATCACCTGGACGCCGCTGTCTTGGCTGACCGGCGGCGGATCGAGCGCGGCGACGAAGCGGCAGCCGGGCGTCTGGCGTGCCGCCTCGATCACGCGCTCCGCTAGCGCGCGGGTCGAGACAAGAGCCCCGGCGCAGCCGGCGTTGCTCAGGATATGCCGATGATCATCAACGGTGTTCGTCGTGTAGGCGGGAACGGTGATGGCGCCGGCCGCCATGATGGCCAGGTCGGCGATGATCCATTCCGGCCGGTTTTCGGCGACCAGCGCCACGCGGTCGCCCGGCCTGATCCCCAGCCCCGCCAGGCCGCGCGCCAAACGCTCAACCGATTCACGGGCTTGGCGCCAGCTCGTCGCCTGCCACTGCCCGCCGGTTTTGGCCCAGAGCAGCGGCTTGTCGCCATACAGCGCCGCCTGGTCGAGGAACATGCGGACGAGATTCGGGCAGGCCCGGTAATCCATGCTATCTCCCTGACGCGGCCGTCTTTTCGTTTCTTGGAACGGGGCCGCGACAGACACATATATCGGGAAACCGTACCGGAGCGAAAGAACCGCCGATGAGCCAGTCCGCCGCCGCCCGCACCCAGACCGCCAACGATCTCGGCGCCTTGCCCGAATGGGACCTCGCCGACCTCTACCCGGGCCGGGATTCCGCCGAGCTCAAGGCCGACCTCGCCCGGGCCGAACGGCAGGCGGACGAATTCGCCGCCAAGCACGCCACCAAGCTCGGCGGCTACACACCCGCCGAGCTGGCCAACGCCATCGCCGACTACGAGCGCCTCGACGAGACGCTCAGCCGGATCATGAGCTACGCCGACCTGACCTACGCCGGCAACCAGACCGATCCCGAGACGGCGAAGTTCTACCAGACCATGCAGGAGCGGGTGAACGCCATCGCCACCAAGCTCATCTTCTTCACCCTCGAGATCAACCGGCTCGACGAAACCGCGCTCGCCGCCCAGCTCAAGGACAAGGCGCTGTCCCGCTGGCAGCCCTGGCTGCGCGACGTGCGCGTGCGCAAGCCCCACGATCTCTCGGATGAGCTGGAGAAGCTGCTGCATGAGAAGCACGTCGCCGGCCGCAGCGCCTGGACGCGGCTTTTTGATGAGACGATTGCGGGACTGCGCTTCCCCATCGACGGCAAGGAGGTGACCAGCGCCGAGGCGCTGCACCTGCTCTCCGACCGCGACCGCAGCGTGCGCCGCGCCGCCGCCAAGTCGATCGGCGAGGTGCTGGGCAGGAACGTGCGGCTCTTCGCCCTGGTCACCAACACGCTGGTCAAGGACAAGGAGATCGAGGACCGCTGGCGCAAATTCCCCAAGCCGATCTCGTCGCGCAACCTTGCCAACCTGGTCGAGGACGAGGTCGTCGACGCCCTGATCGGCGCGGTGCGCGCCTCCTTCCCCAAGCTCGCGCACCGCTATTACAAGATGAAGGCCAAGTGGTTCGGCGTCGACCAGCTCGACTACTGGGACCGCAACGCGCCCCTGCCCGAATCGGACGAGCGTACCATCCCCTGGGACGATGCGCGCGACCGCGTGCTCACCGCCTACAGCAAGTTCTCGCCCGAGCTGGGCGCCGTGGGCCGCAAGTTCTTCGAGAGCCAGTGGATCGACGCGCCCGTGCGGCCGGGCAAGGCGCCGGGCGCCTTCGCGCATCCCACCGTGCCCTCGGCGCATCCCTACCTGCTGGTCAATTATCTGGGCAAGACGCGCGACGTGATGACCCTGGCCCACGAGCTCGGCCACGGCGTGCACCAGGTGCTGGCGGCGGGGCAGGGGCATCTGCTGTCGCAGACGCCGCTGACGCTTGCCGAGACCGCCTCGGTGTTCGGCGAGATGCTGACTTTCCGCTCGCTGGTCGATGCCGAGAAGGACCCCCGGCAGCGCAAGGCCATGCTCGCCGGCAAGGTCGAGGACATGCTCAACACGGTGGTGCGCCAGATCGCTTTCGTCGAGTTCGAGATCCGCGTGCATGACGAGCGCCGCCAGGGCGAGCTCACCGCCGACAGGATCAACGAGATCTGGCTCGACGTGCAGCGCGAGAGCCTCGGGCCGGCGCTGCGCTTCGACGACGAATACAAGTACTACTGGACCTACATCCCGCACTTCGTCCATACGCCGTTCTACGTCTACGCTTACGCGTTTGGGGATTGCCTGGTGAACTCGCTCTACGCCGCCTACAGCAAGGCGCCGGCGGGCTTCGCCCAGAAATACCTCGACATGCTGCGATCCGGGGGGGCCAAGCGGCACAAGGAGCTGCTGGCGCCCTTCGGTCTCGATGCCAGCGACCCGGCTTTCTGGGCCGGCGGCCTCAACGTGGTGGCCGGACTGATCGACGAGCTGGAAGCGCTTGGCTGACCAAGAAGAGAACAGCATCGGCGGCCGGCTGAAGCGCTACGCGCGGGTGGGCGCGGCGGTCGGCGGGCTCGGTGTGCGCTTCGGCGCCGGGCGGCTGTTCGGCATGGAGGTCGACAAGGGGAAGCACGCGGCGGAACTGACCGCGGCGCTCGGCGGGCTGAAAGGCCCGCTGATGAAGGTGGCGCAGCTCCTGTCGACCATCCCCGACGCGCTGCCCGACGAATACGTCAAGGAGCTGATCCAGCTCCAGTCGAATGCGCCGTCGATGGGCTGGCCGTTCGTCAAGCGGCGCATGGCGGCCGAGCTCGGGCCTGACTGGGAGAAGAAGTTCAAGCAGTTCGACCGCGAGGCGATCGCCGCCGCCTCGCTCGGCCAGGTGCATCGCGCCACTGGCAAGGACGGCGCGCTGCTGGCCTGCAAGCTGCAGTACCCCAACATGGATTCGGCGGTCGAGGCGGACCTGCGCCAGCTCCGCCTGATCTTCGCCGTCTACGAGCGCTACGACAAGGCGGTGAAGACCCGCGAGGTGCATGCCGAGATCACGGCGCGGCTGCGTGAGGAGCTGGACTACGAGCGCGAGGCGCGGCACATGCGGCTCTACGGCCACATGCTGCGCGAGGAAGAGAACGTCTCGGTGCCCGAGCCGGTCCCGGCGCTCTCGACCAAGCGCCTGCTGACCATGACCTGGCTCGACGGCGTGAAGCTGCTGACCCTGAAGAAGGCGCCCGTGGCCCGTCGCAACGCGGTGGCCACCGCCATGTTCCGCGCCTGGTACGTGCCGTTCTATTACTACGGCGTGATCCACGGCGATCCGCATCTCGGCAATTACAGCGTGCGCGGCGACGACGGCGTGAACCTGATGGATTTCGGCTGCATCCGGGTCTTCCCGCCGAAATTCGTCGGCGGCGTGATCGACCTCTATCACGCGCTCGACAGGGGCGATCAGGCGCTGGCCGTGCACGCCTACGAGACCTGGGGCTTCAAGGGCCTGTCGAAGGAGATGATCGCCGTCCTCAACCAGTGGGCGGCCTTCGTCTACGCGCCGCTGATGGAGGACCGTCCGCGCCTGATCCAGGAGACAAACTCAGGCGTCTACGGCCGCGAGGTGGCGCAGAAGGTGCACGGCGACATCCGCCGGCTGGGCGGGGTGACACCGCCGCGCGAATTCGTGCTCATGGACCGCGCCGCCATCGGCCTCGGCTCGGTGTTCCTGCATCTCGACGCCAAGATCAACTGGCACCGGCTGTTCCACGAGCTGATCAAGGGCTTCGACCTCAAGGCCCTGGCCAGGCGGCAGGCGGCCGCCCTCAAGAAGGCGGACGTCCCCGCGGCGAGCTGACCGGCCGCGGGAGTAGACATTTGTCTATAGACATTTTTGTCGGTTGAAGCCGGGGTCGTTTCTCCCATATCCATCTAAAGACAAAATGTCTTTATGGAGAAAAGGATGATCGAGATTCCGGAGGACGGCTGGGGCTTCGGTCCGGCCGGTGATGCCCCGCGTCCCGGTGCCGAGACTCTGCTGACCGGCTGGCCCGCACCCACCAAGGACGGCTATCTCGTGGTGCCGGGCGCCGAGTTCTGGGGCATGCAAGCACCTGCCGACGACGACCCGGTCCTGCGCGCCGACACCATGCG
>LNFM01013847.1_pt1 | contig 10140 bp, 7 predicted proteins | sample 596031 | NCBI WGS metagenome assembly LNFM01 (sample SAMN04254537, study PRJNA301005) | activated carbon metagenome | isolation source: dual media filters at the Ann Arbor, Michigan drinking water treatment plant | place: USA: Ann Arbor | reverse complement strand
GTTTTTGGATCCGCCTCAAATTTCCCGACTTTCGCAGGTTTGGCACCGGAATCCCTGAGCAACTGCACGCTTTCCACCGCAGGGGAATAGTTGGGCGCGACAACCGAACAAGCGGAAACCGAAAGTACGAGCACAAAGCCTGATAAACCCTTGAGCATGACACTCTCCTGAAAATTCGAATGGAATAAGCCCTGCAAATCCATACCGGCATGCAAACTCTGCTGACTGACGAGGTTTACTCGCTTACTTCGGGCTTTCAGCAGCCACCTGGTTCTGATGCGCGCGATCAACCATAACCGACTGCCCCAGAACCACCGGCAAGTTGTCCGGATAGTTGTACCCGGTGCCTTTATTGTGGTCGATAATCGCGCCGATTCCGCCACCAAAGAGGATATTGCCGAACATGCCTCCGGCAGCCCGCGAGATGGCGCGCAGGATGCCGTTGGGTGCGCCCTCCTTCTGGCACTCCACCACCAGATCCTCAGAAGACCGCCGCACGTCAACGAACCCGGGCGCTTTGGCCTGCCACGTTCCCTTGTCGTTTCTGAGCGTGCATTGAGCATCTTTGACCTGCTCGCTCTTGTCGTCTGAGACTGTGAGCGAGAGGTTCTGTATCTCGCTGCCCGTCAGTGAAGCGCAGCCCGGCAAAGCCGCCGCAAGAACTACGCATCCAATTACCCTCGCTACAATGCTGCGCGACGCGGCAACCGGCGTTCCATGGGTTTTCAGCATGCCTCCCCCCGTTTGGTTGACAGCGAACCTGTTGCATAATCTGGACGTTTTGCTGGCTGGCACGCTGGTGGATTCCAGCTTATCCGAGCGTATCCCTTACGGCAAGCGAAGTGCAGGAACTGCCACCGCGTCCATAGAGTTAACGTGATGCGGGACCAATTTGTCCGGGCATGGCGCGACTGGGCTTACCTTATAATCTGGCCCTTTCCTGCCCCCTGGAACACGTTCACATGCTGATCAAATTCACCCTCAACGGCGACCCCGTCGAGGTCCACCTGAAATCGGCCGACCGCCTGCTGGTCGATGTGCTGCGCGAGGATCTGCAGCTCACCGGCACCAAACATGGCTGCGGTATCGGCGCCTGCGGCACCTGCACCGTGATCGTCGATGGCGCGCCGGTGTCGTCCTGCCTGCAACTCGCCGCGCTCTGCGACGGCGCCAACGTGCGCACCGTGGAGGGTCTGGACCAGGCCGGCGTGCTGCATCCGGTGCAGCAGGCCTTCATCAACAAAACCGCCCTGCAATGCGGCATCTGCATTCCGGGGCATGTCATGCAGTGCGTGTCGCTGATCGAAAAGAACCCGAACCCCAGCGATGAAGAAATCCGCGCCAGCGCCGACAGCGTGTATTGCCGCTGCACCGGCTACGTGAAGATCATGGACGCCTACCGCGAAGCAGCGGCGCTGCTGAAGAAAGCGGGGAAGGCATGAGCACCCGCCACAAGCAGCTGCGCGACCCGAAGTTCGAAGCCGGCCTGCTGGTCGTCGGCAAGGATGTGCCGCGTGCCGACGCGATTCCGAAAGTCACCGGCGCCGCGCAGTACGTCGCCGACATGCACCTGCCGGGCATGCTGCATGCCGCGGTGCTGAGGAGCCCGCACCCGCACGCAAAGATCCTGTCGATCGACACCAGCTCCGCGCGCGCGATGGCCGGTGTCAAGGCGGTGGTCACCGGCGAGGATACGGCGAAGCGCAAATGGGGCGCCTTCCGCCCCGACCTCTACCCACTGGCGATCGGACGCGTGCGGTACGTCGGCGACGAGGTCGCCGCTGTCGCCGCGACCGACCCCGAAACTGCGCGCGCCGCGGTGGACAAAATCGTTGTCGAGTACGAACCACTCCCCGCAGTGTTCTCGCTGGATGAAGCAATGGCACCCGGCGCGCCACTGGTGCACGACGATGCCGCCGGCAACATCGCCCACGAGTTCGCCTTCGAACGCGGCGAGGTCGATGCCGGCTTCAAGGCCTCCGATGTCGTCGTCGAGGGCACCTGGGATTCGATCCGGCAGTGGCATTCCTCGCTGGAAACGATCGGCTGCGTCGCGCAATGGACGAACAATCGCGTCAGCATGTGGTGCAACACGCAGACCCCCTTTCTCGCCCGCGGCCGTTACTCGGTGGCGTTGGGCGTACCGGAGTCGCAGGTCAGGGTGATCCAGACCGAAGTCGGCGGCGGTTTCGGCGGCAAGTCCGGCGACGACAACGGCTCGGTGATCGCGGCGATCCTCGCGCGCAAGGCCGGGCGACCGGTCAAGCTGATCCATACCCGCGAGGAGGAATTCCTCGCCAGCCATCCACGCATGCCCATGCGCTACTGGGTGCGCCTCGGTTTCGCCAAATCCGGCAAGGTGCTGGCCAAGGAAATCCGCATGTGGGCGGACAACGGCGCCTACACCGGCAAATCGCAGGCCATCCTCGGCGCGGCCACGGTGCGCCACGACGCGCTCTACAAGTACCCGAATGCCCGCGCAAAATCGACGCTGCTCTACACCAACCTCGTACCGACCGGCGCCTTCCGCGGTTTCGGCAATCCCTCCGCCGACTGGGCGGTGGAACAGGCCTGGGATCTCGCCGCAGAAAAACTGGGCATTGATGTCGTCGATCTGCTGCGCATGAACGCGGTGGTGGAAGGCGACGTCTCGCCGCACAACCACAAGATCACCAGCGGTGAACTGGGCCAGTGCATCGACAAGGCTGCTGAGCTCATCCAGTGGAAAAACAAACGCAAAACCAGAAAAGACGGTCACGGCCTCGGCATGGGCTGCAGCATCCACGTCAACGGCCGCCGCAGCTTCGGCGACTGGGACGGCAGTTCGGCCATCGTGCGCATCAACGAGGACGGCCGCGCCACGATCATCACCGGCGAGGGTGAGATCGGGCAGGGCACCTACACCGTGCTGCGGCAGATCGCCGCCGAGGAACTGGGCCTGCCCTACGATGACGTCGATATCACCCGTCCCGACACCGATGTGCACGCGCATTCGCTGGGCGCGCTGGCCAGCCGCGTGACCTATGTCGCCGGCAACGCGGTCAAGCGTGCCGCGGCGGAGGCGCACAAACAACTGATGGCCGCTGCGTCCGAGCAATTCAGGAAGCCGGTCGATGAACTCACCATCATCAACGGCCAGATCGGACCGCGAAACGGCGCCGAATCGGAATTCAAACCGGTCAGCACCGTGGTGCGCGCCAACATCTACAAACGCGGCGGCGAAGCCATCGTCGGCGTCGGCAACTGGGACAACCCCTCGGAGTTTCCGGATCACAGCCGTTTCGGCAACGAATCCGGAGCCTACAATTTCGCCGCGCAGGCGGTTGAGGTGGAGGTGGACCGCGGCACCGGCGTGGTCAAGCTGCAGGAAATTTCCGCGGTGGTCGATTGCGGCACGGTGATCCATCCCGCAGCGGCCCAGGGCCAGGTCGAAGGCGCCGTGGTGCAGGGCATCGGTCTCGCGATGATCGAACACTTCGACTGGCACCAGGGCACACCGACCGACCCGCAGTACATCGACTATCCACTGCCCTCGGCCGACTTCGTTCCGAAAATGCACGTCGCCTTCGCCGATTCCTATGAACCCTCGGGACCCTTCGGCGCAAAAGGCCTGGGCGAGATCGGCCTGGATGCCATTCCGGCAGCGATTGCCAATGCGATTGCCGACGCCGTCGGCGTGCGCATCCACGAACTGCCGATCACCGCGGAAAAAATCCACCGCGCGCTGCATCCGGAACTCTATGCCGACGAACAGAAAACAGCACCGCAGGCCCCCAGGGGCGGCGTGTGGTCGCGGCTGGTCACCGGCAGGCCTTCGGGCACACGACCCTTCAAGCCGGAACTGCTGCAGCCGAAGTCGCTGGATGAAGCACTGAAGCTCTTTGCTGAAGGGGACACCGCGATCGTCTCCGGCGGCATGTCGCATGCGATCCGCCGCGAGCGCACCGGTTACCCCCAGGCAAAACGCCTGCTGGTAGTCAGCAAGTTGCCAGAGTTGCTTAAAATATACAATAAAAACAATGGCTTGCAGATTGGCTCCGCAGTCAACCAGCAGGCCATCATCGAACTGCCGCAGTTGCGCGAACAGTTCACCGTATTCGCCGAGGCGCTCGATGCCGCGGGCCATACCCGCGTGCGGCGCATGACGACAGTCGGCGGCAGCGTCGGCCCGCTGATCGGCGGCTTCGACATGCCGGTGGCGCTGCTCGCGCTCAATGCGCGCGTGGTGACCGCGACGGTGAAGGGACAGCGCAGTTACTCCCTCGCCGAAGCCTTCGACAAACGTTTCGCAAAAGACGAGATGCTCATCGCTGTCGAGATCGAAGCCCTGCCCGCACGCAGCGGCTCGGCCTTCCACAAGTTCCTGCCGCGCGGTGTGATGGAAACTCCAACAGCGAACGCTGCGGCCGTGGTCACGCTGGATGCTTCAGGCCAGTGCATCACCGCACGCCTCGTCGTCGGCGCGGTGAGCTTCAAGCCGCTGGTCGCCGATCTGTCAGCACTTGCCGGCAAGGCCTTCGACGAAGCCTCGATCCGCGCCGCGGTGAAGCCGCTGCGTGAACTCGCGCAACCGCTGGCCAATGTGCGCGGCTCGTCGATGTACAAACGCAATATGGCGGTGGAAATCGGTGCCCGCACTCTCATCAATGCCTGGCAGCGTGCCGCCCGGCAAAAATAAGTTCATCAGACAACACGTCAAACGAGGAACCCCGAAATGGCTGACCGCTTCAAGACTTCCGACGGCTGTGAAATCGCCTACACCCTGCACAACGGCGCCGGCGGCAATGCCCCGCGCGTCGCGCTGGTGCATTCACTCGCACTCGACCGCAGCATCTGGGACGGCGTGGTGCAGGCACTGGCGAAAGACTGTCAGGTGCTGACCTGGGACTGCCGCGGCCACGGACAATCCGGCCAGCCGCTGATGACCTATACACCCCAGCTCTTCGCGCGGGACCTCGCCGAGCTTATGGACCACATCAAATGGCCCTCGGCCATCGTCGGCGGCTGCTCGATGGGCGGGATGGTCGCCCAGGCTTTTGTCATTGATTACCCGAAACGCGCGAACGGTCTCGTGCTGGTCGATACCACCGCCTGGTACGGTGCCGACGCGCCCAAGGTCTGGCGCGAACGCGGCGCGACCGGCAAGGAAAAAGGCATGGGTGCGCTGGTCGAATTCCAGACCGGCCGCTGGTTCGGCGACGCCTTCCGCGCGAAGGAAAAAGCCACCGTCGACCAGCTGGTCAAGGTCTTCCTCGACAACAACGTCGATTGTTATGTGAAAACCTGCGAGATGCTCGGAGACGGCGATCTGCGCGCTGGCCTTGCGACCATCAAGGTGCCGACCGCCGTGGTCGTCGGAGAAGAGGATTACGCCACCCCGGTGGCGATGGCCGAGGCCCTGCACAAGGCCATTGCCGGCTCGACGCTGACGGTGATTCCCGGCGGCCGCCACATCACGCCGACCGAGAAACCGCAGGACATCGCCGCGCGTTTCCGCGAAGTCATCGCGAAGGCGAAATAAGTCATGACCGCCAAGCCGCGCTGCCTCGACATCCACGCCCACCACGTCGGCCAGCCGCTGGTCGAACGCATCAACGCCGAAGGTGAAAAACACGGCGTGAAAATCGTCAAGGGCGAGGATGGCGCCACGCGCATCTCCGTCGGCGGACGGCTGACCGGCATGCCGCTGATTCCGCCGCTCAATGACGAGGCGGCACGGCTGAAGTGGATGGACGAGGCCGGCATCGACGTGCAACTGCTCGCCGGCTGGATGGACCTCGCGGGTTATCACCTGCCGACGGAGGCCGGCCAGTGGCTGGCCCGCGCGCAGAACGAAACACTGGCGGAAATGGCCGCGCGCCGTCCCGACCGTTATGCCGCCGCTGCAGCGGTGCCGCTGCAGGATGCCGCCGTCGCCGCCGGTGAACTGCGCCACGCGGTGAAAGTGCTGGGCCATCGCGCGGTGCAGATCGGCGCGCGAGTCGAGGAAGAAGGACTCGATGCCCCGCAGTACGACGCCTTCTGGTCCGCCGCTCAGGAACTCAATGTTCCGGTGATCATCCATCCGGCCGATCTCGCGGTACCGCCGCGCATCCGCAGGCTGTTCCTGCACATCCTCGTCGGCAATCCGAGTGAAACCACTTTCGCCGCCGCGGCGCTGCTGTTGGGTGGCGTGTTCGACCGTTTTCCGAAACTGCGCGTACTGCTGGTGCATGGCGGCGGCTGCGTGCCATACCAGTTCGGTCGCATCGACCGCGGGCGCGTCACCGCACCGCCATTTGCGAAAGGTTCGGTGAAAAATCCGCTGGGGCAGTACGCGGAGAACCTCTATTACGACACTGTGCTGCACGACGATGAAGCCTTCCGTTACCTGGTCGAACGCGTCGGCAGCCAGCAGATTGCGCTGGGCAGCGATTACCCCTTCCCTTTGCGCGAACTGGACCCCGTTAAATTTATCAATAAAAACAATGACTTGAATGACTCCGGCCGGTGCGACCTGTACTGGAACACAGGCGCGGGACTGCTCGGCCTGAAATAAACCTTCGAGGAGAAAATTCCATGAAGTCCGCAATGACTGCAGTCGCGGCCCTGCTGCTGTGTGTTTCTGCACCCGCCGTGGCGCAGGGCTATCCCGCCGGCCCCATCCGCATCATCGTGCCCTTCCCCGCGGGCGGCGGTGTCGATACCGCAGGTCGCCTGCTCGGCACGAAACTGGCCGATGCCATCGGCCGCCCCGTGGTCATCGACAACCGTGCCGGTGCCAACGGCATGATCGGCAGCGAAATGGTGGCCAAGGCGCCGAAGGACGGCTACACGCTGATGGTCAACGGCGCGAACTTCGTCACCAGTCCGACGCTGTATGTGAAATCGCTGTATGACCCGATCAAGGACTTCGAAGCAATCAGCCTGCTCGCGCATGCACCGAACATCCTCGTCGTACATCCTTCACTGCCGGTGAAAAATGTTCGTGAACTGATTGCCTTTGCCAAGGCGCGGCCCGGTGACATCCTGTTTGCCGGCTCGGGCAGCGGCAGCACGCCGCACCTCGCCGGCGAGCTGTTCCGCACGCTGACTGGCACAAAAATGGTCCATGTGCCCTACCGCGGCACCGGACCGGCGATCACCGCGATACTCTCCGGTGAAGTCAGCACGATGTTCATGCCGGCACTGACCGCGCTGCCGCTGATCCAGTCCAACCGCATCCGCGCGCTGGCCGTGACCTCGCTGGAACGCCTGCCCGCGCTGCCGGAACTGCCCACGGTATCGGAATCGGGGCTCAAGGGTTACCAGTCCAGCCAGTGGTACGGCCTGCTCGCCCCGGCCGGCGTGCCGGCGGACATCCTCAACCTGCTGAACGGGCATGCCGTGAAAATCATGCAGTCTGCGGAGATGAAGGAACGCATGAAAAACAGCGGCAGCGTCGCCGTCGGCAGCAGCCGCGACGTGTTCGCGAAATTCCTGCAGAGCGAATTCACCAAATGGGCGCAGGTCATCAAGGCCTCCGGCGCGACAGTGGATTGATTAAAACCTAAAACCTTTTAGCCACAGAGGACACAGAGAGCACAGAGAAAAACCTTGGTCGGTAAAGACGACGATCCCTGGCAGCCTCGGCTGTCATGCGGGCCTTCAACTACCGGGAAAATCTCTGTGTCCTCTGTGCCCTCTGTGGCTGCTTTTGACTTTAGCTGTTGAAGTTTTCATTCAAAGGACGCACCGTGACTGACCCGAACAAGAACGCCATCAAACACGAAACCCCGAAACCCTCGGCGACCAGCGACGCGGTTTATGGCAGTGACGTCATTGCCGGCACGCTGCGTGCGCTGGACATCGAATACATCGCGCTCAATCCCGGCGCGAGTTACCGCGGCCTGCATGACAGTCTGGTCAATCACCTCGGCAACAAGAAGCCGCAGATGGTGCTGTGCCTGCACGACGAAACCGCCGCTTCCATCGCCCAGGGTTACTGGAAGGCCAGCAACAAGCTGATGGCTGTCGGCCTGCACTCCAACGTCGGCCTGATGCATGCGTCGATGCCGATTTTCAACGCCTGGTGTGACCGGGCACCGATGCTGATCCTCGGCGCCACCGGTCCCTGGGATGCCGCCAAGCGCCGCCCCTGGATCGACTGGATCCACACCTGCTCCGACCAGGCCGCACTGGTTCGCAACTTCACCAAATGGGACAACCAGCCGGGTTCCGTCGCCGCTGCGGTCGAAGCGATGACCCGCGGCGCACAGCTCTCGATGACCCCGCCACGCGCGCCGGTCTATGTGAACCTTGACGTGACCATCCAGGAAGAAAAACTCGACGCGCCGCTGCCGCTGCCCGACATGGCGCGTTATGCGCCACCGCCGATGGTGCGTCCGTCCGACAGCGAAATCGAGGCCGCCGCAAAGCTGCTGTCGAACGCGAAGAATCCGGTGATGCTCTGCGGCCGTGGTTCACGCCGCCTCGACCACTGGAACGCCCGCGTCGCGCTGGCCGAGAAACTCGACATGCGCGTGATCACCCAGATCAAGCTCGCCGCATCCTTCCCCACGGACCACCGACTGCACGCCGCGCCGCCGGCCAACCGGCTGGTGCCGGCCGCGAAAAAAGCCCTGGCCGAGGCCGATGTCATCATCGCGCTCGACTGGCTGGATCTGGCCGGCGCGCTGAAGCAGACCTTCGGCGGCAAGCCGGTCAACGCGAAAATCATCAACATCTCCTGCGACAGCCAGTTGCATCGCGGATGGAGCATGGATTACCAGGCGCTGCCGCCAGTCGACGTGTCGATGAACTGCGAACCCGATGCAGCGGTGCCTCTGCTGACCGCTGCGGTAACGGCACGGCCGCGAAAGATCGAAGGTGGTTATGCGCTGGCCGGAGCCCCCGGCGAACCGCTGGCGCTGAAAGGCCTCGCGCATGCCTTCAATGCCGCGATCGGCAAGCAAGAGGTCAGCATCACCCATCTGCCGCTCGGCTGGAGCGGCGCCTACACCCACTTCCGTCATCCGCTGGATTACCTCGGTTTTGACGGCGGCGGCGGTGTCGGCGCAGGTCCGGGCCTGACCGTCGGCGCCGCGCTGGCACTGAAAGGCAGTGGCCGCATTCCCATCGGCCTGATGGGTGACGGCAACTTCCTGATGGGCAACACCGCGGTGTGGTCTGCGGTGCACTACCAGATCCCCTGCCTGATGATCATCTGCAACAACCGCTCGTTCTTCAATGACGAGCGCCACCAGGCCCATGTCGCTGATGATCGCGGCCGTCCGCCGGAAAACGCCTGGATCGGCCAGAAGATCATCGATCCCGACATCGACATCGCGGCCATGGCGCGCGCCCAGGGTGCCGAAGGCATCGGCCCGGTCACCACTATGGCCGACATGCAGCCGGCCATCGAACGTGGCATCGCCATCGTCAAGGCCGGTGGCGTCTGCGTGATCGATGCCCGGGTACTGCCGGGTTATGATGGGGAATGAAACAACGCTGAATTACGAGTGATGAGTACGGAGCGGCTGGTTGATGCTCCGGTGGGACATAAAACAAAACGGGAGGAGAACATCATGATCAAGCATACACATATCGCCATCGCGCTTGGTTGCGCGGCACTGGCCGGCGCGCTGCCAGCTGCGGCGGCCGACAATTACCCGTCGCGGCCGATCCGCGTCATCGTGCCGCAGAGCGCCAGCGGCTCCACCGACGTTGCCGCGCGCGCGCTGACTGACCGTCTGGCTGAATCGCTGAAACAGAACATCGTCGTCGACAACCGGCCCGGCGCCGGCAGCCTCAACGGCACCGAGATGGTCGCCAAGGCCGCACCTGACGGCTACACGCTGCTGGCGATAGCCGCCTCGCTGACCATCACGCCGGCGATGCACAGCAAGCTGCCTTTCGACCCGGTCACCGATTTCGCGCCAATCACCCAGATCGCCGACCTGCCGCACATCGTCGTCGTGCATCCCTCGGTCGCCGCGAAAAACATCCCCGAGCTGGTCGCGCTGCTGAAGGCCAAACCCGGCCAGATCACCTGCGGCTACAGCGGCATTGGCACCAGCACCCATCTCGCGATTGAACTCTTCCAGTACATGAGTCAGACCAGAATGCTGCTGGTGCCGTACAAGGGCGGAACGCCGGCAATGACTGCGCTGCTGGGCGGCG
>LNFM01013846.1_pt1 | contig 10140 bp, 8 predicted proteins | sample 596031 | NCBI WGS metagenome assembly LNFM01 (sample SAMN04254537, study PRJNA301005) | activated carbon metagenome | isolation source: dual media filters at the Ann Arbor, Michigan drinking water treatment plant | place: USA: Ann Arbor | reverse complement strand
ATGATATCGGACGCCATGCCGATGTTAGCGCGCGCGAGATTTAGCGCCTCAAGCTCACGCCAGAGATCAAAGAGCTGCGCCCGCGCTACGTAAGGCAGAACCAGGTTCTGCGTATGCGTGACGCGAATCTCACTTTGGCTAAAGCGATCTGCGAGCGCGGCAGCCGCATCCATTTCATCGGCATTGGCATCGCCCGGCGCGATCTGCTCGCGCTTCAGACTAATCGTAACGGCCGCATAGTCGGCATTTCTATGCTCCGCCACATTGCGTGCAACCCAGGCGCGGAAGCGCGGATCGATCGGCAAGCGCTTTGGCGCCTGCGTATCTGGCAGAGGCGGATCAGCAAAGTATGCCGCGACCCGCGTCAGCTCGGTCTCACTCAACGTATTGGGCCCGTTGCGTAGATGCGCCCACTCTTCGTCGACTTCGCGCGCAAAGGCTTCGGCGCCGAGTTGCTCGACCAGAATCTTGATCCGCGCCTTATAGATATTGTCGCGGCGGCCAATGCGGTTGTACGCGCGGAGGACGGCCTCGCTATAGGTGAGCAGTTCGCTCCAGTGCAGATCGCGCTTGATTACTGACGCGAGACGCGGCGTACGGCCCTGCCCGCCGCCGACCTTCACGATCAGGCGAACCTCACCAGCATCGTCCTTGTAGAGATCGAATGCGAGATCATGCACCGGTGTAGCGGCGCGATCTTCTTTGGCGCCGTTGAACGCGACTTTGAACTTGCGCGGCAGATGCGCGAACTCCGGATGCAGCGTCGACCATTGCCGCATCAACTCGCAGTACGGACGCGGGTCCACGATCTCATCAACCGCTACGCCGGCCAGCGCATCCGTGGTCACGTTGCGAACGCACGAGCCGCTGGTCTGGATCGCATGCATGCTGATCTGCGCTAGCTCGGCGAGGATATCCGGGACCTCCTCGACCTTCACCCAATTGAATTGGATGTTCTGCCGCGTCGTAAAGTGACCGTAGCCTCGATCATAGCGCCGCGAAATTGAAGCCAGCACGCGAAGCTGGTCAGACGACAGCACGCCATAGGGAATGGCGATCCGGAGCATCGGGGCGTAGCGCTGGATGTAGAGGCCGTTCTGCAGCCTGAGCGGCTTGAACGCATCTTCATCGATCAGGCCAGCCAGATAACGCTGGGTTTGGTCGCGATACTGCGCCACACGCTCCTCAACAATGAGGCGATCGACGGCGTCGTATCGATACATGGCGTCCCCAGCGATTGGGGCGCACGCGCCCCAAGACTAAAGAAAGAAGGTGTGGGTTCGGCGCCGCGCGAGGAAGGTGGCGCAGCTAAAGTGTTCGTTTAGGCAATCAAGCGGTTTGATCGGCGACGGAGTCGCTCTCGATCACTTGTTCGCGTAGCCAAGCCAGAAACGCCGCTTGCGCGGGCTCGAACCTGCGGCCTCGCGGCCACACCAACCAATAAGCGAAGCTCAACGGCGCGTGCGCTTCCTCCAGCGGTGCAACGAGCGCGCCGTCAGCAAGGTCACGTAACGCCAACTGGCGCTTGGCAAGCACCAGGCCTTTCCCGGCCACCGCCGCCTCGAGTGCGAGGCTTGACTGGTTGAAGCGAAGGCCGCGCTCGGCGTCATCGCGCTTGTGACCGCGTGCAGCGAACCACATGCTCCAGGTTGGGCAAGAGGGATCGCGCTCCGGTGCCTCATCATGGATCAGCGGCAAGTCGATAAGATCAGCCGCGGACTGAATCGGCGGCCTTCTCTCCAGCAAACGCGGGCTGGCGACAACCGTCACGGACTCCGACATCAGCCGCTCGCAATGAAGGCCCTCATAGCCGCCCGCTCCGTAACGGACGGCCAAATCGATGTCCGTGGTGGCGAAATCAACGAGTGTCATGTCCGCAGACATGCGGACTTCGACTTCGGGATAGAGATCTTGGAAGAGGTTTAGGCGCGGGATTAGCCATTTCGAGGCGAACGAGGGCGCAGTCGATATCGAGACGCGCCGCCCACGCATGCTGGCGCGCATCGCACGGCCCGCTTGCAACATCTCGGCGATCGCAGCACTTGCGTGAGAGAAGGCCGCGTGGCCTGCGTCGGTAAGCTCAACGCCGCGGCCCAATCTGCGGAAGAGTGGTTGCCCGGCGAATTCCTCCAGCACACGGATGTGCTGACTCACCGCCCCTCCGGTGATACCCAATTCTTCCGCCGCACGCGTAAAGCTGCCCGAGCGCGCAGCGGCCTCGAACACACGCACACTCAGAAAGGGAGGTATGACCTCTTTCTGCTCCACAGCCCGGCTGCTCCTGCCTCGCGCACCTTTGAAGATAGGGGCGACTATCGGCCAATCCAAATTTACATCGTCAGCCATACTCACCTTGCCCGGGCCGCCGCTCGACTGAGCGCGGCCTCCAGATCGGCAATCAGATCTTCTTCGTGTTCAAGGCCGACCGAGACGCGCAGGAGGTTGTCGCCGATGCCGGCGGCTTGGCGAGCCTCGGGGCTCATCGCGGCGTGGGTCATGGTGGCGGGGTGCGCGATCAGGCTCTCAATGCCGCCAAGCGACTCCGCTAGAGCGAAATGGCGCAAGCCGCCCGTCAGTGCGCGAACATCGACTCCTTTGGCGAGTTCAAAACTCAGCATCGCGCCAAAGCCGCTCTGCTGACGCGCCGCCAGGTCGTGATCGGGGTGCGAGCTGAGGCCTGGATAGTGAACCGCGGCAACAGATGGCAGCTGCTCCAAACGCGCCGCGACCCGCGCCGCCGTCGCCTGCTGGCGTGCAAGACGGACGTGCAAGGTGCGCAGTCCGCGCAGTGTCAGCCACGCGTCGAACGGCGCGCCGGTCACGCCTGTACAATTTGCCCACCAGCGCAGCTCATCGACGTCAGCTGCCGTCGCGGCAACAACCGCGCCGCCAACAACGTCGGAGTGGCCGTTGAGATACTTTGTCGTGGAATGGACGACATAGTCCGCGCCGAGCGCGATCGGTTTCTGCAGCACGGGCGACAGGAACGTGTTGTCGACGGCGACGCGTGCGCCCACCGCCTTGGCGCGCTTGGCAAGCGAAGCAATGTCGGCGATCCGCATCAGCGGGTTGCTTGGCGTCTCGATCCAGAGCAAAACCGGTTTCTGATCGAGCGCGCGGCCGACAGCATCCGCATCGCGCAGATTGGCGTACTGAATCCGTATCTGGCCCTTTCGTGCGCGCGCTTCGAACAGGCGCCACGAACCGCCATAGCAATCGTGCGTCGCGACGACGAGCGCATTGGCCGGCAGCTGCGACAGCACGAGATCGACCGCCGACATGCCGGAGCTCGTGATGATCGCGCCCGCCCCGCCCTCAAGCTGCGCGATGGCGTCGGCTAGTTGCGAGCGCGTCGGATTGCCTGAGCGCGTATAGTCATAGGCGCGCTTCTCGTTGAAGTCGGCAAAGCTGTAGTTGGCCGAGAGATAAAGCGGCGGCATGACTGAACCGTGCGCCGTGTCTGCATCAACGCCAGTACGACAAGCAATGGTTTCATCACGGACGGTCATTGGGCCGATCCTCCAGGCAAGTTTTGATAATGTGCGCGATCTGCGCGGGTTCTTTGAGAAATGCGTCGTGGCCGAAGAGCGAGCTGAACGTGTGGAGGCCACGAAGACTGGGCAGCTTCTGCGCGAGCTCTTCGATCAAGGCTGCGGGAACGAGTTGATCATCGGTGCAGGCGGCAAGCGTCGTCGGTACGGCGATCTTGGTGGGATCGACCAGCGCACGATCGATCGACTCGCTGAGTGTGAGCCAGCGTCGCGGCGCGCTGGACGCCCTATAGGCCTCGCCCCTGCTTTCCAGATAGCGGTCGACTTCACCTGCTCCGCGTTCATCGACACCGGCGCCGAAGCGCTCTTCGAATTCTCGCGGCGTGCGGTACGTGATCATGGCCAGCTGTCGGGCGAGCGCCAGGCCGGCTTCGGCGTCGCCGTGAAGCGCGCCGAACTCGACGATCCGGCGTTGCACGCCGCGCCAAGCGAGCGCCTGCGCTGCTTGCCGATGCGCAGCGGAGATAACGCAAAGCCGCTCCAGCCGCTGTGGCGCGAGCGCGGCCAAGGCCAAGCCAACTAGTCCGCCATAAGAGGCGCCAACAAAGGCGTGGAGCTTCGAAATGCGAAGCCGATCGAGCGCATGAATGATGAGGCGCGCCTGATCGCCCGGCGCAAGCCTGACGCGCTCGTTACACAATGGCGCGAAATCGACGCCGATCAGGCCGAACCGGTCGAGATCAATGGCGCGGTGAGTGACGATCGTCTCTCGCCACCAGCCTTGCGCGCCACTGACATCCCGGCCAGCGGAAATGCCGCCGAGCGCGATGATCTGCGGGCCATCGAGCTGGCCCACGCGGCGCAGCCGTACATGGGTGTCGAGCAGCGCATCGCCGCTTTCGAGCCGGAAACCCGTCGGGATCGGGACCTCGATATCCTCGACTGCCGGCGTCGCGCGCCGCTCTAGCGCCAGCGCACTCATTGCGCGGCCCTCGCGGTCAGAACGAGATGCTCGACGCTGCCGCGAACCGCGACGCCCTCGTCCAATAAGGAGTAAGTCAGCGCTCGCGCCGCGTCTGCGGACACACGCTTGAGCCGACATCGCACGCTAAATCCACCATCAGCGCGCGCCAATTGCAGGGCGTGCACCTCGGCGCCGAGTGCGGACACACGCTCCGCAATCGCCGACCAGTCGGTCCATTTTTCAATGGCGAGGTTTAGGTCGTGCTGTAGTTCGACCCCAGCCAAATCGGCAAACGCGGTGTTCGCGTTCGCTTCATAGGCGTCTTCAAATGCTCCCATAGCCAAGCTCCGGCGCTCAATGTCGCGACGAATTGGATGGGCGCTTGCGGGCTGAGGCAGTGCGAAACACGCACTTGACCTTCGCTTTAGCTGTATTTTTAACGCGCCCGCAAGCTGATCATCAAATCGGCGCAAGCAATCGACTAACGCAACGAGCCGGGTTTGTCACGCCTCAAAAGCGCGTCCTACGCGAACGTCGCACACGCGTGCGTGAGCGTTTAGTACAACTTAACTCTGGCGCCTGAAAAAATGGCAAAGCCAACTTTCATCATCTTGCGAACACTTTTTGCATTGCGCACTGCAAAAACTTGAGTTCTAGTTTTTGCAGGAGCTAACAACACTCGTGTCTATGAACCGCCACACCGCTAACCGCGCCGCTGCGACTGCCGTCGCTGTCGACGCGCGCGCGCTTGTGGTCGTACTCGTAAACACGGTCCTTCTTGGCCTGGCCCTCATTCTTGGCGCCGGAGCGGAGTGGATACGAGCGAACTAACCCTGAAAACCAGGATCGCACGCCACCCCGCTTCGAAAGAAGCGGGGTTTTTTGTTGCGCGCGATCCGCACTGAGCCGGATCGAGAATGACGGAAAAACCCGCAGAAAACCCGCGAAAACCGCTACGCAGCAGCGCCGTCACTGGCGGCGCCAATCGCGCTGCGGCGCGCTCATATCTGCGCGCGGCGGGGCTCGAAGATGAGGACTTCAAACGCCCGCTGATTGCGGTCGTTAACACATGGTCGTCGGTCACGCCGTGCAACATGCATCTGGGCAGCTTGGCCGAGCATGTTCGCCGAGGCGTGCGCGAGGCCGGCGGCGTGCCGATCGACTTCAACACCGTTGTCGTCACCGACGGCATCGCGATGGGCACGCCCGGCATGCGCGCGTCGCTGATCTCACGCGAAGTGATCGCCGATTCCATCGAGCTTGCCGTGCAAGGACACCAGCTCGATGGCGTCATTTGTATTGTCGGTTGCGACAAGACCATTCCCGCCGCAGCAATGGCGCTGGCGCGTATGGATCTGCCGGGCTGCGTGCTCTACGGCGGAACCATCATGCCCGGCCGCCATGCGGGCAAAGAGATTTCCATCCAAGACGTGTTCGAGGCCATCGGCGCACACGGCGCTGGCGCTCTTGACGATGACGGCCTGAAGCAAGTCGAGAAGGCTGCTTGCCCCGGCGCCGGTGCGTGCGGCGGTCAATTCACCGCAAACACGATGGCAATGGCGCTCTCGGCGATGGGCTTATCGCCAATGGGCGCCAATGATGTGCCCGCGGTTCACGCCGATAAGCCGGCGGAAGCCGAACGATGCGGGCGCATCGCCGTCGAACTCACGCTGCGCGATCATAGCGCACGCCGCTTCATCACCCAGGCCTCACTGCGCAACGCCGCAGCAGCTGTGTCAGCCAGCGGCGGCTCGACCAACGCCGTTCTCCACCTCGTCGCGATTGCGGCTGAAGCGGGCGTCGCGTTCGGCGTTGAGGACTGTAACGCCGCTTGCGAAGACGCGCCGGTTATCTGCGATCTGAAACCGGGCGGCCAATTTCTCGCGCACCACCTGTTCGAGGCAGGCGGCACGCGGCTCGTGATGCATCGGCTAATGCAAGCCGGAAAGATCAAGGATGCACCCACCGTCTCCGGCCGCACGTTGTTCGAGGAAGCGCGCGAAGCCATCGAGACTGGCGGCCAAACAGTGGTCCGCACCTTCAGGAAGCCGCTGCTGGAACGCGGCTCTTACGCCGTCATCTACGGCAACATCGCGCCAGAGGGCGCGGTGATCAAACTCGTCGGCCACGACACCGCGCACTTCGAAGGGCCCGCGCGCGTCTTCGATAGCGAGGAAGCCGCATTCGACGCTGTGCAAGCGGGCCGCATCAGCGAAGGCGATGTGCTGGTGATCCGCTACGAGGGCCCGAGAGGCGGCCCCGGCATGCGCGAGATGCTGCAAGTGACCGCGGCGCTCAAGGGGCGCGGCATGCAGAACGTCGCGCTGATCACCGACGGCCGGTTCTCCGGCGCGTCTTACGGCTTCGTCGCCGGCCACGTCTCGCCGGAGGCTGCACGCGGCGGCCCGGTCGCGTTGCTGCGTGACGGTGATGTGATCCGCATCGATATTGCCGCGCGCAGCATTGAGACGACGGCGGATCTCAGCGCCCGCACCGCGCAGCCGCCGAAGAAAGAAGCGCCCACGGGCGTCTTCGCCAAATACGCCGCGCTCGTCACATCCGCCGCGCAAGGCGCCGTCACCATTCCAAACCCACCCGCCGCGCAGACGCGCGTACAGACTCAACGCGAGGCATCATGACCAAGGTTTACACCAACGATGACGTGCGCAGCGACGCACTCGAAGGCCAGCGCATCGCTGTGCTCGGCTATGGCAGCCAAGGCCGCGCGCATGCGCAGAACTTGCGCGACAGTGGCTATGACGTCGTCGCCGGCGTGCGCAAGGACGGCAAAGGCTGGACCAATGCGCGCGCTGACAAAATCGACACCGCCGAGCCCGCAGCCGCTGTCGAAGGCGCGGACCTGATCGCGTTCCTGACGCCGGACATGGCGCAGGAGGCCATTTACAACGAGGTCATCGCGCCGCGCGCCAAGAAAGGCGCGACTTTGCTCTTCGCGCACGGCTTCTCTATCCATTATGGACGCGTGAAACCACGTGCGGACATGGACGTCGTCCTTGTTGCGCCGAAAGGACCCGGCGATCTGGTGCGGCGCGAATTCATTCGCGGCCGTGGCGTGCCCGCTTTGTTTGCCGTGCACCAAAACGCCACCGAAACAGCGCGCGCACGCGCCATGGCCTACGCCAAAGGCATCGGCGGCGCGTCCGGCGGCCTGATCGAAACGACGTTTCCGGAGGAGACCGAAACCGACTTGTTCGGCGAGCAAGCCGTGCTGTGTGGCGGCGCAAAAGAACTGGTCATGGCCGGCTATCAGACTCTCGTCGATGCCGGCTATCAGCCCGAAGTCGCCTACTTCGAATGCATGCATGAGCTGAAGCTCATCGTTGATCTCTTCTATGAAGGCGGCATCTCAAAGATGCACGACTTCATCTCGGAAACAGCAAAGTACGGCGCCGTTGTCTCCGGGCCGCGGATCATCACCGAAGACACACGCGCCCGCATGCGCGCTGTGCTGGCCGACATTCAATCGGGCAATTTTGCGCGTGACTGGATCCTCGAAAACCAAGCCGGCAAGCCGCGTTACAACGCCATGCTCAACGCCGACCGCAATCATCCGATCGAGCGGACAGGCGCCGCGCTGCGTGAGCGCATGGCCTGGCTGAAACAACCGACGAACGCCTGAGCCAGATGATGACCGCCGCCCGCCCCGTGCAACAGACCGAACCACAGCCAACCACTGGCGCGCGCCTCGTCGTTGAATCGCTTGAACGGCTCGGCGTCGAGGTCGTGTTCGGCTATCCGGGCGGCGCCATCATGCCGGTGTACGACGCGCTCACCAGCGCGCGCTTCAAACACATCCTGGTGCGCCATGAGCAGGCTGCTGCATTTGCCGCTGACGCTTATGCACGCGTCACTGGCAAGCCTGGCGTGTGCTTGGCCACGTCAGGCCCCGGCGCAACCAATCTGATCACCGGCATCGCCAACGCGATGATGGACTCAGTGCCGCTGGTTGCCATCACCGGGAATGTCTCGTCGGCCTTGATGGGCACCGATGCGTTTCAAGAGATCGACATCCTCGGCGCGACGCTGCCGATGGTGAAACATTCCTGGATCATCCGCGATCCAGCCGACATTCCATCCATCTTCAAGCAAGCCTTTCACATTGCAGCATCGGGCCGTCCCGGACCGGTGCTCATCGACCTGCCAAAGGACGTGCAGGTCGGCGCCGCCGTTGCGTCGTCTCCGTTCCCCCCAGATCCGCCAGGGACGGCGCAGCGAATCGATCCGGCGCAAGTGCGCCGCGCCGAATCCGCAATCGGCGCGGCGCAACGTCCGTTGCTCTATATTGGCGGCGGCGTTCGCATTGCCGGCGCGGTGGAGGACGTGCGCGCCTTTGCGCATAAGACCCGCGTCCCCGCCGTCTCGACGCTGCAAGGCTTGGGCGTGTTGCCCGTGGATTGGCCGACCAATCTCGGCATGATCGGCATGCACGGACTGCGCGCAGCAAACGACGCAGTGCAGGCCTGCGATTTGCTGATCGTGCTGGGCGCTCGCTTTGATGATCGCGCCACTGGCCGGCTCGCCAGCTTCGCACCGAATGCCCGCGTCGTTCACATCGATATCGACGCCGCTGAGATCGGCAAGCTGCGCCACGCCGACGTCGCCATCGCCGGTGACGTGCGTATCGTTCTGCCGCAGTTGAACCCGCGCATGCCGAGCATCGATCCGTGGATCAAGCAATGCGCTGCATCAAAAGCTCAAACCGCGTTCCGCTACGATGCGCCGGGCGATGGCGTCTATGCGCCTGCGCTGCTGAACGAGCTCTCCAAGCAGGCTGGCGATGCGTTTGTCGCCGCTTGCGATGTCGGCCAGCATCAGATGTGGGCGGCGCAGCATTGCGAATTCTCGTCACCGCACGCGCACATTACCTCAGGCGGCTTGGGCGCGATGGGTTTCGGCGTGCCTGCCGGCATCGGCGCGAAATTGGCGCAACCGAACGCGCACGTCGTCACTATCACCGGCGACGGCTCCTTCATCATGAACATTCAAGAGCTGGCGACACTTCGGCGCTACAACATCCCACTGAAGATCGTGCTGCTCGACAACGCTTCGCTGGGCCTGGTGCGCCAGTGGCAAGAGCTCTTCTTCAATCGCAATTACAGCGAGATCGATCTCTCGGACAATCCCGACTTCGCCGCCGTCGCGCAGGCGTTCGGCATCGAAGCGTTCCGAATTAGCAAGCGCGAGGAAGTCGGCGCCGGCATCGCGCGATTGCTCGCCGCAAAAGGCCCCTGCCTCGCGCATGTCCTTATCGACGCCAAAGAGAATGTCTGGCCGCTCGTGCCGCCCGGCAAAAGCAATTCAGAGATGATGCACGGAGACTCACAATGAAGGACGCTTTCCTGATCCAAATCGATCACGCTGAAGGGTCGCTTCAACGCCTTGTCGGTCTCATCGAACGCCGCGGCTTTTATATCGCCGACATGAGCGTCTCCGACGCCGGCGCCTTTCGTGAAGTGCACATCGCGGTGCGCGAGCGTGACGCGGGGCGCTGTATTCATGCGCTGGGCCGCCAGATCGACAAGCTCATCGGTATCCGCCGTGTCGCTACCAATGCCAGCGCAGTCGATCATCAGGGGGTATCGGTATGCCCAGCGTAGTCGATCCCAACCGCGTCATCGTTTTTGACACAACGCTGCGCGATGGCGAGCAAGCGCCCGGCTTCTC
>LNFM01013845.1_pt1 | contig 10140 bp, 10 predicted proteins | sample 596031 | NCBI WGS metagenome assembly LNFM01 (sample SAMN04254537, study PRJNA301005) | activated carbon metagenome | isolation source: dual media filters at the Ann Arbor, Michigan drinking water treatment plant | place: USA: Ann Arbor | reverse complement strand
AATGGTCAATCCCGAGATAAGGGGCGGAAGGGGCAGCGGCCGCATCCTTGCCCTCGGGCAGCAGGAAGATGTTGACGCCGCCGAGCTTGAGGTCGAAGCGCGGCGCGCCCTGCTGCATGGAGCGGATGATCTCCGCGCCCAGCATCTCCTCGAACCAGAGGGCGGTCGTCTCGGGGTTGGGGCAGCGCAGGTGGATATGGTCGAAGCTCAAGGCGGGCATGGGTGAATCCTCTGATGTGTGGGGCGAAGGCTAGAGGAGTTTCCGCAGGAGGCTAGAGTGGGCGCCGTTCAGGAGAATCCCGTGCCCCAGCCCATCCGAATTTTCTCCACCCTCGCCGTGCTTGGCCTGCTGCGCGAATGGCTGCCCGAAGCCGGCGGCACCCCGCCGGAGGTGGAGTTCAACCCCACCGCCCGGCTGCTGGCGCGCATCGCGGAGGGCGAGCGGGGCGACATTGCCATCCTCACCGAGGCCGGGGTCACGGAATTGACGGCGAGTGGCGTCCTGGCCGCCGGCACGCGGGTGGACCTGGCGCGTTCGGCCATTGGCATGGCCGTGCCGCCGGGGGCCGCGCATCCCGACATTTCCAGCGTCGCGGCCCTGCGCGCCACGCTCCTGGCCACGCCGAGCCTGGTCTATTCCCGCGCCGGGGCCAGCGGCATCTTCTTCGCCGAACTGATCGAGCGCCTGGGCATCGCGGCCGAGGTGAACGCCAAGGCCATCATCATCCCGCAGGGCTTCACCGCCGAGGTCGCGGCGCGCGGCGAGGCGGCGCTGGCCATCCAGCAGGTGAGCGAGCTGATGGCCGTCCCCGGCGTGGAAATGGTGGGCAAGCTGCCGGAGGGGGCGAACACCTATGCCATCTTCTCGGCGGCACTCTTCGCCGGCGCGGCGCCCGGGGCGGCGGCGTTGCTGGCGCGGCTTGGCGCCGCCATGGGGCCGGCGCGCCTTGCGGCCCATGGCCTCGACCCCTGCTGAGAGACCGTTTGAGAATGCCAGCGGCGGAGGATGCCTGAGGGATTTTTCGTCCCTGCAAGGCGCTGGGCGCCGCCGATGCTGGTGGCATCGGCAAGTCCAGCAACGCCGCAGGGGCGGAAAAGACCCAGGCAGCCGACCCGTCTGGTGTTCCCAGACGGTCTCTGAGGCCGTCCCCGCCGATTGAAGCGGGGCCCAGTCCAAGCTACTCGTGGTCCCGTGCAGCGCCCGCCGGGCCTGCCGGTTCTTCAAGGTTCTCCCCTGCCGATGCCGCATTCCACCAAGCTGCCCCCGCATCTCCGCCGCCTGGAGGCGGAGGCGATCAGCATCCTGCGCGAGACGGCGGCCAGCTTCCGCAACCCGGTGCTGCTCTATTCCATCGGCAAGGACAGTTCCGTCGTCCTGCACCTCGCCATGAAGGCCTTCGCGCCGGGGCGCCTGCCCTTCCGCTGCCTGCACATCGCCACCGGCTGGGATTTCCGCGCCATGCTGGATTTCCGCGACCGCCGGGCGGCGGAGCTGGAGCTCAACCTCGTCGTCCACAGCAACCCCGATGGCCTGGCGCGCGGCATCAACCCGATCGAGCATGGCAGCCAGGTGCACATGAACGTGATGGGCACCGAGAGCCTGAAGCAGGCGCTGGACGCGCATGGCTTCGACGCCGCCATCGGCGGCGCGCGGCGCGATGAGGAAAAGGCCCGCGCGAAGGAGCGCGTCTTCAGCCACCGCAGCCAGGGCCATGTGTGGGAGCCGCGCAACCAGCGGCCGGAGCTCTGGGGCCTCTACAACACGCGCATCAACCAGGGGGAGGGGATGCGCGTCTTCCCCATCTCCAACTGGACCGAGTTCGACGTGTGGGACTACATCGCGCTGGAAGACATCCCCATCGTGCCGCTCTATTTCGCGGCCCCGCGCCCCATCCTCAGGCGCGAGGGCATGCTGATCATGCGCGATGATGAGCGCATGCCGCTCAAGCCCGGCGAGGAAGTCGAAAACCTCTGGGTTCGCTTCCGCACCATGGGCGACTGGCCGCTGACCGCGGCCCATGAAAGCCGCGCCGAGACCATGGAGCAGGTGCTGCGCGAATTGCGCGAAAGCCGCGTCAGCGAACGCGCCGGCCGCCTGATCGACCGCGACCAAGAGGCCTCGATGGAACGCAAGAAGCGCGAGGGGTATTTCTGATGTCGCCCCAGAAGAATGAGGCCCAGCGCGGGCTGCTGCGCTTCCTGACCTGCGGTTCGGTGGATGACGGCAAGTCCTCGCTGATCGGCCGCATGCTGCATGACAGCAAGCTGATCATGGAAGACACGCTCGCCACCATCACCAAGGACAGCCGCAAGCACGGCACGGTGGGCGAGGAGGTGGACCTGGCCTTGCTGGTGGACGGGCTGGAGGCGGAGCGCCAGCAGGGCATCACCATCGACGTCGCCTACCGCTATTTCGGCACGCCGGCGCGCAGCTTCATCGTGGCCGACACGCCCGGGCATGAGCAATACACCCGCAACATGGCGACGGGGGCGAGCAATTCGGACCTCGCCATCATCCTCTGCGATGCGCGCAAGGGCGTGCTGACGCAGACGCGGCGGCACAGCTTCATCTGCTCGCTGCTCGGCATCCGCCATGTGGTGCTGGCGGTGAACAAGATGGACCTGGTGGGCTTCGACGAGGCGGTGTTCGACCGCATCGTGGGCGATTGGGCCACCTTCGCGGCCAGCCTTGGCTTTACCTCGCTCATGCCCATCCCGGTCTCGGCCCGCTTCGGCGACAATGTGACAGGGCGCAGCGGCAACATGCCCTGGTATCGCGGCCCGACGCTGATGGCGCATCTGGAGGCCGTGGATGTCGAACAGGACACGGCGGCCAAGCCCTTCCGCTTCCCGGTGCAATGGGTGAACCGCCCCAACCTCGATTTCCGCGGCTTCTCGGGCAATGTCGCCTCGGGGCGGATCGCGCTGGGGGACGGCATCGTCGTCGCCGCCTCGGGACGCCAGAGCCGCGTGGCGCGCATCCTGGGCCCGGATGGCGAGCAGGAGACGGCCAGCGCCGGTGAGGCGGTGACCATCTGCCTCGCCGATGAGGTGGATGTCGCGCGCGGCGATGTGCTGGCGCCGCTGGCCGACCGGCCGGAGGTGAGCGACCAATGCGCCGCCCATCTGCTCTGGATGGATGAGGATGCGATGCTGCCGGGCCGGCAATACCTGGCGCGCTTCGGCAACCTCTGGACCACCGCCTCGGTCACCGCCATCAAGCACAAGGTGGATGTGAACACGCTGGAGCACCAGCCGGCCAAGAAGCTCGACTTCAACGAGATCGCGTTCTGCAACCTCTCCTTCGCGACGCGCGTGCCGATGGACCCCTATGCCGAGAACCGGATGACGGGCGCCTTCATCCTGGTGGACCGCTTCACCAACCGCACGGCGGGTGCGGGCATGGTGAGCTTCCCGCTGCGGCGGGCCACCAACATCCACACCGAGGAATTCCTGGTGGACAAGCGGGCGCGCGCGGCGCTCGACCACCAGACGCCCGTGGTGCTGTGGTTCACCGGGCTTTCAGGCTCCGGCAAATCCTCCATCGCGAAGCTGGTGGAGCAGGCGCTGCACCGCGAGGGGCGGCACACCTACAGCCTGGATGGCGACAATCTGCGCCATGGCCTGAACCGGGACCTCGGCTTCACCAACCAGGACCGGGTCGAGAATATTCGCCGCGTGGGCGAGGTCGCGAAGCTCTTCGTGGATGCCGGCCTGATCGTGCTGTGCAGCTTCATCTCGCCCTTCCGCGCCGAACGGCGGATGGTGCGGGAGATGCTGGGCGAGGGGGAGTTCATCGAGGTCTTCGTGGATGCGCCCATCGAGGAATGCGTCCGGCGTGACCCCAAGGGGCTCTATGCCAAGGCGATGCGCGGCGCGATCCAGAACTTCACCGGCGTCTCCTCGCCCTATGAGGCGCCGGAGGCGCCCGAATTGCGGATCGACTCCCTGAACATGACGCCCGAGGAAGCCGCCGAGGCCGTGCTGGCACATCTGCGGAGGGTGGTGGAGACGCGGGGCGCCTGAGCGAGCGGGGCGTCCCTGTTCCGGGCAGGCCTCCCCGGTGGCCGGCCCTATCGGTTTCCGACCTCGGGGATTATCCTGGCGCCAAGGCTCGATGCCGGCCCCGGACAAATCCAGGGTCCTGCTGCGCCGGAAACTTCGGGGCCGATGCGCCCAAGGGGGATGACCTTGCAACAGCTCACGACAATGCCGCCGCGCCGGGCGATGGCCTGATGGGCCCGCTCTACACCTTCGAGGGCAAGACGCCCCTCGTTCACCCACGCGCCTGGGTGGCACCGACCGCCGCCGTGATCGGCGATGTCGAAATCGGCGAGGAGGCCAGCATCTGGTATCACTGCGTGCTGCGCGGGGACACCAACATCATCCGCATCGGGCCGCGGACGAACATCCAGGATGGCACCATCATCCATGTGAATGCCGGCCGCCAATCCACCATCATCGGCGCCGATGTGACCGTGGGCCACGCCGCCATCATCCATGCCTGCCGGCTGGAGGATCGCGCCTTCGTTGGCATGGGTGCCACCGTGCTGGATGACGCGGTGATCGAGGCCGGCGGCGTGCTGGCCGCGGGCTCCGTCCTGCCGCCGGGCAAGCGGATCGCGGCGCTGGAACTCTGGATGGGCAACCCGGCCAAGCTGGTGCGCGTCCTGACCGAGGAGGCGCGGGCGGGTTTCGACCGAACGGCACCGCATTATGTGGAGCTGGCCGGCCGGCATCGTTCCATTTCGTAACTTGGTGGGGTTGCGTGGCGGGAGGTAGAGTGAACGGATGCCGAACAAGCCGCTGATGCTCGCCCTTCTCCTGCCGCTCGCGGCCTGCGCCACGGGCGAGTTGCCGCCCTCGGTGAGGCTGCCGCCGGATGCCATCCCGGTGGCGGCGGACCCGATGCGCTCCGCCATCCTCGGCAGCGCCTTCGCCCTCAACAACCCGAGCGCGCCTTCGGCCAAGCTGCGGGCGGCGGCGCTGGTCGAGTTCATGGCCGCCGATACGCGCTGGGACATCCGCTGGAGCGAGTATTCGCCGCTCACCGGCCTCGCCCTTGATGCGGCGCGGCAGGAGATCCGGCAATCCTTCGGCGTGGCGGCCGGTGCCAGCCCGCAGGCGGTGGCGGATGGCTTCTTCGGCGCCGCGCGCGCGCTGGAGCGGGGGAATGACATATTCCTCCCGCCCGGGCTCTTCACCGAACCCTCCGCCTCGCTCGCGCAGCTCACCACTCCGCCCGTGCTGCCCGCCGCCCGCAACGCCACGGCCCTGGCCGAGCGCGAGCTCTACCGTATCGAGAGCGAGCGCCGGAGCGGTGGTGGACCGGGCGGCGGCGGTGGCGGCGGCGGCGGTGGCGCCCACCCATGACACCTGCATCACCCAAGGATTTTTCCATGTTCCGTCTGACCCTGCTCGCCCTGCCCCTGCTCGCCGCCTGCGCCACCGAAATTCCCGCCGAGACGGCGCAGCTGCCGCGTGATGCCGTGGTGGGTGCCGGCGACCCCATGCGCAGCGCGGTGTTCCATACCAATTCTGTCTTCGCCCAGCGCAGCCCCGCCATGGGCCAGCCGGCGGCAGCCGCCCGCGCGATCGCGGAGATGGAGTTCCTGGCGGTGGACCTGCCGCGGAACAACAACCTCAGCTCGCCCTCGGCGACCCTGGTGCCGGACCTCGTGATGGCCCGCCAGGAGTGGCGCCGCGTGCTCGACATCGCGCCCGATGCCCCGGCCCAGCCCGTGATCAATGCGCTCTTCGCCGCCAGCCGCGCGCTGGAGGATGGCCAGCCCGCCGCCGCCGCCGCCGCCCTGCCCAGCAGCATCTTCCGCAAGGGCGGTGCGGCGACCATCGCGCAGCTCTCGGCCCTGCCGCGCCTGCCGAACACCGCCATGGCGGCGGCCACGGCCCAGCAGAGCCTGCAGCCTACGACGGGCGGGCGACTGTCGCTGTGATCCGCGCCCTCCTCCTCCCGCTCGCGCTGCTGGCCGGCTGCACGCAGGTCGTCATGCCCGATCCGGTCCACCTGCCGCGCGATTCGGTGGAGGGGGCGGGCGATCCGACCCGCGCCGCCGTCACGCGCACGGCCTATGCCTTCACCCGGCCCGAGATCCTGGCGGGACGCCCGGGCGAGGCGGCGCGCGCCATCGCCGACATGGAGTTCCTGGCGGCGGCGCTGCCTTTCGACCCCCTCTACCAGCAGCGTGACCCGCTGCTGCCGCAACGCCTGGCCATGGCCCGGGCGGAATGGCGCGCGGCGCTGGGCATCGCGCCCGAGCAGCCGGCCCAGCCGGTGATCGACGGCCTCTACGGCGTGGCGCGTGCCTCGGCCGAGGGCCAGGCGCTGCGCCTGCCGGAAGGCATCATCAGTCGGGACGGTCTGACCCGCCTGGCGGACCTGCCGGCCCTGCCGCAGACCGCGCAGGCGGCGGCCGCGGCCTCCCGCGTGCAGATGGAGCAGCAATTCCCGACGGGGCGGCGGCGCTTTTGAGGGGCGCGTTGCTGGCGGGGCTGCTGCTGCTGGGCGGCTGCGCGGAGCTCAAGACGCCCCGCCCGCCCGAGCCGCCGGTGGATCTGGCGGGCCGGATTTCGGCGGCCCCCCTGCCGCTGATCCTGGATGCGGCGGCGCGTGACTTCGACCAGGCCGGCGCGGGCCTGGCCGGCCGCCCGGCGGCGACGGCGCTGGCCGCGGCCCGCCTCGAATGGATCGCGGGCGAGTTCCGCTCTGGCCGGCGTCTGGCACCCTTGCCGGATTCCTTCCGCTTCGGCACCCAGGGCGCGGTGGCGGAGGCGCGAAGCATCCTGGGAATCAGGCCCGATGCCCCGCCGGATGCGGTGGTGGCGGCGCTGGTCACGGCCTCCCGCGCCTTGGCGCGGGGCGACCAGGCGGCGGTTTCCACCGCGCTCGCCGCGCCCATTTTCCTGAACGAGGGCCGCCCGGTGCTGAGCCGGCTGCGCCAACCCGGCGCCTTCCCCAATGCGGCGCTGGCGACCGTGGCCGTGCGGGATGAGGTCAGCCGCCTCGTCGCGGAGGGGCGAACCAGCGGGCTCCAGGTCTTCGATACGCCGGAGATCGGCCTCAGCAGCACGGGGCTGGGGCCGGGGACGGGGTTTTGAGGGGCGCTGCCCCTCAATCCCTTGCCCGCTTCAGTCGTTCACCATGACGCGCACATAACTGCCGGGCGCGTTCTCGATCGGTGTCAGCTTGCCGTCGCCGGGCTGGCGGGCCGGCACTTCGGTGCGGTCGATCGCCGTCACCCAGCGGTGCCAATCCGGCCACCAGCTGCCGGCGAGTTCCGTGGCGCCGGCGAACCAGTCATCCGGGCTCTCGGGCAGCTCGTCATTCACCCAATGGCTGTACTTGCCGGAATCGGGCGGGTTCACGACGCCCGCGATATGGCCCGAGGCGGCGAGGACGAAGCGCACCGGCCCCTTGTAGAGCTGCGTGCCGCGATAGGTGCTCTTCCAGGGCGCGATGTGATCCTCGCGCGTCGAGATCATGTAGGTCGGCACCTTGATCTTGCGGAGATCAATCTTGCTGCCGAGCAGCTCGATCTCGCCCGGCTTGCAGAGATCATTCTGCTGGTACATCCGGCGCAGGTAGAAGCTGTGCATGCGCGCCGGCATGCGCGTGCTGTCATCATTCCAGTAGAGCAGGTCGAAGGGGAAGGGGTCCTGCCCCAGCAGGTAATTGTTCACCACGAACGACCAGATGAGGTCGTTCGCGCGCAGCATGTTGAAGGTCGTCGCCATCTCGCGGCCATCGAGGAAGCCGCGCTTGCCCATCTTCTCCTCAAGGGCCTTAAGCTGCTCCTCATCAATGAAGACGCCGAGTTCACCGGCCTCCTCGAAATCGGTCATGGTCACGAAATAGGTGGCCGACTTGATGCGGGTGTCGCGCTTGGTGGCCATGTAGGCCAGCGTGGTGGCGAGCAATGTGCCGCCCAGGCAATAGCCGATGGCATTCACCTCGCGCACGCCCGTCGCGGCTTCGATCGCGTCGAGCGCGGCCAGCACGCCCTCCTGCATGTAGTCGTCGAAGCCCTTCTCGGCCAAGGCCTCGTCGGGGTTCACCCAGCTTGCCACGAAGACCGTGTGGCCCTGGTCCACCGCCCAGCGGATGAAGCTGTTCTTGGGGCGCAGGTCCAGGATGTAGAACTTGTTGATCCAGGGCGGGAAGATCACGAGCGGGCGCTTCAGCACCTTCTCCGTCGTCGGATTGTACTGGATGAGCTGCATCAGCGGCGTCTGGAACACCACCTTGCCGGGGGTGACCGCGATGTTCTCGCCGACCTTGAACTTGCTGTCATCCGTCATGCGGATGCGCAGCTTGCCCTTGCCGCGCTCCAGGTCAAAAAGCAGGTTCGACAGACCCTTGAGGAGGTTTGTTCCACCGGTTTCTGCGGTCTTGCGCAGCACCTCGGGGTTGGTCATCACGAAATTCGCGGGGCTCATCGCATCCACGAATTGCCGCATGTAGAAATCCACCTTCTGCGACGTCTTGGGGTCCAGCCCATCGGCGCTGTTGACGGCGGAGGTGAAGTACCGGGCGGAGAGCAGGTAGGACTGGCGGATGAAGTCGAAGACCTCGTTCTCGCGCCAGGCGTCGTCCTTGAAGCGGCGGTCGCCCTTCGGTTCCTCGATCACGGCGCCGACATTCTCGCCCATCATGCGCCGGGCGGTATTGGACCAGAGGGTGAGGTAGTCCTGCCAGAAGCCCATCTGCGCCTGCACCAGGCGCGCGGGGTTGCTCATCAGCTTGGTGGTCATTTCCATGAAGGCACCGCCGATGTTCAGCGGGTCCGGATTGCCCGTTTCATCCGCCTGGCGCTTGAGGAAATCCTGCACGATCCGCTGCCCGCGCTCCGCCACCTCGGCCATGGTGCGCGAGACGAGCGCCGGGTCCGGCAATTGGAATTCCGGAGGCTTGCCGCCTGAGGGTGACGTCATGTGCTGCTGCTTCCTGCGAGGTCCAACGGATTTGTCCTTGGGCGAAGTGGCGTTACGCGGTGCGCGTCATCTCACTTCGCGGCCGGGCCCAGAGGCGCTATGGATCCGGGGAGCCCAAAGGGACCCAGCGTGATTCCAAAAACCGCGACCTTCACCCAGCTTATGCGCAAGGTTACCGGCCCCATGGCGCCGCGGCAAGCACGGCCGCTCGCGCTCATGACGCTGCTGCTGATCCCTGCCTGCTCGGCGCCGGGGCAGTTGAACCCGCGGCTGCTGGGCCGTGACATCTCGGGCGCGGCGCAGGAGGCGCGGCTGCCGCCGCCGGGGCTGGACCGGCCCTTTCCCAACCTCGCCTCCGTGCCCCCCATCCCCGAGCGGCCCAACCCCATGACTCGGCTGGCCATCACCCAGGGGTTGCAGGCCGAGCGGGACCTGCTGGCGACACCGCTGCCCGATCGGCGCGCGGATACGATCCTCACCGAGGGCGCGGCCGCCGGCCAGCCACCGATTCCCGCCCGCCCGCCGGCCCCTCCCGCCCTGGCGCGCGCGCCGGCCATCCCCTGGACGCTGCGCAACGTGACGCCCGCTGCCGCCCCCGGGCAGTCCACCCCCACGCCGGAGGCCGCGCCCGAGAGCATCGCCCCCGGCGACGTGCCGGCGCTGCCCTCGGCCGACCTGCTGGGCGCGCCGCCGCCCTTGCCCTCGGTCCTCGCGCCGCGCCGGTGAGTGCCGGTTTTGCCGGCGCGCCGGGACTGATCTAAACCCGCCCCGATTTGCTTGTTCCAGGTTTCGCTTGTTTCCAGGAGGGCCATCATGGCCGAAGAGTTCCACCGCATCCGCCGCCTGCCGCCCTATGTCTTCGCCGAGGTGAATTCCGCCAAGGCGAAGGCGCGCGCGAATGCCGAAGACATCGTGGATCTCGGCATGGGCAACCCCGACAGCCCGACGCCGCCGCATATCGTGGCCAAGATGATCGAGGCCGTGCAGGACCCGCGCACCCATCGCTACTCCATGTCCAAGGGCATTCCGGGCCTGCGCAAGGCGCTCGCGGGCTACTACGCCAACCGCTTCGGCGTGAAGCTGGACCCGGAGACGGATGTGGTGGCGACCCTGGGCTCGAAGGAGTGCCTGGCCAACCTCGCCCAGGCCATTTCCAGCCCGGGCGACACCATCCTGGTGCCCAACCCCTCC
>LNFM01013843.1_pt1 | contig 10141 bp, 11 predicted proteins | sample 596031 | NCBI WGS metagenome assembly LNFM01 (sample SAMN04254537, study PRJNA301005) | activated carbon metagenome | isolation source: dual media filters at the Ann Arbor, Michigan drinking water treatment plant | place: USA: Ann Arbor | reverse complement strand
GAATGACAATCGAGCCATAGATACCGGATTGCTCCTGCAGCATAGTGTGCGAGTGGTACCAGTATGTTCCCGTTTGGATGAGCGGAAATTTAAACGTGTGTGTCTGGCCTGCTTTAATGGGTGCAGTAGTCAGGTAGGGTACACCGTCTTCTTCGTTGGGTAGCAGCAGACCGTGCCAGTGAATGGATGTTTCTTCGTTCTTCAGTTTGTTGTGCACGCGAATGATGGCCGTATCGCCCTCGTTGAAGTGCAGCACCGGCCCTGGTATGCCTCCGTTTATAGCCATACCCATTTTTTCTTTACCGGTATAGTTTACCATCAGGTGGTCGATGTAGAGATCGTATTCTACGCGTTTGCCAGGCGCTGTGGATTTTGCACCGTGGATGTTGTGCTGCGCCAGCAAAGGCATGTGTGCTGCAACGGTAAGCAGCACACATGCCAACGTGGACAATAGGAGTTCGCTTTTAATCGGTTTTTTAATGTTCATGATCGTCTTTGTGCTCTTTTACCGGTTCGAGCTTCATACCGCACTTCGAGCACTTGTCTCCTTCTTTACCCGTAACTTCCGGATGCATGGGGCAAGCATACGCCATCTGTGTGGAGTCCATGTCATGCATTTTCGTAGAATCCATTTCCATTTCATCGTGATGATGACTGGCGGTGTCGCCCTCTGCGTGTTCGTGTTCTTCCGTGCTTTGTTCTTTTTTGCTGCCACAGCCAGTAACGAGTAGTGACGCAACGAAAAAGCCTGAAATCAGCATGGTGATTGTTAAAATTGATTGTTTCATAGTTTTTAAGTTAAGGTTTAAATTGACTATTGAAGTTTTTAGTGATTATGTTCCATCTCCAGAAACTTGCCTTGTGGGCCGATTCCTTCGATGTGAACAAGTTGTGAACCGTAATGTCCCGCGCGAGAAACGCTGTAGGCGGAAATCACCAACACGACCGCGATGACTGAAGCAGCCCACCGTTTTCCTTTAAAGGCAAATAGATTGATGATCTGCAACAGCAATGCCACGATGCCGGAATTAATGGTCCAGTCAGCCCACTTGTCGTGCTGATCTAACACAAGTTGAGCGTGCTCACTAATACCATGCGTATGAGGATGGAAATTTTTACTGGCAAACCAGGCTGCCAATACCCCTGCCAAAAGAATGATCGTGATGATCCATGAAATTTCTTTCTTCATGAAATACAAATTGAGCAATTGGATGGCTGCGGCTACCAGAATCAAGACAATAGCAAAGTGGACGATGAGGGGGTGGAGCGTTGGAAAATCAGCAAGATCGGCTGTGACTTTCTTTTCATCATGTGCCATGCTTTCGTCATGATGATGGATTGTATCCCCGGCTATATGCTGTTGTGACATAGCTATGGAGTCGGCAGTTTTAACGGAATCTTTCTTGTGCTTCTTTTCATCATGGCTAAATCCGGCAGAAATTGTTATGAGTAGCACAAGCGTACTTGCAATAATTGTCTTCATGGTAGTTAGTTTAGGTTGTTAGGAAATTGTTTTAGCAATTTTTTCTAAGATCATGTGGCTGTCTCCAAACTTGCAGAGCGCGTCACAGTGCTCCCGTAAGTCTGAAAAAAGGATATATTTTATAAGAACCTGACTTTTCTTAATTGATGGTCGGCTGAGTTGAAGAACAACATCTTTTTCACGTTTGTCAGGAATAATAATAAATAAAGATGAACTGTGATCGGGCAACGAAAAGGCCAGGTCACTTAGTCGAAGAATACCCGAGTAGATTGAGGTGCTTTTCTCAACTTCGAATGCGCACACTACTTTATTGGTGCCCCTTTCAAACCAGATCACATCGATCAATTGTATTGTGCTTAGCGTATCTTTATCGATATTCAGCGTGGGAAACCGATCAAGACTGATGAATGAAAAATTAATCTCTCCATAACATTTACTTCTGTCGTTGTTAGCCGTGATGGGGTCGTATCCCAGTGCTTTGCCGACTTTCAGAAGATGGAACTGCATTTCGGTGTGAAGGTTTTCTTCATGCTTCTCGTCCAACACCTCCTTGTGGCGCTTGTCATACTGTTTCAGAAGCTTGATTTTTTCCTCTTCTGCTATTACCTGTCCTTCGATAATAATATTACGCATGCCGATTTCATAAAGTAATCCTGCAATTGCCCCGAGGTCATTAGAAAGAAGACTCTTATTGTCGTCATTAGTCTTGAGAATCACTTCGCGCATTTTTAAGTATTCTGTCCAACTACCTAACTTCTTATTGTCACGAAATAAGTAATTGAAGCCATTTACAATTGCCGTATTGAATGGTGGCAGAACGGTTGGATGTAAAAAATATAAGATGCTGGCAACGGCCGGACCCAGGCCTTTAATCTTTAATTCGTCAAGTTTGATGATCTCACGGATAAGCTGGTCTTCCTTCGTAGCATCGTAACAGTTTTCAAGGAACTGACCGAAGGCACGTTTATTGGTTTGGTTTTCGTAAATATCCGGTATCCGCATTTTAGGTTTCCAGTAAAATGGATGTGCGGCTCCCTCAAACACTTGTTTTTGTTCGGTGATAGCAGTAAGTACAAATTCGAGCGATGACCCCTTAAAATTATTTCCAAACTTTTCGGTTTTAATATCTTCGATGACCTGAAGTACACCTCGTTTGATAGACCGAAATGCTTTCAATCTCTCTTCGTTGCCAATGAACCAGGTGTTGTAAACCGAAGCCGGATCGTGCTTGTACGATTTTATGATACCAGGTAATAATTCCATGCGAGTTGAGGGTTTGTTGTTACTTAGTATTGGTATCCATACGTGTCCACAATTCAGTATCGCTGATCCAACGGAATGCTTTATAGCCAACAACCTTAAGTGTTCTCGAATCCTTTAATGCAAGATACCCTGAAGCTTTGTGGCCATGCCTCGGATCGTAAACCGTACCTCCTGTCCATTCACTGGCATCGGAGTCATAGGTAAAGCCGGAAAGTACGATGGTGTCCAACTTTGAACTCTCCTTGCTATCCTTCACCCGCACAATTTTTCCAACATACATGTCGCGTTCAATATAAATTAGCACGTGTGCATCACCCTTCTCTGTAAGCCAATGGCCAACGATTTCCCGGGCTTGCGCCTGTGCTGATCCGTTGAGACTCGTAACGCAGCAGAATAAAATTATTACGATTGATCTCATGGTCTGCGCGCTGAGGTGTGTGTTTGCCATATTTTCCAGGCCCCGTTTTCTTTTTTAAGAATCGTAGTCGCAACACCTTTGCGCTCAATCACGGAGTTGTCTTTTTTCAGAACAATGGTGTACTTATACGTCTCCGTGGCGAATGCGTATGGCAGATCGACTGTTACATCAGCCTTATAATCGCTGAATGCGAAAGATTTAAAATCACCGAGTTCAGGTCCCAGGTGATGAGCTAGGTAATCCTGGTACCTGCCTTCGACCTTTCCCGATTCAATTACGATTGATTTCGATACAAAGAGTTTTCCTGTCCCGATTGTATCAAGTTTTTCAATGGCTTTCTTGTATGCCTCCAGCGTTGAGATAACGGTGGTTAGATCGTCAGCATTGGGTTTCTGACCTTGAACTGAAAAGACGACCGTTGCAAGAAAAATGATTATGCTTAACGTTTTCATAAGATTTAGATTTGTTTAGTTGATGCTGGAACTTGTGTCTATTGAATTGTTTCTTTTACTTTTCCGCACGAAAGCATTTCGTTACCAAAATAGGGATTACGTATTTCTTTGGTATCGCTAAGCCAATACGCTCCTGCATTATTGTTTGCCATCGGGCATTGTGCGTAATAAACCATGATGCCCCCGGCACCAAATTCTTTCAAACTCTTGTAGAGTGCATCACTGAAAGAAGAAAATGCCTTGCGCTGTATTGTCAGATCAGTTGAACTCCCAATCCGTTCAAGATTCTCATTAAGTATTTTCAAGGAACCCATCCAGTCCATGAGCGCTTCATTTTTCAGCAGAGTCAAGTCGACTTTCGATAATGCGATCTGAATTTGGGGTACAGATTCTGCGGCCTTAGTAGCATCGGATAATACAAGTGCATCTTTTAGCTGTAGACTTGTCGCAAATGCTTCACGGAGTTGCATTTGAAATTCTGGCACAGCGCGGTGCGAGTGGGTGGTCTCCTTTTTACTGTGCGCAGGCGTAGTAGCATGTCCAGAACTATGATCGTGCTGGGCTACTGCCGAACCGGCAAACAGAATCAGGCTTATAATTATGATGTGCTCTTTCATTGGTTAAGAAGATTTTAAATTTTATCAGATTACTTCATAGTTTAGCATCATGCCATCATCTTCATGCTCAAGGTTGTGGCAGTGAAATACGTACACCCCTTTATCTTGAGGGAATGTCATGATGACCCTTACTTTTTCTCGGGGCATCACGAGTACAGTGTCTTTCCAACCTCTTTCCGAAGCAATCAATGAACCTCTGCCTCCTGTTCTGGATAGGATTTGAAATTGAACGCCATGGATGTGCATGGGGTGAATTTCATCACCTTCGGAGTTATCAAAATCCCAGATTTCAGTTGCTCCTGCATTTATCGTTTCGTCAATCCGGTTGAGGTCGTAGATTTTGTCGTTAATGGTGTGCATGCCGCTTCCCATGTTTCCCCCCATGTTTCCATTCATGCCTTCCATCATTCCTTTGATTTTCATCGAACGTGTTTTGGATGCTGAAGCTTCTGTCAGTGGTGTGATCACAGAAAGTTGAGAGGGTGTGGAGAATGAATCACTCACCTGTTGATTCACTGTAAATTTCATGATCTTGAATTCCTGCTGGCCTTGCGCTCCACCATCGAAAGTTTTACTCAACAGATAAATTTCCTTTCCAACTGCCAAATTTTTAAAGCTCACTAAAATATCAGCTCGCTCGCCCGGGCCTAGCAATAAGGAATTCACAGAAACGGGCTGCGCTAACAAACCACCATCAGAACCGATTACTTCAAAACCCAGGTTATCACTCAAACTAATGTTATACACCCTGGCCGTTGAGCCATTCAAAATGCGCATCCGGTAGTACTGGGTAGAAACATTATGGAAAGGAGCATAAATTCCGTTTACTAAAACATATTCACCGGTGTAGCCTGTCATGATTTCATTCATGGAGGGTGAGTAATTCAGTTGACCATTTTCGATGCGCTTGTCCTGGATGACCAACAAAAGTTCACGGTCGCCAGAAGGAAGGTTTAGCGCCTGCTCTTCGGTATCATTGGCAATGAAAAAACCCGCGAGCCCGGTGAATACCTGTCTGGCCGTCTTTCCGTGCGGATGAGGATGATACCAATAAGTGCCAGCCCGTTGGTTAATGGGAAGGGAAAAATCAAAACTGCTACCGCTGTTGATAACGTCCTTAGGGTGCCCGTCCATGTTAGCAGGAACCAATAGGCCATGCCAATGGATGTTGGTTTCCTCGGAAAGAAGGTTTTGAAATCGCATGGCTACCGTTGTGCCTGTGTCCACTTTGATGGTTGGCCCTAAGATGCCATCTGCGTATCCGAATACGGAGGCGTTCTGATTATTCAAAAGGCTTGCCGTGTTGCCCTTGGCCTTCATCGTAAAATTACTCGACATCACGGTGGGAAAAGAAAGGGGCGTAGCGAAGGCCCCTTCCTTAACGGGCACTGCATTAGACCCCATGTTCATATTCATGTTCATATTGTCCATACAACTTTGCAGTGCAGGAGGAATCATGATCGCGGAGGCGGCTGCTACTCCTGAAAGTTTTACAAATTCTCTACGTTTCATTTCTTTAGATATTTTTTAGCGTTTTGTTCTGATTCGAAATATAAAATTGCGCCTGACTTATCGGGATTCACCGTAATAAATGAAAGCGCCTTATCCACTGACACATGACTGTAAGGATCTACGGCTATCCGGGTGGACTCATCCGTATTAAGGTCGCGTACACATTTCGGACAACATCCGTAATACGTCTTGTCCAACACCATCACTGGAATTTGATCAACACCCATGTAGGTGTTGTTAACCATGCATACTAACTTATGATCAACCGCTGCTCCGGGTAATGGCAATGAATCTTGGTACTTCGCCTGCAACTCACTTTCATGTTTTTCCTGGAGATAGGTATGTACGGTTAGCCATACGAAAAAACCTCCAATCAAAATGATAGCAAACGCGGTAATGAGGACTTCATTCCATTTGATTCCTTTCTTACTACTACCTGCAGACGGAAATCTGCCGGTTTGTTTCTTTTTCATAACCCTAATAGAAAATACTTTTTTTAACGATCAACAATCCATGAGTTGAGCGAGACGTTTCAACTTGCGTTTACTCCGTCTCATCGCTCCACCCGCTATTAGTGAATCATTTCTTTTACACTACCGCATTTCAACATTTTGTCTCCGAAATAGGGATTTTTAATTTCCTTTTCGTTGGAGAGCCAATAGGCACCGCTATTATTGTTCGCCATGGGGCAGTACTCAAGATAAAGCATACCCATTGACAACTTTCCGTCCTTTACCAAGGTGGCCATTTCATTACTTAGCATACTGAACAACTTGCGTTGCTCTTCCAGATCAGCGGTATTTGCCAATTTAGTAGCTGCTTCAATCGAGGCTGCCGAGGCTTTGGCATCTTTCAATGCTTTATTCAATTCAATGGCACCGGCCTTTGCCTCCTCATTATCAGAAGCTACCAACGAGTTCTTCACATGAATGTAATGTTCATACGCTTTGCCCAGTTTGGGGTCCTTGAACATGACCATTGTCTGGTCAGTCTTCTTCTGATCCTGACCGGCATGATCGTGTTGTGCAAAAGCTCCCCAGCTACCTAGAACCAGGATAAGCATCATCATTTTTGTTTTCATGATTGTTACGTTATTTATTATTTATTTACAGTATTGTGCCATTTGTTTTTCTTGCCTTGATAAGTCTTACAGTGCCTACCATCGTTTTAAAATGTGTTGTCTCCTCTGTCTCCGAAAAAGTTTCCTTGATGGCGTTGGATAACAAGTTCTGAACGTTGTCATTGGTTGTCTCAAAACCATCAAGTAGCTGAACACCATAGAATCCAAGTCTTTGGAAAACACCATCCGGTCTACCAAAATCTGCAATGTGAAATTCTCCGGAAGGCTTAAGTACCCTGTGGATTTCTTCCAATGCAAAATATTTCTGTCGAAGCGTGAGGTGATGAAACACAAGGCTCGACATTACGCGGTCGAATGAGTTGTTCTGGTAAGGAAGTTTGTTTCCATCGTATTGCTGTACATCAATAGACAGGCTGGTTTTTGCAAGTTTTTCTTTTGCGATGGAAATTATTTTCTCATCGATATCCACGCCAAAGAACTGAGTTTGAGGATGCATCTGAGCAGCCATGATGGAGAGCGTAAGCGATCCACATCCAAAATCCAGAACCCGATCATTCGGTCTGATTTCCATTTGCCGGATCAAGGCTGACTTAAACTTTCGCTCAGGCATGGTAAGTTGTAAGACAGGGTCATACACTTTTGTAAGCCAGTCGTACTTTAATGCGGGTATATAGTTTTTGTTTTCTGTCATTTTATTATCTGTTATTGATTATGCATAAGTTGACTCCAAAGAACGAATAGTACAATTCCAATCAGGACAGCATAGACTATTCGTCTTGACCATACTTTCCAAACTGGAGGTGGCTTAGGATTACCATTTTCACAACAAGGTTTTGCCATAACTTTATCTTAAAGTCTCTTTTGTTTCTCCACAACGCAGCATTTTCTCACCGAAATAGGGATTGCTGATTTCCTTTACATCACTGATCCAGAAGGCACCCTTGTTATCAAATGCCATTGGGCAAAACTGGTAGTATGCATCAAGTCCCTCCACTCCGAATGTCTTGATGGATGAATAAAGAGCATTGGTCAGTTGAGAAAAGGCTGCGCGTTGAATCTCTATATCCTTGGCAGACAAAATGAGTTTGGTAGCCATCTCCAGATTTTTCAACTGCTCCATCCATTTCATATGTGCATCTCCTTTTACCAAACCCATATCTACATCCTTCAAAGCAGTATTGAAAGCACTTGTTTGAGCAGCAGCGGACTTGGCGTCAGATGCTACCAACGCATCTTCTATTTTGAGATAAGGTGTCAGCAATTCTTTGAGTTGTTGTGTAAATGCCCGATCTACCGCCATTGGCGTTTCCGTCTTTGGAACTTGCTTGGCATCACTTGCTTGCACAGCCACGTCATCGTGCTTATGCCCAGCCATTGGGTTAACTCCCTTCTTGAGTACGATCTCACTATATAACAAGTAGGCGCCCGTCACAACAATTGAATCACCTTCTTCCACACCACTGGTAATTTCAACCTTGTTAAAATTCTCCAGTCCGGTGGTGATCATCTGTGGGCGGTACTTGCCAACACCGGTTTTCCTATACACATGATTGCCCGACTCTTCGCGGATAACAGCATCCGCAGGTAAAGTCAGTGCTTTCTTTTTTGAGTGCTCGAAAACAATCTCAGCCTGCATGCCGGGCACAAAGCGATAATCAGTATTAGCAAGTGAAGCGCGTAATACAAAAATCTGGCTGGACTGCCTGTATTCTGGTGAGAGAAAGATGACCTTGCTTTCAATAGGCTGATTTTCGAATCCATTGATATAAATGGTTATGTGGTCGCCCAATTTTATTAGCGATGCTTCCCGCGGATACATTTCCGCTTCCACCCAGAGTTTGCTAAGTTTTTCTAAGCGATAAATGGCTGCGCCCTCGGCAACATATTGTCCTTCTGTTACAGGTATTTCGGTAATGATGCCAGAGGCGGGAGCAACGAATTGTATTCGAGGATTGGTGGTTTTCGATTTGGACAGTTCTTCAATCTGATGTTCCGTCATTCCATACAACCATAACTTCTTCCTGGAAGCTTCCAGGTAAGAAGAGTAACGTTTATTGTCGATGGATTGGGATTGTGCGAGAGCGAGTAAATATTCATTCTGATAGGTGAGCAGTTGTTCACTGTAAATTTCATAAATCAGTTGACCTTGATTTATTGGAACGCCTGTCTCTTTGATGAAGAGTTTGTCAATCCTGCCCGGAACTCGTGTGCTCACTACTTCCGTCTGTGTCTCGTCTGCACGGAGACGGCCGTTCAGGAGTATGCTGTTTCCGATTTCCTGAACTGACACCCGTTGGACGGTAATGTTGGCAAGTTCAATCTGACTTTCGCTGAGCGTAACCTCTGACTTATCTCCCCCTGCATTTACTGATACCAAATCCATTCCGCATATTGGACATGTGCCGGGTTTATCCTGCACGATCTGCGGGTGCATGGGGCACGTGTAGGTTTGTTTTATTTCAGAAGACTGACCGTTGTCGTTTTTTCCTTTGCATCCTGTCAGTAGTATGATGATACTAACCACTAAATATTGGATTGTAGTTTTCATCGTTGTTATGGGTTAATTACTTTTATAAAACTCTCGCTGTCTACCAGGTATTGAGCATTGACGGCAATCTCCATCGATTCATCTAACCCTTCAGTAATTTCTATCCAGCCATCCGTCTCCAATCCTGTTTTTACTTTAAAGGGAATGTAGGTAGCCTTCTCTTTGATGAAAACTATTTGCTGAACACCAAGATCAAGGATTGCATTTTTCGGAATCCACAGTGCCTGGCTATGTGTCTCAGTAACATGAGCCGTTAAAAGTTGTCCAACACGGATTTCAGTGGCGTTAGCATTGATGTAGGATCTAACTTGCAGGAATTGTTTGCCTTCGCTGAAAAATGGCTGAATAAAGTCCACCTTTGCCTGAATCGTTTCGGGTGTACCTTTAATGTGGAGTTCAATGAGCACACCTTTTCTGATCTGCGCACCTTCCTTCGCAGGGAAATACAGTTCAGCCCAAAGGCGAGTACCATCTACGACTTTGAAGAGACTTTGCCCTGTGGCCACATACATACCTTCGCGAGTTGAAAATTGCCCGCCCATAGCCGGTGATGAATTTGCCGTATTCATTGCATTGCTTGGCTGCACCCCTCCACCCATAATGCCTCCCGATTTTTTATTCATTCCACCTCCGCCCATGGATGTTGATGATGCACCACTTGCCGTGCTGGCTTCAGGAAGAGACACGTTTGACTCCACGATGTACCCGGAGTAAGGGCTGAACACCGGGAACGCAAAGGACTCTTTTCCGGTCTTGATGATGTTCTC
>LNFM01020840.1_pt1 | contig 10144 bp, 9 predicted proteins | sample 596031 | NCBI WGS metagenome assembly LNFM01 (sample SAMN04254537, study PRJNA301005) | activated carbon metagenome | isolation source: dual media filters at the Ann Arbor, Michigan drinking water treatment plant | place: USA: Ann Arbor | reverse complement strand
CGATGCGCTTGGCGCCGCCGGGGAGGTCGTGGCGGCGTTCGCCGTGGTTGCTGGAGCCGATGGCGGCGGGATCGAAGATCGCCACGTCGGCGGGCGCGCCCTTCCGCAGGCGGCCGCGATCCTTGAGGCCGAACAGGTCGGCGGGATCGGAGGTGAGCTTGCGCACGCCTTCCTCCAGGGTGATCGCCTGCTTCTCGCGCACCCAGGTGCCCAGCAGGTAGGTCGGGTAACCGGCGTCGCACAGCATGTCGACATGCGCGCCGCCGTCGCCCAGCGCCATCAGGATGGCGGGGTTGTTTAGAAGCTCGCGCATGCGGTCCTCGCGCGTGTTCCACGAGGAGATGGTGAGCTCGGTGTCGAGATCGTCGGCCAGCACCGTATCGAGGAAGGCGTCGACGCTGTCCTTGCCCTGTTCCTGCGCGATCTGGGCGATCGACTTGCGCTCGAGATGCTTCAGCGCCGGATTGCGCACGTCGTGGACGACGACGCGGCGCCAGTCGCTGAAGCCGGTCGGATTCTTCAGGTCGGCCTTGAACTGCGCGCGGAAGGCGGGATCGGCATAGACCTTCTTTTGCGCTTCCTTCGAGGTGTCGGCGAACACCCGCTTCCAGGCCGGGAAGGCCGCGAAGGCGAAGGGATTGTCCATGTTGCATTCGCGGGTGAGCGGCAGCGGCGAGGTCTGCGGCCGTGCGCCCTTGGCGATCTGCGGCGCCGCGCGGCGCAGCGTGTCGCGCACCGCCTCGGGAATGTCGTCGCGGTCGAACAGGGCGATGAACGTCACCGGCCGGCTGCTTTCGGTTAACAGGAAGTCCAGCAGCTCGCACTGGTCCTCCTCCAGCACGCCGACCTGGCGCGTCAGCGCGATCTCGATGGTGCCCCGGCCGCGCTGCTTCAGCTGGTTGGCGTAGGCCTTCATCTCCTCGCGGCTGGCGTTGCGGCAGGCCAGCGGCTTGCCCTCGAAGCCCATATGCTGGTTGAGCGTCGTCGAGGAAAATCCCAGCGCGCCGGCGTCCATCGCCTCGCCGATCAGGCGGGCGATCTCGTGCGTCTCCTCCGGCGTGGCGGCGCGGTCCATCGAGGCCTCGCCCATCACGTAGTGGCGGAACGGCGTCAGCGGCGCGATGAAGGCGAGGTTGAGCGAGGGCTTGCGCGCCGCGGCGGCGTCCATGAACTCGGGGAAGGTCTCCCAGTCCCAGGTGATGCCCTTGTTCAGCACGTCGAAGGGAATGCCCTCGACGTTCACCAGGTCCTTCATGGCGATCTCGCGTGTCTCGGGCTTGCAGGGCGCGATGCCGACGCCGCAATTGCCCATCACCACCGAGGTGACGCCGTGCCACGAGGAGGGCGTGACTGCGCCGTCCCAGCAGATCTGCGCGTCGTAATGCGTGTGCGGATCGACGAAGCCCGGCGCGACGACGAGCCCGTGCGCGTCGATGGTGCGCTTCGCGCCCTCCGTCACCTTGCCGATCTCGGCCACCTTGCCGTCAACGATCGCGACATCGGCCTGGTAGCGCGCGGCGCCGGTGCCATCGACCACGGTGCCGTTCTTGATCACGAGGTCGTAGCTCATTGTGCGTTTCCTCCCAGAAACTTCTGGCGGAAACGCTACCACCGGTGGCCGCCCGCGCCACTCCCCCGAGCCGCAGAGCGCGGGTTCGCTGCAGCTGCTCAGTCGATTGGCTTTGCGAGGAAAGCGAAGGATCCCTCGCTGCGCTCGGGATGACAATTTTGTTGAGACCGGCGCCGTGCGTCGATGCAGAAAGCGGTGTCATCCCGAACGCAGTGAGGGATCCTTCCTCATGCGCTCACCCCGGAATCTCCGGCTGCACGAGCTGGGCCAGCAGGGTCAGCGACTCCTGCCAGCCGAGATAGCAGGCCTCGGTCGGGATGACGGCGGGGATGCCCTCCTGCACGATCTCGATCTCGGTGCCGACCGAGACCTTGCGCAGGACGATCGTGGTCTGCATCTCGCCGGGCAGGTTGGGATCGTCGAACGTGTCGGTGTGGCGGATGCGTTCGTTGGGCACCAGCTCGACGAAGGTGCTGGCGAAGGAATGGCTGTTGCCCGACGAGAAGTTGGTGAACGACATGCGGTAGCCGCCGCCGATCCTCGCATCCATCGAATGGACGTGGCCGGTGAAGCCGTGCGGCGGCAGCCACTTGCACATCGCGTCGGCGTCGAGGAAGGCGCGGTAGATGCGTTCGGGCGGGGCGGTGAGGACGCGGTGGAAGCGGACGGTTCCGGTCTGGGTCGACATGGGCAGATTCTCCTTGGGCGCAGTCTGCCCCGGACAACGGCCACCTTCAAAATAGGTTCACGATTGGCGGGCATTAGTTCCGTCGTGCCGACCAAGCTCATCGACGTTTTCCTGCGCGACGAATATCTCCGCTCCTATTCGGTCGTGCTGGGCTTCGTGAACGCCCCGATCTTCGAACAGGACTATGTCGACCGCGCCCGCATCCAGATGCAGGCCGACGGCTGGTCGGCGGATGAAGTCCAACAGGCCCGCTTCGTCGTCCGGGACGAGGAGCGGTAGAGTCTTTCCGCTTCGAGTTCACCCACCACCACCTCATCCCGAGAGGCGGACCAAGCACTGACCTCATCCTGAGGAGCGCCCCACAGGGGCGCGTCTCGAAGGATGGGCAACGGACGCGGTGCGCGTTCCCATGCTTCGAGACGCGGTCCCGTGGACCGCTCCTCAGCATGAGGTTGGTGTTGTTGCTTTGATCGGACTTGGAAAGGCCCTCAGGCCTTCACCGGCCCCGGCAGGTCGAGCCCGACACCGCTCAGGTGCCCGAACGTCCGGTGCAGCCGCTCGATCACCGGGGCGGGGAGAGGCGGCCGCAGGATCGACTCGATGTTGGCCTTCACATGCGCCTTGTTGCCGGTGCCGAACAGGATGACGTCGGCGCCCTTCTCGTGGCGCGCATAGCGATAGGCCGCATCGGTGATGCTCGCCGCGCCGCCCTCGGAGACGAGGAAGGCGAGCGGGTCGGCGCCGTCCGACAGGAGCGACGCCTCGAGCAGGCCCTGCTCGACCAGCTTTGCAAACACGGCGCGGCGGTAGGCATCGTTGCTGAAGATGTTGCGCACGACGAACATCAGCAAGGTGCCGATGCCGCGCCGCACGGTCACCGGGAACACCCTGGTGCGCGCGCCCTGGTTCACCAGGCTGTAGGCCAGCATGATGACCTCCCACGGCGCCTCCTCGAGCGGCCCCGTCTCGGTGAGGCCGACATGGCGCACCTTGCCCTGCTCCTTGAGCCGCAGCAGCGCCGGCGCCAGCACGTCGCGATGATGCTCGTAAGCCGCGGGACCGACCGCGTGGAAATGGAAGACGTCGACATGGTCGAGCCCGAGCCGCTTCAGCGACGCCTCGACCTTCTCAGTCACCGTCTCAGCCGTGTCCTCGGTCCTGAACAGCGCCTTGGTCGAGATCACCAGCCTGTCGCGGTCATAGGCTTTCACCGCCGCGCCCACGATCTCCTCGGTCCCGTAGACCTCGGCCGTGTCGAGGAAGTTGACCCCCAGATCGATCGCCGCCCGCGCAACGGTGACGCACTCATCGAAGCTCGCGCCACGCCCCAACCCCAGCCGGCTGTTGCCGCCGCAGCCCAGCCCGGCGACGGAGACGGTGAGGCCGGTGTTTCCCAGGGGGTGGTAGTGCATTGGGGGGCTCCTGTTCGTCGTTGATGGCGGTAGCGGTCGTTACGCCCGTCGTGCATGGACATCTCGACGAGGAACTTCTATTCGGCTAATCGCACTGAATCAGCACGACTGGAATAAATGTGACTGTCATCGGACACGGCATCGACATGGTGGTAGTGACCGAATTGCAACGCTGGATTGAAGATGAGCGAAATCCGTTTCTGTCTCGCTGCTTTACGAAAGCAGAACTCGATGAGATCGAAGACGGACCCAGTCGCACGGAGCGGCTTGCTGGCCGATTTGCCGCCAAGGAAGCCGTATTGAAGGCTCTGCGAACTGGGTTTGGTGCGGGTATCGCTTTTTCCGATGTTGTGATCCAGCGCTCGCACGGCTCGCCACCTCAGGTGCTACTATATGGCGGCGCGGCAAAGGCGGCGGCCACACTCGGGGTGACCAACTGGCAGCTCAGCATTAGCCACGCTGGCGGAATGGCGATGGCAAGCGCAATTGCGACCGACTAGCAGAGCTTCGCAGATGGCGCCAGTGCCTCACCGCTGATCGGCGCGAAGTTGCTACTCTCAATCTTGTCATTGAGGTTCCACTTTGGTGGATAGAAGAGAGCGATTGGCTTGTTGATTGGTGTAAGCTTTTGTTTGATCCGAGTACGGCCCGTATGACCCACGACATCGGGATGCATCACACGCGCGTACTTGTCGACTTCACAGAACAGGTTTTGACAATCAATCAGCTGAAGCCGCCGGCCCCACAGAGATTCGAAATTGAGACCAAGCCGCTCAAATTCCCGCTCCTGCAGATCGACCATTAATCTGATCAGCTCTGGCTCATTTAGTCCGCCTGGATCAACAAAGCACTTGCGTAGCCCATCGCGAGCGCCTGGACCTGGCACAACAAAATCCATCTCACTGAAATCAGTAATCTCGCTGTAGTTGATGTCAGTGATAAACTGATACGCGAGAAACGGACCAATCGTTGGGTACGAAAGTAGCTTCTCGAATCCCTCTTGCATGGTGCGTGTCTGAGCCAGCCGCTCCGCAAGCTGATTAGCCATCATGCTTTCTAGCAAAGCTAAATGATTCTGATGCTTTGCAATCCTACCAAAAGCACTACTGCCGGGAGGCATTATGTAGGCTGCGGAGTAAATCCGATGACCTGAGCGCATGGCACTAGAAAGCGCTTCATCGTACTTATCAAATCGATAGTGCTCGAACGTGACTGCTCCGACGGTCCGCTCTAGTAGCTCCCAAGTCTCGATTTTGTTGAAGAGTTTGAAGAGTAAAATGCGAAAAAATACCTCACGCGGGGTTTTAGGCAGGTCATCTCGATAGATCACGCGCCGAATTAGATATTGGCTAACGCGGTCGGAGGCACGATACGCGTTCGTAAATTTGTAGGCACCAAGTACGGCATTATTCGTCCAAGGGCCTTTCTCGCCTCGTGCTCGCCGAAAAAAAATAGCCTGTCGCTCGGCGGCAAACCGCCAGTAGCTCTCATATACTTCTGAAACTGTCGCTGGGGCGAGGTGCTGGAGTACGATCGGTGCGGTTACCATCGGCGCAGCTGCCATCGGTGCATCTGAGGCCACTGCAATTGGTGGGTTGAAGGGTAGCAAGGCGGTTTCTGTCTCGGTGCGCTTCTTGCGCGGGCGATCTCGAAATCCTGTCTTCGCTTGTCTGTGTGGCCCCTTGATCAAGACTCATGTTCCTCTGCAGAAAACGTCAAGGCCGCTCATGGTGTCGAGGCCGATCCAGCCAGCTTCTTAGCAGCGGCAGCCAATTTTACCAGATTCGTGTCACTTTTTGCGATGCGTTCGAGTTTGGCAATTCCCACCATCACGTTTACGCGTGCCAAGGGCATCTTCATCTCATGTGCTATGAAGGCGCCAAGCTGAGCCAAACCGAGATAATTTCCATAAGCCTTGTCAAATATTTGCTGGGTCGCATAGAAGGCGTTCGTGACGAGTCCCGCTTGCGTAGGTTCGAAGCTGACCTGTTGTAAACACGGAAAAGGAAGCTGCGCCGTTGAAGTGTGATCCCGCTCGGGGTCAAAAGTAGTCGCTTGCAACATCGAGCGGCGCACACCTTTCCTGGAACTATATTGTGACAAAATCCATTCTAGTTGATTGCCATCACAAGGTCCGCGGCCGTACATAACCATACGCTCAAAGTACATGCCGCGGCCGTTCAGCCTCTTGTTCATTGCCTGCCAGCGCGGGAATGTTGCCCGGTAATGTCGAAAAAAGCGCGCTCTATTGCCTCGAGACATTTTCCATAAACGCTGAGGAAAGATGGGGAAAGCGACATCCTCTACGCTGAGCCGCCCTTTGTGCTGCAGTAACTGATCGAGCAGCTGCCGAATGGTTGTATCTTCCGCGATCGCACCACCGTCGCCAAATCCAGTAAGACTCAATATTAGAGGAGATACTTCGTTTCCTGCATTTCCTAATACCTGAAGTAGCAGTCGCGACCATGCGCGGGATAAGTTGGTATCCTCAATCAATATGGGCGTTGGCGTGACCGTGGCTTTCGGCTTACTCATCCGGATCGTCCTCGAGATGGCGATATTGTGCTAAACCCACGTAGTTCTTCGGCGCTATGCGAACGAACGCTGCCCAAGCACCGGCTTCTGCGCTTGCCTGGATGATTCCAGGACGAATTGCACGAAACAGTCGGCCTTCGGTGACATCGCGCTGATAAACCAACAGATTACCGGAGATCACTGTTCCTGGCGGCAGAAGTAGTAATGTTTCGACTTCTGCATCGATCGTTGGGCTAGGCCGGCGACGGTCCGCAACTATGAGGGGGTGCGGTGTAAGCGTTCCGACAATCTCCATGCGCAATGCTTTGAGCTTGATCCGTCCCAATGCTGCCGCGCGCGCACGGGAAATCATTTCGACGCTAGCAGACAAATGAGTGAGAAGCGTGCCGTACCCGACGCCAAAGTCACATGCGATCAGGTAGATTTGAGCAGCGGTTGCCGTTTCGGGTGTCCAACCACGAGCCGTGAAGGCGCGCCTAAGTCCAATGGTTGGCATCAGCGCAAATCCAGCGAAAACGTCGGCAAGAAACTCTTTAGGATCGTTCCACGGATCGTCTTTTGCATCCTCACGAAGCTCGTCGATAGAAGAACCATGACCAAAGATGTGATGGCCTAACTCATGGGCGCAGTTATAGGCGCGTCGCACCAAAGGACGGTTGGCGGAGAGGTGAATACGCGGTGGGTTTCCGCGCTGATACATGCCCTCCATATTGATCTTGTTAAAACGAACCGTTACTCCCAGCGCATCGCACAGCCCGTAGATGCATATTGGACTGTGTTGACCGAGTTTAGCGCGCGCGCGTGCGGCGAGCGCAGCCCGCATGGCCTCGCCTGCCAGCGCGCGACGGTCAAATGCTGCTGGTGCGCGGCGCATCACTTCAGTCATTGTCCCCCTCGACATTTGATGCTGGTTCGCTACGCATCGCGGCAAGGAGTTTTAGCAGGCGCTCTAGGTCGTCTGGCTTTAGCTTTGCGAGCTCACGTGCGGCAAGTGAAAGCCGTGGATCCTGCGCATCGATGGTATCCGGTGTGTCGCCGAGAACCCATGCAGAACTGACGTCATAAATCTCGGAGAGGCGGGCCAATTCCACGGCAGATACACGACGATTGCCCGCTTCCATTTCGGATACGGAGGGGCGATGCAAATCTAGAATCTGCGCCACTCGACCCTGTGACAAGCCAGCGAGTTTGCGGGCTTCTCGGAGGCGCGCACCTATCCGCTTATTCCTTTCGGAATCGATGTCACTCATGCTGCCGCGGCCTCATTCTTCTCCGCTAGCTTGCAAATGACCTTCGCGATTTCGTCTATTGATCGCGGCTGCTTGGTCACTTCATCGACAAAGATATTTACGTCATTGGGAATCGAAATTTCGATCTCGGTGGCAAGGATAGTTGTAGCAACTGGCCAGACCTTGCTGTCGAACCTTGGAATACTTTCGATAGGTCGGGTCCTGCCATTGAGGTCTGGGCATGGAAGTTCGCTGTCTGTCTGAATTTGGTTCAGGACCTCGATTAGCTTCTGCTTAACGGCCGAGGCGTCCATAGCATCTGCTCCTGTGTCTGACGCATGGTAATATATTCTTACCATGCGTCAGTCAAGTAAAATGCCACCCATGGTTTTGGACTTCCTCGGCGGGCGGCGGCTGAGTTCATTGCCTCTGGGTGATTGTAAATAATTTGTAGTTGTAAGCACTAAAAGATTCTAGCTATGCAAGTGAAACTTGCATAGACATTGCTGAGATTGGCGTACCCACCAGTGGCGTAGAGCGTACCCATCAAGCGAGGGAATAATGCTCGTATCGCAATACCATCGATTTGTTCGATCTACTGATCAGTACGCTGAGAAATCAGACAGCCAACGTTTAGAAATCGCTGTGTATGGACTGGTGGGAGAAATCGGCTCGGTTGTATCTTCTGTTAAGAAGCAGCTACTAGCTGAAGACGGAGTCGAAAAGTGGAATCACGCCAGTCATGAAACGCTGGAAGAGTTAGGCGATGTATTCTGGTATTGCTTTTCATTGATCCAGATAGCCAACCGCGATCAAGCCGTAAACATTTTTACGAAGAACATTGCGGTGCTAAGGGCTGAGATTGGGGCTAACAATGATCGCGCCCGTGAGATTCGCAAAACGCTTGGAGCCAAAAGTGCCACGTTTCTCAAGCAAGCAAAAGATTTCCCCAAAACCAAGAAGATGAACTTCGGTGACTACCAGAAACTCGCTTTTCTGACCGCCCGCACTCACAAGAAAACTCTCTTAGAGGTCTGTCTGTCGGTTCTTTGGCAACTTGGCGCTGAGCTAATGCGCCTAAAGTTGCCGCCAATAGAACAAGCACTCAACAAATCGATCTCAGATCGTCATCCAAACATCATTATAGGAGAGATTGTTTGGCACTTGGCTGCTATTGCGAGTGTGTATGAGAAGTCTCTTGATGAGATTGTTGAAGCTAACGTCGAGAAGGTAATATTTCGTCGCCCTCAGGCCGAGCCAACAGCACTGCATGACCTCACTGCAGATCTCTCTCAACAATTGCCGCGTAGATTTGAGATTTCATTTATTACGGTCGGTGTGGGTCGATCGCGCATGTACTTCAACGGAAAGCAACTCGGAGATGATCTTACGGATAATGCTTATGATGATGATGGATATCGATTTCATGATGTAATGCATCTTGCAAATGCGGCGTTTCTTGGTTGGTCTCCCGTGCTGAGGGGCCTGCTGGGCCGCAAGCGAAAGAAAAACCCCAAGATCGATGAAGTGGAAGACGGCGCGCGAGCCAAGATTGTCGAAGAAGCCGTTATCAAGATTATCCACTCTGAAGGCGTGACGCTTGCTGGTGCATCGACCAAGGAGATGCTCAAGCCAGTCAGGCTATTCCCCTCGCGAGCCTCTGTTGCCTTTAGCCTGGTCAAGTTGGTTCATCGCCTCGTTTTTGGTCTGGAGGTTAGAAGAAACAAATACTGGGAATGGGAGAAGGCGATTGTTGAAGGATATGAAGTTTTCCATGACCTGTGTCGTGAAGAGCAGGGCACAGTTACTGTCGACTTGGTAAGTAGGACGCTCGCATTTCGCCCGGAGGTGTATATCGACGTCAACGGAACGGTCAGCGGAATTGGGGTGGCTTCGGAAGGCCTCTTGAGGTTACCCAGCGCGGCTAGGGATGTTGGGAACCGGTTGGAGCTCTTAACAGATTCCGAACGCTCTGATTGCCACTCCACTAAGAGCGAAACTGAGAGGCGCAACGTTGCCCGAATAGTAGCAGCAAAGAGAGCTATTCTTGGGGCGGTCGGACTTCAGAATCCGCAATCTGACGAGTTTCAGGAACTAAGCATTCATATTGATGGGAATCGTGTGGCGACAAAAGCATCTGGCCAGACAAGAGCAGAAACTTGGAAGAAGAAAATTATCAGCTTCAAAATCGCACTAACCGAAACGCAAAATTCCGTTAACTGCACAGCACTTGCGATCTCGGATCCAGCGATTCAGTGACCTTCGAGCGGAGCCTTGCGGTGCTTTTACATGATGCTTCGCCCGTAGTAACCCGCTAACCCCTCCAACGCCGCCGATCCATCGCCCTTGAACGTCGGCCCGTGCATCAGCGCGATCGTCGTCGGCTTCAGGGCGGCCAGCCGGCGTAGCGTCGGCGCGGCCATCGGGGTCGGCGGCATGAAGGGCAGGCGCTCGGCGACCGCGATGGCGGGGGCGACGATGTCGCTTTCGGTGGTGGGATCGGCGGGGCCGCTCTGGGTGAAGAGGTCGCTGCTGAACAGCGTGCCGGTCGTCTCCTCGTAGATCAGGCCGGCGTCCCAGTTGTGCGGGACGTGCGGTGTGTCGAGCCAGCGCACCCGCTTGCCGCCGAGGTCGAGCACCTCGTTGTCCTGGAGCGCGCGCGGCGGGCGGTCGGCCATGTCGGCGAGCCAGATGTTGCAGCCGAGCTGGC
>LNFM01013840.1_pt1 | contig 10144 bp, 9 predicted proteins | sample 596031 | NCBI WGS metagenome assembly LNFM01 (sample SAMN04254537, study PRJNA301005) | activated carbon metagenome | isolation source: dual media filters at the Ann Arbor, Michigan drinking water treatment plant | place: USA: Ann Arbor | reverse complement strand
TGCTTCGTGCGCATCTCCATCATCTTCTCGCGATTGGCCGGGTCCTGCATGCCCCCCGCCTGCATCATCGCGCGCATCGACTCGCGACCGGCGGTCTGGATGCTGTCGACCTTCGCCTTCTGCGCGTCGGTGAGCGTGATGTCCTTGAAGAGCATCTCGTTCATCCGGCCTGCGCCCTGACCCTGACCCATGCCACCGCCGCCCTGCCCGCCCTGCGCCTGTGCCGTCGTCGCCACCAGCACCAGCATCATCGCCGCCAGGATCCGCATCGCCCGCATCGTGCCTCCGAGAGTTGGTCCAGCCGGGGCGGTTGGTGCCGCCCCACGGGGATACCTACGTCTTGGGCGAAGGTTCGTTAACGGGAACCGGCGCCGGGGCCGCGCCCGCGGCCACTGCCACCGCCACCGCCACCTCGCCGGCGCGGACCGCCGCCCGAGCTGCCCGAGGCATTGCCGCCGCGTGGATCGGCCGCGCTCGGCACGCGCCCGCCGCCGGACGAGGCCGGGCGGCCGCCGCTCCCGCCAGCGCCGCCCCCCTTGGCCGGTGCCCGACCCGCCTCGCCGCGCGAATGCGCCTCACGGCGCTCGAGCTTGGCCTTCGCCCGCGCCCGGTCCTCCGCCTTGCGTGCCCGGATGGCCGCGATCCGCTCGGCCAAGGGGATCTCCAACCGCTCGCGCGGGACGTGTGCGTAGTTGAAGCCCTGCAGCGTCCGACGATTGAGCTTGCGCGCGATCGCCTTCTCGATCGCCCGGAGGTCGGTCTCCTCCTCGGGCGAGACCAGCGTGAAGGCCTCGCCCGTCGCCTCGGCGCGCGCCGTGCGGCCCACGCGATGGATGTAGTCCTCGGGCACGTGCGGCACGTCGAAGTTCACCACATGCTCCAGCGCCTCCACGTCGATGCCGCGCGCGACGATGTCGGTCGCGACCAGCACGCGGACCTTGCCCGCCTTGAAGTCGGCGAGCGCCTCGGTGCGCTGGTTCTGGCTGCGATTGCCGTGGATCTTCGCGTTGGGGATCTCGGCGTGCGTGAGCACGTCGGCGAGCCGGTTGGCGCGGTGCTTGGTGCGCGTGAAGCAGATCACGTTGCCGACCGTGTTGGTGCGGAGCAGCGCGATGAACAGGTCGGCCTTGAGCGCTTCCGAGACGGGCCAGACGGCCTGTTCGATGCCGTGCGCCGGCTTGGAGACGCGCTCGACGTTGATGCGGACCGGGTCCTTGAGCATCACGCGCGAGAGGTCGACGATCGGCTTGGGCATCGTCGCGCTGAAGAACAGCGTCTGCCGCTTGGCGGGGATCTGCGCGAGGACGCGCTTGATGTCCGGCAGGAAGCCCATGTCGAGCATCCGGTCGGCCTCGTCGAGCACGAGCACCTCGAGCGCCGAGAAGTCCACGTAGCGGCCGGGCTGCGACATGTGATCGAGCAGGCGCCCCGGCGTGGCGATGATCACGTCGGTGTGGGACCGGAAGGCCGCTTCCTGCGGGCCCATCCCCACGCCGCCGAAGATCGCGGCGCCGCGCACCTTGGTGTGCTTGGTGAGCGCGATGAGGTCCGCGTGCACCTGGGCCGCGAGCTCGCGCGTCGGCGCCAGCACCAGCGCGCGCGTCGCCCGCTTGGGCGAGGCGTGCAGGCGATGCAGCACCGGAAGGAGGAAGGCGGCGGTCTTGCCGCTGCCGGTCATCGCGCAGGCGAGGAGGTCCTTCCCCTCGCGCGCGGGCGGGATCGCGTCCTGCTGGATTTCGGTCGGCTTGGGCCAGCCGAGGTCATGGACCGCACGCAGGAGGGCGGGGTCCAGTCCGAGAGAGTCGAATGTCATGTGTTGCATCAAAGGTAGTGGGCGGGGCATCCTCCCCACAGGTCCCGCTCCCTCCAATCTTCGATCCCGGCCCGATGCCCGCCCACCCGACCGAACCGCTCGCCGCCTTCCGGGCGTATCCCGAACCCGAGATGCTGTCGCGCGTGCGCACCTTCTCTGCGGACCTGCGACGCCGCCGCACGGTGCGGGACTTCTCCGAGCGGCCGGTCGACCGCGCCATCATCGAGCTGGCGATCCTCTGCGCCGGCGGCGCTCCCAACGGCGCGAATCTCCAACCGTGGCACTTCGTCGCCGTGCAGGATCCGAGCGTGAAGCGTGAGATCCGGCTCGCGGCCGAAGCGGAAGAGCGCGAGTTCTACGCCGGGAAGGCTGGAGCTGACTGGCTCGATGACCTCGCGCCGCTCGGGACCGACGCCGAGAAGCCCTTCCTCGAGCACGCCCCCTGGCTCATCGCGATCTTCGCCGAGCGCTATCGCGTATTGCCGAACGGGGCGCGGCGTGCCAACTACTACGTGCCGGAATCGGTGGGGATCGCGACAGGGTTCCTGATCGCCGCGCTCCACCACGCCGGTCTCGCCTCGCTCACGCACACCCCGAGCCCGATGGGATTCCTGAACCGGATCCTCGAACGGCCCGCGAACGAGAAGCCGTTCCTCCTGCTCGTGGTCGGCCACCCAGCCGCGGACGCGCAGGTGCCGGTGATCACGAAGAAGCCGCTCGACGCCATCTCCACCTTTCGCTGAGGCCCCCATGTCCACTCCGCGCCGCTCGTTCCTCGGTCGTCTCACGGCCCTGCTCGCAGTGGGGGCCGCGCCCTCCACGCTCTCCGCCGCCACCCCAGCCGCGGCCGGCCGCGCGGCGCCGGACGCCACCGCCTTCTGGCCCGATGAGCGTTGGCTCGAGATGCTGGCGCAGCGCGAGCACCGGATGATCATCGAGTCGGGCATCGTCTCGGACGGCCTCGCGCTGCGGCGTGGGCTCAACTTCATCGACGTGCTCAACCAGGACTACGGCATCCCGGACGGGCGCGTCGGACTCGCGATCGGCGTGCACACGGCCGCGCTGTCGTTCCTGCTCAACGACGCGATGTGGGTCAAGTACACGCTGGGCGAGCGATTCGGGGTGAAGACCCCGCAGGGCGCCCCCGCGACGGCGAACCCCTACCGCACCGGCGCGCCGTTCGCGGTGGAGACACTCGCCAAGCGCGGCATCGTCTTCCTGGCCTGCAACCGCGCGCTCCGGCGCCTCTCGGGCGAGCTCGCCGGCGCGGGCGGCAACGCGGCGACGGTGCATGCGGAGCTCGTCGCGAACGTGCTGCCGGAGTGCACGGTGACGCCGGCGATGGTCGTCGCGCTGAGCCGCGCCCAATCGAAGGGCGTCCCGTACATGGCCGTCGCGTGAACCCTCGTCGCCTCACTCGTAGCGCAGCGCTTCGATGGGATCCAGACGCGCCGCCCGCCGCGCCGGGATCACGCCGAACACGATCCCGATCCCGACGCTCACGAACACGGCGATGAGCGTGAGTCCCACCGGCGGCTTGGCGTCGATGCCGAGGGCCAGCGTGAGGACCTGACCGGCGCCGAGCCCGATGACGATCCCGACGATGCCGCCGATCCCCGTCAGCGTGGCCGCCTCGATGAGGAACTGCACCGCGATGTCGCCGCGCGTGGCGCCGAGCGCCTTGCGGATGCCGATCTCGCGCGTGCGGTCGGTCACCGACACCATCATGATCGCCATCACGCCGATGCCGCCGACGAGCAACGCGACGGAGGCGAGCACGATCATCACGACGAAGAAGACCCCGGTGAGCTGGTTGAAGATCTCGAGGATCTGGTCCTGCGTCACGAGGTCGAAGCTGTTGCGCTGCGAGGGTCGCAGCTTGCGGTGCTCGCGCAGCGCGATCGTCACCGCCTCCTGCGCCGCGGCGACCGTGACGCCGTCCCGCGGCTTGACGGGGATCCAGAGCGCGTTCGTCTTGTCGAACTCGAACTGCGCATCGAGCAGCTTGTAGGGGATGATCGCGCCCGTCTCGGAACCCTGCGGCGCGAAGATGTTCTCCGGCGGCTGGTAGAGCCCGATCACCTCCACCGGCCGCCCGCCCACGTTGACGGTCTTGCCGATCGGGTTCACGCGCCCGAAGAGTCGCCGCGCCATCGCATCCTGCACGACGATCACGCTGGCCCCCGAGGTCACCTCGTTGCGCGTGAACCAGCGTCCTTCCGACAGCTCGCCCCCCTGGACCTCCACGAACCCGCCATCGGCGCCGAACACGGCCGTCGGCTGCGTGCGTTCCCCGGCGTACGAGAGCCGCTGCACCGTCTGTCCCCAGATCGATGCGTACTTCGTCTCGGGGAGCCGCTTGATCAACTCGGCCTCCGCGACGGAGAGGTCGGGACGGATCCGGATCCAGGCCGGCGGGTTCTGCGGGTTCACCGGCGCGCTCGAGTACGCCTTGAGCACGTAGAAGGTCGTCGGGCCCGCGATCTCCACCGTGCGGATGATCTGCGAGCGCAGCCCTTCCACGAGCGAGGCCATCGTCATCACCGTCGCCACGCCGATCACCACGCCGAGGATCGTCAGTCCCGAGCGCAGTTTCGACACGCGCAGCGTGTCCATCGCGATGCGCAGGTTCTCCTTGTACTGGTCGAGCACCCCGAGCAGCTTCACGCACTCACTCCGTGCGCATCGCGGTGATGGGGTCGAGCCGCGCGGCGCGGCGCGCCGGGTAGACCCCGAAGATCACGCCGATCCCCGCGCCGAGGCCGAGGGCCAGCGCCACCGACCACCAGGTGATCCGCGCCGGCAGCGGCGAGACCACCGAGATCAGGAAGGCGAAGGCCCATCCCGAGAGCACGCCGATCACCCCGCCCATGGCCGAGAGCATGATCGTCTCGGCCAGGAACTGCCGCTCGATGTCGCGTGACCGCGCACCGACCGCCTTGCGGATGCCGATCTCGCGTGTCCGTTCGTTCACCGCCATCAGCATGATGTTCATGATCACGATGCCGCCCACGACGATGCCGATCGCGACGACCGCGGGGACCACGGCGAACAGCACCGCCGTGAGCTGCTTCCAGAAGTTCACGAGCGCGTCGGCGGTCTCCACCGAGAAGTCGTTCTCCTGGCCCGGGCGCAGCCCGTGCGCCACGCGCATCGCCTCCTCGGCGCGGCCCATCAGGGACTTGACGTCCGCATCGTCCGCGACCTTCACCGAGATGGTGGTCGTGAGCCGGCGACCGTAGCGCATCTCGAAGCGCGTGATGGGCAGCAGCGCGTAGGCGTCGAAGGACTGGCCGAGCACGCGGCCCTTGGTCTCGTTCACGCCGATCACCGTCATCCGCTCGCCGGCCACGCGGATCTCCTGGCCGACCGGGTCCGACGCCTCGAAGAGCTTCTCCGCGAGCTCCGCGCCGAGCACCACCACCGGCATCCGCTGCGTGACGTCCACCTCGGAGATGGCGCGCCCCTTCATCACGCGGTAGTCCTGCACCACCTGGTAGTCGGGCGTGATGCCGAAGACCATGATCGAGCCCACCGCACGGCCGCGCCACTGCACCTCGGTCATCGGCGTGGGCCATCCCGACTGCCGCGAGACGGCGACGGCGTCCGGGAAGGCGGCCTTCACCGTGGCGGCGTCGGCCTCCGAGATGCGCGGCCGGCGGCGGATGCGCGACATCAGCTCGTCGTCGATCATCCCGACCTGGATCGGCGTGCGCCGCACCTGGAAGGTGTTCGCGCCCACCATCGCGTCGGCGATGTTCTCCTTCACGTAGGCGTTCATCCCCTGGATGATCGCGACGACCGCCACGAGGAAGGCGACCGAGACGATGATCCCGAGGAGCGTGAAGAAGCTCCGCAGCGGGTTGCCGCGGACTTGCGCGAAGGCGATGCCGAGGACGTCGGAGGGGCGCACGGGTCACCAGAAGTTAGCTGATGACCCGCGCGGGTGTGCCCCGACTCCGCCGTCAGGGCGCGGGGGCGCCGTTCGGCTTCAGGCCCCAGCGACCGATCACCGCCACAAGGAGCGTCAGTCCGGCGATCACCGCGAAGACCCGGAGCGTGGTCGAGACCTCGATCGGGACGGCGAGGTTGAAGGCACCGTGGAGGGCGAGGAAGCTGATGCACGCATCGACCAGATGGCGTGGCCAGCGGCGTGATTCCCTGGGATCGAGCACGAGTCACTCCATGTGGTAGAGAGCGTATCCGAACATGACCGTTCCGGCCGCCGCGCCGATGCCGCAGGCCCCCATCAGCAGACGGGAATCCTGGATGATCGGGAGGGCTCGCAGGAACGACAGCGCGCCTCGACACCCGGCCCCGTCGGCCGAGAGCGCGCCGGCGAGTCCCAGGATGAAGTCGACCTCGCTCGCCGAGCTGGGGAAGATGCTCTGCGCGGGCACCGGGACGCCGAGCTCGTACCAGCCGGACCCTCCGGGACCCCAGAGCACGAGGGACCCCTGCGACTGCGAGACCGCCGCCTGCACCGCGAGCGCGTCGACGGCGCCGAGCGTCGAGGCGGCCGCAGCCGCCGTGGCGAGCGCGGCCTCGACGTCGGCGACGGAGGCCGCCGAGCCGATCTGTCGGAGCAGCTCGTCGATGACTCGGAGCGACGCGTCGGTGAGCACGGAGTCAGGGTGGAACTCGGCCGTCACGCCCGCGTCACCGAGGATCGCCGCCATCGAGGGCTGCTCGATCCGGCCGCTGCACCTGGGGTGCGCCGCCATGACGCCGCGCACGATCGCCGCGAGCTGGTCGGCGCGGTCCGGGATGGAGGCCGCTGCCGCGGTCCGCGGACTCTCCGCGACGAGGCCGGCGACGACCGTCTCGCACGGCGACTGCCGAGCCAGCTGCCGCTGGGCCGGATCACGGGTCTGCCGAAGCATCGCCAGCGTCAGCCGGTTGTGTTCGACGCCCACGAAGCGCACCTCAGCGGGGAGGCCCGCGCCGATGCGCGGATCATCGCTCTGCGGCTCCTGTGTGCTGGGCGGTGCCGACCCGATCGTGCGATCGCTCGCGGGGTCGCCGCAGGCGGTGAGGGTGAAGCCGAGGGCGAGGACCGCCCTCAGCAGGAGGGGAGAGAGGTGCCGTGTGCTGGACATGATGGGACTCCTGGTGACCGGTGAGTGAGGCGCGACCAACCTGGGGTGCACGGCATCCCGGACCATCACCATCCTCTCGCAGGCAACGTCATTGCATTGATTCCGGCATGTGCGGCCATCGGTGCGGCGAGGCCCCCGCTCATGTCGCGGAGCAGGTGGAACGCCAGGCCACAGGCGAAGCTGAGCGCGAACGCGTGCGCGGCGCCGGTAGCCGAGACGAGGGGCCCTCCGAGGTGCGCCGCGGAGAAGGCGGCGCTCGCGACGGCCGCGATGCCGAGTCGCCGCGGGAGGGTCGGCGCGACGCCGCCCGGCGGCTCCAGCAGAGCGGGGAGGAGGCCGCGATACAGCGTCTCCTCGATGATCGGTGCCGCGAGGACGAGCGTCACGGCGTCGAGGTCAGGGGCTGACCGCGCGCGGGGATCGATCGCCGCACGAGCGCCGAGGAGGAGCGACTGGGCGCCTGCGAGGCTCGCCGCATCGACCGCCCATCGGCGCCAGGGCGGGAGGGGACCATCCACGGTCCGCATGGCGAGTCGCGCCCCCGAGCCCGCGAGCGCGAGGAATGCGACCTGGGCGGCGAACACATGCGCCCCCGTGATCGGACCGGCGGCGAACTCGGTGAGCAGCGAACGGAGGAGTGTCGGCAGCCCGACCGCCGCGGAGATGGCGACGGAACGGATGCCGATCACGCGCGCGGTCGAGGGCCGGGACATGTGGGCACGGTACGCCCGCCGGGCGCACGCTGCCCCACCGTCGTCACGCGCGCGTCACCGTCCGCTCGCGCATCCCCGCGGCGACGCCGGCGCGCGCGAAGCTACTCGTGCCGCAGCGCCTCGACCGGATCGAGCTTGGACGCGCGGGTCGCCGGCAGCATCCCGAACACCACGCCGGTCAGTGCCGCCGCGACGAGGGACGAGACCACCGCACTGAACGGCACCGACGCCGGCACGGTCGTGTTCGACCGGATCACCCACGCGAGCAGCCCGCCCAGCACCAGCCCGATCCCGGCCCCCAGGCTCGTGAGCGTCATCGCCTCGACGAGGAACTGCCAGAGGATGGTGGCGCGCGTGGCGCCGAGCGCCTTCCGCACGCCGATCTCGCGCGTCCGCTCGGTCACCGAGATCATCATGATCGCCACCACCCCCACGCCGCCGACCATGAGGCCGACCGCGGAGAGCCCGAGGCCGACCATGAAGATCGCGCCGAAGAGGGAGTTGAAGGTCTCCATCATCTTGTCCTGCCCGACGAGGAAGAAGCTGTTGATGTCGCGCGGCCGCAGGCCGCGCATCCCGCGGAGCGTCGCGGTCACGGCGTCCATCGCCGCGTCGCGCGGGACGTCGGCCTTGGGCTTCACCATCAGCATCATGGAGCGGCGCCAGACCGCGAGGCGGCGGTAGGCGGTCATCATCGGGATGATCATGCGCGGCGTGTCGGGGCCCCGGCCATCGAGCGACTTCAAGAACCCCGCCTTGGTGTTGAACACGCCGATGACCTGGAAGCGCGTCCCGCCGAGGTCGATCTCCTTGCCGATCGGGTCCGAATCCCCGAACAGTTCCTCGGCGAGCTTCTGGTTCACCAGCGCCACCTGCGCCGCGGCGTCATGCTCCGCGGCCGTGAAGGTGCGGCCGGGGAAGATGTCGGCCTGGTCGGTGTAGATCCACTCCGTGCTCTGCGCATCGTAGCCCACGCCCTTCACGATGCGGTCCATGTACGTCACGGTGCTCGACCCGAAGAGCCACGCCATCGCATGCTCCACCTCGGGCAACCGCTGCACCGCCTTCCACTCCGCGAGCGTGATGCCCGGGAAGCGGCGCTCCGGGCAGTTCTCGCTCGTCGGGTTGCAGTTGTTGAAACCCGGGTTGGTACGGCGCACCTGGAAGGTGGACGTCCCGAACTCATCCATGTCCTGCTGGAACGACTGCCGGATGCCGTGCACCGTCGCGCCCATCGCGACCACGACGAAGACGCCCACGGCGACGCCGGAGATCGTCAGCGCGGCGCGGACCTTGTTCGCGCGGAGTGAATCGATGGCGATGTACGCGCCCTCGAGGCTCAAGAGGACCCTATCCCAGAGGCGCATCGCTCATTCCTGCCGCAGCGCGGCGATGGGGTCGAGCCGCGACGCGCGGCTCGCGGGGTAGATGCCGGCGGTGATCCCGACGCCCGCCCCCACGACGAGCGCGAAGACGAGTGACCAGGGCGCGACGGAGGCGGGGAGCGGGGTGAGCGCCGCGATGAGCATCGCGAGCCCGACGCCGAGGCCGGCGCCGATCGCGGCGCCGAGCACCGAGAGGGTCGCTGCCTCGACGAGGAACTGCGCGATGATGTCCTTCCGCCGCGCACCGAGGGCCTTGCGCACGCCGATCTCGCGCGTCCGTTCCGCCACGGCCACGAGCATGATGTTCATGATCACGAGCGCGCCCACCACGAGGCCGATCGCCGGGAGCGCGGTGCCGAAGAGGATCAGCTTCCCCTTGAGCTCGTCGAAGAAGTTGAGCGCGGCATCGGAGGTCTCGATGGCGAAGTTGTCCTGGTCGGCCGGCCCGAGCCGCCGGAAGCCGCGCATCGCCTCGTGCACCATCTCCATGCCCGCGTCGAGCTGCGCGCGGTCGGGGGCCTGCACGGTGATCGTGCCGAAGTCCCCCCGCGGACGGATCGCCCGGCTCAGCGGCGAGGTGTACGGCGCGATCGCCATGCGGTCCATCGAGAAGCCGAACACCGAGCCCTGCTCGGCGATGACGCCGATCACGGTGTACGGCTGCCCGCCGATGCGCAGGGTGCGACCCACCGGGTCGAGGCCGTCCCAGTAGTAGCTCGCCACCTCGGAGCCGATCACGACGACTCGCGCACCGGTGGCGACCTCCTGCGCCGCGAACGGCCGGCCGTTCGTGATCTCGAACTTCTTGATGTCGAAGTACGACGCGTCCGTGGCGATCGCCTGGACCGACCGCGGGCGCACGCCCGGCGTGGCGGCATTGATGAACGTCTGGTTCACTACCGCGATCCGGAACCCGTCGGGGAGCGTCTCGCGCACGAGCTCGAGGTCCGGCCCGAAGATCCTGGGGTTCCGGAGCGAGGCGCGCCACTCCTCCTCGGACTGGTTGGGCGTGAAGTTCGGGCGCTGCCGCACGTCGAACGTGTTCACGCCGATGATCTTCGCTGCGAAGTCGTTCTCGACATAGTCGCTCATCCCCTCGACGATCGATACGACGGCGATGAGGAACATCACGCC
>LNFM01013839.1_pt1 | contig 10144 bp, 7 predicted proteins | sample 596031 | NCBI WGS metagenome assembly LNFM01 (sample SAMN04254537, study PRJNA301005) | activated carbon metagenome | isolation source: dual media filters at the Ann Arbor, Michigan drinking water treatment plant | place: USA: Ann Arbor | reverse complement strand
CCGGCGATGCGACCACCGACTGGAACCTGGTGATGGCGACCACCCTCCTCGCCTTGCTGCCGCCGGCACTGGTAGTGGTCCTGATGCAGCGCTGGTTCGTCAAGGGCCTGGTGGACACGGAGAAATGAGAACCGCATGGCACGCGTAGAACTGAGCGGCGTGAAGAAGGCCTTCGGCGACGTGAAGGTCATTCACGGCATCGACTGCATCATCGACGATGGCGAGTTCATCGTGATCCTCGGCCCGTCGGGCTGCGGCAAGTCGACGCTGCTGCGGATCGTGGCCGGGCTGGAACGCGCGACCGAGGGTGACGTGTTGATCGGTGGGGCTCGCGTCAACGACGTCGAACCCAAGGATCGCAACATCGCCATGGTGTTCCAGAACTACGCGCTCTACCCGCACATGAGCGTGTACGACAACATGGCCTACGGCTTGAAGATCCGCAAGCTGTCGAAGGCGGATATCGATCGTCGCGTGAACGAGGCTGCACAGATCCTCGAACTCGGCCCGCTGCTCAAGCGCAAGCCAAAGCAGTTGTCGGGCGGCCAGCGCCAGCGGGTCGCCATGGGCCGCGCCATCGTGCGCGAGCCGGCGGCATTCCTGTTCGACGAACCGCTGTCAAACCTTGATGCCAAGCTGCGGGTGCAGACTCGCCTGGAGATCCAGAAGCTGCACCGACGGCTGAAGACCACCAGCCTGTACGTCACCCACGATCAGGTCGAGGCGATGACGTTGGCGCAGCGGATCATCGTGATGAATGCCGGTCGGGTCGAGCAGATTGGCACGCCGCATGATGTCTATCACCGCCCCGCCACGGTATTCGTTGCTAGCTTCATCGGTGCGCCGCCGATGAACATGCTGCGCGGGCGGATGAGCGACGATGGTCGCCACTTCGAGACCGACGGCGGCCGGATCGATCTACCGCCGGGGTACGTGGCGCCGCTGCGGTTCGATGCGGTGCTGGGCCTTCGGCCCGAGCAGATTCAAATCGGCTCGCCCCAGATGACAGTCAGCTGCGAGATGGTCGAGTCGCTCGGCGCGGATCACCTGGTCCACGCGCGCCTGGGTGCGCAGGATTTGATTGTGCGCACCGGTGACGATGTCCGCCCGGAGCCGGGCAGCGCGCTCGGCCTGTCGTTCGCGGCCACGGCGATTCACTGGTTCGACGCGAAGAGCGGCCAGCGCGTCCAGACCGCAGCGGTGTGACCGGCCGGCCAGTGGCAGGGACAGGCAGGCAGGCAGGCAGAGGCACGTTGGAGCAGGTGCGCGCACGTGCGCGCCCGGCGAGCGCGGGCACCTGAGGTGCCGCGCCGCCGGCCCGCGCTGAGTCGCTACTTCAGCAGGCTGCGCAACATCCAGGCGGTCTTCTCGTGCACCTGCAGCCGCTGCGTCAGCAGATCCACGGTCGACTCGTCCCCGCCTTTTTCAGCGGCCGGAAACGCAGCACGCGCGGTACGCGTCACCGCCTCGTGGCCGGAGACCAGCAGCCGCACCATGTCGAGCGCGTCGGGCACACCATCGGTTTCAGCGATCGACGTGAGCTTGGAGAACTGTTTGTAGGTGCCCGGCGCGGGGTAGCCCAGCGAGCGGATCCGCTCCGCGATCGCATCCAGTGCCGTCCAAAGCTCCGTGTACTGATCCATGAACATCAGGTGGAGCGTGTTGAACATCGGCCCTTCCACGTTCCAGTGGAAGTTGTGGGTCTTCAGGTAAAGCGAGTACGTGTCGGCGAGCACCTTGGACAGGCCCTCGACGATCTTGGCGCGATCCTTGTCCGGAATGCCGATGTCGATCATCGGCACGAGGCCTTCACCCGCTGCGACTGCCAGTTTCCTTGCCTTGTCTTTGCCCATGCACTTCTCCTGGTTGATGGATCGATGCTAGCGGACCGCCTGTCGGCAGCGCCATTGGGCAATTGCGATCACGCCGATCGATTACCTCAATGCTGCGCGGCCGGCAGGTCGAGCTTGGTCACGCCGGGCAGCGGGCACTTGCCGATTGCCTTGCGAAGCACCTCCACCGCGGCAACGCGCGTGAAGCTTTTGCGCCAGATCAGGACCACGCGTCGGTCGGGCGCCGGCGCCTTGAAGGGCTTGTACTCGATCAGGGAGTCGCGCGGCGTCTTCTCGGGAATCGATGTGACGGGGAGCACCGTGACCCCCAGGCCGGAGGCCACCATATGGCGGATCGTCTCCAGCGACGAGCCCTCGAACGTCTTCTGGATGCCTTCGGCCACCGGCGAGAAGCGCGACAGCTCGGGGCACACCTCCATCACCTGGTCGCGAAAGCAGTGACCAGTGCCCAGCAGCAGCATGGTCTCCTTCTTCAGGTCTTCACTGGGAATCGCCTTGCGGCTCGACCACGGGTGGCTCTTGGGGATCGCCACCAGGAACGGCTCGTCGTAGACCGGTTGCACCATCAGTCCCGTGTCGGGCAGCGGCAGCGCCAGGATGGCGACATCAACCTCGCCGTTTTTCACCAGTTCGAGCAGCTTGACGGTGAAGTTCTCGTTGAGCAGCAGCGGCATCTGCGGCGCGTCCTTGATCAACTGGCGCACCAGCGAAGGCAGCAGGTACGGGCCGACCGTGTAGATCACCCCCACTCTCAGCGGCCCGCTCAGCGGATCCTTGCCCTGCCGCGCGATCTCCTTGACCTGCGCGGCCTCATCGAGCACCCGCTGCGCCTGTGCCACGATGCGCTCGCCCACGGGCGTCAGGGTCACCTCGTTGCTGCGTCGCTCGAACAGCATCGTGCCCAGTTCGTCTTCCAGCTTTTTGATCGCGACCGACAGCGTGGGCTGGCTGACGAAACAGGCGTCGGCGGCGCGGCCAAAGTGCCGCTCGCGCGCCACTGCGACGATGTACTTCAGCTCGGTCAGGGTCATGGGAATGCGTCCGCCATGTTCAGTCGGGCGCAGGCGCCTGGCTGCTGAAGATCGACAGATACATCGGGTAGAAGCTGCCCTGCACGATGGTCATCAACACCAGTGCGATCGGCGCCACGAAGAAAGACATCGCCTCCTGCGACGGAACGATCGCTGCAACGACAGTGACCACGAACAGGCCGACCCCGGTCGTCAGCGCAAGCGCCGCCAGGCCGTACACCAGCAGGGCACTCATGTTGCGCAAGCAGGCCACCGCACTACCGAACATCGCCTTGCCCGGCGTCATGCCATGCCAGCCAGCCAGAAGCGGCGCAAACCACATCAGCGCCATGACAGGGCTGTACAGCAGCAGTTGCACCAGCAGCGCCTGGATCGGCAACTGCTCGATGGTCTGCGGTGGCGTCTCGCCCACCGGCTCCGGCAGCACCAGCGCCGCCAGCATCGCGACCACCATGAGCAATGCGGCATTGATAAGCCCCAGGCGGAACAGGTTCAGGCGCTGCGCCTGGTCGCGAAACGGCTGTGCGTACTGACTCAAGCCGGGCGGACGCCCGGCGGCAGCCTCGCGGAAGCACTGCATCAGGCCGACCGTGGCAAACGGCCCGAGCACCCCCGAGATCGCGATGCCCACCAGCGGAATCATGGCTGGCACCAGCAGCATCATCAGATAGACGACCACCATGGCCGGCAGGCCCAGGGGTTGGCGTTTGAGCAGACCTGCGCCTTCGCGCAGCCAACGCACGCCAGCGCTGGCGGAAACCGAGTTGATCAGCATAGGTGCGGCCGATTCTAGAGGCCGTCGGCAAAATGGCCGTTGACGGGTCGCCGTACGCCGTTCTCAGCTGATCCAGGGCGGGATCGCATCGGCAATCCGGCAGCGCAGCAGGCGTTCGAAACGGGTCGGATCATGCGGCGTCAGCAGCGAAGCCGGCCGTGGCAGATAGAAGTCATAAAGACGCGACATCCAGAAGCGCAAGGCCGCAGCCCGCAGCACCGTGTGCCACGCCGCATGCTCCAGGTCCGTCAGCGGACGCACCGCGTGATATGCGTTCAACAGGGCCTTGACGCGGCTGGTGTCGAACGCGCCGGTGTCGATATCGACGCACCAGTCGTTCACCGTCACCGCGATGTCGTAGAGCCAGATGGTGCAGCCGGCGAAGTAAAAGTCGATCACGCCGCCTACATGTTCGCCGGCGCCCTCGCCCTCCCACAGCACGTTGTCGCGAAAGAGATCGCCGTGCACCGGACCAGCGGGCATCTTCTCGAACGTCGCGCTGCGGAAAAAGCTGTCCTGCTGGATCACCTCTTCTGCGAGCAGCGAGAACAGATCGTCAGGGATGTGCCGGTCCAGTCGCGGCAGCGTGGTCTTCCACCAGCCGATGCCGCGCAAATTGGGCTGGAATCTCGGAAAGTCCTGCGCAGCCAGGTGCATTTGCGCCAGCAATCCACCAATCCTCGTGCAATGGTTCACATCGGGCCGGGCGATCCACCGCCCCGGCACCCGCGTCACGATGGCCGCCGGCTTGCCCTTGACCTCGGCCATCAGGCTGCCTGCGGTGTTCTCCTGCGGCTCCGGCACCGGCAGCCCGCGCCGCGCCAGATGCCGCATCAGTTCGAGATAAAACGGCAACTGCGCGAAGCTCAGCTGCTCGAACACGGTCAACACCCAGCGGCCGCCCGAGGTGGTGACGAAATAATTGGTGTTCTCGATGCCCGCTGAGATGGGCTCGAGCGACTGCAGCGTGCCAAGGGAGTACCGCGTCAGCAGCAGCGTGGCATCGTCGGTGGTCAGGGTAGTGAAGACGGCCATTTAGTAAGCCTGTGCCCGCAAAAGGTTCGGGCCTCGGCGACCCCGCCGCGAGCGCCGCGCGGCCGATCCGGCCTAGAAATCAATCTTGAAGAAGCGCGGCGTCGACAGGCCGGCGCTCAGTTCCTGAACCGAAAGTGGCCGCTGTCCCTCGCGATTGACGATCACGTAGCTGCGGCTCGATCCGGCCGGCGTGACGGTCAGCTCGACGATGCGGTTTCCCTGACGGCGCTGATCGATGCGGGTGTGCGGCAGCGCCGGGCGCGTCGGCGCCAGGTCGGCGAGCGCCTCATCTTCGATGATCGACCCCGTGGACGGGGGCTCGCTGGTGAGCGCCGTGCGCGCGGGCGGCGTCTCGACGGCGCCTGGGGTCAATCTGGGGGGAGCATCCGACGGCTGCGCCTGCACGGTTGCCGCAGCCACGAGCAACAGGGCGGCGCCGGTTCGGCACAAAAACATGTGGGCGGGATGCAGGACAGAACGCATGCGCGAGATTGTAGTGCGGCGGCCGATGCGGCGCGCTACGCGGCTTCGAGCTTGGCGATCGCCAGCGCCAGTTCCTTCATGCCGTGCGGGCCAAAGTTGATCTTCGCCCGAGCATCGCTGCCGTTACCCTCCAGCTTGACGATCACGCCCTCGCCGAACTTCGCGTGGCGCACACTTTGGCCCACGCGGAAACCGTGCAGGCTCTGCGTCGTCAGGCTGCGCTCCGCCGCGCTCGCTGCATTGGCCGCCTCGGTGCCGCCACCCTGCCATTGGCCAAAGCGGGCACCACCGAAGCCGCCCGCCTGCCCTTCGCGCAGGCGCGGCGTCAGCCACTTGACCACCGCCTCGGGAATCTCCTCCACGAAGCGGCTGCGGATGCCGTACCGGGTCTGGCCGTGCAACATGCGGGTCTGCGCGAAGCTCAGGTACAGCCGCTTGCGCGCGCGCGTGATCGCCACGTACATCAGGCGTCGCTCCTCCTCCAGGCCGTCGAGTTCCTGCACGCTGTTGTCGTGCGGGAACAGGCCTTCTTCCAGCCCGGTGATGAACACCGCGTTGAATTCCAGCCCCTTGGCCGCGTGCACCGTCATCAACTGCAGCGCGTCCTGGCCCGCTTCAGCCTGGTTGTCACCGGCCTCCAGCGACGCGTGCGACAGGAAGCCGGCCAGCGGCGAGGCGATCGCGCCTTCCGCATCGGCCTGCGTGCCGATCGCATCCTGCGCGTAGCCCTCTTCCATCACGAACGCGCTTGCCGCGTTGACGAGTTCTTCCAGGTTCTCGATGCGCTCCTGGCCTTCCTTGTCGTTGCGATAGTGCTCGATCAGGCCGCTGCGCTCGATCGTCACTTGCACGATCTCCTTCAGCGTCAGCGCCGTCGTCTCGAAGCGCAGGCTGTCGGCGAGCTTGACGAACGCCGCCAGCTTGGTGCCCGCGGCGCCGCTCATCTGGCCGACCGCCGCATACAGGCTGACGCCCGCAACCTTCGCGGTGTCGGCCAGCTGTTCGAGGGTGCGGGCGCCGATGCCGCGCGGCGGAAAGTTGACCACGCGCATGAAGGCGGTGTCGTCGGACGGGTTCTCCACCACCCGCAGATAGGCGAGCGCGTGCTTGATCTCGGCGCGCTCGAAAAAGCGCAGGCCCCCATAGACGCGATACGGCACGCCGGCGTTGAACAGCGCGTGCTCGATCACCCGCGACTGCGCGTTGGAGCGGTACAGCACCGCCACTTCGCTGCGCGCGTAACCTTCGGCGATCAGGTTGCGCACCTCGTCGACCAGCCAGGCAGCCTCGAGGCCGTCGGAACCCGCTTCGAACACCCGGACCTGTTCGCCGTGGCCGGCATCGGTCCACAGGTCCTTGCCCAGCCGCTTGGCGTTGTTGCGGATTAGCGCATTGGCGGCGTCCAGGATGTTGCCGTGCGAGCGGTAGTTCTGCTCGAGCTTGACCACGTTCTGCACCCGGAACTCACGCTCGAAATCGGCCATGTTGCCGACGTTGGCGCCGCGGAACGCGTAGATCGAGTTATGCGTCAGCAAGCCGTTGGCCGCAAAGTTGTGCGTGCCCTCGATGTTCAGGTCATACACCGTGACGACCGCCGGCGGATGCGTCTGCAGACGGGTGACGATGTCGTAGTCGCCATCCTGGTCGAAGATCGCCATGCCGGGGCGCACGTACTGCGCCGGGATCATCGGCAGGTAACCGCGCCCCAGACGGGCGCGTTGCAACACGCGACCGTTGAGCGCATTGCGCAGCTTGTTCGCCTCGGTCACCGCTTCACCGTAATCGCGCCGCCAGAACTGCACGTACCACCCGCCCGTGCCCGCGGTCTGCTCATGCGCCGAGAAGCCGGCCGCCACCGTGCGCTGCATCGCCGCTTCGGTGGCGATGCGGGCGTAGACGCGGTGATCAGGTTTGCCGCGTCGCGAATCGCTGCACAGGCTCACCAGCACGTCGCCGGGGGTGCCGAAGGTGGGCCGGCGACGTTCGGCCGGATGGTCGAACGCCAGGTTCAGGTCCTTGAGCAGCCACTGGGCCGAGCGTTCCGTGTTGACCTCGGAGAACTCCGCCGGCACGCGCTTGGAGTCGCTGGAAACAAACTTGCGCGTGGGCAGGCCGTACTTGAGCGACAGCACGTTCATCCGCTCGCGTGCCTCGATCTCGTCGTCGAACGCGTCGATCACCCAGCAATGCTCGCCGCCTTCCTGGCGCGCGCGCTGACGAAAGCCGGGCACGGTCTTGCCATCGCTGCGCTCGCTGCGGTGGCCGCTAACCGCGAGCCGGTAGCCCACGCCCGGCTTGTTCATCAGGTGCAGGAAGTACTTGGCGGGCAGATGACCCACCGTGTAGCCGGCAAAATGCACGTGTTCCAGCGTGCTGGTCAGCGCACGGCCGTGCTGGGTATGCACCGTGACCAGCGGGATGCGCTCCTGCCGCTCGAACACCTTGGTGACCTTGGCCGCGCCCATACGGCCGCCGCCGACCGCCGAGCGCACCATGTCGTCGACCTGGATCTCCTCGATCAGCTTGAAGCGGCCATCTGCCATCGTGACCTTGGTCCCGGCCAGCAGGCACTGGTCGTCGTCGCCAACGGCGAAGATCGTGCCCTGCGCTCCGGCGAGTTGCTTCAACCACTTGTACTGCAGGACATTGGTGTCCTGGAACTCGTCGACCAGGATGTGACGAAAGCGCGCGTTGTAATGCAGGCGCAGGCTCTCGTTGCGCTCGAGCAGCTCGTAGCAGCGCAACAGCAGTTCGGAAAAATCGACGACGCCCTCGCGCTGGCACTGCTCGTCGTACATCCGGTACAGCTCGACGAACTTGCGGTTGAAGTCGTCGTTGACCTCGACCTTGCCGGCGCGCAGGCCCGCTTCCTTGGCGCCGTTGATGAAGTGCTGCAGGTTGCGCGGCGGGTACTTCTCGTCGTCGACGTTATTGGCTTTCAGCAGCCGCTTGATGGCCGACAGCTGGTCGGACGAATCGAGGATCTGGAACGTCTGCGGCAGGGCGGCGTCGCGGTAATGCGCGCGCAGCATGCGATTGCACAGGCCGTGAAAGGTGCCGATCCACATGCCGCGCGTGTTGATCGGCAGCATCGCGGTCAGGCGCGTGAGCATTTCCTTCGCCGCCTTGTTGGTGAAGGTGACGGCGAGGATGCCCTGTGGACTCACCTGCCCGGTCTGGATCAGCCAGGCGATGCGCGTGGTGAGCACGCGGGTCTTGCCTGATCCGGCGCCGGCGAGGATCAGCGCCGACTGGTTGGGCAGCGTCACCGCGGCCAACTGCTGCGGGTTCAGGGAGTCGAGCAAAGAAGACATTGATCGATTCTACGGTTGCCTCCGCTTGCTCGGGCTGCATTGCGCGCGAATTTGCACGACCGAGCGCAATCATCGGCGTCGCGCTGCACAAGTGGTGGCGTGCTCGCCACTTCGCGAATCCGCTGCAGTGCCGGGTTGGTCAGCACACCGGCACCGGTCGACCAGGCAGTTCGGCGCTGCCGGCCGCCGGGCGACCGCGTGTGAATCCGGCACCTTGGACGGGTGACGCTGCGTCTCGCTGCCGGTCTGCCGAGAGGGAAAAGACCCCGTCGATATACTTGCCGGCCTCGCTCGCAGCCCTCCGACAAGGCGCATTCATGCAGGACAAGTACAGCCCGCAGGACATCGAGTCCGCGGCGCAGTCGCACTGGAACCGGACCCATGCCTACCTGGCGGTCGAGCACGCGCGCGACCCCAAGGGGCATGCAAAGCCCAAGTTCTACGTCTGCTCGATGCTGCCCTATCCCAGCGGCAAGCTGCACATGGGGCACGTGCGCAACTACACGCTGAACGACGTGATGTACCGCATCCTGCGGATGCGCGGGTACAACGTGATGACACCGATGGGCTGGGACGCCTTCGGCCTGCCGGCCGAGAACGCGGCGATCGACAAGAAGGTCGCACCCAGCGAGTGGACGCGCGCCAATATTGCCGACATGAAGGCGCAGATGCAGCCGCTCGGCCTGGCGTTCGACTGGAGCCGCGAGGTCGCCACCTGCGATCCCGAGTACTACCGCTGGAACCAGTGGCTGTTCCTGAAGATGCTTGAAAAGGGTATCGCCTACCGCAAGACTCAGGTCGTCAACTGGGACCCGGTGGACCAGACCGTGCTCGCCAACGAGCAGGTGGTCGACGGCCGCGGCTGGCGCTCCAATGCGATCGTCGAGAAGCGCGAAATCCCCGGCTACTACCTGGCGATCACGCAGTACGCCGAGCAACTCCTCGACGACCTCAAGGCGCTGGAGTGGCCGCCTCAGGTCAAGGCGATGCAGGAGAATTGGATCGGCAAGAGCGTCGGCGTGAACTTCGGCTTCCCTTACTCGCTCGACGGCAAGGACCACCTGCTGCGCGTCTTCACCACCCGCGCAGACACGATCATGGGCGTGACTTTCGTCGCCGTTGCCGCCGAACATCCGCTCGCCACGCGGCTGGCGCAGGGCAATGCTGGGCTCACCGCGTTCATCGAGGAGTGCAAGCAAGGCGGCGTGGCTGAGGCCGACCTCGCCACGATGGAAAAGAAGGGTATGGCCACCGGCTTCTCGGTGACACACCCGCTGACCGGCGAAGCGGTGCCGGTGTGGATCGGCAACTACGTGCTGATGGGCTACGGCGAAGGCGCGGTGATGGGCGTGCCGGGACATGACGAACGAGATTTTGCCTTCGCGAACAAGTACGGACTTCCGATTACGCAGGTGATCGGTCGTCCGTTCTTCGAAGTACGCGACTACGAGGAAGGCAAGGCGCTTCCCGAAGGCACGCTTCGCGGCAGCAGTTCTTTCTCTTCAGATAGCTGGCAAGAGTGGTACGCGGATAAGCAAAACACTTTCTGCGTGAATTCCGGCAAGTACGACGGACTGTCGTACGAAGCAGCGGTGGACGCCATCGCCGCCGACCTGAAAGTCAAGGGCCTCGGCGACAAGCAGATCAACTACC
>LNFM01013838.1_pt1 | contig 10145 bp, 9 predicted proteins | sample 596031 | NCBI WGS metagenome assembly LNFM01 (sample SAMN04254537, study PRJNA301005) | activated carbon metagenome | isolation source: dual media filters at the Ann Arbor, Michigan drinking water treatment plant | place: USA: Ann Arbor | reverse complement strand
TCTACAACAACCGCAAGGTGAACTACGGCCGCATCGACCCCGTGGCGGCGCGCGAGATCTTCATCCGCGAAGCGCTGGTGGGCGACGAGTGGGAGACGCGGCTGCCCTTCCTGGCGCACAACCGCAAGCTGATTGCGCAGGTGCAGGAGCTGGAACACAAGGCGCGCCGGCAGGACGTGCTGGTGGACGACGAGCTCATCCACGCCTTCTACGACCAGCAGCTGCCCAAGGACGTGTGCAGCGGTGCCAGCCTGGAGCGCTGGTACCGCGACGAGAGCAGGAAGCAGCCGCAACTGCTGCAGCTGACGCGCGAAGAGCTGATGCGCCACGAGGCCGCCGGCATCACCACCGACAGCTTTCCGAAGACCATCCGCCTGGGCGGCATCGACTGCAGCGCCACCTACCTGCACGAACCGGGCGATGCCAAGGACGGCATGACGGTGGCCGTGCCCATCTACGCGCTGAACCAGGTCAACGACGAGCGCTGCGAATGGCTGGTGCCCGGCATGCTGCACGCCAAGGTGCTGGCGCTGTGCAAGACCCTGCACCAGCGCCCGCGCTCGCGCCTGGTGCCGCTGCCCGACTATGCGGCCGAGTTCTGCGCGCTCAGCCCCTTCGGCCAGGGCAGCCTGCTGGAGGTGCTGCTGAAGGCGGTGCGCGAACGCACGCAGATCGCGGTGCAGCGCAACGACTTCAAGCTGGAACAGCTGAGCCCGCACCTGTTCATGAACTTCCGCGTGGTCGACGAACACGGCCGCCAGCTCGGCATGGGGCGTGATCTGGCGCACCTGAAGGCCGAACTCGGCGGCCAGGCGCGCACGGCCTTCCAGGCGCTGGCGGTGTTGAAGAAGGCGGCAGCGCCAACGGCGCCGGCAGCACCCTCGGCAGCGGCAGCGGCCACTGCTCCGCGCGGCGTCACGGCTGCCGTGGCCGCAGCGCCGCCCGCACCGGCGGCTGCCGCGAAGCACACCACCTGGGCCTTCGGCGAACTGCCCGAGCTGATGGAAGTGCGTCGCGGCGCGCAAACCTTGATCGGCTTTCCGGCCCTCATCGACAAGGGCGCCCATGTCGAAATCGAGGTCTTCGACGAGCCCGAGGCCGCCGCCACCCAGCACCGCGCCGGCCTGCGCCGGCTGGTGGCGCTGCAGATCAGGGAACCGCTGAAGTACCTGGAGAAGAACATCCCGGGGCTCACCGCGATGGGCGGCGCCTACATGACGGTCGGTCAAGGGCCCGGCGCGGCGGGCGGGGGCACCCTGGAAGAGCTGCGCCAGCAGATCATCGACCTCGCGGTGGACCGCGCCTTCCTGGCCGACCCGCTGCCGGCCGACGAACGCAGCTTCAGCGCCCGCCTGGCCGAGGGCCGCACGCGCTTGAACCTGATCGCCGCCGAGGTGGCACGCCAGGCCGGCGTCGTGCTGTCCGAGCACGCCAGCGCGCAGCGCAAGCTGAAAGACAGCAAGCCGCCGCGCGAGGTGGCCGAGGACATCGGCGCGCAGTTGCAGCGCCTGGTCGGCAGACGCTTCCTGATGGACACCGACTGGGCTGCGCTGCAACACCTGCCGCGCTACCTGAAAGGCGTTGTGCTGCGTCTGGACAAGCTGCGCGCCGACCCCGCGCGTGACGCCGCCCGCCTGGCCGAACTGCGCCCGCTGCAGACGCGCTGGCAGCGCAAGCACGCCGAGCTGCGCGGCGCGCCGCACGCCCGGCTGGACGAGTACCGCTGGCTGCTGGAGGAACTGCGCGTCAGCCTCTTCGCCCAGGAGCTGCGCACGCCGCAGCCTGTCAGTGTGAAGCGGCTGGACAAGGCCTGGGCGCAGATCGAGAGCTGAGCGATGTCGGCTGCGGGCGGTCAGGCCCGGATACCCATGTTGCCATTGCGGGTGCGAATCATTCGCATTACCATGCGCACCTGTCCAGGCTCTCGCGGTGATGCCGCAACCCCCCTCATGTCCTACGTACGCTCGTTTTTCCGTCTGGCCGCCGCCGCGCTGGCCGTTGCTGCCCTGGCGCCTGCCGCCCATGCCCAGGAGAAGGTGCTGAACCTCTACTCGGCACGCCACTACCAAACCGACGAGGCCTTGTACGACAACTTCACCAAGGCCACCGGCATCCGCATCAACCGCGTGGAGGCCGACGACGCCGGCATCCTGGCGCGCCTGAAGGCCGAAGGCACGGCCAGCCCGGCGGATGTGATCTTGCTGGTGGACGCTGCGCGCCTGTGGCGCGGTGAACAGGACGGCCTGTTCCAGCCCGTGAAGTCCGCAGTGCTGGAGCAGCGCATACCGGAGCAGTTTCGCGGGGGCGTGTCGGCGCAGGGCACACAGTGGTGGGGCATGTCCACGCGCGGCCGGGTGGTGGTCTATGACAAGAGCCGGCTCAAGGCCAGCGACGTGGACACCTATGAGAAGCTGGCGGCGCCGGCACTGAAGGGGCAGTTCTGCGTGCGCAGCGGCTCGCACCCCTACAACCTCAGCCTCTTTGGCAGCATGCTGGTGCACCTGGGCCCGCAAGCCACCGAAGCCTGGCTGCAGGGCCTGGTGGCGAACATGGCGCGTGCGCCCAAGGGCGGTGACACCGACCAGATCAAGGGCGTGGCCAGCGGCGAGTGCGGCGTGGCCTTGAGCAACAGCTATTACTTCGCTCGCCTGGCGCGCTCCAACAAACCGGAAGACCGCGCGGTGATCGAGAAGGTGGGCCTGGCCTTCCCCAACCAGGCCAGCTGGGGCACCCACGTGAACATCGCAGGCGCGGCCGTGGCCAAGAACGCGAAGAACCGTGATGCGGCCGTGCAGTTCCTCGAATACCTGTCCAGCGACAGCGCGCAGCGCTACTTCGCCGACGGCAACAACGAGTACCCGGTCGTGGCCTCGGTGCCGATGAACCCTGCGCTGGCCGCGATGGGCCGCTTCAAGGCCGAGACGGTGCCGATTGCACGGGTGGGTGCGAACACCGCCCAGGTGCAGCAGATGCTGGATCGCGTCGGCTTCAAGTAGGCGCCTGCAGGCGGCGCTGCAGCGACCCAGGCGGCGGCCGCTGTTGCCGGCCAGCCCGAGCCGCAGGCCGGTGTCGATGCCCCGCCCGCCGCCGAACCGTTCTACCAGCGGCCGGCCATCGAAGGCACGGCGCTCTCGCCCTCGGGGCGCTGGCTGGCCATGGGCACACGCGGTCGCGGCCAGCGCACGGCGCTGGTGGTCTTCGACCTGCGGGCCTGGAAGCCGCTGGCCGCGGCGGCCAGCCCTTCGGCGCCGGCCTTTTAAGCGTCACGCGCGAAGGCAAGGAACTGCGCCAGCTGATACCGACCCGCTGGGAGCGTGTCGGCACCGAGCGCCGCATCGGCGTCGAGCCCCTGTCGCCGCGGCACCGCCTCTTGCCTGTGCCCGGCGACGGCAGCGACGAGATCGACGTCGGCGAAGAACGCGCCACCCAGACTGGCGAGCCCGACGGTGTCATCGCCAAGCGCCTGAACGTGCTGACCGGCCGCACGCGCAAGCTCTCCGAGGGCCTGCCGCGCCACGTCATGGGGTGGTGGTTCGAGCCCGGCGGCGAACCCGAGGCCGTGATGACGCAGCACCAGGGCCGCGTCGCGGTGCACTGGCGAGACGCCGAGCCGCCGGCCGGGCGGGTGCTGGCCGAGGCCGATGGCCGCTTGTCCGGGCATGTGAACCAGCTCGACTGCAGGCCCTGCAGCGGCCCGGCCATGACGGTGGTGGTGCGCAGCTGGTCCGACCGCGACCCCGGTCAGGTCTGGGTGCACTGGCCGGCGGAAAAACGCTGGCGGCCGGTGGGCGCCATGCGCAGCGGCATCGACCCCGCCCGCATGGCCCGCACCGATTTCCATCGTGTGCGTGCGCGTGACGGCCTGGAGTTCCCGGTGTGGATCACGCGCCCCGCCGGTGCTGCGGCCGGCCCGCAGCCGGCGGTGGTGCTGGTGCATGGCGGCCCCTGGGTGCGCGGGCGCCACTGGCAATGGAATGCGCATGCGCAGTTCCTGGCCTCGCGCGGCTGCGTCGTCATCGAACCCGAGTTCCGCGGCAGCCGCGGCTGTGGCCAGCGCCTGTTCCGCGCCGGCTGGAGGCCGTAGGGGCAGGCCATGCAGGATGACGTGGCCGATGCCTTGGCCTGGGCCGTCAAGCGCGGCGAAGTCGACCCCCCGGCGTGTGTGCATCGCCGGGGCCAGCTACGGGGGTTATGCCACGCTGATGGGCTTGATCCGCGACCCCGCGCTCTACCGTTGCGGTGTGGCCTGGGTGGCGGTGACCGACCCGCGCCTGCTCTACAGCTGGCGCAGCGACAGTGATGCGTCGACGGAATGGCGCGAACACGGTTTGCTGCAGCTGGTGGGCGACCCGCTGCAGGACGCCGCCATGCTGGACGCCGCCACACCCGTGCTGCAGGCCGGACGCCTGCGTGCGCCCCTGCTGCTGACCTTCGGCGCTGAAGACCGCCGGGTACCGCTGGTGCACGGCACGCGCTTGCGCGAAGCCTTGAGCGCGGCGGGCCGCGAACCGCAGTACGTCGTCTACCCCGACGAAGGCCACGGCTGGCTGAAGCTGGAAAACCAGATCGTCTTCGCCGCTCGCATGGAACGCTTTCTCGAGGAGCATCTGCGCTGAGGTTCCAGGCACGACTCTCAGATGCCAATCTTGCTTTGCTGGTCCCTAGAATGCGGAGTGACTTCGGTCTTGGCGCCTTACCCGGTGCCGACGAGCCGGACTGTCGGCTACCCGCCCTGATGTGTCCCGGAGGTGTTTCGTGTCGATGCGTTCCTTTGTTCTGGCGGCCAGTACCGCCGGCCTGCTGATTGGCGCCGCCGGTGCCGCGCGAGCCCAGGCCGCCAAGCCCGAGCCGACCAACGCCGAGGCCGCTGCGGCCAGCGCATCCAGCGCGGCCATGGAACGTGCGCAGCGCATGGCCGCGAACCCGATGCGGGTGATCATGCAGGCCAGCAAGATACGCCGTCGGACCGACGCCGAGCCGGCTCCGGAGCCGGTGCGTGCCGGGGTGCGCAACGTGTCCACCAGCACTGCCGTGGCCGCGCCTGCGCCTGTGCAGCCGGCCGCGCGCGCCACGCCCACCGTGGCGCCGGCGCCAACGGTGGTGGCAGCCGCTGCAGCGGTGGCCAGCCCGGTGCCGCCAAGCCCGGCGGCGCCTGCCGAGGTGGTGACCGAAGCGCCGCCACCCAGGCCGGCAGCCGCCGGGCCGACCGGCTCGCCCAGCGCCACACCCGGTGAACTCATCGGCAAGGACCCGGTGGCCATGCCCGCGATGGCAGAAGCGCTGCCGGTGGCCGCGCCCAGGCCCGCGGCTGCCATCACGGCGCCCGCGCCCGCCACAGCGCCCGCCACAGTGCCCGCCACAGTGCCCGCCACAGTGCCCGCCACAGTGCCCGCCGTGGCGCCGGTGACGCTGCAGCCCAAGCTGGTGACGATGCTGGAGCCCGAGATCCCGCCACGCCTGCTGATCGAAGGCCCGCGGGTCTCAGAAATCCTTGCCGACCTCACGCTGCGGGCAGATGGCAGCGTGGCGGGCGTCGCCCTGTTGCCCGGCGTGCCGCGCGCGTGGCAGCGTCATGTCATCGCCGCGCTGGAGCGTTGGCGTTTTGAGCCTTTGCCCAGTGGCCGTGTGCACCGCGTGCAACTGGTCTTCGGCGAGTAGGGCCCGGTTGCGGTTGCGGCTGCGGGCGGCAGCCGCGACGCTCAGGGCTGCAGGATGCGCAGCGCGCGGTCCAGACCGCCCTCGGTGATGCTGATGTTCGCCCGCGCCCGAACCGTCGGCTTGGCGTGGAAGGCGACGGAGCAGCCGGCCACGCCCATCATCGGCAGGTCGTTGGCGCCGTCGCCCACGGCGATGGTCTGACTGCTGTCGATGCCCATCAGCTCGGCCACTTCAAGCAGCACACGTCGCTTTTCCGCGCCGTCGACCACATCGCCCCAGGGCCGCACCACCACGGCGCCGGTGAGCCTGCCGTCTTCCACCTGCAGCACGTTGGCGCGCGCGAAATCAAGCTGCAGGCGCTGGCGCACCGGCTCGCTGAAAAAAGTGAAGCCGCCGCTGACCAGCAGGGTCCTCAGCCCTGCGGCCCGGCAGGCATGCACGAACGTCTCGACACCGGGGTTGAGCTGCAGGCGTTGTGCAAGCACGTCCTCCAGCGCCTGCACCGGCACGCCGCGCAGCAGTGCCAGGCGGCGGTGCAGGCTTTCGCGATAGTCGGTGATCTCGCCACGCATCGCGGCTTCGGTGATCGCCGCCACTTCTTCCTTGCGGCCGGCAGCGGCGGCGATCTCGTCGATGCACTCGATGTTGATCAGCGTGCTGTCCATGTCGAAGGCGACCAGCTTGAAGCTGCGCAGGGGCACGGCGGGCGGCATGCCGCGCACGAAGAGGCCGGGTTCGAGTTCGATGGCGGGCGGGGCGGGGGTGGCGGCGGTCGAGGCTTGCATGGCGGCGCGATGCTAGTACATGGTGGGGGGCACCCGCTCGTGCCTGCGCGCTGGTGCCAGGGCCGCCGGCGGCGCTATCGTCGCTGCCAGAACTGCTTTCATCGAAAGACCCTGACATGTCCTACATGCTGCTGATCGTCGAACCCACGGGCCAGCGAGCCCAGCGCACCGAGGCCGAAGGCCGTGCGCTCTATGCCGCCATGCAGGCGTTCGGCGAGGGCCTGGCGCGCGACGGCAAGCTGCGGGCGGTGGAGTCGCTGGCCTCGCAGCAGGGCGCCGCGCGTGTCACCGTGGCAGGCGGGCAGGCGCGTGTGGTGGACGGGCCCTTTGCCGAGGCCAAAGAGATGATCGGCGGATATTTCCTGCTGCAGGACGTGGGCCGCGAAGAGGCCGTGGCCATCGCTGCGCGCTGCCCCGCGGCGGCCTGGGCCACGGTCGAGGTGCGTGCGCTGGCCCCTTGTTTTGAAGGCAGCGTGGGCTGAACAGACCGCGGCCAGTGCCGCAGCGGGTGCGGCCCTTGCGGTTTGGTCGAATTCCTGTGCAGCCGTTCGTCGTGTGGGTGCAGGCCTGATCGGGCTGGCGGCACGGCGCCGGCGGTGCCGCGCAGCGCAGGCGCGCGCCGCACGCCGTGACGGGCATGCGCCGCATCAACATCGCCGCGCTGCAAGGCGCCTTCCAGACCGACCGAAGCTCCAGACTTACCGAAAGCCTGCCATGCGCTACATGCTGATCGTCAAGGCCACGCCTGAAACCGAAGCCGCCACCTCGCCCGACCCCGACCCCGCCGTGCTGGCCGAGATGGCGGCGTACCACGAGGAACTGGCGCGCGCCGGTGTGCTGCTGGACGGCACCGGCCTGCACCCCAGCCGCAAGGGCTGGCGCATCCACTACGGCCCCGAGGGCACGCGCGTGGTGGACGGCCCCTTCGCCGAGACCAAGGAACTGATCGCCGGCTGGACGCTGATCCAGGTGCGCACACGCGACGAGGCGCTGGAATGGAGCCGCCGTTTCCCCAATCCCATGGGTCACGGCCGCGAAGCGGTGGTGGAAGTGCGCCAGCTCTTCGAGATGGACGAATTCACGCAAACCCCCGACATCGCGCGCATGCGCGCCATCGACACCGCGAAACCGGAGACATCCTCATGATCCGCAACCTCTTCGTCAACCTGCCCGTGGCCGACCTGCCGCGCACCCAGGCGTTTTTCAGCGCCCTGGGCCTGGGCTTCAATGCGCACTTCACCAACGAACAGGCGGCCTGCCTGGTGGTGAACGAACAGATCTCCGTGATGCTGCTGCAGCGGCCCTTCTTCGCGGGCTTCACCAAGCTGCCCCTGGCCGACGCCCGCGTCGCCACCGAAGTGCTGCTCGCGCTGCAGGTGGACAGCCGCGATGAGGTGCATGAACTGGTGGCCAAGGCCGTGGCCGCGGGCGCCACCACGCCCAACGAACTGAAGGACATGGGTTTCATGCTGCAGCACGGCTTCGCCGATCTCGACGGCCACCAGTGGGAGGTGTTCTACATGGACGAATCCGCCGCGCCGCCGCAGGCCTGAGTTCGCGCTGCCGCCACGATGCCCGCTGCCGTTCACCAGACCCTGGCCGCCGTGTGGCGGCTGGAGTCGGCGCGCATCGTGGCCACGGTGGCGCGGCGTGTGCGCGACCTGGCGCTGGCCGAAGAACTGGCGCAGGACGCCTTGATCGCCGCGCTGGAGCACTGGCCGCGGCACGGCCTGCCCGCCAACCCGGCGGCCTGGCTGATGACGACGGCGCAAAACCGCGCGCTCGACCACCTGAGGCATGTCCAGATGGCGCAGGCCCGGCACGAAGACATCGCGGCCGACCGCAGCGCACGGGGTGACGACCGCGTGCCCGACATCGCCGAGGCCCTGGACCAGACGCGTGAAGGTCTGGCCGACGATGTGCTGCGCCTGATGTTCGTGGCCTGCCACCCGCTGCTGGCACCCGAGGCACGCACCGCGCTGACGCTGCGGCTGGTGGGCGGGCTGAGCACGCAGGAGATCGCCCGCGCCCATCTCGTGCCCGAGGCCACGGTGGCGCAGCGCATCGTGCGTGCGCAGAAGACGCTGGCGCAGGCGGGCGTGCCCTTCGAGGTGCCGCGCGGGCCGCAGCGCGCGGCGCGTCTGGCCTCGGTGCTGGAGGTCGTCTACGCCATCTTCAACGAAGGCCACAACGCCAGCGCCGGTGATGACTGGATGCGCCCGGCACTTTGCGACGAGGCGCTGCGCCTGGCCCGCATGCTGGCGGCGCTGGCGCCTGGCGAGCCCGAGGCCCTGGGCCTGCTGGCGCTGCTGGAGCTGACCGCCGCGCGCGCACCGGCCCGCACCGACCTGCAGGGCCGGCCCGTGCTGCTGGAGCAGCAAGACCGCCGCCGCTGGGACCGGCTGCTGCTGCGCCGCGGCCTGGCCGTGCTGGCCCAGGCGCAGGCCTTGGCGGCCGGACACGAAGGCCCTTACCTGCTGCAGGCCGCCATTGCGGCCTGCCATGCGCGCGCGCTGCAGGCCGCAGAGACCGACTGGCCGGCGATTGCAGCGCTCTATGCGCGCCTGGCCGTGGCGCTGCCCTCGCCGGTGGTGCAGCTGAACCGCGCGGTGGCCGTCTCACGCGCGCAGGGGCCGGCCGCCGCGCTGGTGCTGGTGGACGCGCTGCGCCACGAGGCCGCGCTCAGGGCCTACCCCTGGCTGCCGGCGGTGCGCGGCGACCTGCTCCAGCAGCTGGGCCGGCACGCAGAGGCCCGCGGCTGTTTTGCAGCCGCCGCGGCCCAGGCCGGCAATGCGCAGGACCGCGCGCTGATGCTGGCGCGCGCCGCGGCGCTGGAAACACCGGAAGCGGGCGTCTAGCCGCCTCAGGCCGCGGCCCGCACCGGCCCCAGGTGCTTGAGCAGGTCGCGCAGGTAATGCGCACGGTCGGCGGCCAAGCTGATTTCACGTTCGATGCGCAGCTTGTCGTTGCCGGCGAACTTGATGACGCGGTTCTTCTGCACCAGCTCGATGATGCGTTGCGGGTCGATAGGCGCCTGCGGCCGGAAGGTGATGTTCATCAGCTTGGGGCCGGCGTCGATCTTCTGCACGCCATAGGGCTTGGCCAGCACGCGCAGGCGGTGCGTGTCGAAGAGCGTCTGGCCTTGTGAGGGCAGCTTGCCGAAACGGTCGGTGATCTCTTCCAGCAGCAGGTCGATGGTCTCGGGCTTCTCCGCCGAGGCCAGGCGCTTGTAGAGGTTCAGGCGCGTGTGCACGTCGCCGCAGTAGGCGTCGGGCAGCAGCGCCGGCGAGTGCAGGTTGATCTCGGTGGTGGCCGCCATCGGGTTCAGCAGGTCCGGTTCGCGCCCGGCCTTGAGTGAGCGCACGGCCTCGCTGAGCATGTCGTTGTAGAGCTGGAAGCCCACCTCCATCATGTTGCCGCTCTGGTGTTCGCCCAGCACCTCGCCGGCACCGCGGATCTCCAGGTCGTGCATCGCCAGGTAGAAGCCGCTGCCCAGCTCTTCCATGTCCTGGATGGCCTGCAGGCGCAGGCCGGCCTGCTTGCTCAGGCCCTCGACGTCGGGCACCAGCAGGTAGGCGTAGGCCTGGTGGTGGCTGCGGCCGACCCGCCCGCGCAGCTGGTGCAGCTGCGCCAGGCCGAACTTGTCGGCGCGGCTGATGACGATGGTGTTGGCACTCGGCACGTCGATGCCGGTTTCGATGA